>Ga0247713_1000565_pt1 | contig 21868 bp, 18 predicted proteins | sample 21E_NmetaG_FD_189936 | JGI IMG/M metagenome (GOLD analysis project Ga0247713, IMG submission 189936) | Soil microbial communities from hillslope of Landscape Evolution Observatory, University of Arizona, Oracle, AZ, United States - 2-1-E_N | ecosystem: Engineered > Artificial ecosystem >... | reverse complement strand
GGTCCGGGCGGCGGACGGCGCGAGAGCGGCCGTCGAGGTGCCGTTCGGTGGGCTCCCCCGCGGCGCGGCCGCGGAGCACGACGGACTCGAGCTCGCCGCACTTCAGGCCCACCTCGCCGTGCCCCGGCGGATCGGGCTGGTCCTCGTCCGGCTCGGCGGCTACAGCGTCGGCGTCGCCGTCGACGGCGTGGTGCAGACGTCGAGCACCGGGGCGCGGCAGGTGCACGGGCGCAACCGTAAGGGCGGCTCGTCGTCCGGCCGCTTCGCGCGGCGCCGGGAGGGGCAGGCCCGGGTCGCGCTGGACGCGGCGGCCGGCACGGTCGCCCGGGTGCTGCTGCCGGTCGCCGCGACCCTGGACGCCCTCGTCCTCGGCGGGGACCGGGCCGCGCTCGACGACCTGCGCGCCGACCGCCGCCTGGCCGCGTTGCTCGCCCGCGCCGAGCCGCGGGTCCTCGAGGTGCCCGAGCCCCGCCGCGCGGTGCTGGACCAGGCGGCCCTGCGGGCGCGGGCGGTGGAGGTGGTGGTGGTCGGCTAACCGAGCCCGCCGGTGGCCAGCATGCCGCCGTCCACCCGCACCGTCTCGCCGGTGATCCAGGACGCCGCGTCCGAGACGAGGAACGCCACCAGCGACGCGACGTCCTGCGGCTCGCCGAGCCGCTTCATCGGGTAGGACGACGCCACCTTCTCCTCGTCGTGGGAGTACAGCGCCGTCGCGAACCTCGTCTTGACCACCGCCGGCGCCACCGCGTTCACCCGGATCGACGGGCCGAGCTGCCAGGCCAGCTCCTCGGTGAGCCGGATCAGCGCCGCCTTCGACGCACCGTACGCGGCGATCACCCCGGACGACCGCAGGCCGGCCACCGACGCCAGGTTCACCACGGCCCCCCCGTGCTCGCGCATCCCGGCGCGGTAGGCCTCCTGCACGAACCCGAGCGCCGCGACGACGTTGATGTCGAAGATCTTGCGGACGGCGTCGAGGTCGGCCTCCATCAAGGACCCGTACTGCGGGTTGATGCCGGTGTTGTTCACCAGGACGCGCAGGTTCCCGAACGCCTCGACGGTGCGGGCCACCGCCTCCGCCCGCGCCTGCGCCGACCCCGCGTTGCCGGGCACCGCGAGCACCCGGCGGGCGTCCCCGCCGGCCGCGTCGGCGACCAGCTCCTCGGCCGCGGCGGCCAGTTCGTCCGGCTTGCGAGCGGTGATCGTCACCGACGCGCCGCGCCCGAGCAGCTCGGTGGCGATCGCGAGGCCGATACCGCGACTGGCGCCCGTGACGAGCGCACCGCGCCCTCGGAGGTCCTGGGCGCCGTCGCGGAGGTCCTGGACGGGGGAGGTGATGTCGCTCATGGCAGCGACCCTACGTCCCGGGCCCCGCGGCTCCGGCCGGTATCCTCGGGGCCGTGATCCGGACCCAGTAGCGACGGCGCCCAGGACCTCCGAGGGCGCCGTCGCGGAGGTCCTGGACGGGGGAGGTGATGTCGCTCATGGCAGCGACCCTACGTCCCGGGCCCCGCGGCTCCGGCCGGTATCCTCGGGGCCGTGATCCGGACCCAGTAGCGACGGCGCACCGCCCGTTCCCGCCGTCGCCCACCCGTCTGGAGCCCTCTCGTGATCACCGCCACCGACCTGGAACTGCGTGCCGGGTCGCGGATCCTGCTGTCCGACGCCGCCCTGCGCGTGCAGCCCGGTGACCGGATCGGGCTGGTCGGCCGCAACGGCGCCGGCAAGACGACCTCGATGCGCGTACTGGCCGGGGAGGCCGAGCCGTACGGCGGCACGGTGACGGTCAGCGGCGCGGTCGGCTACCTGCCCCAGGATCCGCGTGAGGGCGACCTGCACGTCACGGCGAAGGACCGGGTGCTCTCCGCCCGCGGCCTCGACACCCTGCTGCGCCGGATGGAGAAGGCACAGACGGCGATGGCCGAGCTGGTCGACGGCGCGGACAACGAGCGTGCCGTGCGCGAGTACGGCCGGCTCGAGGAGCGGTTCTCCGCGCTCGGCGGCTACGCGGCGGAGAGCGACGCGGCCCGGATCTGCGCGCACCTGGGCCTGCCGGACCGGGTGCTGCACCAGCGGATCGAGACGCTGTCGGGCGGGCAGCGCCGGCGCGTGGAGCTGGCCCGGATCCTGTTCGCGGCCTCCGACGGCGGGGGCGGGGGGGCGTCGAGCGCGGTGACGCTGCTGCTCGACGAGCCGACCAACCACCTCGACGCCGACTCGATCGCGTGGCTGCGCTCCTTCCTCTCCGCCCACGACGGCGGCCTGGTCGTGATCAGCCACGACACCGAGCTGCTCGCGGCCGTGGTGAACAAGGTGTGGTTCCTCGACGCCACCCGCGGCGAGGTCGACGTCTACAACATGGACTGGCGCCGCTACCAGGAGGCGCGGGCCACGGACGAGAAGCGCCGCCGCCGGGAGCGTGCCAACGCCGAGAAGAAGGCCGCGGCACTGCACCTGCAGGCGGCGAAGATGGGGGCGAAGGCGACGAAGGCCGTCGCGGCGAAGAACATGGCGCGGCGCGCCGACGCCCTGCTCGGCGGGCTGGATCCCGAGCGCAGGGCGGACAAGGTGGCCCGCATCCGCTTCCCGGACCCCGCCGCCTGCGGGCGTACGCCGCTGACGGCCGAGGGGCTCAGCAAGGCGTTCGGCTCCTTGGAGGTCTTCAGCGGCGTGGACCTCGCGGTGGACCGCGGCGCCAAGGTCGTCGTGCTGGGCCTCAACGGCGCGGGCAAGACCACGCTGCTGCGGCTGCTCGGCGGGCTCGAGCCGCCGGACGCCGGCGAGGTGGTGCCGGGTCACGGGCTGCGGATCGGCTACTACGCCCAGGAGCACGACACGCTGGACCTCGACGCGAGCGTGTGGGCGAACGTCCGGCACGCATCGCCGGACACGCCCGAGCAACAGCTGCGCACGCTGCTCGGGGCGTTCATGTTCTCCGGGGAGCAGCTCGACCAGCCCGCGGGGACGCTGTCGGGCGGGGAGAAGACGCGGCTCGCGCTCGCCGGCCTGGTCTCCAGCGCGGCGAACGTGTTGCTGCTCGACGAGCCGACGAACAACCTCGACCCGGCCAGTCGGGAACAGGTGCTCGACGCGCTGCGGCACTTCGCCGGCGCCGTCGTGCTCGTCACGCACGACGCGGGGGCGGTCGAGGCGCTGGATCCGGACCGCGTCATCGTGCTGCCCGAGGGGACCGAGGACCACTGGTCGGCGGACTACCTGGAGCTCGTCCAGCTCGCCTGAACCGATGAGCCGATCAGGTGTGCGCGCCCCGTCCGAGACGCGGCGATCGGCATCCCGGTGACGATCAGACGACAACCGGACCGCGATGATCACCCGAACGCGTGATCCATTCGGGCGAACCGTTCACCGATCATCGAGTGGATCTCCTGGCAGACCCGGCCGACGTGGACGATCATTGCCGGACCGGCGCGACGGGTGGCCGGTCGCGGGCACCGCCCGTGTAGGGGCAACCAGGAGAGGTTGAGTCGACGTGGCCGACCTGAAGAAGGGCGCGCGGATCACCGGCACCCAGCGGGACAAACTCGCCGCCGACCTGCGGAAGAAGTACGAGAAGGGGGCCAGCATCAGAGCGCTGGCCGAGCAGACGGGGCGGTCCTACGGCTTCGTCCATCGGGTGTTGAGCGAGACCGGGGTGACCTTGCGTGGCCGCGGCGGGGCGACCCGCACCAAGAAGAAGTAGGCGCGTCCTGGACGAGGACCTCCTGCGTCGGGGTGGCCTGCGGCTCGCCGTGGACGGGCCGCGGGCCACTGTCACGCTCGCCCGGCCGGAATCCCTCAACGCGCAGACCCCGGCGACGTGGCACGCGCTGCGCGAGATCGGGGCCGACCTGCCGGCGAGCGTGCGCGTCGTCGTCGTCCGGGGTGAGGGTCGGGCGTTCTCCGCGGGGTTGGACCGGCGGGCGTTCACCGACGAGGACGTGGACGGGCAGCCCGGGATCGCCGGGCTCGTCCGGCTCGCCCGGGAGTCGCCGGCACGTGCCGACGCCGTGATCGCCGGCTTCCAGGCCGGGTTCGCGTGGCTGCGCGATCCCGCCCGGGTGACCGTCGCGGCGGTGCAGGGCCACGCCATCGGCGGCGGCTTCCAGCTGGCGCTGGCCTGCGACCTGCGGGTGGTGGCCGACGACGTGCAGTTCTGCATGGCCGAGCCGTCCCTGGGCATCGTGCCGGACCTGGGCGGGACGCACCCGCTGGTGCACGCCGTCGGCTACGCCCGGGCGGTGGAGATCTGCCTGACGGGTCGCCGCGTCGGGGCCGAGGAGGCCGTGGCGCGCGGGCTGGCGCTGCGGTCGGTGCCGCGGGCCGAGCTCGACCCCGTCGTCGACGAGCTGGCGGACGCGCTCGTGCGCGCACCCGCAGGCGCGGCCGCCGCGACGCTGGCCCTGCTGGCCGGCGTCGCCGACGGTCGCGACCCGGTCGCCGCGCTCGCGGCGGAGCGGGCCGCCCAGCTGGAGCGGCTGCGCGCGTTCGCCGACGGCCGCGGCTGACGCGGACTATTCCTTCCCCTTCCGGCGTTGCACGGGGAATGTAACGGTGTAATGGAAGGGGGTTGCGCATGGAGCGACCCGGATCGATCATGCGAGGCGTCGCGAAGGGGGCGGACGTCCCGCGTTCGCTGAAGAAGGGCACCATCCCCCGCATCTGGGGCTTCACCCGGCCCTATCGCGGCTGGCTCACCGCGTTCCTGCTGCTCACCGTCGCCTCGGCGGTCACCGGGGTGGCCACGCCCGTGCTGGCCGGGCAGGTGGTCAACGCGGTCGTCGCCGGTGCCGGCGGTGGCTCCGTCGCCGCCGCGGCGACGACCGTCGTCACCCTCGCCGCCGTGATCGCCGGCCTGGCGGTCCTCGAGGCCTGCATCGGCCTGGTCTCCCGCTGGTTCTCCGCGCGCATCGGCGAGGGCCTGATCGTCGACCTGCGCCGCGCGGTGTTCGAGCACGTGCAGCGGATGCCCGTCGCGTTCTTCACCCGCACCCGCACCGGCGCGCTCGTGAGCCGGCTCAACAACGACGTCATCGGCGCCCAGTCGGCCATCACGACCACCCTGGCGGCGGTGCTGTCCAACGTCATTCAGCTGGTCCTGGCGCTCGCCGTCATGATCACTCTCGCCTGGCAGGTGACGCTGCTGGCCCTGCTGCTGCTCCCCGTCTTCGTGCTCCCTGCCCGCCGCATGGGCCGCCGTATCGCCGACCTGCGCCGCGAGGCGGCCGAGCTCAACGCGGGCATGGGCAGCCAGATGACCGAGCGGTTCTCCGCCCCCGGGGCCACGCTCGTGAAGCTGTTCGGCCGCCCGCAGGAGGAGGCCGACGAGTTCGGCGCCCGTGCCGTGCGGATCCGCGACATCGGCGTCCGCACCGCGATGGTCTCCCGGGTGTTCGTCACCGCGCTGTCGCTGGTCTCCGCGCTCGCCCAGGCGCTGGTGTACGGCCTCGGCGGGTACCTCGCCGTGACCGGGCGGATCGAGCCGGGCACGGTCGTCACCCTCGCGCTGCTGCTCTCCCGGCTCTACACCCCGATGACGGCGCTGGCCAATGCGCGCGTCGACGTCATGTCCGCGCTGGTGTCGTTCGAGCGGGTCTTCGAGGTGCTCGACCTGGAACCGATGATCACCGAGCGGCCCGGCGCGCGTGACCTGCCCGACGGCCCGCTCGCGGTGCGCCTGTCCGGCGTGCGGTTCGGCTACCCGGGTGCGGAGAAGGTGTCACTGGCGTCGCTGGAGGACGTGGCCGTCCTCGACTCGCGGCCGGGTGCGGAGGTGCTGCACGGGGTGGACCTCGAGGTCCGGCCGGGCGAGCTGCTCGCGCTGGTCGGCCCGTCCGGGGCGGGCAAGTCGACGCTGGCCTCGCTCGTCCCGCGGCTGCACGACGTGGACGCGGGCACGGTCGAGATCGGCGGCGTGGACGTCCGCGACGCGCGGTTCGCGTCGCTGCGCGGCGCCGTCGGCGTCGTCACGCAGGACGGGCACCTGTTCCACGACACGATCCGGGCGAACCTGCGCTATGCGGCACCCGCGGCCACCGACGCCGAGCTGGCGGAGGCGCTGCGCCGGGCGCGGCTCGGTGACCTGCTCGACGCGCTGCCGGACGGGCTCGACACCGTGGTGGGCGAGCGCGGCTACCGGCTCTCCGGCGGGGAGCGCCAGCGCCTGACCATCGCGCGGCTGCTGCTCGCCAGGCCCCGCGTGGTGATCCTCGACGAGGCGACCGCGCACCTGGACTCCGAGTCGGAGTCGGCCGTGCAGGCGGCGCTCGCCGAGGCGCTCGCCGGGCGCACCGCCATCGTCATCGCCCACCGGCTCTCCACGATCCGGGCCGCCGACCAGATCGCCGTGGTGGAGGACGGGCGGATCGTGGAGCGCGGCCGGCACGAGGAGCTGCTCGCTCGCGACGGCCGCTACGCGGCGCTGTACCGCACCCAGTACGCCGAAGACCTGACCCTGCGGGCGTCCTGAGCGGGGCCGGGGCCCGGCCGCCCGCTCACGGCGGGGGCGGCCGCACCGAGGTCTCCACCAGGTCCAGCACCGCGGGCAGGTCCTCGACCGGGAGCCCGCCGGCGAGCGCGGAGACCAGGCCCTCGAGCACCAGCTCCAGGTAGCGGGCGAGCACCGGCACCGACAGGTCGTCGCGGACCAGGCCGGCGGCGGCGTGCCGGTGCAGTCGCTCGCGGGTGGCGCGGGAGAGCGCCGCGGAGTGCTCCCGCCAGCGGGCGCGGAACGCCGGGTCGGTGCGCCCGCGGCGGACCGCCTCCAGATAGGTGCCGGTCCACCCGGCCGCCCGCCCCCCGGGATCGGTGACGAGCTCACGCATCACCTGGACCAGCCCGTCCGCCGCCACGACGTCGGCCATCCGGCGGGCGTCCTGCTCGGCGACGGCCAGGAACAGGGCGTCCTTGTCCCGGTAGTGATGGAAGATCGCGCCCCGGGACAGCCCGGTGGTCTCCTCCAGCCTGCGCACCGTCGCGCCCTCGTAGCCGTGCCGGGCGAAGCAGCGCCGTGCCCCGTCGAGGATCTCCTGCCGGCGGGCGGCGAGCTGGTCGGTGCTGACCCGGGGCACCGGGCGAGGATAGCCGTGAACCGGACGAACGTACGGCTTGGGAGGAGCGACGGACCGGGAACTCCGATGATCGCCGGTGCGGATGTCGGGGCGCCCGGGTACCGTCGCCCGGGTGCGTGACTCGGGGTACGTGCCGGATGTGGGGTGCCACCGGGTGGCCGTGGAGCCGGCGGGGCCCGTGCCCGCGGTGCTGCGCACCCGGGCGGAGGCGGAGGCCTACGTCGCCTCGGTCTGCTTCAAGCACGGCCCCCCGACGCTCGTCGGCGTCGAGCTGGAGTGGCTGCTGCACCACCGCGCGGCTCCGGCGGACCCCGTCCCGATCGCCGCCCTCGTCGCCGCCCTCGGCCCGCACGCGCCGGCCACGATCGATCCCGCCTCCCCCGCACTGCCCCTTCCCGGAGGCTCCACCGTCACCGTCGAACCCGGCGGGCAGGTGGAGCTGGCCAGCCCCCCGCTCGTGGGGCTGACGTCGCTGGTGAGTACCGCCCAGCGCGACGCCGACCACCTGCACGGCCTGCTCGGCGAGCACGGCCTCGTCGCCCAGCCCCGCGCCGCCGACCCGCTCCGGCCGCCCACCCGGGTCCTCGACCTGCCGCGCTACCAGGCGATGGAGCGCTCGTTCGACCGCATCGGCCCGCACGGGCGCAGCGGCATGTGCTCCACCGCGGCCGTGCAGATCTGCGTCGACGCGGGGCAGGGCGACGAGATCACCCGCCGCTGGCAGGCCCTGCACGCCGTCGGGCCGGTCCTGGTCGGGGCGTTCGCGAACTCGCCGCTGCTGCACGGGCGGCGCACCGGGTGGAAGTCCTCGCGCATGGGCTGCTGGCTCACCCTCGATCCCGAGCGGACCGCACCCCCGCCGTCGACCGGCGGTGACCCGGCCGGGGAGTGGGCCCGCCGGGTGCTGGCCACCCCGCTGCTGTGCGTGCGCCGCGATGGCGCCTGGGACGTCCCGGCCCGGATCACGTTCGCCGACTGGGTCGCCGGTGCGCTGCCCGCCGCACCCACCACCGCGGACCTCGACTACCACATGTCCACCGTCTTCCCGCCGGTCCGCCCGCGAGGGCACCTGGAGATCCGCTACGTCGACGCGCAGCCCGGCCGCCGGTGGGCGCTGCCGGTGGCGGTGCTGCTGTCGCTGCTGGCCGACCCGGTGCGCACCGAGCAGGCGGTGGCGGCGTGCGAGCCCGCCGCGGGACGCTGGATGTCCGCCGCCCGGTACGGGCTCGCCGACCGCGTCGTCGCGCGGGCCGCCGCGCTGGTGTTCGAACTGGCCTGCGCCGCGCTGCCGGCCCTGGACCCGCCGGCATGGCTGGCGGCCGACCTGATCGAGATGACCGAGCGCCAGGTGCTGGCCGGACGCTGCCCGGCCGACGAGCCGGACATGGATGGAGACCGACGGTGACCGTCACCGGGACCGAGGGCACCGAGGAGCTGCGTGACCGGCTGGCGGGCCTGCTCACCGTGGCCCGCGAGCGCAGCACGCGCCTCACCGACGCCGTCGACGAGGCGGACCTGGTCGCCCAGCACTCGCCGCTGATGTCCCCGCTCGTGTGGGACCTCGCGCACGTCGGCAGCCAGGAGGAGCTGTGGCTGGTGCGCGACGTCGGCGGCCGCGAACCGCTGCGGCCCGAGATCGACGGGCTCTACGACGCGTTCCGGCACTCGCGGGCGAGCCGGGTGGAGCTGCCGCTGCTCACGCCGGCCGAGACCCGCCGCTACGTGGCCGAGGTCCGCGACAAGGCCCTCGACGCGCTGGGCCGGGTGCCGCTGACCGGGCGGCCGCTGCTCGAGCACGGGTTCGCGTTCGGCATGATCGTGCAGCACGAGCAGCAGCACGACGAGACCATGCTCGCCACTCATCAGTTGCGCGCGGGGGCCCCGGTGCTGCACGCGCCGGACCCGCCCCGGTCCACCGCGCCGCCCCCGGTCGCGGAGGTGCTGGTGCCGGCGGGGCCGTTCACGATGGGCACCGACGTCGAGCCGTGGGCCCTGGACAACGAGCGTCCCGCGCACACCGTCGACCTGCCCGCGTTCCGCATCGACGCCGCACCCGTCACCAACGGGCAGTACGCGGCGTTCGTCGACGCCGGCGGGTACGACGACCCGCGCTGGTGGAGCGAGCGGGGCCGGGCACACCGGGTGCAGGCGGGCCTGGTCGCCCCCCAGTTCTGGCAGCGCGACGGCGGGGGCGCCTGGTGGCGACGGCGGTTCGGCGTGGTCGAGCCGGTGCCGGCCGACGAGCCCGTGGTGCACGTCTGCTTCTTCGAGGCGCAGGCCTACGCCCGGTGGGCGGGCAAGCGCCTGCCCACCGAGGCCGAGTGGGAGAAGGTCGCCCGGTTCGACCCCGACACCGGCCGCTCGCGCCGCTACCCCTGGGGCGACGAGGACCCGGGTCCCGGGAACGCGAACCTCGGTCAGCGGCACCTGCGGCCCGCGCCGGTCGGCGCGTACCCGGACGGCGCCTCGCCGCTGGGTGTGCACCAGCTGATCGGCGACGTCTGGGAGTGGTGCGACTCCGGCTGGCACCCGTACCCCGGCTACCGGATGTTCCCCTATCCCGAGTACTCGCAGGTCTTCTTCGGGGGCGACTACGCGGTGCTGCGGGGCGGGTCCTTCGGCTCGGACGCGGCAGCCGTCCGCGGGACCTTCCGCAACTGGGACCACCCGACCCGGCGGCAGATCTTCGCCGGGTTCCGCTGCGCCCGCGACGCCACCGCGGACGACCTCGCGGACCGGTCGTAGGGGCGTGTGCCGGCACCTGGCCTATCTCGGACCGCCCGTGACGCTGGCGGCGCTGCTGCTCGACCCGCCGCACTCGCTGCTGCACCAGTCCTGGGCGCCCGCCGACATGCGCGGGGGCGGCACCGTCAACGCCGACGGGTTCGGCGCCGCCTGGTACCGCGCCGGGGCCGTCCAGCCGGTGCGGTACCGGTCGGAGCGGCCGATCTGGACCGACAGCGGGTTCGCCGCGCTCGCCGGCACCACCGCCGCCCCCGCGGTGCTGGCCGCCGTGCGCTCGGCGACGGTCGGGATGCCGGTGACGGTCGGCGCCGCGGCGCCGTTCGTCGACGGCGCCTTCGCCTTCAGCCACAACGGTCTCGTGCGCGGCTGGCCCGGCTCCCTCGCCGGGCCGGCGGCGACGTTGCCGGTCACCGACCTGATGACGCTGGACGCACCCACCGACGCCGCGGTGTTGTGGGCGCTGGTCCGGCACCGCCTGCGGGCGGGTGACGAGCCGGGGGAGGCGCTGGCCGGCGTCGTCACGTCGGTGGCCGCCGCGGCGCCGGGCTCGCGGCTGAACCTGCTGCTCACCGACGGCACCGGGATCTGGGCGACCGCATGGGACCACGCGCTGTCCGTCCGGGCCCTGCCCGACGCGGTCGTCGTCGCGTCCGAGCCGACCGACCCGCTCCCCGGCTGGACCGAGGTGCCCGACCGGCATCTGCTGGCGGCCCGCCCCGGCCATCTCTCGAGGAGACCCCTGTGACGATCCTGGACGTCCATCTCACCGACGCCGACGCCGGCCGGGCACTGCGCGCCGACGCCCTCGCCGGGCTGACCGCCCGGCCGAAGACCCTGCCGCCGAAGTGGTTCTACGACGCGCGCGGCAGCGCGTTGTTCGAGAAGATCACCGAGTTGCCGGAGTACTACCCGACGCGCACGGAGCGCGCACTGCTGCAGCGCAGTGTCGACGAGATCGCCGCGGCGTCGGGAGCGGACACCCTGGTGGAGCTGGGGTCGGGCTCGTCGGAGAAGACCAGGCTGCTGCTCGAGGCGTTCCGTCGCGCGGGCACCCTGCGCCGCTACGTGCCGCAGGACGTGAGCGGGGCCGCGCTGCGGGGGGCGATGGAGGCCCTCGCCGTGGACTACCCGGGGCTGGAGCTGCACGGGGTGGTCGGGGACTTCACCAGCGACCTCGGCCGGCTGCCCCGGGGCGGCCGCCGAATGATCGCCTTCCTCGGCGGCACGATCGGCAACCTGCTGCCCGACGAGCGGGCCCGCTTCCTCGCGCACGTGCGGTCGGTGCTCGAGCCGGATGAGCAGCTGCTGCTCGGCACCGGGCTGGTGATCGACCCCGCGGTGCTCGTCCCGGCCTACGACGACGCCGCCGGCGTCACCGCGGAGTTCAACCGCAACGTGCTGCACGTGCTCAACCGGGAGCTGGGCGCGGACTTCGACGTCCGGTCGTTCGCCCACGTGGCGCTGTGGGACCCGGAGCACGAGTGGATCGAGATGCGGCTGCGCGCCGAGCGGGCGATGACGGTGCACGTCGCGGAGCTGGGGTTGACCGTCGAGTTCGCCGCGGCCGAGGAGATGCGCACGGAGGTCTCGGCGAAGTTCCGCCCCGACGGCGTGCGCCGGATGCTGGTGGATGCCGGGTTCCGGGTCGTGCACGTCTGGACCGACCCGGACGAGCGGTTCGCGTTGACCCTGGGTACGGCCCGCTGAGGGTGGAACGACGCGAGTCGGGTAACCGGTCAGCCGGCCGCGGCGCGGGCCAGCAGGGCCAGCGCGGCCGCGGCGGAGATCGCGACGACGGCCGGGCGGGTCCACCCGCGGTCCAGCACCGCCCGAGCCGGGCCGGAGAGCAGGAACCCCGCGACCATGAACGGGGCGAGCCACAGCGCCGCCACCACCGAACCGGCGCCGACCTCGCCCGCCAGCGCCAGCGCGCCGAGCGACAGCACGGCGCCCGCGCTGAAGTAGGCGGCCATCGTCGCCCGGACCCGGGGCCCGGCGCAGCCCTGGTACAGCAGCGCGACCGGGGGACCGGCGATCGCCGAGGCCGTGCCCCCCACCCCGCTCACCGCGCCGGCGACGAGCAGCGCGCCCGGGGTCGGGCGCGGCCGCCAGCGGACCACCGACAGCGCCGCGGCGACCAGCACCGTCACCGCGACGAGCGCGAGGAACGGCCGCGTCGGCAGCACCGCCACGGCGTAGGCGCCCACCGCCGCCCCGGGCAGCCGGCCGAGCAGGGCCCAGCCGACCCCGGACCAGTCGACGTCGTCGCGCTCGCGGTACAGCGCCAGCATCGCGTGCGCCATGCCGAGCATCAGCTGCGGCACGGGTACCAGTTCGGGCGCCAGGAGCGCGAGGAATGGGACGGCGACGATCGCCATCCCGAACCCGACGGCGCCCTGCACGAGCGCGCCGACCGCCACGACGAGGCCGGCGAGCAGGACGACCATCCAGAACGCTCCGGCGGGCGTGGTCACGAGGTCAGCTGCGCAACATCTCCCGTAGCACGTACTGCAGGATCCCGCCGTTGCGGTAGTACGCGGCCTCGCCGGGCGTGTCGATGCGCACGGTGGCGTCGAACTCGACGGTGCCGCCGTCCTCCTTCGTCGCCGTGACGTGCACCGTGCGCGGGACGGGCCCGTCGTTCATCGCCGTGACCCCGCTGATGTCGAAGGTCTCGGTGCCGTCCAGGCCCAGCGAGGCCGCCGAATCGCCGGCCGGGAACTGCAGGGGCAGCACGCCCATCCCGATCAGGTTCGAGCGGTGGATGCGCTCGTACGACTCGACGATCACCGCCTTCACCCCGAGCAGCGCGGTGCCCTTGGCCGCCCAGTCCCGCGAGGAGCCCGAGCCGTACTCCTTGCCGCCCAGCACCACCAGCGGGATGCCGTGCTCGGCGTAGTGCTGGGCCGCGTCGTAGATGAAGGCCTGCTCGCCGCCGGCGGTGAAGTCGCGGGTGTAGCCGCCGCTGACGTCCTCCAGCAGCAGGTTCCGCATCCGGATGTTGGCGAACGTGCCGCGGATCATCACCTCGTGGTTTCCGCGCCGGGACCCGTAGGAGTTGAAGTCCTTCCGGTCGACGCCGTGCTCCACCAGGTACCGGCCTGCGGGCGTGTCGGCCTTGATCGAGCCCGCGGGGGAGATGTGGTCGGTGGTGACGGAGTCGCCGAGCAGCGCCAGCACGCGCGCGCCGCTGATGTCGGCGACCGGCTCCGGCTCGGGCGCCATCCCGTCGAAGTACGGCGGCTTGCGCACGTAGGTGGACCCCGGGTCCCACGCGAACGTCTCGCCCTCGGGTGTCGGCAGCGAGCGCCACCGGTCGTCGCCGGCGAACACGTCGGCGTAGTCCCGGATGAACATCTCCTGGCTGATCGACTCGTCGATCGTCTTCTGGATGTCCTGCGGGGTGGGCCAGATGTCACGCAGGTAGACGTCCTCGCCGTGCGGGTCCTGCCCGAGCGGCTGGGTCTCGAAGTCGAAGTCCATCGTGCCCGCGAGCGCGTAGGCGATGCACAGCGGCGGCGAGGCCAGGTAGTTCATCTTGACGTCGGGGTTGATCCGGCCCTCGAAGTTCCGGTTGCCCGACAGCACCGAGACGACGGCGAGGTCGGCCTCGTTGACCGTCGCCGAGATCTCCTCGGCCAGCGGGCCGGAGTTGCCGATGCACGTGGTGCAGCCGTATCCCACCAGGTGGTAGCCCAGCTTCTCCAGGTAGGGCCACAGACCCGCCTTCTCGTAGTAGCCGGTGACGACCTGCGAGCCGGGCGCCATCGACGTCTTGACCCAGGGCTTGACGGCGAGCCCGCGGTCCACGGCGTTCTTGGCGAGCAGCGCGGCGCCGAGCATCACCGAGGGGTTGGAGGTGTTGGTGCAGGAGGTGATCGAGGCGATCACGACGGCGCCGTGGTCGATCTCGAACTCCCCGCCCTCGGCGAGGCGGACCGTCGTCGGGTTGCTCGGGCGGCCCTGCGCGCCGGCGGCCGCCGAGATCGGCTCGCGGGGGGCGCCCTCGCTGCCGTTGCCCTCGCCGACCGCGGGCGGGTCGCTCGCCGGGAACGACTCGGAGCTCGCCTCGTCGACCTCCGACCGCACCCCGTACGGGCGCCGCTGGGCGGGCACCCCGGACCGGCGGTCCTCGCCGCCGGTCTCGTCGTCGCGCACGTAGTCGGCCAGCGAGGAGCGGAACGCCTCCTTCGCCCTCGCCAGCGGGACGCGGTCCTGCGGGCGCTTGGGTCCGGCGATCGACGGCACGACCGTCGACAGGTCCAGCTCCAGCGTCTCCGAGTAGACGGGCTCGCGCGCGGGGTCGTGCCAGAGACCCTGCTCCCGGGCGTAGGCCTCGATCAGCTCGACCTGCTCGGCCGGGCGGCCGGTCAGCCTGAGGTAGCGCAGCGTCTCGTCGTCGACGGGGAAGATCGCGACGGTGGAGCCGAACTCCGGGCTCATGTTCCCGATCGTGGCCCGGTTGGCCAGCGGCACCGCGCCGACGCCCTCGCCGTAGAACTCGACGAACTTGCCGACGACGCCGTGCCGGCGCATCATCTCGGTGATCGTCAGCACGACGTCGGTGGCGGTGGCGCCGGCCGGGATCTCGCCGGTCAGCTTGAACCCGACGACGCGCGGGATGAGCATCGAGACGGGCTGGCCGAGCATCGCCGCCTCGGCCTCGATCCCGCCCACGCCCCAGCCGAGCACGCCCAGGCCGTTCACCATCGTGGTGTGCGAGTCGGTGCCCACCAGCGTGTCCGGGTAGGCCTGCCCGTCGCGGGTCATCACGACCCGGGCCAGGTGCTCGATGTTCACCTGGTGCACGATCCCGGTGCCCGGGGGGACGACCTTGAACTCGCTGAACGCGCCCTGGCCCCAGCGCAGGAACTGGTAGCGCTCCCGGTTGCGCTGGTACTCGAAGTCGACGTTGCGCTCGAACGCGTCGGGCCGGCCGAAGACGTCGATGATCACCGAGTGGTCGATCACCAGCTCGGCGGGGGCGAGCGGGTTGACCTTCGTCGGGTCGCCGCCGAGCTCGGTGACGGCCTCGCGCATCGTCGCGAGGTCGACGATGCACGGGACCCCGGTGAAGTCCTGCATGATCACCCGCGCCGGGGTGAACTGGATCTCGGTGTCCGGCTCCGCGGACGGGTCCCAGCCCGCCAGCGCGCGCACGTGGTCGGCGGTGACGTTCGCGCCGTCCTCGGTGCGCAGCAGGTTCTCCAGCAGGATCTTGAGACTGAACGGCAGTCGGTCCGCCCCCTCGACGGCGGCCAGCCGGAAGATCTCGTGCTCGGCCCCGCCGGCCTCGATCGTCCCTCTCGCTCCGAAGCTGTCGGTGCTGGTCACGATGGTGTCCTCCCGGCCGTGGTGGGGCGCGTGCGCTGTTCGGTTACCCGGAGTCTCGCGCACGGTATGCCTCCGGGCAGCGCAACCCCGTCGGTCTTAACAGTACGCTTGTCCTGTTAAGGCGGCGAACCGGGGGCCACCGCATGTGGTGAAGCCAGGGCTGGGGCCGGTGTGTCCGGCGGGACCGCTGCTTCTGTTGTGACAGCCTCGGCGGATGGTGCAGCGCTGTCGGCGCATCGGCGTCCTCGTCCTGCTCGTGGCGCTCCTGGCGGTCCCCGCGACGGCGTCCGCCCAGACGCCGACCCCGCCGCCCAATCCCAGCGACGAGGAGCTCGACCGCAGCCGCGCGCAGGTGGGCGGGCGGGCCGACGAGGTGGCCCGGCTCAGCGCCCGCCTGGCCGAGCTCGACGGTCGCACCGAGGACCTGCAGATCGAGCTCGCCCAGCGCCGGGAGGGCGCAGCGGCCGCCCTGGTCGAGCTCGAGGCCGCCGAGGCCGCGGCCGCCGCGGCGCAGGAGCGCGCCGGCGCCGCGCGGGTCGCCACCGAGGCCGCCTCCGTCGCGATCGACCAGGCGCGGGAACGGCTGGACGCGTTCCTCACCGCCACCTACCTGCAGGGCATCGACGCCGGACCGCTCGGCCTGCTGTCCACCGCCGACACCCCCGAGGACCTCGTCGCCCGGGCGGTCTACGGCGATGCGATCGTGCGCGAGCAGCTCGCCGCGCAGGACGCCCTGGAGCGGGCGCGGGTCGAGAAGGCCAACGCGGACGCGGCGGCGCGCGCGGCCCTCGACGAGGCCCGCGAGCGCGCTGCCGCGGCGGTCTCGGCGCGCACCGCCGCCGACGCGGCCTTCGCCGACGCGGACGCCGCGGCCCGCACGCACGCCGAGCTGATCGCGGCCGTCGACGCCGAGCGGGCCGAGGTGCTGCGGCTGCTCGACGAGGCCCGCGCCGCCGACGCCGGGCTGCGCGACCAGCGCGAGCGGTTCGAGGAGTGGGAGCGCCGCCTCGACGAGGAGCGCGCCGCGCGCGAGCGCGCCGACCGGGAGGCGGCCGCCGCTCGGCTGGCCGGGCCCGACCTCGCCGCGGGCGTCGCCGGCAGCGAGGCGGTGCGACGGGTGATCGACCGGGCGCTGTCGCAGCTCGGCGTGCAGTACGTGTGGGGCGGTGGCAACGGCCGCGGGCCGAGCACCGGGATCCCCGACGCCTTCGGCTCCCCGCTGGACCGGGTCGGCTTCGACTGCTCCGGGCTGATGCTCTACGCCTTCAACGGCGTCGGCGTCGCGCTGCCGCGGGTGAGCCGCAACCAGTTCCATGCCGGCCGTAAGGTGCCGATCTCCGACCTGCGCCCCGGTGACATGGTCTTCTACCGCCGCGGGTCGGCCCCGATCCACCACGTCGCGCTCTACATCGGCGAGGGCCGGATGGTCGAGGCGCCCTACACCGGGGCGAACGTGCGCGTGGTGCCGCTGCGCCGGACGAACCTCGTCCCGGAGGCCACCCGCGTGCTGTAGGGGGACTCACCGCGGTCTCACGACGCGTGCGGTGCAATGGCGGCGTGACCGGTACGCCTGCGCCCGTGCCCAGCCCGGCCCGCGAGGGGGAACGGCTCGAGCGGGTCGTCTTCGAGATCAAGCGGGTGATCGTCGGTCAGGACCGGCTTGTCGAGCGGATGCTCGTGGGGCTGCTCGCCCGCGGGCACCTGCTGCTCGAGGGCGTGCCCGGGGTGGCGAAGACGCTCGCGGTGGAGACCGTCGCGAAGGTCGTCGGCGGCACGTTCGCGCGCCTGCAGTTCACCCCCGACCTGGTGCCCGCCGACATCCTCGGCACCCGGATCTACCGCCAGGCCCGCGAGGAGTTCGACGTCGAGCTGGGCCCCGTGGTGGCCAACTTCGTGCTGGCCGACGAGATCAACCGGGCACCGGCGAAGGTGCAGTCCGCACTGCTCGAGGTGATGGCCGAGCGGCACCTGTCGATCGGCGGGCGGACGTTCCCGATGCCCGACCCGTTCCTGGTCCTCGCCACCCAGAACCCGATCGAGAACGAGGGCGTCTACCCGCTGCCGGAGGCGCAGCGCGACCGCTTTCTGTTCAAGATCGTCGTGGAGTACCCCGGCGTTGAGGAGGAGCGGGAGATCGTCTACCGGATGGGCGCGGAGCCCCCGGTCGCCCAGCAGGTGATCGACCCCGCCGAGCTCGTCCGCCTGCAGCGCGTCGCGTCCGGGGTGTTCGTGCACCACGCGCTGGTGGATTACGTGGTGCGGCTGGTGGTGGCCACGCGCACGCCGGCCGACCACGGCCTCGCCGACGTCGCCGGCTGGGTGTCCTACGGCGCCTCGCCGCGCGCGACGCTGGGCATCGTGGCCGCCGCGCGGGCGCTGGCCCTGGTCCGCGCGCGCGACTACGTGCTGCCGCAGGACGTGCTCGACGTCGCCCCGGACGTCCTGCGTCACCGTCTGGTGCTCTCCTACGACGCGGTGGCCGACGAGGTGCCGGTGGACCACATCATCTCCCGGGTGGTGGGCACCGTCCCGCTTCCGCAGGTGAGCGCGCGGCCCCAGCAGCCGTCCGCCACGCACTACACCCCGGCGGGTGCGCCGGCGTGAGCCCGCCGGTCGGTTCCCGGCCCGCCACCGCCCCGCCGTCACTGCGGGACGGGCGGCTGGAGGCGACCTTGCGCGCGCTCGAGCTGTCGGTCCGCGGCCGTCTCGACGGCCTGCTCCAGGGCAACCACCTGGGCTTGGTCCCCGGCCCGGGCAGCGAGCCGGGCGACGCGCGCGCGTACCAACCCGGTGACGACGTGCGCCGGATGGACTGGGCGGTCACGGCGCGCACCACCGAACCGCACGTTCGCGAGACGGTGGCCGACCGCGAGCTCGAGACCTGGGTGGTGCTCGACCTGTCGCCGAGCCTCGACGTCGGCACGGCGGCGTGCGAGAAGCGCGACCTCGCGGTGGCGGCGCTCGCGGCGGTGGTCCACCTGACCCGCGGCGGGGGCAACCGGATCGGCACCCTCGTCGCGACGGGCGAGCGCACGGTGCGCATCCCGGCCCGGGGCGGGCTGGCGCACGCGCGCAACCTGCTGCACCGGGTCGCCGGGCTGCCCCGCGCGCCCGAGGGCGTGCGCGGGGACCTCACCGCCGCCATCGAGCAGCTGCGCCGCCCGCCACGGAGGCGCGGGCTGGCCGTGGTCATCTCGGATTTCCTCGGCGAGCCCGACTGGGAACGCTCCCTGCGGGCGCTGTCGCAGCGCCACGACCTGCTGGCGGTGGAGGTCGTCGACCCGCTGGAGCTGGAGCTGCCCGACGTCGGCACCGTCGTGCTCGCCGATCCCGAGACCGGCCGCCAGCGCGAGGTGCGCACCACCCCGCTGCTGCGCCGGGAGTTCGCGGCGGCCGCGGCGGAGCACCGGGACCGGGTGGCCACGGCGCTGCGCCGCTGCGGGGCCGGGCACCTGACCCTGCGCACCGACTCGGACTGGATCGCCGACATCGTCCGGTTCACCCTCGCCCGCAAGCGCGCCTGGTCCGGCGGCGGCCGGTGACGGAGGTGTTCGCCCAGCCCTGGTGGCTGCTGCTCCTGCTCGTGGTCGCCGGGCTCGCGGCCGGGTACCTCCTGCTGCTGCGCCGGCGCCGCCGGGACACCGTCCGGTTCACCAACCTCGCGCTGCTCGAGCGGGTGGCGCCGCACCGGCCCGGCTGGTACCGGCACGTGCCCGCGGCCGCCCTGCTGTGCGCGCTCGCGCTGCTCGGGGTGGCGCTCGCCGGGCCGACGGCGGAGGCGAAGGTGCCGCGCAACCGCGCCACGGTCGTCCTGGTGATCGACGTGTCGCTGTCGATGCAGGCCGACGACGTCGTGCCCAGCCGGCTCGCGGCCGCCCAGGCGGCGGCGAAGGCCTTCGCCGACCAGCTCACCCCCGGGGTGAACCTGGGGCTGGTGTCCTTCGCGGGGACGGCCGCGGTGCTGGTCTCGCCGACCGTCGACCGCGACCCGGTCAAGCGCGCCGTGGACGGGCTGCGCCTCTCGGAGTCCACGGCCACCGGCGAGGCGATCTTCGCGGCGATGCAGTCGATCCAGACCTTCTCCCAGGGCGTCGCGGGCGTCGACGCCGAGGGCCCGCCGCCGGCCCGGGTCGTGCTGATGAGCGACGGCAAGCAGACGGTGCCCGGGCCGGACGGGGAGAACGAGCCCCGCGGGTCGTTCACCGCGGCGCGGACGGCCGCGGAGCAGGGCATCCCCGTCTCGACCATCTCCTTCGGCACGGAGTACGGCACGATCGAGATCGAGGGCGAGTCCACCTCGGTCGCCGTCGACGACGCGTCGCTGCGCCAGATCGCGGAGCTCTCCGGGGGGCAGTTCTTCACCGCGGCGACGGAGGAGGAGCTGCGCGGGGTCTACGCCGAGCTCGGCGAGCAGATCGGTTACGAGGTCCGGCGGGTGGACGCCAGCAGGCCGTGGCTCGCCGGCGGGGCGATGCTGCTCGTCCTCGGCGTCGGGTCCGGTCTGGCCCTGGGACGCCGCTTCCCGTAGTGCCCCATAGGCTGCCCCGGTGGGACGCAGCGTGCTCGTGACCGGAGGCAACCGCGGCATCGGCCTGGCGATCGCCTCGGCATTCGCCGGCCAGGGCGACCAGGTGGCGGTGACGCACCGCTCCGGTGCCGACGGGCTGCCCGACGGGCTGCTCCCGGTGCGCTGCGACGTCACCGACGCGGCGGCCGTCGACGCGGCGTTCGCCCAGGTCGAGCAGCGGCACGGGCCGGTGCAGGTGCTCGTCTCCAACGCGGGCATCACCGACGACACGCTGCTGATGCGGATGAGCGAGGACCAGTTCACCCGGGTCGTCGACGCGAACCTCACCGCGGCCTACCGGGTGGCGAAGCGGGCCACGCGCGGCATGCTCAAGGCGCGCGCGGGCCGGATGGTGTTCGTCTCGTCGGTCGTCGGGCTGCTCGGCTCGGCCGGACAGGTCAACTACGCGGCGTCCAAGGCGGGTCTGGTCGGCCTGGCCCGCTCGATCGCGCGCGAGCTGGGCTCGCGCGGCATCACCGCGAACGTCGTCGCGCCCGGGTTCGTCGACACGGACATGACCCGCGCCCTGCCCGACGCGCGCCGCGCGGAGATCCTCGGCCAGGTGCCGCTGGGCCGGTACGCGAGCCCCGAGGAGGTCGCCGCGGCCGTCACCTGGCTGGGCTCCGACGGCGCGGGGTACGTCACCGGTGCGGTGATCCCGGTCGACGGCGGCCTCGGCATGGGCCACTAACCTCCCGGTATGGGACTGCTCGACGGCAAGCGGCTGCTCATCACCGGCGTGATCACCGACGCCTCGCTGGCGTTCCACGCGGCGAAGATCGCCCAGGAGCAGGGCGCGCAGGTCGTGCTCACCGGGTACGGGCGGATGCGGCTGGTGGAGCGGATCGCGCAGCGGCTGCCCGCGCCCGCTCCCGTCGTCGAGCTCGACGTGTCCGACCAGGACCAGCTCGACAGCCTGGTCGAGCGGGTGTCGCCGCACCTCGGCGACCCCCCGGGCCTCGACGGCGTCCTGCACTCGATCGGCTTCGCGCCGGCGTCGTGCCTCGGCGAGGGCGCGTTCCTCACCGCCCCCTGGGCGGACGTCGCGACGACGATCCAGGTGAGCGCCTACTCGCTCAAGTCGCTCTCGACGGCGCTGCTGCCGCTGCTCGGGCCGGGCAGCTCGATCGTCGGGATGGACTTCGACAACCGGCAGGCATGGCCCGCCTACGACTGGATGGGCGTCGCCAAGGCGACCCTGGAGTCCGTCACCCGCTACCTGGCCCGTGACCTGGGGCCGAAGGGGATCCGGGTCAACCTGTGCGCGGCCGGGCCGGTGCGGACGATGGCGGCGAGGTCCATCCCGGGTTTCGCGGCGTTCGAGGAGGCCTGGGACGGGCGGGCGCCGCTGGGCTGGGACGTCGACGACCCGGTCCCGGTCGCGAAGACCGTCTGCGCGCTGCTGTCGGACTGGCTGCCGGTCACCACCGGGTCGATGGTCTGGGCCGACGGCGGTTTCCACGCGATCGGCGTCTGAGTGGACGCCCTGCTGGTGCTGTCGTTCGGCGGGCCGGAGGGGCCCGACGAGGTGCGCCCGTTCCTGGAGAACGTCGTGCGCGGCCGCGGTGTGCCGGCGGCGCGGCTGGACGCGGTGGAGGAGCACTACCGCCACTTCGGCGGGGTGTCACCGATCAACGCGCGCAACCGGGAGCTGGTGGCGGCGATCCGCCGGCGGGTCGAGCTGCCCGTGTATCTCGGCAACCGCAACTGGCACCCGATGGTCGAGGACACCGTCGCGCGGATGGCCCGCGACGGCGTGCGGCGCGCGGCCGTGTTCGCCACCAGCGCCTACGGCGGGTACTCCGCGTGCCGGCAGTACGCCGAGGACATCGCGCGGGCCCGCGCGGCGGTCGGCGACGGCGCGCCGACCCTGGTGAAGCTGCGGCACTTCTTCGACCACCCGCTCTTCGTCGCCGCGAACGCCGACGCCGTCCGCGCGGCGCGCGCGACGCTGCCCGCCGCCGTGCGTGGGCGGGCGCGGCTGGTGTTCACCGCGCACTCGGTGCCCGTCGCCGCCGACGCGGCGGCCGGCCCCCCCGCCGAGGGGGGCCACCGGTACTCCCGGCAGGTCGCCGAGGCCGCCCGGCTCGTCGCCACCGAGGTCGGCGTCGACGAGCACGACGTCGTCTGGCAGTCGCGGTCGGGGCCGCCGCAG
>Ga0247713_1000564_pt1 | contig 21868 bp, 19 predicted proteins | sample 21E_NmetaG_FD_189936 | JGI IMG/M metagenome (GOLD analysis project Ga0247713, IMG submission 189936) | Soil microbial communities from hillslope of Landscape Evolution Observatory, University of Arizona, Oracle, AZ, United States - 2-1-E_N | ecosystem: Engineered > Artificial ecosystem >... | reverse complement strand
GGCAAGAGCGTCCGTGCACGACCCCAAGTCACCGCCCAACTCGCTACGCCCGAAGAACGATGAGGCCCAGCGGAGCGCCGCCACGGAATAGTGACGCTCGTCGCGTGCAAGGCATCGGGCGGTCAACTCGCGCAACCGAGTTGTGGCGTCTTCGTTGTCACCCTCCAACTCTGCGACCCTCGCCAGGCCCCAGCCGGTGTCGATCTCGAGTCCGAACAGCTCGTGCGCCCGGGCAAACGCCGCGGCGTCGGCGAGGTGTCCCCGTGCCTGTGTCGCCTTGCCTCGATTGGCGAGGACGAGGCCGATCTCTCCAGCAGCCACCATGCGCGCCACCGCCGGAGCGCCCTCCGTCTCCAAGACCTCGTAGCCGACCTCGAGAGCCCGCTCCCAGCGGCCCGTATGCCGGAGCGCCGGAACCAGACAGGCAAGGCAGAGGTGCGCCCCGGCGTCGAGCCCGCGGCTGCGGCAATACGAAAACGCGTCGGTCCACGCGTTCAGTGCCGCGGGGTAGTCGGTGGCGTGCTCGAGCGCGTCGGCGTACAGGTAATAGGCCTCTGCAGTAAGCGCCTCCTGATCAGCGTCGAGGACTACATCCAGTGCCTTGCGAGTCAGCTCCACGCCCGCGGCTCCCTCGCCCAGTTTGGCGCGGATCAGACCCTCGAGTCCCATAGCGCGGGCTCGGAGGCCGACCGGGCCATGGGGAGAATGGGATTTCGCCGCGGGCGTGGGTGTCTCGATCTCGCCCCTCGCCTCGAGAACGAGTTGCAGCGCCGAGCCGAGCTCTCCGGCGGACTGGAGGTGCGCCGCCGCCGCCAGCCGCTCGGTCGCGGCATCGGCGACATGCCCACATCGAGCGAACTCCTCGGCCGCCACCACCCGCGCCGCCAGGGCACGGGGCCAATCGTTGGCCAATTCGTAGGCGCCGGCGAGGCGCCGCTCCACGTGGGCGAGCGCCTCGTGATCTCCGGCGGAACGGCGGGCAGCCGCCACCTCCTCCCACGCGTCGACGGCGGCGGAGATCTCGCCGCAGCGCTGCGCGCACTCGCCGAGCCGATCCACCACCAGGAGACGCGCGTCGACGTCCTCGCCTTCAGGCCACAGCGAGAGGGCTTCGACGATGGAATCCCTCGCGTCGCGATAGGCGTGAACGTTGCAAGCCGCCTCGGCGGCGTCGAGCAACAGCGGTCGGGCGCGGGCCGGCATGTTGGCCTCGATCCAATGGGCGGCCACGACGGCAGGAGACAGGCCGCGCGCTTCGAAGGCGCGCGCCACAACGGCGTGATGTCGCCGACGGCGCGTCCACGGAGTGGCCGCGTACAGCGCTTCAGCGACTAAGGCGTGACGGAAGCCGGCCTCGCCGGCACCATCGGCAATCTCGACCAGCAGACCGGACTCGAACAGTTCCTCGACGACTCCTTCCTCCTCCGCGAATTCGCTCAGCACGTCCAGCCGAACAGGTGATCGTGCGGCCGCAGCGATCTCTGCCAAACGACGCGCAGGCTCCGACATCCCGGCGACGCGCAACAAAACCGCATCCCGGACCGACTCCGGAACCACCTCGGCCGCGGTGGCCTCCCCCACATCGCTTCCGACCTCTGCGATCGCCGCCGCGAGTTCCTCGAGATAAAAAGGCAGGCCGTGAGCGCGACGATGCACGGTAGCAACGACCTCCGGCGCGACGCCGTCCCCCAGGACGTGTTTCACCAGAAGGGCACTCTCCTCGGGAGCCAACGCTTCCAAGTGCACATGCCGCTGCGACCCGGGGGCGCGCCGTAAGCCCGCCCGGAGGCTACGCAGCGGATGCTGACGCGGGAGTTCGTCACTCCGGTATGCGCCGATGACCAGGAGCGGAAGGCCGTGCAAAGGTGTCGCCCACTCGGCCAACACCGTGAGGGTTGCGGCATCGGCCCACTGCAGGTCGTCGAGGAAGACGACGGTGGGACGCGCCTGACCCAGCCGCTCGAACGTCCCCCGGATGGCGAGGGGGACCTCCTCCGCCACCGCGCTCGGAACGGCACGACCGAGTTCGGGCATCACCAGGGTCAGGCTGGGGGCGAGCAGGACAAGGTTCTCCGCCTCGTCCCCGGGCGAGGAGTGCAAATGGTTCCGCAGTGCGGCCCTCAGGGGACCGTAGGGCACCCCGCCGCTGCCATGCGCGCCGCCACGCAAGACCGCCACGTCGGTGGAGGACAGGACCGACTCGATCAAGGTGGTCTTGCCGGCTCCTGCCTCGCCGGCGACGAGGCACATGCCTCCCACACCCTCGGTCAGCCCGTCTATTGCCTTCTCGAGAATTTCCCGCTCCCGCTCCCGACCAAGGAGCGGCGCCGATGCCGACATGAACGGAGTGTAAGCCGCCCATTTATTCCCGGTGAGGATCGGCATCCAACAGCTACCGGCCGGAAGGTCATTCGCGACGCCGCGCGACCTCCGCTGCGAGGCGCGACCTCGAAGTGAGTTCGAGCTTGTCGAAGATATGTCTCAAGTGCACCTCGACCGTCCGGCGCGAGATGAACAAGCGCGCTGCAATCTCGGGGTTGGAAAGGCCCTCGCCCACAAGGTGAGCGACACCCAGTTCTCTTTCGGTGAGCGCCTCCCATCCCAGGGGCGGCCGCTTACGGATTCCGCGCACTCCTCGCCGGACGCCGAGTTCACGCAGCGCGGCAACGCATCCGTCGACGCGCCACGAAGCGCCGAGTGCATCGAAGGTGTCGGCCGCCTCACGTAGCAGCGCCGCTGCCCCGGACCGATCATCGTGCTTGAGTGCATCGGCTGCGTCGACCATCGCCCGGGCGCGCCTGAACTGCCACTCACCGTCACGATAATGAGTCACCGCCTTAAGCAAGGCGTCGGTGTCTTTGTAGACGAGGCCTCGGGCGCATGACACGTCGCCGCGGAACCAGGCAGGACCGCCTTGTTCGACGAGCCATTCAAGTCTCGCGACGACGACCTTCGCTTCGTCGTCACGTCCTACACGGACGAGCGCACGAACGAGCTCAATTCCCGTGGGTCGATAGACGAACAGGTAGTCGGTGTCTTCGATGAGTGTGATGGTGGCGGCGGCGCGCGCCGCAGCGTCGTCGAACCGACCCTCGATCTCATCGAGCCATCGAGCTCCGCCCCAACGCGCGAAGGGGCTCGGGAGCTTCACCGCCTCATCGAGAGGCAGATCCTGTCCGGCATCGGACAGCAAGGCGCGTGCCTGGTCGAGGCGGCCGCGTTCTACCAGCAACTCGGCCAAGAACATGTACATGTTAACCAGACTCACCCCGACTCCCAACTCCTTCGCGAGGCCGATACCTGCAACGAGTTCCGTCTCGGCGTCGTCCCAGCGGCCCTGGAGCCCGTAGATGACGCCGGCCAGGCCGTGATAGCTGGGGATGATCCACTCCGTGCCGAGGCGCTGGGCGATCACGACTCCCGCATGAAGGACTTGTTCGGCTTCAACATGTCGTCCGGACAGGTTGAGGTGGAATCCATGCGCCAGATGAGGCCCCCTCCGCAGCGCTTCGTCGGTCGGATCACGCATCGCCGCCTCGAGCGCCTTGGCGGTGCGTCTTGTTGCCTCGTCGAGATAGCCGTAGTAGTTCGCCAGATAGCCGAGCGTCATCTCGGCGACCGCGGTGACGGTTGGATCGGCATCGCCTGCGAGCTGCAGCGCGCGATGTGCCGCCCCTCGGGCGCGCTCATGGTGCTCACGTGACGTTGAAAGACCCTGACCCGCCTCCGCTTCAACGCGCCCCTCCGCGCCGCCCGCGCCGCCCGAGAGAATCTCGTCGATCGTTGCGACCGTATGGGCGGGATCGTTCTGCTGTACGACCGCCCGCATCAATGTCACCGATGCGAGGTGCCTCAGATCGGCGTTGACCAGAGCTCCCCGCGCCAGCTGTTCCGCTCTTTGTGGTTGCCCCGCCCACATACAAGCCTCCGCGAGCTCGGTCTCCATCGCGTGGCGCTCGGGATGATCGGGAACAACTTCGATAGCGAGATCGAGCAGCCGGAGCGCATCCCGGGGCGCCGTATCTCGGAGCCTCGCCGCCGCGGTCCGCAACCGCGACACCGCCTCCAAATCGCCGTGGCGGATTCCGCGAACGATGTGCTCGCCGACCTCGATCGCGTCCGCTTTGCGAGCGGCGAGGACGTCGGCGACTTGCATGTGCAGCGCCCGTCGCGCCGACTGCGGGATCTCGTCGTATAGCGCGTCGCGAATGACGTCGTGCCGGAAGACCAGGTGGTCTCCGTCATCGTGGATGACGGCCGCACGCCTCGCCACGTCGATCCACTCGAGCGCCTCCGTCGGCTCGACGTTCGCCACCGCGGCGAGGTCGGTGAGCGAAAAGCGGCGGCCGAGCACGGCGGCCCTCTTGAGCAGCGACACCACCGGGTCGCCGAGAGCGGCGAGGCGACGAAGGATCGTGGCGCGAAGAGAACCGGGCAGGCCGGTGGTCATCGCTTCGACCACGTCGCCTTCGTCCGTTAGAAGACCGGACTGTTCGAGCGCGTTCACCAGCTCGGTGATGAACAACGGGTTCCCTCCGGCGCGCGCGAGATGTCGCCCGAGGTTCGCTCCGGGATTCCTACCGCGAAGGAGCCGGCGCGCCAGATCACGAGCGAGGGCGTCCGAGAGCGGCTCCGGGGCGAGCATCGTCGCCTTCGCATCCGCCAGAGCCTCGAGCAGCAACGCGAGTTCCGGCGACCGAGGTTCCGACCGCGCCGTGATGATCAAACATATCCGGAGGAACTGCGAGCGCCGCAGCGATCGTTCGATGAACGCGAGCGACGCCTCATCCGCCCAGTGAACATCCTCCAGGACGAGCAAGACGACTCTTTCCTCCGCCAAGCGTTCCACGATGTCGAGCGCGGTTTCGATCGTTAGGAACCTCGAGGTCCCGGTATCGGAGTCGTTGCCGAACAGGACCGGCGTCAACTCGGCGAAAGGCCCCTGCCGAACGTCCGGCGTGACGCCCAGAGTGCTCGCGAGGAGACCGAACGGAAGCCCCCGGCCGAGCCGGTCGGCCGTCCCGTGGAACACGTGGCACGGGTGCACCAGGGTAGACACCGCCTCGGCCACGACCGCGCTCTTGCCTATCCCCGCTTCGCCCTCGACGATGACGATTCCCCTTCGTCCTTGGGATGCGCGTTCGATCGCCGCGTTCAGAGCGGCAAGCTCTTCGTCTCTTCCGAGGAGAACCACGCGACGATCCTCGCCTCCCGGTTCGCCCCGAGGCAAATAAGTGATCTCCCTGATGTCTCGCACCGGCTGCCGGCCGACGATCGGCGCAGCCCGGCTGCGTGGGCAGCCGACCCACAGGAGGAGGAAGAGATGGCGCAGGTAAAGACGCTCGACCCGGTAGCGGTGCCGCGGGGACAGGGCGACGCTCGCTGGTGGATGGGAAATCTTGCTGAGATCAAGGTCACCGCAGCGGAGACCGGAGGACTGCTGACGGTCGTGGAGATCACCGAGGGCCCCGGCGCCGGGGGGCCGCTGCACGTCCACCATCGTGAGGACGAAGCCTTCTGGATCCTCGAGGGGAGCGCCACGTTCGAGGTGGGAGAGGAGGTCATCGAAGCGGGACCCGGCGACTTCCTGTTCGGTCCCCGCGACGTCCCCCACAGGTACACGGCCGGACCTGATGGGTGCCGGATGCTGTTCGTCTTCACGCCGGGTGGGTTCGAGGAGCTTCTGCTCGCCACCAGCGAGGCGGCGCGGGAGCGGACCCTTCCTCCGCCGTCCGCCGAAGAGCCCGATTTCGAGGCCCTACTGCCGATCATCCACAAGTACGGATGCGAGGTGCTGGGTTGAGCTTCGCGTTGCTACTCCCTAAATTCCCCTCGTAAATCACGACGGCTTCCACAAAAGGAATGTCAAGGGAATGTCATTGGGGAGCACCATTGACACCCCTAGCCACGGAGGCGTCTGTTGGAGCTCGCTCGGTTCTTGGTCAACGCCGTCGTGGTGGAGGGTCGCATTCCCCGACAAGTTTTACCCCCCTCCAGACGCCCATTTTCTTTCGTGATCCCGTCGGTCGCGGCGGTGCGGCGTCTCGGTCCAGAAAAGGCCGGAGAGGGCAACGCGGACGCGAGAATCGGCGCCGCCTCGCTGATGGCCGTGCCTCGTTACCGGCGGCTAGTTCGCCAAACAGTGCGCGCTAAACGAGCTTGGTGAGCGACGTGAGGTAGAGGTTGGCGAAGTCGGCCGCCGCGGCGGCGTCGAGCAGAGCGTGGCGGTAGCGGAAGACCAGATGCAGCTTCCCGGCCGCGGTCACGGCGCCGACCGCGAGACCGAGCGGCATTCGCCCCGGAGGCGAGAACCACAGCTCGATGGTCTCCCCGGCGTCGGGCCCGAAGGACGGCATCTCGTCGACCTTGCCCAGGTTGGAGAGGATCGCGGTGTCGACGAGCCGGTTGCCGGTGAGCCACAGAAGCGCGGGCAATGCCCGTTTCGCCCAGCCCGGGAGCCGCGCCGGTGTGGACAACAGATCAGCCATGACCGCGGCCGTATCCTCCCGCTTCATCTTCTGCGTTTGCGCTGCCACTGCCTCCAGAACGTCTCGTGAACTCGAGTGGTGCCGGGGCCGCGTAACGACGCGCACGGGAACGGAGAAATTGCCCACGAACTCGGCCCTGGAGTTCGCGGGGAGAAGATTCGTGGGCACGAGCACCCCGATACGGCGATGCGCCACGTCGCGCTCCTCGTTCCACCGGGCAATCGAGACGTGGAGCGCGGCAACCAAGACATCGTTAACGGTCGCGCGCGGTGGCCGCTGCGATATGAGCGCGTCCGTCTCCTCCGAAGCTAGTTGCACATGGTGAAACCCGTACCCCGGCCGCTCCGAGGTGCCCTGCTCGGCGATCTGGGCGGGCGCCCCGACGAAGTCAGACAGTTTCTCCATGACGAGTCGAACCCGGCGCGCCCGGGGTGACGATCCGCGGTGTTCCGTCAGCGCAGCGACATTTCGCGTCTTCCGCACATCGACCTGGGCCTGGGGATCCGGGCGTCCCGCGTAGGCACGGGCGATCGAGTGCAGGAGCCTGAGGCTGCCGAATCCATCGAACGCGGCGTGGTTGACGTTGAGCATAATGATGTCTCCCCCCGGATGGTTCGCGATGCGAACGCGCACCGGGGGCGATTCCGCCAACGGTACCGAAAGACTGTAGAGGTCGCCGCGGGCGGAGGAGAGGGCGTGGTCGTCGCCAGATTGCACTATCCGCATGGGGTCGAGATCGAGCACCGAGGGGATCTCCCAGCGCCAGCCGCGTGCAAACGCGCTGGCGGGAACCTTCCGCGCATGAGCCATCGGATGCCGCATGAGGGCTTGCTGCACGGCCGCGCGCAAGCGGTCCTGGTCGAAGGTGCCGGCGACCCGCGCCTCGAGTTGGATGCTCCACGGCGCAGGCTCTGCATCGAGGATGTGAATCGCCTCGTCGATTGCGCTGAAGGGGAAGGATGATGGGGCGCGGGGCTCCACCGTGTCCAGGCCGGAGTTCACCGCCCGCGCGCCTCGGTTTTTCTTCTCCGCCAAGCCAGAGCGGATAACCGTTTACGGGTGCGGCGCATCTTCACCGCGCTGCACCGACGCGAGAACCTCGGCCGCGATCGCGGCGACTTGCGGGTTCGACGACGACGCCGCCTGCTCGTACGCTTCGATCGCAAGCTCGACTTCGTCGCGATCCTCTAGCAGCGACCCGAGATTGAGGGCGGCGAGCGGGGCATAGCCGGAGTGTCCCGTCGCAATGACCCGCTCGTACGCTTGCCTCGCGCCGGCGTCGTCGCCGAGCTCGCGCAGCAGCACGCCGAGCTTCAAGGTCGCATCCGAGACGACGTCATGGTGACCGCATGCTGCGGCCGCGGCGTATGCCTCCTTCGCGCCGTCGACATCTCCGACGGATGCGAGCAGCGAACCCAGGTGCGAGAGCGCCTGCGGGCTCGCTTCCGGGTGGTCGCGCCCGATCACGTCCCGGTAGACGTCCGACGCACGGGCATGTTCTCCCATCCTCGCAAGCAGGTCGGCGAGCTGCAGCGCGGCCCATGCCGCCGCGTCGGGGTGTTCGGTGGCGACGGCGTTCTCGTAGCAGCGGTGGGCACGTTCGTGCTGCCCCAGACTGTCGAACAAGGCGGCGAGATCCGATGCCGCCCATGCCGCAAACTCGGGATGTTTTGTGGCGACGACTCGCTCGTAGCAGGCTTCGGCCGCGTCGTAATCGCCGGCGTCGGCGAACACACCGGCGAGTTTGAGCTCCGCCCACGGCGCGATTTCCGGATGTTCCGTGGCGATCGCCCTGTTGTAAGCCTCTTGGACCCGCTCGTGCTCTCCCGCCCCTTCGAGGAGGACGGCGAGGTTTGACAGGGCCCACGGCGCGACCTCCTCATGCCTAGACTCGGCCGCGGCACCGTACGCCTCCTCCGCCGCGTCGAGCTCTCCCAGCCGCTCAAGGAGCTCGCCGAGGCTTAGGGCTGCGGCCGGCGCGAAGTGCTCGTCGCCGATTTCCATCGCGGCTCGGTACATGTCCCGTGCTCGCTCGAACTCGCCGAGGTTTTCGAGCAGAGCGGCCAGTGCAGACGCGGCGGACGCGGCGGCTTCCGGGCGTCCCGACGACGCGGCCTCCTCCCAGGACCTTTCGGCCGCCCGTATCTGCCTGCCCGAAGGCGCCAGGGGAGACCCCTTCGTCGCGCGGCCCCGGGACACGAGCAGCAGGACCGCTTCTCGCACGTGCGTCGCGACTTTGTACTTGTCGTACCGGCAGTCGCCACGGACTCGCATTCCTACGGCAGGGGAAACGTCATCGATATGCACATGAACGTATCCGTCGGCTCCGACCGTCAGGTGCAGTGCCGGGGAGGCCGCGATCTCCCGCAGCGAGATCATCCCCCGGTGCAGCAGCGCGCCGACCGGGCGGTCCTTGCAGAAGGCACGGGTCGCCACCACTTCGGCAACGAAGGTGGCCGGATCCTCCACCGCGAAATACGCGCCGCCGGCGGCCTTGCCGCGGCCTCCTCGCACCGAGCGCACATGCTGCCAGAGCCCCAGCGCGAGGAGGCGCTTGTACAGCACGCTCATGACACGTCTTGCACTGAGGTCGAGGGTGGATCCCCTCCGCTTCGCGTCTATCCCCTCGTCCACAGCTCGCTCGTCACGCAATACAGCAGTCGCTCGCGACTGCGCAACGGATCGTATTGGTGCAAGTGATTGCGTCGGCGATCAGGGCGACGAAGGAGATGAGCATCGAGTCCCTATGCAGATCGATCTCGCGCTTCACCAGCACGTTTGCATGGGAGCGGAGCGCGGGGGCGGAGCTCCGCCTGGCCCGTGACGCAGCGGTGACACGCCAGCAGGAACCGTCGCCCCCAACACCCTCGACATCATGACAGGTCAGTGCCACGGCATTCGCCAAGTGGATCGAGCCAAATCCGCTCTCACTGCTTCAGCGGCGCCGGGCGCGCAGAACGACGTCGGCGATGTGCGGGGTGCCGGGCGGCGGGTCAATCCGCGGCTCGACCGCGTGCAGCTCGAGCGTGAAGAGGTCGCCGAGCAGCCCGCCGAGGTCGTAGGCATCCACGTAGTCCGCCGGGTCGACACCCTCGGATTTCATGTGCTCTCGGTGCTCGTCGTCGAGGTCGTGGTAGACGGCGAGCAGCAACCCGCCCGGGCGCACCGTGTCGAGCAGCGTCCGCACGGCGGCCTCCCCGGCGGCCTTGGGCAGCGCCGGGTACTGCATTGACACGAGGTCGAACGAACGGGCCGGGAAGGGTGACCGAAGGACGTCCCCGCAGATCCACTCGACCGAGGCGCCGGCCGGGTGGGAAGCCTCCCGCGCCCGGCCTATGGCGACCTCGGAGATGTCTATCGCAGTGACGGTCCAGCCGCGCTGCGCGAGCCAGATCGAATCGGCGCCCTCGCCACAACCGACATCGAGCGCGCGGCCCGGGGTGAGGCGGGCGACCTCGGCGACGAGCCGCCCGTTCGGTCGGCCGCTCCACATCCGCTCGCCGCGTTCGCGGTACCTCGCGTCCCACTCGGTGGCCTGCGCCACCGCGTCGAAGTGCTGCTCGCCGCGTTCGGGTTCGTGCATGTTCCGCACAGTAGACCGTCGTTTACCTCTACGGAAACGTCAAAGGTTCTTGCGGGCCCGGAACACTCAGGCCGGAAGTTGCCCGGTTGTTTCTCCGTCCGGATTCGCAAAGGACTGGCAGCTCGGCCTTCTCACGACCCTCCCACGGGGATTGTCGAAAGTTCCTCCGCCTGAACCCACTTTCTCGCCACCGGGGTCCGGCCCGATCTATCCCATGCTGTCCTCGACTCTTCCTGTGAAAGGAATGTCACGAGAATGTGCAACGGGGGCTATCGCGGCCGCGGCCGCGGGTCCGGGTTCTAGAGTTGTCACAGTCGCGCCCTCCGTCTTGTCTTGTGGGGTAAGGAATCGACGATGGAGGAATCTAATGATGAAAGTGTTTGTGGCGGGAGCCACGGGAGCGATCGGAAAGCACCTGGTCCCGCGTCTGGTCGCGTCGGGTCATGAGGTTCATGGCATGACGCGTAGCAAGTCGAAGCAGTCGATGCTAGACGAGATGGGCGCTGTGCCAGTGGTCGCGGATGCGCTTGATCCCGACCAGGTTGCGGAAGCCGTAGGAAAGGCGAAGCCGGACGTCATCGTTCATCAGCTGACTGCACTTGCAGGGGAGGGCATGCGTGGTCTCAAGCACCGCGTCGCAATGACCAACCGCTTGCGCACCGAGGGGACGGATCACCTGTTGTCGGCCGGACAGGCGGTGGGGGTGCGGCGGTTCGTGGCGCAGAGCATCCCCCTATATGCGCGCACCGGCGGACCGGTGAAGAGCGAGGAGGATCCAGTTGACCCGGCGCCCCCACGTGACTTCCTCGAGGCAGCGGCCGCGCTCTTTCATCTCGAGGAGGCTGTGCTCGACGCGGAGTGGACCAAGGGCATCGTGCTGCGCTACGGCGGCTTTTACGGGCCTGGTACTGGATTGGGGCCGGGCGGAGACATGCTTGAGATGATCCGCAAGCGTAGGTTCCCGCTGGTCGGCGACGGCGGCGGCGTGTGGTCGTTCATCCACATCGGCGACGCCGCGGAGGCGACGGCCGCGACCGTCGCCCACGGCAGTCGCGGTGTTTACAACATCGTCGACGATGATCCCGCCCCCGTCGCCGAGTGGCTGCCGGCCCTCACGCGGATGCTTAGCGGCAAGAATCCGAGGCGCGTGCCTCGTTTCGTCCTGCGGCTGGCGGCTGGGGAGTTTGGCGTGTTACAGATGACCGAGGCCCGCGGCGCCTCCAATGCCAAGGCCAAGCGCGAGCTCGGGTGGAGCCCTGCGCATCCGAGCTGGCGTGAGGGATTTGCCGCATGACCGATCGCGAGCGACTGCTCGACGACGTGCGCCCCGTCTCCGTCGCGATTGCCTACCGGATGCTCGGCAGCGTCTCCGAGGCCGAGGACGTCGTGCAGGAAGTGCTGCTGCGGGTAGATCAGGCGCTCCAAGCCGGCGAGCAGATCGCATCGCCCCGCGCGTACGTCGCCACCGTGACCACCCGGTTGGCGATCTACGAGTTGCGCTCCGCGCGCGTCCGCCGCGAGCGCTATGTGGGCGAGTGGCTGCCGGAGCCAATCATCACAGACGGCGACGATGACCCGGCCCGGCACGCCGAGACAGCCGATTCGCTGTCGTTGGCGATGCTGGTGCTGCTGGAGAGCCTCTCGCCTGAACAGCGTGCAGTGCTGTTGCTTCACGATGTGTTCGACTACGGGTATCCGGAGATCGCGGCAATCGTGGGCAAGAACGAGGACAACGTGCGCCAGCTCGCCACCCGCGCCCGGCGACACGTCCAGCAGCGTCGGCCCCGCTTCCAAACAACACGAGGGCAGCGCGACGAGCTGGCACGACGGTTCTTCGCCGCCGCAGAACATGGCGATCTTGCTGCACTCGAGGCGCTGCTTGCCCACGATGTGGAGCTGACCGCCGACGGCGGCGGCAAGGTTCCGGCCCTCGGGCGGCCGCTGCGCGGGCGCAACCGCGTCGCGCGCACGCTGGTCAAAGGGCTCCGCCAGATCAGCCGTTTCCCGGGCGTGTCGTTGCGCCTCGTCGAGGTCAACGGCGGTCCGGGAGCGCTCTTCCTCGACGGACAGGAGAGGCTGATCGGCGTGGTGGCACTCGACATTGCAGGCGATCAGATCAGAAGCTTCAGGGCGATCTGGAATCCCGACAAGCTGGCGCACCTCGGCCCAGTCGCCGACGTCCAATCGTTGCTGCAAGAAGCCGTCCCGGGCCGTCCCGATTCATCCCGATCCGTGCGGAGGGCGTGGGACTCGACCCGTCTTTCTCAAAAAGGAATGGCAAGAGAATGGCAATCTCAGAACCGAACGTGAGAACGTCAGGTCAGAGCCTTCCGAACCCGTTCCCCTAATGTCTTCAGCCGATCGACGGGCTCACGGCTGAAGACGAACCGCACATGTCGAGGAGCAACTGACTCTCCCCACGCCGTCATAGGTGTGGCTGCAACCTTCTGTTCCAGGAGTCTCTTGGAGGCTTCAGGTGCAGGGATGCCCATGGCTTCAGTGTCAAGGAGAAGCGCCCACCCGCCCGACGCGCTTATTGCGGGAAGCCCTACCAATTCCTCCATCACAACATCACGTCGCCGCTCGAACTCTGCGACCGCCTTGATCAGATCATCGGGACCCGACCGAAGCGCAGCGATCGCTCCCGCCTGGCAAAATCCGCTGGCTACCAATCCGTTGTAGATGTGCACCATTCCTATGGCATCGGCCGTATCAGCATCGGTGACGGCCCATCCGACGCGCCACGCGATCATCCGGTACTCGACCGAAACCGTGCCCAGGACTACAGTCCGATCGCGCATCCCCTCAAACGAGGTGGGGTGAATCAGGGCGCGTCCGTCGAAAAGGATGCTCTCCATCGAGGGCCAGTAGATGAGATGTACGTCTCCTTCCAAGACGAGATCGACGATTGCCTGCCATTCCTCCTCGTTGAAGACCATTCCCGTTGGAAAGGTGGGGTTCTGCAGGAACAAAGCCTTGGTCTTATCGGAAACAGCATCGCGAAGACTGTCGATATCGAGCCGCCACTCTCCGTCTATGACCTGGCACTTCGCGAAGCGGGGGGTGGTTCCAGCAAGCCGAACTCGATTGATCATCCCCGCGTAAGTGGGATCAGTCAGGATGACCTCATCGCCTGGATCCGTCGTTGCAAGCAGAGAATCCAGCATGCCAGTCCCATCCGAGGTAGTGATGGCAATCTCCGAATACGGGTCATAGCGCACGCCGCTGCGCCGTTCTACGTGATCGGCGACTGCTTCCTTCATGTCGTACCGGCCGCTGAACGGCAGCCAGCTGTTGTATTCCCACGGTCCAATGGCTGCACGCGTCACCTCGATCACCTCGGGCGGCGGCGGCACATCCGTGTCGAGATTCTCCATGCGGAGGACTTCCGGATCATGGCCCGCTGCCGCGGCAACCTTGTCGATCCCGAACCCGCCGACGCTGTCGAGCCTACGAGCACGCACGTCTCACTCCCTGCTAGTGGAGGAAAAGATCCATTGAGCCTCGCACCCGGCGTGAGCACTAGCAAGGGCGCTGGGGGGCGTGAAATGTCGCGACCCTAGCCGCGTCTGGCTCGGCACCCTCGCTGGAACCAGGTTGGGGAGCCCTATATAGCGGCCGGAGCTATCTGAAGGCCCAGCCGTCCACCAGCTACTCGAAGCTCGTAATCCCAGGTTGCCAAGACTGAGGCCTCGTCTGCGAGCGCAACGGCACTTGCGAGGTGGACGGAGTCATAGCCCCGTAGAGCGTGTGCTTCGGCGAGATGCCCGGACGCTCTTGCGATCTCATCGTCGATCTCGATGATCTCAACTTGATTCCAGCGACTCTCGACTCGAGAGCGCACCAATCTCAACTCTGTACTCGTCACGCGTCCGGCCCTGGCCGCCGCGGCAAGCGCCGCTCTCGCTTCCGGATACATCAGCCGGGAGGCAATGACTCTATGCGCTGCCTCCCAGAGCTCCACGGCTTCCGCGGATCCATCTTCGTCGACGACCAGCTTGAAGAATGCAGACGTCTCGAAATAAACGTTCAACGACGCTGTTCTTTGACCAAATCCGAGATACTTCCCTTCGTCTTGATCAGACCGTTCCGACGGATCTTCGTCTTGGGGCTACGCGCCGGCGTTACGAGGCCCTTGGCGATCAGCCTTTCGAGAGCTGGACTCTCTTCGACCTGGGTGAGTCGAGCTACGGGTTTTCCTCGCTCCGTGATCAAGATGTCCTGACCCCGCTTGGCTCGAGCGATCCACTTGCTGAGGTTGTCCCTCAACTCCCGAATCCCGACCTCCATCGCTGCCTCCAATGTGGCGCTTAGCTGTTGACCCAACGGTACACAACAGGCCAAGGAATGGCAAGAGTCTCGACCCGAGGCAGAACTCTTGTGCCTCTGCCACAACATGTCATCCCCAGTCGTCCCGCAGGCGCGGAGGGCGTGGGACTCGAACCCACAAGTCCTTTCGGACAACGGTTTTCAAGGCCGCGAACTAGCCCGGAATCCACTCCCTACGCGACCCCAGCCTTTACTGGTTACGCCACCGCCTCGATCCGTCCCTCGCCGAGCCTCCACAACTCGAAAAGGAATGCAACAGAATGGCAAATCGGGGGGAGCCCACATTCAAGCCTCCTGCTCGGTGTCGGCGACCGAGATCGAAGAAGAGGTTGCGGTCCAGCTCGCCAGTAGGTTGAGCGCCTCCTGAGATGCGGAATTCGGTTCTGCCGTGTAAGCGAAGATCGTCTGGCCTGAATCACCAGGTAACTCGAACCCCTCGTACGCCAATTCCAGATCGCCAACGACTGGGTGATGGAGGTGCTTGATACCGGTTCGGTGGAACTTAACATTGTGTGCTGCCCACCGGACCCGGAAATCCTCGCTCCGGGTCGACAGCTCGCCGACTAGGTCCGTCAGCGCGCGGTCATACGGATCTCGTCCAGCCTCTGCACGAAGAAGCGCCACGACGTCGTTGGCGACCGTCTCCCAATCTTTATAGAAGTCGGTCGCACGAGGGTCCAAAAAGATGAAGCGTGCCGCGTTCGGCGAGTCATCCCCACTCGCGGAGACCATGTGCCCGAAAAGTGCCCTCCCCAGCTCGTTCGCGTACAACACATCTAAGCGTCCGTTCTGCACGAACGCCGGTACGCCAGTCATCGAATCCAGAATCCTCTGCACGCTCGGTCGCACGCGCCGTTGAGCCGGCCGCCGGCGCGCCGGTTTCGATGTGTTCGCAGCGCGCACAAGGTCGATCAGGTGCGCCCGCTCCGCATCGTCTAGTTGAAGCGCGCGAGCGATCCCTTCCAGCACGCTCTCGGAGACGCCTCGCGCATTCCCGCGTTCCAGCCGCGTGTAGTACTCGGCACTGATCCCTGCCAGCAACGCAACCTCCTCGCGACGGAGGCCGGGAACGCGCCGATTGCCTCCGTAGGCAGGCAGACCCGCCTGTTCCGGAGTGATCCTCGCCCTCCGCGACGACAGAAAGTCGCGGATCTCGTCGCTATTGCTCATGTCCCAAGACGCTACCCGCCCCCGGCGCGGTCAGGGAGGCCCTGGCAGTACCCCTAACAACCGGGACTGGTTGCCCCAATCTCAGGGGGCCATGGTGAACACGAACCGCAACCGTCACGGAAAGAAAGGAACGTCATGGCTGACAAGGAGGTTTGGTTCATCACTGGCGCCGGACGCGGCATGGGGACCGACATCGCTAAAGCCGCACTCGCCGCGGGACACGCAGTGGTCGCGACCGGGCGCGACCCGGAAAAGGTCACCGAGGCGGTCGGGCCGTCGGACGACCTGCTGACCGTCAAGCTCGACATCACCGACCCGACCGACGCCGAGGCTGCGACCGAGGCAGCCGTAGAGCGATTCGGACGCATCGACGTCTTGGTCAACAACGCTGGCAACTTCTACGCCGGGTTCTTCGAGGAGATGACTCCTGAGGACTTCCGGGCACAGGTCGAAACCAACCTCTTCGGCCCAATGAACGTCACGCGCGCGGTCCTTCCTGTCATGCGCGCTCAGCGATCTGGTCTCGTCATCGCTATCTCGTCGCTCGCCGGGGTGGTGGCAACCGAGTTCGCTTCCGCGTATTCCACCTCGAAGTTCGGCATGGAGGGCTGGATCGAGTCACTAAGCCCCGAGGTCGCGCCGTTCGGCATCCGCACGATGCTCGTCGAGCCCGGCTATTTCCGCACCGACTTGCTCACGCCCGAGTCGACGACATTCACGCCCCCTTCCATCGTGGACTACGCCGAGCGCACCGAGCAAACCATCGCTGCCTGGAAGGGTGTGAACGGCCAGCAGGCAGGAGACCCGGCCAAGCTGGCTGCCGCTCTCGTGAGCATCGCCCAGGAGGAGAACCCTCCGCGGCGGTGGGTAGCAGGAGCCGACGCGGTCGCGGGTATCGAGCAGAAGGCGAAGGAGCTCCTTGAGCAGGTCGACGCTTACCGGGAGCTGTCGACCAACCTCTCGCACGACCATGTCTGAGTCGACTGCTATCCAGGAACGGCCGGTGGAATCGAAACTGGCGGGCACCGTCGCCCTCGTCACCGGCGCGAGCAGCGGGATCGGTGCGGCCACCGCCCGCCGGCTCGCGGAACACGGCGCATCAGTGGCCCTGGTGGCGCGCCGCCTCGACCGTCTGGAGTCTCTCGCGGCCGAGATCAACGGGGCGGGCGGAAGCGCGCTGGTCGTGGAGGCGGACATCACCGACCGAACGCAGGCAGAGTCAGCCGTACAACGGACGGTCGAGCGATTCGGACGGTTGGACACCCTTGTCAATAACGCCGGGCTGATGCTTCTAGGTCCCGTGGTGGGTGCGGACGCAGAGGAGTGGGACCGGATGATCGCGGTCAACGTCCAGGGCCTTCTCTACACCACGCGTGCCGCCCTACCGCACCTGCTCCAGGCAGCGGAGGACGGCCCACGCCGAGTCGCCGACATCGTCAACGTCAGCTCGATCGCAGGCCGCGTCTCCTGGAACGGCTATGGCGTCTACAACCTCACCAAGTTCGGGGTCAACGGATTCACGGAGTCCTTGCGGCAGGAGATCACCCGGCGGCATGTGCGCGTCGGAGTCATCGAGCCGGGTGGTGTGGCGACCGAGCTGGGCTCACACAACAGACCAGAGATTCGCGACGAGATGATCGATCCGTTCTATGAGCAAACGGAGGTCCTCGAGGCCGAGGACATCGCCGACGGCATCGCGTACCTGGTCACGCGACCTCGTCACACGGCCATCGCCGAGTTGTGGATCATGCCGACCGACCAGGTCTGATCACATTCAAGGTGTTTGCCGACCGAGGTCCCAGCGCAGCGAAGAGAGAACGACCGAGCGTCGGTTCTCACGCGCAGCGTGCGGTTGCGTGGAGGAGCGGCGGCCCCAACGTGGCGTCGTTACAGAACGGCAGTCGGAGAACCGGAACGGTGAGCATCAGGTCGCATCGGATCATCGCCGCGCCGGTATGAAACTAGGACCCGCGCGCCTTGAAGGCCCAATTACGTAGCGTTCAGCCGGTTAGTTGGCGAAGCAGGCCGGCCAACGTCTTGAATTTCGACCTCGGCAGGGGGGAAAGGAACTCCTTCTCCGCCTGGAAAACCAGAGGTGCCACCTTGCCCAGCGCCGACCACCCCTTACGGGTCAACTCGATCCGCAGGACTCGCGCATCGCTCTCCTCACGCGTTCGAGTGAGGAGGCCGCTCTTCTCCATCCGATCGCACAACCAGGATGCTGAGGCAGGCGTGACACCCAGCCCCGCGCTGATCTCGTGCAGTGCCAAGCTCCCTCCCGGTGTTGACGCAAGCTCCATCAGCACGAAGAACTGTGGACGGGTCACCCCTGTGTCCGCAGTCGCCTCCTCGACCCGCTGAGAGATCCGTGCCGAAGCCCTGACCAATGAGGTGACGACTCGGCTCGCGTCGAGGTCTCGGCCCGCTCGCTCCATGAGCTCTGAGAATCGTCGGGGCCACTCTCTCTCCGGGCCCATGGTTCTCCTATCTCGTCAGCCTGCCCGTCATCTTAGCAAGCTGGAGGCATTACTTTGAGCACGAAGGAATAAGTTAGAACTCTAACGAGTTGTTGAAGCTGTCGGACACACCTACTAAGAAGGAGACCCAAGATGCGAGCACTACACGTACCTGCTGCCGGCGCCCAACCGCAGCTCGGCGAACTTCCCACCCCGTCCGCGAGCGAGGGCACGGTCCTGGTGCGGGTCAAGGCTGCCGGACTGAACCCGGTCGACAACGGGATCGCCTCCGGGATGATGTCGGAGATGATTCCGCACGAGTACCCGCTGGTGCTCGGTCGTGACGCTGCTGGTGTCGTAGAGGCGGTCGGCGAGGGTGTCGAAGGAATCTCCGAGGGAGACGAGATCCTCGGCCACGTCCTGCTCGCCCCGCCGATCCAAGCGGGCACGCTCGCGGAATATGTTGTCCTGCCCGCCGCAGCGGTCGCACCGAAGCCCCAAGGCCTTGATTTCGTCAGTGCGGCGGCGATCCCACTCTCAGGAGCTGCGGCCGCTCAGTCCATCGACGCGATAGATCCCCAAGCAGGTCAGACCGTGCTCGTCAACGGCGCCGGTGGAGGCGTTGGATCTTTCGCTCTGCAGCTATTAGCAGCGCGAGGTGTGACCGTCATCGCCACCGGCACCCCCGATTCCGCCCAGCGGCTCCGTGAACTGGGCGCCTCCACGGTAATCGACAGGACGGCAGGGCCGGTGGTCGAGCAGGTCCGCGCTGCCCATCCTGATGGCGTCGACGCGCTGATCAACCTCGCGCCCGGATACAACCCGCAGGAGGTCCCGGCCGGAGCCGTACGCCGCGGAGGCAAGATGGCCAGCACGAGCGCCATGCCCGACGAGCAGACCCTCGCCGCCGCCGATGTGACAGGTTCGCAGATCATGGCCACCGCGGTCCGCGAAGTCACCGGCCCGCTGGCCGAGCAGGCCGCTGCCGGAAAGCTCAAGGTCACAGTCGACTCAGTCGTGCCGCTGGAGCAGGCCGCCGAGGCGCTCGGCACTATCGCCGCCGGCAAAGCCAACGGCAAGATCGTCGTCGATCTCGAGGCCCAGAACTAACGCAGGGGCCCTCGCCTCCAGCCATCCACACATATCGCCCGCACGCAAAGGAGGGCACATGACCACCGAAGTTGTGAGCAACGAAATAACAGAAACTGCCCAGGCACTGCTACCAGGCCTCAAGCTCGGAACCGTTCATCTCATCGTCTCGGACCTCGAGCGGTCGGTGTCCTGGTACGAGCATGCACTAGGGCTTCGGGTCCACGAACGCGGCACCGAAGTTTCTCTTGGCGACGGGAGCGAGACGGCGCTCGTCCTGCATGAAGACCCCACAGCCAAGCGTCCCGGGCGGCACGCGGGGCTGTACCACTACGCGCTTCTCTATCCGAACCGTCGTGAGCTGTCGTTCACTCTCCGCCGACTCGCCGCCGCGAAGGCGCCGTTGCAGGGGATGTCGGATCACGGCACCCACGAGGCGATCTACCTAGCCGATCCGGATGGCATCGGGATCGAGCTCGCCGCCGACCGGCCTCGCGAGCAGTGGCCAGATCTGGGCGAGTTGCTTAAGAGCGGTCGCGCCTCCTCGCCGTTGGATGTCGAGGACCTCCTAGATGTCACTGCGAACGATGACGCGACAGCCTCGGTCGGAAACGGCCTGCGTGTAGGCCATCTTCACTTCCACGTGGGCGACGTTCAGAAGGCGTTGACCTTCTACAGTGACATCCTGGGCTTCGACCGCAAGATGAACCTTGGAAGCGCAGGCTTCGTGTCCGCCAACGGATACCACCACCACCTCGGGCTCAACGAGTGGCAGGGCAAGGGTGCCCCTCCTACGCCGGAGCACACCGCTGGGTTGAAGGAATGGACCATCGTCGTCCCCGACGTCGCCTCGGTCGAAGCCACTCGCCGCCGCTTCACATCTGCGGCCATCCCTGTGGAGGATGTCGACAACGGCTTCTCCGTGGTCGACCCGTGGAAGATGCGCGCCGTGATCGTGACTCGTTAGAAAACCAGGAAGAGAGGAGACGCAAGTGCAGGTAGAAGGGATCACGTGGCACGCGGTCACGCTGAAAGGTGACGCGTTCGAAGAAACGAAGACATTGGTGAGCGAGGTTCTTGGGCTGTCGCCCATGTTTGAGCAGCCCGGGGTCAGTGTGTTCAGTACGCAGAACGGCACATTGCTCGAGCTCTACACCCCTGAAGGCGTCCCGCCGCACGGCTACAACGATTCTGTCGCATTCGGTTTCCGTGTCGACGACATCGAGGCCGCTTCTCAGGAGCTGGCCGACGCCGGGTATGAGTTGCTGGGCGAGATCACCCGGGTCGAAGAGATGAACTACGCGTACCGGCACTTCAAAGGCCCCGATGGCACGGTCTAGGACTTAATCAGCAGAAGTAAGCGAAACGGTGTGGGCGGGACATCCGGGCAGTCCGGCTCCCGCCCACTCCTTTTACGTCGTTAATTTCTCCGGTCCAACGAATGGAGTTACAGATGTCATCCAATAGCGACCTCGTCCGTGAAGCACTCACCGCGCTATTCATCAACCGCGATGTCTCCGCCCTCGACAAGTACTGGGCGTCCGACTACAGACAGCACAACCCGCAGATGGGAGATGGCACCGAAGGTCTCCGAGGCCCGCTGCCGGAGGGATTCAAGTACGAGATGGGCGCCATCGCTGGGACCTCACCTATCCGGCGTGGTCCGTAACTCCTCGTCCGAAGCCTCCCGGGTGGAAGGAAACAGGGGCTCGACCCGCCTAATCTCATGGGTCGAACGAACCTGGTAACGCAACAGGCCAGTACTCATGAGAATCATCACGGCAGCGGCTATCGCGACGGATAACGCCGCCGACGACCCCAGGCGCGCACCAACGAAACCCGCCACGGCTGCGCTCACGAAGCTACAGATGATCGCGATCACGGTCGGAGTGGTTACCAACGAATGCGATCCCTCGCGGGGCATAGCTGATCTAGCCAGCAACATCGACTTGACGACTCCGCGTTCGTCGTCGTGCCAGCCGCTCATCAGATAGCGCTCGAGTTTCGGCTCGATCTCGACGTAGGCGTGCCGCAACCGATCCATGGCCATCACCGTGAAGACATCATCGAGATTCAGTTGCACGAGACGCACGTAGGTGGTGACCCCGACGAATAGCACCAGAGGGGCCAGCAGCAGCGCCGCCCAGGTGAACTCCTCTTCCAGACCCGTGGAGTTCGCAACGAGAGCGAGCGAGACGATCGAACGACAGGACGGTGAGAAAGACAGTCACGCGGTTGAATGATTCGGTGTAGGCCAGACCTCTAGCGGAGAGCAGACTCCAATGCTCAGTGGAGAGAATCGCCGCCGCATGCTCTCCGAACTCGCTGTTGTCCCGCTGCGGTACCCCATCTCTCATGGCGCTGAGCATGACACGGGCTGCACCCGCCTGACACTCTCGACAATGAGCTGGTCAAAACTAGCGGAGAGCGTGGGACTCGAACCCACAAGGGCTTGCGCCCAACGATTTTCAAGACGTACGTGGGTCATTCTCCGACATCAGCCTGCAACCTTGGATTGCGTGTGACCTGCTGCTTTTGAACGAGACGGTCGTCGTCAACTCAAATTGCGATTAGCAATTGATTAGCACGCCGGTCGCTCCAACGTGTCAAGACATCGCGGAGTGAATGAAGTTGCCCCGCTTTTCTAGACACTTTCCGATGGTGTCAGCAGCATCGTAGCTTGGTGCTCCTCCTCGAACTCCTGCGGTGACATGTAATCGAGAGACGAGTGCAACCGGTGCGTGTTGTAGAAG
>Ga0247713_1000563_pt1 | contig 21895 bp, 17 predicted proteins | sample 21E_NmetaG_FD_189936 | JGI IMG/M metagenome (GOLD analysis project Ga0247713, IMG submission 189936) | Soil microbial communities from hillslope of Landscape Evolution Observatory, University of Arizona, Oracle, AZ, United States - 2-1-E_N | ecosystem: Engineered > Artificial ecosystem >... | reverse complement strand
GCGCAGAGCCACCCCCATCTCGTCCGCCACGCCCTCGACGGCGTGGCGGACGAGATGGGGGTGGCTCTGCGCCGCGCGGCCTACTCCCCCAACATCAAGGAACGCATCGACTGCTCGGCAGCCGTCTTCGACACGGTCGGGAACATGGTGGCGCAGGCGGAGCACATCCCCGTGCACCTGGGCTCCATGCCCGCCTCGGTCACCGCGGCGCTCGAGGCGATGGGCGGAGAGCTGCCACCGGGGACGCAGATCGCGGTGAACGACCCGTACGCCGGTGGCACGCATCTGCCCGACCTCACCCTCGTCGAAGGCGTCTACGACGACGCGGGCCGGTTGCTCGGCTACGTCGCCAACCGCGCCCACCACGCCGACGTGGGCGGCGCGGCACCGGGGTCGATGCCCGCCGACGCCACCGACATCGCTCAGGAGGGCATCAGGATCCCACCCCTCGTGGTCGCCGACGCAGAGGGGCCCCGCGAGGACGTGCTGCGTCTCATCGCGGCAAACTCGCGCACGCCCGACGAGCGCCGCGGAGACCTGCGGGCCCAGTTCGCCGCCAACCATGTCGGGGCCCGCCGTCTGCGCGAGCTCGCCGCCCGGTGGGGTCCTGAGGGCCTGGCTCGTGCGTGCGTCGAGGTCTGCGACTACAGCGACCGCCGCGTCCGTGCGGCGGTGACCGCATTCCCCGACGGCGCCTACGGGTTCACCGACGTCATGGAGCTCGGACCGCTGGGAGAGCCGGAGATCCGCGTCGTCGTGACGATCCGCGGGGACCACGTCGTGGCGGACTTCGCGGGTACCGCCGGACAGGTGCCGGCCAACGTCAACGCCGTGTACGCCGTGACCTTGTCCGCCACCTGGTTCGTCTTCCGCATGCTGACCGACCCCGACGCGCCGCCCAACGCCGGCGCCTACCGAGCGCTCGAGGTTCGCGCCCCCAAGGGCAGCCTCGTGCACGCGGTCCATCCCGCCCCCGTGGCGGCCGGCAACGTCGAGACCAGCCAGCGCATCGTGGACGTCCTGCTCGGGGCCTTCGCCCAGGCGCTGCCGGACCGGGTGCCGGCCGCCAGCCAGGGGACCATGAACAACCTCCTGATCGGCGCCAGCGGGGGAACGGCGGCGTTCAGCTACTACGAGACGATCGGCGGTGGCGAAGGTGGCACTCCCTTCCGGGCAGGTATGAGCGGCGTGCACACCGGCATGACCAACACCCGCAACACCCCCGCCGAGGCGATGGAGCTCGACTACCCGCTGCGGGTGTGGCGGGCGCAGCTCCGCCCCGGCTCCGGAGGCGCTGGCCGCCACCCCGGTGGGGACGGCATCGTGCGGGAGGTCGAGGCGTTGACCGAGGCGACCCTCACCCTGCAGACCGAACGCCGGGCACGCGGACCCTGGGGGCTCTCGGGAGGCGAGGACGGCGCCCCCGGTCGCAACCTGCTGATCCACGCCGACGGTTCCGAGGAGGCGCTCGCCGCCAAGGGCACCTGGACCCTGGCGGCCGGCGACCGCATCCGGGTGGAGACGCCCGGCGGAGGCGGGTGGGGCGCCACGCAGAGCTGAAAGCCGCACCGCCACCCGTCGAGCCCTGACCGGTTACGGTGGCGGGGCAGCGTCGGGGTCGCGATGCTCCTGCACGGCGGAAGGAACCGGAACACGATGGTGGACGACGACGGCTGGGGACCGGTCCAGAGGGGCGGCGGTGGCGGGGCCGCCGCCGCACCCCCGACGCCGCCTCCCGCTCCTGCGCCGCCTGACCCGCCGCCGGCCCGCGGCGAGGTGGTCGACCCCGGAGGCTTCGGGCCGGTCCAGCGTGGTCGCAGGCGGCGGTGGCCCGGGGGGCCGCGCGGGCTCGTCAAAGTGCTCGGCGTCACCGTTCTCGTCCTCGGCCTGGCCGGCGTGGCGACCTTCGGCGCCCTGGCGGTCTACACCAGCATGCAGATCAACCGGCAGGACGTCGGAGGGCTGGGCCGCGCCAGCGGACAGATGAACGTCTTGGTGGTCGGCAACGACAGCCGCCAGGGCCTGACCGGGGAAGAGCTACAGGAGCTCGGCACGGAGGCCATCGAAGGCGACCGCACCGACACGATCTTCCTCCTGTCGGTCTCCGGCGGCCGGGCCGCCATGCTGTCGTTCCCGCGTGACCTGCTCGTCACCCGCTGCGACGGGAGCCAGGGACGGATCAACGTGGCCTACGCGCGCGGCGGTCCCACGTGCCTGACCGAGACGATAACCCAGCTCTCGAGCATCCCCGTCACCCACTATGTCGAGGTCAACTTCCTCGGGTTCATCCGGATCGTCGACGCCGTCGCTGGCGTCACCCTCTACTTCGACCAGCCGTTCGCCGACGTGCCCGCCGGCATCGACGTGCCGGCGGGCTGCCAACGCCTCGACGGTCGGCGCGCGATCGGCTACGTCCGCGCGCGCACCGACGGCGGTGACCTCGCCCGCATCGGCCGCCAGCAGCGGTTCATCGGCGAGCTGGCGGAGGAGATCACCCGACCTGCCACACTGCTGAACCCCCCTCGCCTGTTCGCGGTCGGCGGAGCGGCCGGCAGCTCAATCACCGCCTCGCAGAACCTCGGCACCTTCGACCTGCTGCGGCTGGCCCGTGCGGGGCGGGGCTTTGCCGGCGCCGGCCTGGCGACCTACACCGTCCCGGGCACGGTCTCCCGGGTCGGCGGTGCGTCGGTGGTCCAGCCGGACCCCGACGCCGCCGACGCTCTGTTCGCCCGATTCCGCGACGGGTCCATCCTCCGCCCTGCCGAGGAGCCCGGCGTGGAAGGCGCCGGCCCCGACCCCGGCGCCGACGGGCCCGTCCCCGCGCCGCCCGACGAGGCACAAGCCACCCCCGACATGCCGGAAGCCCCTCCCGTGCCCGCCGACTGCTGAGACGTGAATCGTCCGAGCGACAGCCATGCGCTCAAGTAGCGAAGCGGTAGCGCCTTGCCAGGCGATTCCCAGCTGTGCTGTGTGGCGGTCGCGCAGCGACTGCCATGAGGTGCTGACGTGAGCGCTCCGGTCAGCCGTGTGCGCCGTGCGCTGCCGGCCGTCCGCGGCGCCCTGGACGCCGCCTCGACGTGGCAGGTGTTCGGCGCGGTGGCCGGACCCCTGCTGGTGCTGTACCTGGCGACTGCCAGCTACGGCCTGCCGCAGAGCCCCGACCCCGTTGCCACGGCCCTGCCTGCTTGGCAGCTCGCCCAGCACGGCACCATCGCCCTGGACGAGTACGCCGGGGAGAACCCGTGGCTGGTCGAGACCGGTGACCGGGTCGTCAGCAACCGCCAACCCGGCGTCATCGCCTGGGGCGTGCCGTTCTACCTGCTGATCCCGACCACCTCGGGAGACGAACCCCCCATGGCTCCCGCCGGGGCCGCCGGCGCCGTTGCCGCAGCGCTGGCCATGGGCGTGCTCGCACTCGTGCTGCGCCGCCTGATCGCACCGGCCGCAGCGATGGCCGGTGCCCTCGTCGCGGGCCTGGCCACGGCGACGTGGACCGTGTCCGCCGACGGGCTGTGGCCGCACGGCCCCACGCAGCTCTGGCTCGCTCTGGGGATGCTCGCATCGGCCGCCGGCCACCACGCGCGCTCGGGCCTGGCGTGGGCCGCCGCGCTGCTGACCCGTCCCAACGCGGCGGTGGTCGCCGCCGTCACCGGGCTCTACGCGTCGTGGCGGCAGCGCTCGGTGCGGCCGGCGATGCTGGTCGGCGCCGTCTCGGGGGCCGGGCTTCTCGCCCTGATCGCCTACAACGCCGTGGTGTTCGACGCACCGTCGATCAGCGGCGGGTACCCCAGTGACTTCACCGACCGCCTCGCCGGCATGAGCCTCCGGACCTACGGCGAGAACGTCCTCGGCACCCTGGTCTCCCCCGGGCGCGGCATCCTCGTGCTGTCACCGTTCCTGCTGCTGCTCGTACCCGGCCTGCGAGCGGGATGGCGAGCAGCGCCCGACTGGGCGCGCGGGTCCGCCCTCGCCGGCCTGCTGTACCTCGCCCTGCACCTGCGGATGAACCGCTTCTGGGGCGGTACCAACTTCTTCAGCTACCGCTACCCGCTCGAGTCCCTGACCCTTGCGGCCCCCCTGCTGGTGCTGGCGTGGCGGGAGTGGACCGCCCGGACGGCACGCCGGCGCCGATGGCTGGCCACGGCTGTCGCGGCGTCGATCGGGATGCACGCCCTGGGTGCCGTGTACTTCACCGCGCCGCTTGAGCCTCGCAGCCCCTGGACCGAGCCGGCCATCCTGCCCGTCGCAGCCGATGCCGGCCCCCTCGCGGTGGGAGCGGTCCTCCTCGCTGTCGTCGGCGTCTGGTTCGCCGCCGGTCGAGCCGGAGGCTAGGGCAGGTAGCCCCGGGGGTTGCGGGCGGAGCCGTTGACCCGCACCTCGAAGTGCAGGTGCGGACCGGTGCAGCTGCCCGAGCAGCCCACGCTACCGATGCGCTCACCAGCACCGACGCTCTGCCCAGGACCGACCATGATGGCGCTCTGGTGGGCGTAGGCGGTGACGATGCCCCCTCCGTGGTCGATCATCGTCATCGAGCCGTACCCGCCCATGGTGCCCGTGAAGGTGACGGTGCCCGCCCGCGCCGCGACGATCGGCGCGCCCGTCGGCGCGCCGATGTCGATGCCCTGGTGCTGGCGGCCCCAACGGGGTCCGTACCCGCTGGTCACCGGCCCGCTGGCCGGCCAGACCCAACCGGCGCTGGACACCTGGGAGGGCGCCGGCGCCGCCGCTGCCGCCGATCCGCCGGAGCGGCTCGGCCGCGGCGCCGCGGCGGCGACGGCGCGTTGGGTGGCGCGCCGCGCCATGCTCGCAAGCTCGCGGCTCTCGGCCTCCAGGTGGCGCTCCTGCGCCTCGAGCTGCGCGACCTGGTCCGAGCTCGCCGCGAAGACGAGCGCGCGGTCGTTGCGCAGGTCCTCCACCTCGGCATGCAGCTGACGCTGCTGGTCGAGCACCCGGGCCAGCGTCGCCTCCTCGTCCTCGAGCACCTTGCGCTGGGCGTCGACGGCCACACCGGCGGCTGACACCCCTTCGAGGTTGCGCCGGTCTGCCGAGGCGACGATGTCGATGTAGGACGAGCGGCGCACCGCCTCTGCAGGGTTCTCCGCCGCGAGCAGCGCGTCCACGGGCCCGCCGCCGCCACCCTGCTTGTACAGCTGCACCGCCCGGTTGCGCATGAGGCGGCGCTGTTCGGTGTCGCGGGCCTGCAGGTCGGCCAGCTGGCCGCGCGCCTCCTCGACCGCCTGCTGTTGGCGCTGGACGGCCTGCTCGGCCTGACCGACGGCCTCCAGCACCGTGGCGAGGTGCCTGTCGGCCTCCGCCAGCGCCGCAGCGTCCTGCGTGTGTCGCGACCGGGCGTCGTTCAGCTGCGACCGCACCTCGGCCACCTTCTGCCGGGTCTGGCCGAGGCGACGCTCCTCGTTGGCCTGCGCCGCGACCGGGGTCACCGACGTCGCGATCATCACGGCCACAAGAGCCGTGATGACGATGGCACCTGATCCCCTGCGTTTCTCGACCTGCACCTGGCTCCCATGGTCCGACCGCGAACCCCCCGAAGACCAAGGCGCAGCACAAGGCGCGCGCCAAGGTGAGGGGGGATCACCTGAGCTGGGGAAGACTGCGGAAGACTAGCCCGCATGGGCCACAGGGTCAAAGACCTTCTGTGGCTGGTTCGTCACTGCCCCTGCCGACGCGCGGGGGTAACCTGCAGAGAGCTCTATGCGCACGCTCGTCCCCATCCCCCCGGGGGCGACCCGCGCGGTGCGCGCCCGGCGCACCGCCCTGGTAGCCCTGGTCACCACCGTCGGCGCGCTCGTGCTCGCCTCGGTGCTGCTGGGGACGCTTCGGCTGGTGCGCAGCGGCGCGTTACCGGGCGTCGCGGTGGCGGGTGTGGACGTCGGCGGGTTCAGCGACGCCGGCGTGGCCATGGCCGTGGAGCGTTACGGGGAGCGCCGCGAGGACGCCGAGGTCACCGTGGCGCTACGCGATGCGCAGGTGACGGGGACCGCCGCGGAGCTCGGCTACGGCCTCGACCGAGACGCCACGGTGGAGGCGGTGCTGCGGCGTGGCCGTCAGACCAATCCGGTCGCCGCCCTGTGGGACCAAGTGCACGCGTTCCGGGGCACCCTCGAGGTCGCGCCGGTCGAGCGGGTCGACACCGGCCGGCTGGACGCATGGGTGGACGAGGCCAACGCGGTTCTGACTCAACCGCCCATCGAGGGGACCCTCGAGATCACGGGCGCCACCGTCACCCCGGTCTATCCCGAGACGGGCGCGGCAGTGCGCACCGGGGAGCTGCGCCAGCAGCTCCGCGCCTCTCTCCTCGGCCCCCGCCTGGAGCACTTCGTGCAGGCGGAGGAGGAGGCGGTGAGCCCTGAGACCACGGTCGAGGCCGTCGAGGCGGTCCGTGCCGAGGCAGAGCGGGCGGTGTCGGGCTCTGTGGTGCTGTCGCGTGACGGCGCTTCCGCCACCTTCTCCCCCGACGACATCGGCGAGGCGCTCGTCGTGGTTCGCGACGGCGCGGCCCTGCACCTGGACGTGGACGCGCAGCGCGTCCTCGCCGCCGTGGAACCCGCAACGGCCGCGGCTTGGACCGCCCGCCCGATCGACGCGACGTTCACGGTGTCGGGCGGGACGGTGCACATCAGCCCGTCGAGCGAGGGCTTCAGCTTCGACCCCGACGTCGCAGCTGCCCAGCTGCTTCGCCTGGCAACCTCCGAAGGACCACGCGAGGCGATCCTGGAGGGCGAGGCGCTCGCGCCGGCCCTGTCCACCGCGGAGGCCGAGCAGCTGCGCATCGTGGAACGGGTGTCGTCGTTCACCACCGAGTTCCCGCCGGACCAGAGCCGGGTGACCAACATCCACCGCATCGCCGACATGGTGGACGGGGTGGTGCTCAGGCCGGGCGAGACATTCTCGGTCAACGGGCACGTCGGCCGGCGCACCGCCGACAAGGGCTTCGTCGGCGGCGGCGCGATCTTCGACGGCGAGTTCGTCGAGCAGGTGGGCGGGGGCGTCAGCCAGTTCGCCACCACCCTGTACAACGCCGCCTACTTCGGCGGCTACGCCATCCCCCAACACAAGCCGCACTCCTACTACATCAGCCGGTACCCGGCCGGTCGGGAAGCCACCCTGAACTATCCCGACGTCGACCTGAAGATCCGCAACAGCTCGCCGCACGGCGTGCTGGTCAAGACGTCCCACACGTCCACGTCAGTGACCGTCTCCTTCTACGGCACCTCCTGGGTCCAGGTGGACGCCGTGGCGGGCGAACGCACCGACGTGACGCCCCCCGAGGTCGAGACGCGCACGAGCGGCGATCTCCCCCCCGGCGCGGAACGCGTCGTCCAGGAGGGCCGGGAGGGCTTCACCATCACCGTCACCCGTGTGCTCACCTACCCCGACGGCCGCGTCGAGCGGCAACCCCAGCGCACGCGGTACCTGCCGGAGCCACGGATCATCGAGCGGGGCGCCTCGTAGGACTCCGACGAGCCCTACACTGCCTGGCGAGTGATCGACCCCCACGACGTGAATCGCCCGACCGCCAGCAAGGCGATTGTGCGCTGTGCCCGACGCGGCGGTCGCGCAGCGCCCACCGTGGGATGCTGACGCCGTGCTGATCGCCCTGGGCCTGCTGGCCGTGGCGACGCTCATCGCCGCCAACGGCTACTTCGTCGCGGCCGAGTTCTCGTTCGTGGCCGCCCGGCGCGGCCGCCTGGAGGAGGCCGCCGGCGACGGGGACCCCCGCGCCTTGGTGGCGCTGGACGTCCGTGAGCACCTGTCGTTCATGCTGTCGGGCGCCCAGCTCGGCATCACCGCCACCTCGCTGCTCGTGGGCTATATCGCCGAACCCACCATCGGCCGGGCCCTCGCCCCGCTCATCGCGCTGACCGGCCTCGGCGAGCAGGCGGTCTTCGGTGTCTCCCTGACGATCGGCTTCGTGCTGGCCACCACGGCGCAGATGGTGGTGGGCGAGCTCGCCCCGAAGAACCTCGCCATCGCCCGTGCCGAGCCGGTCGCGCTTGCCCTGGCCCGTCCCACCTGGTGGTACACGCGCCTCGCCGGCCCGATCATCCGCCTGTTCGACGGCGCGGCCAACCGCCTGCTCCAGGCGCTCGGCATCGAACCGGTCCAGGACGTCCCCAGCGGCGTGTCGGTCGAAGAGCTCGAGCACATCATCGCCGACTCGAGCCGGGAGGGTGCGCTCACCGCCGGCCAGGCCGGCCTGCTCACGCGGGCGCTGGACTTTCGCACGCTTCGTGCCGGGGACGTCATGGTTCCCCGGCCGCAGGTCCAGTCCATCCCCGTTGACGCGACCTGCGAGGACCTGCGACGCCTGGCGGTGGAGAGCGGTCACTCCCGCTTCCCTGCCGTCGGCGATGACCTCGACGACGTCCGCGGCGTCGTGCAGGCCAAGGACATCTTCCGCGTCGACGCGACCGTGCGCGGCCGCGCTCCCGTCCACAACCTGCTCCAACCGGGGCTGGCCGTGCCCGAGACGGCCCTGCTCGGGCCCCTGCTGGGCGAGCTACGGGAGGCGCGCAGCCCCCTTGCCGTGGTGGTGGACGAGCACGGGGGCACCGCGGGCATCCTCACCCTGGAGGACATCGTGGAGGAGCTCGTCGGCGAGATCCGTGACGAGCACGACCCCGCCGAGCCGGGGATCCAGCGCCTGCGGGACGGCTCGTTCGTCGTCCCGGGGGCCTGGCGCATCGACGAGACAGAGAGGGACACCGGGATCGCCTTGCCCGAGGGGGACTACGACACGGTCGGCGGCCTGGTCATGGCCACGCTCGGACGGGTGCCGGAGCCCGGCGACGTCGTCGAGGTCGACGGGGCCCGGCTGCGGGTGCGCACCCTCGACGGCCTGGCGGTCGCGCAGGTGGGCCTGACGCCGCTCGAGCCGTCCGCCGAAGGAGACCACGGATGAGCACCTCGGCCGTCCTCGTGGGCCTGGCCCTGCTCGCCGCCAACGGTGCGTTCGTGGCTGCGGAGTTCGCGCTCCTCGCGGCGCGGCGCTCGCGTCTCGAGCAGCTCGCCGCCGAAGGCCACCGCGCCGCCGTGCACGCCCTCGACGGGGTGCGTGAGCTGTCGCTCATGCTCGCCGCCGCCCAGCTCGGCATCACCATGTGCTCTCTCGGGCTCGGGGCCGTTGCCGAACCCGCGCTGGAACGCGGGCTGTCCCAGCTGCTCGGCCTCACGGGCCTGCCCGCCGGCGTCAGTCACGCCCTCGCCTTCACCCTGGCGCTGTCCATCGTGGTGTTCCTCCACATGGTCGTCGGCGAGATGGCGCCCAAGTCCTGGGCGATCGCCGAGCCGGAGCGCTCGGCCATGCGCCTCATCCGCCCCTTCCGAGCCTTCGCAAGTCTCGTGCGACCCTTCCTCCGACTGCTGAACGCCATGGCCAACGGGCTCGTGCGTCTGGTCGGGGTGCAACCCCGGGACGAGCTGGCCGCCACCCACTCCCCTGGCGACCTGATGCTGCTCTTCACCGACTCGGCGCAGCAGGGCACCCTGCCCGAGGACCAGTCCGACCTGTTCGCGCGCGCCCTGGACCTGACCGACCTCGACGCCGAGTCGGCGATGGTCCCCCGCGGCGACATCGTCGCGGTTCCGGCCGACGCGGACATCGACGAGCTCGAGCGTCTCGCGAGCCAGACCGGGCGCTCTCGCATCCCCGTCTACGACGACGAGCTCGACCGCATCCGTGGGATCCTGCACGTGAAGGATCTCCTCGCCGTCCCCGACGACGAGCGCGCGGGCGTCACCGCCGCGACGCTGGCGCGGCCCGCGCTGGTCGCCCCCGAGTCCCGACCGCTCGAGAGCTTGATGCTCGACATGCGCCGGGACCGCCAGCACGTCGCCATCGTGGTCGACGAGTTCGGCACCGTCACCGGGCTCGTGGCCCTGGAGGACCTCCTGGAGGAGCTGATCGGCGAGTTCGAGGACGAGTCGGACCGGCCCGCGGACGCATCAGCTCGTTCCGCCGGCCAGCCCCAGCACCGCCGGGCCGACGGCGCGCTGCTCATCCCCGGGGCGCTGCGCCCCGACGAGCTCGCCGACCGCGTCGGTCTCGAGCTCCCGGAGGGGGAATGGGAGACCGTCGCGGGCTACGTCATCTCCGAGCTCGGCCGCCTGCCCGAGGCCGGCGACGCCGTGCGCGTGGGAGATCTAGCACGGTTGGAGGTCGAGAAGATGGACGGGCACCGCATCGTGCAGCTCGCCCTCCACCAGGCATGAGCCACGCGGGCCGGGACCGCCGCCGCTCCGTCGGCGGCGTCGCCGTGGTCGTGGTGCTTGCCGCACTGTTGCTGACCCCGCCCGCGCAGGCCCGCCTGAAGGCCCTCGCGGTCGGCGGGGAGGCGCTCGGCATCGCGCTCCCCCGACCGTTCGCCGCGGACGTCACGCGCATGGAGACGCGTGTCGCAGGGGTCCTGGGGGACCTGTATGCCGGTGAGGAGGCGGCGCCGGCGATGGTGCTGCTCCCGGGAGCCACCCCCGCCGGCCGTGGTGACAGACGCGCGGTCGCGGTCGCGCGCGCCGTGTCACGGGCGGGGCGGACGGTGTTCGTGCCCGAGCTCGCCCTCTACTCCCGGCGCATCGACGAGGGCGACCTGGACCGCATCGTACGCGCCGCCCTCGCACTGCCCGACCATCCCCTCGGTGAGGGGCCGCCGTCGATCGTCGGGTTCTCCTACGGGGGCTCCTACGGGCTCGTCGCCGCCGCCGACCCCCGCCTCGGGGGCCGACTGGCGCAGGTCGCCACGTTCGGGTCGTACTGGGACCTTGTCGTGGTCCTCCAGGCGACCACGACCGGCACGTCGATCCTGGACGGAGAGCGCCTGGAGTGGGACGGCGATCCCCGAGCATGGGACATCCTCGCCGAGCACGCCGTCCAGCTGGCTCCGTCCGATCAACGCCGCACGCTCACGGCCGTGCTCGAGGACCAGGCCGACCCGGCCGTGCTGGACCCCGACGCACGGGGGATCCATGCGCTGATGACCAACGACGACCCCGAGCGGACACGCGTGCTGGTCCGGCGGACGGCTCCGGAGGCCCGCCGTGCCCTCGCCCGTTTCTCTCCCTCCGTGGTGGCCGATGAGATCGACGCCCCGCTGGTGGCCCTGCACGCCGTCGACGACCCGGCCGTGCCCCACGCAGAGGCGCTGCGCCTGAAGCGCGACCGCCCCGACGCCCGGTTGCTGACCGTCGAGCTGTTCACCCACGTGGACTTCGAGGGCGTCGGCCTCCTGCAGGCGGCTCCGGACCTGTGGCGCGTGTGGCGCTTCACCGGGTGGGTGCTCGCCGCCCAGGAACGCTGAGTCCGCACCTCGGCGGCTTCGGCGGGGGCCTGCCCGACGGGACCGGTCAGTACGTGGGGATCGACCGGTCGACCTGGCGGGCGTAGGCGTTGATGCCGCCGTAGAGGTTCTTGACCTTCTTGAAGCCGGCCTCGTTCAGCAGCTGGCACGCCTGGGCTGAGCGACCACCGGACTTGCAGTGCACGACGATGTCCTGCGACGAGTCGAGCTCCTGCAGGTGCTGCGGCAGCTGACCGAGGGGGATGAGCCGGGCGCCGGGGATGCGGCTGATCTCGTACTCGTGCGGCTCGCGCACGTCGATGAGCGTGACGTCGTTGCGCACCTGCTCGAACTCCTCGGGGGTGATCTCGGCTACGCCGTCGGTGCCGGCCATGGCCTCGCCTTCCGTCGCGGGCATCCCGCAGAACTGCTCGTAGTCGATGAGCTCGGTGACGGTGGGGTTCTTCCCGCACACCGGGCATTCGGGGTCCTTGTTGACCTTGATGGTCTGCCACCGGGACTCGAGCGCGTCGTAGACCTGCATCCGCCCGATCAGCGGGTCGCCGAGGCCGGTGAGCAGCTTGATGCCCTCCGTGGCCTGGCCGGCGCCGATGGTCGCGCAGATCACCCCGAAGACGCCGCCCTCGGCGCACGAGGGCACCATCCCGGGCGGGGGCGGCTCGGGGAACATGCACCTGTAGCAGGGGCCCTCCTCGGCGTAGAAGACGCTGAGCTGGCCGTCGAATCGGAAGATCGACCCGTAGACGTTGGGCTTGCCGAGCAGCACGCAGGCGTCGTTGACGAGGTAGCGCGTCGGGAAGTTGTCGGTCCCGTCGATCACCATGTCGTAGTCGCCGATGATCTCCAGAGCGTTGTCGCTGGTGAGCGCGGTCTCGTGGACGCGGACCTGCACGTGGGGGTTAATGTCGTTGATCGTCTCACGCGCGCTGTCGACCTTGCGCTTGCCGACGTCGCTGGTGCCGTGGATGACCTGGCGCTGCAGGTTGGACTCGTCCACGACGTCGAAGTCGACCAGGCCCAGGGTGCCGACGCCCGCGGCTGCCAGGTACATCGCCAGCGGAGAGCCGAGCCCTCCGGTGCCGACGAGCAGGACCTTGGCCGCCTTCAGGCGTCCCTGCCCCTCGACGCCCACGTTGGGCATGATGAGATGGCGGGCGTAGCGGCGGATCTCGTCGTTGGTGAGCGGCGCGGGTTCGCTGATGAGGGGTTCCATGGCACCTACAACCTATCGGGCGGCGCGGACATTCCGTCTTCCCCGATGGTACGCCCGGACGCGGCCGGCGGGCTTGCCGGCATGCTCCCACTCGAGGGGCCGGGGGCTCAGTCGGCGCAGTCAGCCGTCGTGGTCGTCTCCCCCACGATGATCTCGGTGAGCGGCGCACCCTGAAGGTCGGTCGGCTGGAGCAGGGTGATGCGCAAGCCCCGAACGGTGTAGCCGAACGTGTCGTCGTCGGTGTGCGGGATGACCTCGTTGACGACGACGTCGGCCACCGACGGGATCTCAACACGGGTGTTCGGCGGCACCTGCACCGGGATCTCCTGGCCGCCGATGACCAGCCCCGCGAAGGTGGAGTCCGAGGCGTCGGCGAGGTCGTCGTAGGGGCCCTCGCAGGTGATCGTGGAGACCGTGTGGATGACGTCGGCGCCGACGAGCGGTTGGCCGCCGACCAAGCCGAGCAGCTCCAGGTCCACGGTGCGTGCCTCGGCGTGCGCGATGCCGAAGTCCAGGTCACCGGCCGCCCGCGTCGTGGTCACCCCCAGGTAGAGCAGACCACCGATCTCACCGATCTCCATCCCGTCGGTGTCCACGGCGCTGCGCTGCCCGGCCGGGCCCGGCAGGGTGATCGAGGAGACGGGCTGCTCCAGCAGCTGCTGGCCGAGCAGCTCACCCCGCAGCCCGATCGCCTCGGCGTGCAGGGCGTCGGCGGGGAAGCCCCACTTCTTCTGCGCGACGTCGGCCGGGACCGCGTCGGTGGGCACGACGGTCTCGCCCTCACCGTCGTCGTCGTCCACGACGATGCCGCAGAACGGGCCGGTTGCGGGGACCTGCGTGTCGCTGCGGGGCACGCACACGGCGATCCGGTCGTCCGCGGCGTGGTTCGGCCCGGTGTAGGTGATGGAGGCGCGACCGTCCTGGCCGGTGTGCACCACCCGCTCCAGGTCGGCGAGGTAGGTGAACTGCGGTGCCTCGACCACCGGGTTGTCGTGGCGGAAGATCTCGAAGCGCACCGGGACGCCCACGACCGGGTCGCCGACCGCGTCGGTCGCGGTGGCGGTCGCCGTGTGGCTCTCAGCCACGGGGTTGACCGCGACCCGCGTGTCGAACTCGATGTCGGTCACCCGGTCCTGCGGGGGGATGAGGTGACCGTCGGCGGTGAGCGACGCGAACAGTCGGATGAGGAACGACGCCATCTGGTCACGGCGTGTCGGCGACGAGGGCTGGTAGGTGGTAGCGGTCTGGCCGATGGTCAGGTTGAAGTGACGGGCTCCGTTGATGTTGGTGGCGTGGACGTTGCCCTCGGGCACGTCGGTGAACGGTCCGGTCGGCCGCTGCAGCGACTCGAGGCTGGCGTCTTCGACGTAGGCCGCCGCCCGCAGCACGAACGTGGCGGTCTGGTCGCGTAGCAGCAGGCCGCCCGGGTCGTACCGGGTGGCGGTCCGGCCCGCCGTGATGCCCGTCCGCGCGAGGATGTTGATGTTGTCCTCGTGGGGATTGCCCTGGATGTCGGTGAAGCCCTGGTCGGTGGCCTCTGGCAGGTCGACACCCCCCTCGCGCAGGGTCCGCACGAGGAACGAGGCGAACTGGTCCCGGCGGACGCGGTCGCGCGGCCGGAAGGTCTGGTCGGTGAACCCCTCCGCGATGTCGTTGTTGAACGCGCAGTCGACGTTCAACCGGTGCACCGTCGGGATCCCGGCGCGGTCGGTGAACGGTGCGGGCGGATTGCTCTCGTCGGGGCAGGCGTCGTGCGGGTCGTCGACGGGCTCCGGCCCCTCCTGCTGCACCTGGGTCCCCTGCGCCGCCGCTGGAGGAGCCGCCAGCAAGGCGGCGCCCAGCGCCAGGAGCAGTGCAGCGGCGAGCAGTCCTGTGGAGGCCTTCGTCAGTCCCATGCCACCGAACCTAGCGGATGGGACGACCAGCCCCACCTGTCCTGTCAGACGTTGAAGCCCATCGCCCGCAGCTCGTCCTTGGCGTCATCGGCGATCATGTCGGTGGACCACGGCGGCGAGAAGGTGAAGTCGACATCGACCTCCTCGACGCCGGGCAGCGGCGCGAGGACCAGGGTGCACTGCGAGTGGATCAGCTCGGTCAGCGGGCAGCCCATGGAGGTCAGGGTCATCTCGACCGTCACCTTCCCGTCGGCCTTCGTGATGCCGTAGATGAGACCGAGATCGACGACGTTGATGCCGATCTCGGGGTCCATGACGGCCTTCAGCGCCTGGCGCATGGCGTCCTCGGTCGCCATCCCGTCGTCGTCCGTCGGGACGTCGGCGAACGCCGGTGGGTCGTCGGGTGACTCCGTCGTGGCGTCCGTCGGCCAGCCTCTCATGTCGGTTTCACTCATGGGTGACGCGGTGTTCCGCTTCCCCCTCCCGGTAGGTGTCCATGGCGTCTTTGAGAGCCATCCAGCCGAGCAGCGCGCACTTGACACGGACGGGGAACTTCGCCACGCCCTGGAACGCCACCCCGTCGAGCAGGTCGTCCTCCCGCTTCACGCCCTCGCCGTGCATCATCAGCCGGAAGGACTCCGCGAGGTCGTCGGCGTCGGTGAGCTCGCGTCCGAGGACGGCCTCGGTCATCGCCGAGGCCGCCGCCATGGAGATGGAGCAGCCCTCGCCTTCGAAGGCCAGCTTGTCGACCTTCCCCGCCTCCACGTGGAGGCGCAGGTCGAGCTCGTCGCCGCACAGCGGGTTGGAGTGGTGCACGTGCACGTCGCACGGCTCGAGCTCCCCTGACCGGTTCCGCGGTTTGCGGTAGTGGTCGAGGATGATCTCGTGGTAGAGGTCGTCCATCGCAGAGGTCATGTCGGTGTCGGTTCCTACGCCTCGAAGAACTTCTTGGTGACGTCGATCGCATCGACGAGCGCGCCGATCTCGTCGGGCGAGTTGTACAGGTAGAAGGAGGCGCGCGTGGTCGCCGGGGCGCCGAGCACGCGCATGAGCGGCTTGGCGCAGTGGTGCCCGGCACGCACCGCCACGCCCTCCCGGTCCATCAGCGTGCCGATGTCGTGCGGGTGGATGCCGTCGATCGCGAAGCTGATCGCCGCACCCCGGGCGTGCGGGTCCTTGGGGCCGTGGACGGTGATGCCCTCGACGGCACCCAGGGCGTCGAGCGCCTCGCTCAACAGCTCGATCTCATGCTCCCGTATGGCGTCCATCCCCAGGCCCGACAGGTAGTCGACCGCGGCGCCCAGGCCGATCGCCTCGGCGTAGGGCGGGGTGCCGGCCTCGAACTTGTAGGGCACCTCGTTGAACGTGGTGCCCTCGAGCGTGACGTTGGCGATCATCTCCCCGCCACCCAGGAACGGCGGCATCGCCTCGAGGAGCTCGGGCTTGCCGGCCAGCACACCGATGCCGGTCGGACCGCACATCTTGTGCCCGGTGAAGCCGAGGAAGTCGGCGTCGAGCTCGGCCATGTCGGTCGGCATGTGCGGCACCCGCTGCGCCCCATCGACGACCACGACCGCATCCGGGTTGGCCGCACGGACCCGGGCGGCCAGCTCGGCGACGGGCACGATCGTGCCGAGGACGTTGGACACCGCGGACACGGCGAAGAGCTTCACCCGTCCGCTGGAGACGATCTCGTCGAAGGCCTCGACGTCGAGGAAGCCGTCACCGGTGACGGGCACATAGCGCAGGTCGTAGCCGGCGATGGGCTGCACCAGCTGCCACGGGACGATGTTCGCGTGGTGCTCCAGCTGGGTCGACAGCAGGATGTCGCCCTCGCCGAGGCGGGTGCGGGCCCACGAGTAGGCGACCAGGTTGATCGCCTCGGTGACGTTCTTGGTGAAGACGAGCCCACGGGGATCGGCGCCCACGAAGCGTGCGATCTTCCCACGCGCGTCCTCGTAGCTCTCCGTGCACTCCTCCGCCAGGGCATGCACCCCCCGGTGCACGTTGGAGTTGTAGGTCTCGTACACCCGCGCCATCGCCTCGATGACCACCCGCGGCTTCTGACTGGTTGCGGCCGAGTCGAGGTACACGAGCGGACGCCCGTGGACCTGGCGGTCCAGGACGGGGAAGTCCTTGCGGATCCTCGCGACGTCGAGCATGAGCCTGCTGACCCTTTCCTAGACTCCGGCCTTGAGGTGCTCGTAGCCCTTGTCCTCGAGCTCGTCGGCGAGCTCGGGGCCACCGGACTGCACGATACGGCCCTCGAACATCACGTGGACGCGGTCGGGGGTGATGTAGCGCAGGATGCGGGTGTAGTGGGTGATGATCAACACCCCGAGGTCCGGCCCCCGCAGCCGGTTGACGCCTTCGGCCACCACCTTCAGGGCGTCGACGTCCAGTCCCGAGTCGGTTTCGTCCAGCACGGCGATCTCCGGGCGCAGCACCGCCATCTGCAGGATCTCGAAGCGCTTCTTCTCCCCGCCGGAGAAGCCCTCGTTGACATTTCGCTGCAGGAACTTGGGGTCCATGTCGAGGGCGGCCATCTCCTCGCGGAGGGTCTGCATGAACTGGCGGACCGGCACGTCCTCGGTCCTGATCGCGTTGACGGCGGTCCGCAGGAAGTTCGTGAGGGACACCCCGGGGATCTCCGTGGGGTACTGCATGGCGAGGAACAGCCCGAGCTGGGCCCGCTCGTTCGGGACCATCTCGGTGATGTCCTCACCCTTGAGCAGCACCCTGCCACCGGTGATCTTGTAGGAGGGGTGACCCATGATCGCGTAGGCCAGGGTGCTCTTGCCCGACCCGTTCGGCCCCATGAGGGCATGGGTCTCCCCCTTGCTGACCATGAGGTTCAGCCCGTGGAGGATCTCGTTGCCCTCGACCTCCACGGTCAGGTCCTGCACCTGCAGTTCGGCAGTCATCTTTTTCCCTAAAGGTCTCAGCGGTTTCATGGCGGTCTCAGTGGTGTCGGGGGGTTAGGGCGTCGTTCAGCTTGTGGTCGATGTCGACGTAGACCTTGCTGTCCTCGACCTTGCAGGCGTAGACGGGGATGGGCTTCACGGCCGGCAGGGAGTCGGGGTCGCCTGTGTCGAGGTCGAACACCGAGCCGTGCAGCAGGCACTCGATCGTGTTGTCCTCCACGTAGCCCTCGGGCGCCAGGTCGTAGTCGGCGTGGCTGCACGTGTTGTGCACCGCTTTGACGGTGCTCTCGTCGAGCCGGACCAGGGCGACGGGCTCACCGCCCACCACGACCTTGGCCGAGTGCCCGACCAGCAGGTCGTCGAGTCGCGCCACCACCTCGTAGCCCATCAGCTTCTCCGCGGGTCCTTCAGCACGGGGGCCCCGTGACGGATCTCCCGCTCGATCTCCGCCAGCACCGTCTCGGTCACGGCCGGCAGCTCGATGCGGTCGGTGACCTCCCCGAAGAACCCGAACACGAGCATGCGCACGGCCTCCTGGCGGGGAATGCCGCGGGACACGAGATAGAACAGCTGCGCCTCGTCCACCTGCCCGACCGACGAGTGGTGGCCGCACTGCACCACGTCCGAGCACAGGATCTCCAGGAACGGGATCGAGTCGGCGTGCGCCCCGTCGGTGAGGATGAGGTTGCGGTTGGTCTCGTCGGAGGTCGTGGCCTTGGCGTGCGGCTCGATGCGGATGTTGCCGAACCAGGTGGCGCGTGCGGTGCCCTGCAGCGCACCCTTGTAGACGGACTCGCTGGAGGTGTTGGGCGCGTTGTGGTGGATGATCGACCGGTGTTCCATGTGCTGGTCGCCCGAAGCGAAGTACACGCCGAACAGCTCGGCATGTCCGCCGGGCCGATCCAGTCCCACGTCCGGGCGGAGGTAGACGGTGCCGCCGCCGAGGGTGGTCTCCAGGTGGCGGTACACGGCGTTGCGCTGGACGTGTCCGCGGTGGCTGCCGATGTGGTCGACGCCCTCGCCCCAGTCCTGCAGGGTCACGAGCTGCGCCTGCGCGCCGTCGCCGACGACGGTCTCCACCACCTCGACGACGGTGGCCTGTCCGCCGCCGACGTGGTTGACGTAGATCTTGGCCTTGGAGAAGGCCTCCAGGACCAGGAGCACCCGTGGCACGTGCGCGCCGTCGGCTTCCGCCTGGATTGTCACGGTGATCGGGTCGTCGATGGTGGTCTCGGTCTGCACCCGCACGAACGCGCCGGCCGTGAAGCCCGCCAGGTTCAGCGCGTCGAACTTCGCGTCGGCACCGACGGCTCGGCCGAACGCGTGCTGCACGGTCTCGGGGTGCTCCCGCGCGGCGGTGGCGATGTCGCTCACGACCAGGCCCGGATGCGCGCTCCATGCCTCCACGAGCGCGCCGTCGACGATGCGGATCGAGCCGGCGACCTGCTCGCCGAGGGCGGCGATGACGCCGGTCTGTGGTGCGGGCGCGTCGCCGCCGGCCGACACCACGGGGCGGTCGAGGTCGAACCGCTCCGGAGGGGTGTAGCGCCACTCCTCGACCTTCTTGGTCGGCCAGTCGAGGTCGCTGAAGGCCTTGAAGCCCTCCAGCCGGCGGTCCTGCAGCCACTGCGGCTCCCCCAGCCGCTCAGAGACGGCCAGCACCTCGGCCTCAGTCAGATCCTTCAAGTTCGTCACGTCTGCTGCATCCTTCACCGGTGATGGCTCTTCAACTAACGAGGTACCAGTACCGCCCGTCGGCCGGACGGGGGTGGTGGTCCCGACGGCCGGGGCAGGTCGGGGGAGGCGGGCATGTGCCCGGTGAGGGGGCTGGAGGGTCCTGAGCCCGTACCCCGAACCGGGCACATGCCCGCCAACCCGCCCTTTCAGCTACCCCACGGAACCTTCCATGTTGAGGCTGATCAGGCGGTTCAGCTCCACCGAGTACTCCATGGGCAGCTCCTTCGAGATCGGCTCGATGAACCCGCGCACGATCATGGCCATCGCCTCGGCTTCCTCCACCCCTCGGGACTGCAGGTAGAACAGCTGCTCCTCGCCGATCTTGGACACGCTGGCCTCGTGGGAGATCTGCGCGTCCTCCTCGGCGACGTTCATGTAGGGGTAGGTGTCGCTGCGGGCGTGCTCGTCGAGCAGCAGCGCGTCGCAGATCGTCGAGTTCTTGACGCGGTGGGCGCCCTCGGCGATCTCGACCTGGCCCCGGTAGCTGGTGCGGCCGTTGCCCTGAGCCACCGACTTGGACACGATGGAGCTCGAGGTGTCCGATGCGTGGTGGTGCATCTTCGCGCCGGCGTCCTGGTGCTGGCCGTCGCCGGCGAAGGCGACCGACAGGACCTCGCCGCGGGCGCCGCGGCCCATGAGGTACACGCTCGGGTACTTCATCGTGAGCTTGGAGCCGATGTTGCCGTCGATCCACTCGACGGTGGCGTCCTCGTAGGCGGCGGCGCGCTTGGTCACGAGGTTGTAGACGTTGTTCGACCAGTTCTGGATGGTCGTGTAGCGCAGCCGGGAGCCGGGCTTGGCGATGAGCTCGACGACGGCGGAGTGCAAGGAATCCGACGAGTAGATCGGAGCGGTGCAGCCCTCGACGTAGTGCACGTAGGACCCGGGCTCGGCGATGATCAGCGTCCGCTCGAACTGGCCCATGTTCTGGGTGTTGATGCGGAAGTAGGCCTGCAACGGGATGTCGACCTTCACGCCCTCGGGCACCACGATGAACGATCCGCCGCTCCACACCGCGGTGTTCAGCGCGGCGAACTTGTTGTCGTTGGCCGGGATGATCTTGCCGAAGTGCTCGCGGAAGATGTCCTCGTGCTCACGCAGGCCGGTGTCGGTGTCCTTGAAGATCACCCCCTGCGCCTCGAGGTCCTCGCGCACCTTGTGGTACACGACCTCGGACTCGTACTGGGCGGCGACCCCGGCGACGAGCCGCTGCTTCTCGGCCTCTGGGATGCCCAGGCGGTCGTAGGTGTTCTTGATGTCGTCGGGCAGGTCCTCCCAGGAGTTGGCCTGCTTCTCCGTGGACCGCACGAAGTAGAAGATGTCGTCGAAGATGATCTTCGAAAGGTCACCGCCCCAGTTGGGCATCGGCCGGGCCAGGTAGTGCTTGTAGGCCTTCAGCCGCAGGTCGAGCATCCACTTGGGCTCGTCCTTCAGCGCCGAGATCTCGCGGACGACGTCCTCGGACAACCCGCGCTTGGGCTCGAAGACCGGCTTGCCCTCGTCGTGCCAGCCGTACTTGTAAGTGCCGAGCTGGAGGTCTTCTGCCTTGGTAGCCATAACGTGCTCCTATGCCTTGCGTACGTCGTCGGTGTGGTCGCTGATGTGGCACACGCAGGCGGGAGCGCCGCCGGCGATCGTCTTCTCCCGGGATACGTCCGCGCCCAGCAGCTGGCTGAACAGCTGCGTCTCGTAGGCGCAGATCTCCGGGTGCTGCGCCGCGATCTCCTTGATCGCGCAGTGCCCCTGGGTGAGCTCCAGGACGGTCCTCCCGGTCTCGTCGGTGACCTGCTCCGCCTCCGCCAGGTAGCCGTCTTCGCTGAGCAGCCGCGCCAAGCGCTCGGCACCGTCACTGCCCGCGATGCCGTCCAGCGCCATCGCGTACCGCCCGCCCTGACGGGCCGCCCGCCAGTGCATGAAACCCAGGAGTGCACCATGCCCGTACTGGTCCTCCAGGTAGTTCAGCAGCTCGATGGCCAGCTGGGCCGAGTTGTCCGGGAACAGGCGATCCGCACGGTCGGTGAGGGCGTACAGCGCGCTCGGGCGACCGGGACCGTCGCGGCGGACGGTCTCCCCTTGAACCAGCCCGTCACGTTCGAGGACCTGCAGGTGGCGGCGGATGGCGACCTCGGAGAGATCAAGCGCAACGGCGAGCTCGGCCACCGACTGCGCCTGGCGGCGCAGCTGGTCCACGATGCTCGCGCGCGTCTCACCGAGCAGGTCGACGAGGACGGCAGGCTCTCTCAGGGTCACAACAATATTTGTACCACAATGTTGAGAAACCCACACGCAGCGGCCGCGTCGCCCGTCGCCCCGTCATCAGTCATCGACGACCAGGACGCCGTCGGGCAGCTCCACGTCGTTCCACAGCCGGGTCCCGCGAAGCTCGTTGCGATCACCCACCACGGTGCGCGCGCCGATGACGGCGTCCCGCAGCACGACGTCATCGCCGATCCTCGCACCCGCGCAAACGATCGAGTTGATGACCTCGGCGCCGTGACCCACCTCGACGTCGTCGAACAGCACGCATCCCTCCAGCGCGGCGCCGGAGCGGACGATGCACCCATCGCCCAGCACCGTGCGACCGAACAGCTCCACGCCCGCCTCGAGGACGGTGCCCGAGCCGAGCACCGCCGGCTGGATGACCGTGCTGCCCTCCCGCTTCACGTCATCACCCTCCCACACGCCGCCCGTGGTCAGGCTGCCCTCGGGCCACCAATCGACCCGTCCCTCCATCACGTGCCGGTTGGCGGACAGGTAGAAGCGCGGCCGCCCGATGTCCAGCCAGTACCCCCCGTCGAAGATGCCGTAGAG
>Ga0247713_1000562_pt1 | contig 21912 bp, 18 predicted proteins | sample 21E_NmetaG_FD_189936 | JGI IMG/M metagenome (GOLD analysis project Ga0247713, IMG submission 189936) | Soil microbial communities from hillslope of Landscape Evolution Observatory, University of Arizona, Oracle, AZ, United States - 2-1-E_N | ecosystem: Engineered > Artificial ecosystem >... | reverse complement strand
CAACGGCACCGCGGCGGGCGGCGGGTACGAGCTCGCGCTGGCGTGCGAGGAGATCCTGCTGATCGACGACAACTCCTCGGCGGTGTCGCTGCCGGAGGTGCCGCTGCTCGGGGTGCTGCCGGGCACCGGCGGGCTCACCCGGGTGATCGACAAGCGGCGGGTGCGCAAGGACCGCGCGGACGTGTTCGCGACGCGGCCCGAGGGCGTGCGCGGCAAGCAGGCGGTCGAGTGGCGCCTGGTCGACGAGGTGATCCCGAAGCGTTCCTGGGACGCCACGATCGCCGAGCGCGCCGCGGCCGCGGCGGCGCGGTCCACCCGCCCGGCCGACGCCCACGGTGTCGCGCTGCCGCCGTTGCAGCGGGAGGAGACCGACGACGGAGTCCGCTACCGGCACGTGCAGGCGCGGTTCGACCGCGGGCAGGGTCTGGCCGAGATCATGATCCACGGCCCGGCGGGCGACGTGCCCGACACCGTCGAGCGGATCCACGAGCTGGGCGCGCGGTTCTGGCCGCTGGCGATGACCCGCGAGCTCGACGACCTGATCCTGCGGTTGCGGGCCAACGAGCTGGAACTGGGCACGTGGGTGATCCGCACCCGCGGCGACGTCGAGGACGCGCTGGCGTTCGAGCGGGTGATCGCCGAGCACAGCGACGACTGGCTGGTCAACGAGATCCGCCACTACTACAAGCGCGTGCTCAAGCGCCTCGACGTGACCTCGCGCAGCCTCATCGCGCTGATCGAGCCCGGCTCGTGCTTCGCGGGCGCGCTGCTGGAGCTCGCCCTGGCGTGCGACCGGCAGTACATGCTCGACGGCACCCTCGACGAGGACAACGCCGAGCAGGGCGACGAGGCGCAGATCGTGCTCTCGGCGAGCAACTTCGGCACCTTCCCGATGAGCAACGGGCTGTCCCGGCTGGAGTCGCGGTTCTACGGCGACGACGACACCCTCGCGAAGCTGCGCCAGGAGACCGGGCGGCGGATCCCGGCCGTCGAGGCGATGGAGCTGGGGCTGGTCACCGACGCCCCCGACGACATCGACTGGGAGGACGAGATCCGGATCATGCTGGAGGAGCGGGCGTCGCTGTCGCCGGACGCGCTGACCGGCATGGAGGCCAACCACCGGTTCGTCGGCCCGGAGACGATGGAGAGCCGCATCTTCAGCCGGCTCACCGCCTGGCAGAACTGGATCTTCGTGCGCCCGAACGCCTCCGGGCCGGACGGCGCGCTGCGCAAGTACGGCACGGGACGCAAGGCAGACTTCGACCGCAAGCGGGTGTGAGAACCATGTCGATCGACTACTCCGAGAAGATCCCCAACAACGTCGACCTGGCCGGGGACCGCAAGCTGCAGCGCGCGCTGGAGTCCTGGCAGCCCAACTTCCTCAACTGGTGGAAGACCATGGGCCCGGCCGTCCCGACCGAGGACGTGTACCTGCGCACGGCCATCGACGTCGGCCGCGAGGGCTGGGCGCACTTCGACCACGTCGCGATGGACTCCTACCGGTGGGGCATCTTCCTCGCCGAGCGCAACTCCGACCGGCGGATCGCGTTCGGCGAGCAGAAGGGCGAGCCGGTGTGGCAGCAGGTGCCCGGCGAGTACCGCGCCGACCTGCAGCGCCTGATCGTCATCCAGGGCGACACCGAGCCGGCGTCGGTGGAGCAGCAGCGCCGCCTGGGCGAGACCGCCCCGAGCCTGTACGACCTGCGCAACCTGTTCCAGGTCAACGTCGAGGAGGGCCGTCACCTCTGGGCGATGGTCTACCTGCTGCACGCCTACTTCGGCCGCAACGGCCGCTCCGAGGCCGAGGCGCTGCTGCAGCGCAACTCCGGCGACCTCGACAGCCCGCGGATCCTCGGGGCGTTCAACGAGGAGACGCCGGACTGGTTGAGCTTCTTCATGTTCACCTACTTCACCGACCGGGACGGCAAGTACCAGCTCGGGACGCTGAAGGAGTCGGCGTTCGACCCGCTGAGCCGGACGTGCGAGTTCATGCTCAAGGAGGAGAGCCACCACATGTTCGTCGGCACCACCGGTGTCGACCGGGTGGTGACCCGCGCCGCCGAGCTGATGCGCGAGCACGACACCTCCGACGTCGCCCCGCACGGCGGCATCTCCCTGGACGTGATCCAGAAGTACATCAACTTCCACTACTCGGTGTCGCTGGACCTGTTCGGCTCCGAGCAGTCGACGAACGCGGCGAACTACTTCACCGCCGGGCTCAAGGGCCGCTGGCAGGAGGAGCGCCGCCGCGACGACCACGTGCTCACCGACGACGCGGCGCGGATCGCGCTGGTGAAGGACGGGGCGCTCACCACCGAGGAGGTGCCGGCCCTGCTGGCGCTGAACCACGACCTGCGCAACGAGTACGTCGCCGACTGCGAGAACGGGCTCAAGCGCTGGAACCGGGTGCTCGAGCAGGCCGGGATCGACCGCAGGCTGACGCTGCCGCACGTCGGGTTCAACCGCGAGGTCGGCGTGTTCGCCGGTCACCACGTCACGCCCAAGGGCGACCTCGTCGGCGCGGACGTGTGGGAGGCGAAGAAGGACTCGTGGTTGCCCACCGAGGCGGACAGGACCCACGTCAAGTCGCTGATGCGCCCGGTCTACGAACCCGGCAGGATCGCGAGCTGGATCGCCCCGCCGACGAAGGGCATCAACGGCAAACCCTTCGAGTACGAGTACGTACATCTGGCCTAGCGGCCAGACCAACTGCGTTCATCTGGCCCAGCGGCCAGAGCCAACTGCGTTCATCTGGCCTAGCGGCCAGAGCCAACTGCACTGACGCGCTTCGCGCGGCTCATCGTTGCTCCGACAACCGCAAGCTCCTTCGTCGCGCGGTCGTCGGTGAACCGGAGGTTCAGATGCCCTACGTGATCGCCGAGCCGTGCATCGACGTGATGGACCGCTCCTGCGTCGAGGAGTGCCCGGTCGACTGCATCTACGAGGGCGGGCGCAAGCTCTACATCTCCCCCGTCGAGTGCATCGACTGCGGGGCCTGCGAGCCCGTCTGCCCCGTCGAAGCCATCAGCCAGGACCGGGCGGTGGACCCCGACCAGGAGGAGCACGTCGCCGACAACGCGCGCTTCTTCGACGAGCCCCTTCCCGGCCGGGACGAGCCCCTCGGCTCGCCGGGCGGGGCCATGGGCACCGGGCCCATCGGCGCCGACACCGAGCTCGTCGCCAAGCACCCCGAGGCGGATTGAGATGGACCACGGCCTGCCCGCCCGCGAGCTGTCCGACGCCGAGCTGGAGCGTCAGGGCACCCGGGCGCACGCGACCCGCAACTGGGTGTTCCTGCACGGCACCACCGACCAGTTCCGCCACCACACGGAGCGGATGCTGGAGCTGGAGCAGGAGTACCTGCGCCGGCACCCGAAGCGGACCTGGCAGGGCGCCGCCGGCTCCGACGCGTCGACGGCCCTGGACCGGGTGGAGCAGATCCGCCAGGTACTGCGCTCCTTCCAGGCGCAGATGGAGGGGCTGCTCGTCGAGCTCGCGGAGGCCGAGGGGTCCGCGGCCGGCGGTGCGCCGGACCCGGTGGCCGCCGAGGTCCGGCTGCTCGCCCGGTTCGCCGAGGCGCCGGACGGCCGGCTGCACAAGCTGGAGGCCCACCAGGCGGCGCGCGAGCTGGGCCTGCGGGCGGTCGACACCGCCCGGCTCTACAAGCAGGACCCGCCGCTGCTCGCCGCGGCCGGTGCGTTCCGCGTCCTGACCGACGCCGGCCGCGCCCGTCTCGCCGAGCAGCGCGCGACCACCGGCTGACCGCCGCCGGTTCGGGTACCCCTGCGACATGGCGGACCGGCTGCGGCGCTACCGCGACATGCGCGACTTCGCGGCGACGCCCGAGCCCGGCGGCGCCGCGGGATCCGCCGCTGCAACGGCGACCCGCGGTTCGTCGTGCAGCGCCACCGCGCCCGGCGCCTGCACTACGACTTCCGCCTCGAGGTCGGCGGCGTGCTGGCCAGCTGGGCCGTCCCGAAGGGCCCCTCGCTGGATCCGAAGGCCCGGCAGATGGCCGTGCACGTCGAGGACCATCCGCTGGAGTACGCCGGTTTCGAGGGGGTGATCCCGAAGGGCCAGTACGGCGGCGGCGACGTCATCGTCTGGGACCGGGGCACCTGGCAGCCGGCCACCGACGACCCGGTCGCGGCGATCGAGCGGGGCGAGCTGCACTTCGACCTGCACGGCGAGAAGCTCGCGGGCCGGTTCGCCCTGGTCCGGCGCAACCGCGACACCGGCGGCAAGGAGCAGTGGCTGCTCGTCCACAAGAACGACGAGCACGCCCGGCCGGGGTGGGACCCCGAGGAGCACCCGCGCTCGGTGGTGAGCGGCCGCACCAACGACGAGGTCGCCGCGGCGCCGGACGCGTTGTGGCAGAGCGGCGTGCCCGCCGGTGAGGCGGAGGTCCGGCTGGCCCGGGCCACGTGCGAGCCGCCCACCGCCGACGAGCTCGCCGCGCTCGACGGCCTGCGCCGCGCGGGCACCTGGGAGCTGCAGGGCCGCGAGCTCCGGCTGACCAACCTGGACAAGGTCCTCTTCCCCGGCCGCGACGGCGGCGAGCCGGTGACCAAGCGCGATCTGATCCGCTACCACGCCTGCGTCGCCCCGTACCTCGTCCCGTACCTGGCCGGGCGCCCGGTGAACATGCACCGCTATCCCGACGGCGTGCGGAAGCCCGGGTTCTGGCACAAGGAGGTGCCCGACCACGCGCCGGAGTGGATGGCGCGCTGGCACGACACGGAGGCCGACCCGGGTGAGACGGAGTGCTACTTCGTCGTCGACGGCGCGCCCGCGCTCGTCTGGATGGCGAACTTCGGCGCGCTCGAGCTGCACCCGTGGACCTCGGCGCTGCCCGACGTGCACCAGCCGACCTGGGCGCTGATCGACGTCGACCCGGGCACCGGCAGCTCCTTCGACGACGTGCTGGTGCTCTCACGGCTGTACCGCACCGCCCTGCAGCACCTCGGCGTGGCCGCGGCGCCGAAGGTGACCGGCCGCCGGGGGGTGCAGATCTGGGTGCCGATCGCCGGCGGCTATACCTTCGCCGACACCCGCGGGTGGGTGGAGAAGCTGTCGAAGGCCGTCGGTCGGACGGTGCCGGACCTGGTGAGCTGGGAGTGGCACAAGGACCGCCGCCGCGGTCTCGCCCGGCTCGACTACACGCAGAACGCGATCAACAAGACGCTCGTCGCGCCGTTCAGCGCCCGCCCGGCGCCGGGCGCGCCGGTGTCCGTCCCGATCACCTGGGACGAGCTGGACGACCCGGACCTGCGGCCGGATCGCTGGACGGTCCGCACCGTGCTCGACCGGTTGGCGCACGCCGGGGACCCGCTCGCCCCGCTGGTCGGGCGGGCCCAGCGACTGCCGCCCCTCTGAGCGCGGCGCCGGGACCGCTCGTCGCCGGTCCGGGCAGCGGCGTCACCCCCTCGTGAGGCCGTCGTTGACGCATCGTGCGAGAGATCCACGGCCGAGGCGCGCTGCTCCACTCAGGTGAGCACTGCTCCATTCGGGTTAGTAACGGGCAGCCACCGGGGCGCGCTTGATGGCCCGCCACGCCGCTCCCGCGCCCGCGCCCGCGCCGCCCCGGGCCGCCGGCCCGACCGAGCGCTCCTCGCGCTGGTCGACGGTGTTCTGGGCGGTGTCCGGCGTGTTCGCGGTGCTCGCGGCCGTCGTCGGGGTCGGGGTGGTCGCCGGCGAGCCCCGCACCGTCGGCCCGGCAGCGGCCCCGGCCGCCCCACCCGTCGAGATCGACGAGCTGCCGCTGAGCAGCACCTACACCAGCGTCGACGCCGCCCCGCTCGACCCGGCCCCGGACGCGCGGACCGACGGCGTCGTCGTCCACCCGGTGCGCGAGACGGTCGTCCACGACGCCCCGGCCGGCCGCCCGATCGCGCGGCTGGAACCAACCCAGTTCGGCGACACCTGGCTGCCGTTGCTCGCCGAGCGGGGCGACTGGGTGCAGGTGCTGCTTCCGTCGCGCCCCAACGGCTCCACCGGCTGGCTTCCCGCCACGGACCTGGACCGCGCGACGACCCCGTACCGGATCGAGGTGCACCTCGGCTCGCGGACCCTGGAGCTGTTCTCCGGCGGGGAGCTCGCCGGGAGCTGGACCGTCGGCATCGGCAAGGACTCCGCGCCGACGCCCACCGGGCGCACCTTCCTGCTCGGCGCGTTCACCGACGACGCCCAGGACTACTCGCCGGTGATCCTCCCGCTGGGCACGCACAGCCCGACGCACGACACCTTCGGCGGCGGTCCGGGCACCGTCGCCATCCACACGTGGCCCACCGAGGACGTCTACGGCACCGCGAGCAGCGACGGCTGCATCCGCGTCCCGCCCGACGCGCTCGAGCGGCTCGCCGAGGTGCCGCTGGGCACCCTCGTGATGATCGACGAAGGATGAGAGGTACCCGTCTCGTGACACGGAAGAAGCTCGCGGGCGCGGCGGCCGTCGGTGCCGCCACCGCCGCCGCCGCACTGCTCATCGGCTCCACCACGGCCGTCGCGGACGAGGAGGTCCGGAGCAGCTCCGCGTACGGCGTCGCGGCCTCCGGGTTGCTCCCGATCGCGCCGATCCCGGCCGCGGAGTGGAACGGGGGCCCGCCCGTCCGCACGGAGCTGATCGGGCTCTCGGAGTCCGACGTCGCCGGCGTCGTGGCGCTGTCGGCCCGGGTGCTCACCGCCGAGGCGTCGGAGGACGCGGCGGAGAGCAGCGTCGTGGACGTCGAGGTCGTGGGGCTGCTCGAGGCCAAGCTGGTCCGCACCCACTGCGCGGACGGCGAGGGCGGGCTGCAGATCGTCGAGGGCACCCTGCTCGGCACCGAGCTGCCGGACACCTCGGTGCCGAACGAGGAGATCGACGTCTCCCCGCTGGTCTCGGTCACGCTCAACAACCAGCGGCGCGACGCCGACGGCGCGCTCACCGTCGAGGGGATCGTGCTGAAGGTGCTCCCCGGCGCCGGCGGGAACCTCGACCGACCGCTGGCCGCCGACGAGCGCGCGGCGCTGCCCGAGCTCGGCGAGCTGCTCGGCGCGGACCTGCCCGAGACGTTGACCAGCCCCCGGGCCGTCGCCGACGAGCTGGGCGGCGTCGGCGGGCCGGGTCGCGGGGACGCCCTGCAGACGATCGTCATCGGCTCGGCCACCTGCGGCGGGGACCTCGACGAGGACCAGGACGAGGACGGCGACGACGGCGAGGACGAGGACCTCCCCGAGGCCCCGGCGCCGGAGATCGTCGAGGCCGACCTGCCCGTCACCGGCTGAGCCCGGCCGCCCCACGGCACCTCCGCACATACCCTGCCGTGCGAAGGTGCCGTGGGGCTTCTCGCCGTACCGTGCACCGCATGAGCGAGGATCCCGCCCGCGCCGTGGCCGATCGCGCGGCCGTCGCCGCCACCGCCTGGCTTGCCGAGCTCGACGGCGGGCAGCGCGCGCTCGCGCACTGGCCCGCCCCGGGCGCCGACCCGGAGACCGAGGCGGAGCGGCTGCACTGGTACTACACGCCGACCGACCACGGCGGCCTCACCCTCGGCGCCCAGCGCCCCGCTCAGCAGCGGCGCGCGCTGCAGCTCGTCGCCGCCGGGTTGTCGACGGCCGGCTTCGTCACCGTGAGCACCGTGATCGGGCTGGAGAACGTGCTCGACCACGCCGAGGGCTTCACCGCGGACTTCGGGCGCGAGCGCGGGCGCGACCCGGGGCTGTACTACCTGCGGGTGTTCGGCGAGCCCGGCGGTGCCGAACCGTGGGGCTGGCGGTTCGGCGGACACCACGTCTCGCTGAACAACCTGGTCGTCGACGGCGCCCTCCGGGCGATGACGCCGTGCTTCCTCGGCGCGGACCCGGCGACCTCGTCGCTGCTGGGCGGGGCGCGGCTGCGCCCGCTCGGGGCCGTCGAGGACCTGGCGCGCGAGCTCGTCCGGTCGCTGCCGCCCGCGCTCGCGGCCCGTGCGGTGCTGCTCGACCGGGCGCCGTCGGACATCGTCGGAGGCAACCGGTCGCGGATCACCCACGGCGACGAGATGATCCCGCTGCCCGACGTCTGGCGCGGGCAGTTCACCGAGCGAAGGCTGTACGACGGGATCCGGGCCACGTTCGCCGCGGCCGAGGCCGCCACCGGCTTCGACGCCGACGACCACCGCCGGCTGGCGCTGACCGCCGACCCGCAGGGCGTCGCCGGGGCCGAGCTGGACGCCGGGCAGCGGGAGTTGCTGGCCGCGCTGCTCGACACCTACCTCGGGCGCGTGCCCGACGGGCTCGTCGACGCCCCGGACCTCGACGCCGTCCACATCGCCTGGGCGGGCCCGACCGAGCCCGGCGCGCCGCACTACTACCGCCTGCAGGCCCCGCGGCTGCTCGTCGAGTGGGACAACACCGCGCGCGGGGCCAACCACGCGCACTCGGTGTGGCGGGATCCGCAGGCCGACTTCGGCGTCGACGCCCTCGGCGACCACCGGGCAGCCCACCACGGCTGAGCGCCCGGCGCCGGTCCTGCCCCGACCAGATCGAGGCCTACCGCGCCGACCTGTGACCCGGAACACTGGGGGCAGTCGATCGAGGGAGTGCACGGATGCGGGCGATGAGGGTCCTGCGGCTGGTTGTCCACACACGCACCAGGGAACCGGTGTTGCTGCTCGGCGAGATCGACGGCGAACGCTGCCTGCCGGTGTTCCTGCGCCGCCCGCAGGCCGACGTGATCGCCGTCGGGGCGCGCTCCGAGGGCGATCCGCCGCTGCCGCAGGACATGCTCCTGCCCGTGGTGCAGGCGCTCGGCCACGTCCTCGACGGCGTCGAGATCACCGAGCTCAAAGGGGGTGTCTACTCCGCCGACCTGGTCTTCGACGGCGGCACCCGGGTACCGGTCCGGCCCAGCGACGCCCTCGCCCTCGCCGTGCGCGAGGGAGTGTCAATCGGGGTGAACGAGGCGATCCTCGACGAGGTCGGCCAGCCCGCCGCCGAGCTGTTCCCCGACGGCGGCGACGCCCCGCCCGACGAGCAGCTGCGCGAGTTCCGGCAGTTCATCGACGAGGTCTCGCCGGAGGACTTCTCCGACCCGCCGCCCAGCCCGTCGTAGGCGACGAGCGGCGCCGGGTCGGGCGTCGGTGGGCTCAGTCCCGCCGCAGCCGCGGTCGTAGTTCGCCGGGAGCCACCGCACCCGTTCCGCCCGCCTCGATCCGACCGGCGACGTCCGCGGCGTGTCGCACCAGCCCGGGCAGGTCGAGGCCTGCGGGCGGCTCGCCGACCCAGCGCTCGACGCCGTCGGCGCCGCGGCGCAGCAGCGCCACGGCCCCCCGGGCGTTCCCGCGTTGCGCGTGCGTCAGCCCGACCGCGAGCTGCGCGAGTGCCCGCCACAGCTCGCGGGTGCCGTCGTCGGCCGATTTCCAGGCCGCCTCCAGCACCTCGTGCGCGTGGAACGGGCGGCCCGCGTCGAGGAGCTGCTGGGCATGCGTGACGGTCTCCTCCGCGGTGCGGACCAGGTCCTCGGGCAACCGCTCGACGCCCTCGGCGTCGTGCGGCAGCGGCCGCCCCGCAGCGTCGCGGGGCCGGGCGTTGCGGGCCCGCCCGGCCGGGTCCCGGTCCCGGTCCCGCGAGTGCGCCTCTCCACGCGCGCGAGTGCGCCTTTCCATGCGAACGAGTGCCCCTCTGCGCGCGGCCTATGCGGCGGGCACGGTCGGCACGTCGAGGTCGGTCAGTTGCCACGGCCGCACGACCAGCAGCAGCACCGTCAGCGAGAGCGCCATCGCCACCGCCACCACCGCTCCCATCGCGACGGCGTCGTTGCCCAGCACGCCGACGGCCGGGGAGACGATCGCGCCGGTCCCGAACTGCACCGCGCCCAGCAGCGCCGCGGCGGTGCCGGCGGCCTCGCCGTGGCGGCTCAGCGCCAGGGCCGGCGCGTTGGGCAGCGCGAGCCCGACGGAGGCCATCGTCGCCCACAGCGGCACCAGGAGCCCGACCAGCCCGCCGGCGCCGGTGAGCGCCACCAGCAGCAGCGCGACGCCCGCCGCCGTGCCGCCGGAGACCGCGGCCAGCAGCAGCTGCCGCGGCTCGTACCAGCGCAGCAGGTAGGCGTTGACCTGCGTCGCGCCGATGACGAAGAACGCGCCGGCGCCGAACAGCAGGCCGAACTGCTGCTCGTCGAGGCCGTACTGCTGCTGGAAGACGAACGACGAGCCCGCGATGTAGGCGAACATGGCCGACATCGCCAACCCCGCCACCAGCACCAGACCGACGAAGGTGCGGTCGCGCAGCAGCGCGGCGTAGGTGCGGGCGACCGCGGCAGGCCGGGGGGCGCGGCGGCGGTGCGGCGGCAGGGTCTCGGGCAGCAGCCGCACGGCGACGGGCACCAGCACCAACCCGTACAGCGCCAGTGCGACGAACACCCCGCGCCACGAGGTGAACCGCAGCAGCTCCCCGCCCAGCGTCGGCGCGATGATCGGGGCGGCGCCCATGACGAGGATCAGCCGGGAGAGCAGGGTGGCCGCGGCGCGCCCGGTGTAGAGGTCGCGGACGATCGCCATCGCGACCACCATCCCCGCCGCGGCGCCGGCGCCCTGCAGCACCCGGGCCGTGCCGAGCAGCGAGATGTTCGGGGCCAGCGCGCACAGCACCGACGCGAGCACGTGCACCCCGGCGCCGATCAGCAGCGGACGCTTGCGGCCGAACGCGTCGGCCAGCGGCCCGATCACGAGCTGGCCGAGCGCGAGCCCGATCAGCGTGCCGGTGAGGGTGAGCTGCACGGTCGCGGCCGTCGTCAGCAGGTCGTCGGTGATCGACGGCAGCGCCGGCAGGTACATGTCGATCGTCAGCGGGCCCAGCGCGATCATCGAGCCGAGGACGAGCACGAGCCGCAACCGCCCGGGGCCGGTCGGTGGGGTGACGGGGTCCTGCATCGCCGTACTCGTCACCCGTCCGTCCACGAGTGGTGCAAGACGCGCGGCGTGATCACCTGTTCCCGGACCGGGGTGTGAGCGCAGGCACAGCGGCACCGCTGCCGGTGGCCCCAGGGCGGCCGCACCGTGGCGGGCGCCGGTCAGTAGCGCCAGCGCAGCCCCGCGAGGACGGCGTCGAGGTCGCGACCGTCGGCCGTGGCGGCGTCGGAGCGGCGGACGGCGAGGAAGGCCCCCAGCAGCTCCTCGCCGAGCACCGCGGCGATACGCGGGTTCCCGGCGAGCGCCGCCTCCTGCTCCGCCGGGGTCGCGGGCAGGGGGACGATGCCGCGGTCGGCGCGGTCGAGGTGGTCCCAGCCACCCGGGTCGGACTGCACCGGCGCGCCGAGCTCCAGGCCCTCGGTGATCCCGGCGGCGCCGGCGGCGAGCAGCACGGCCAGCGCCAGGTAAGGGTTGGCCGAGGCATCCGACGTCTTCAGCTCGACGTTCGCGTGATCCATCCCGAGCAGCCCCGAGCCGGGCACGTACCGCAGTGGCGCCTCCCGGTTCTCCACCCCCCAGAACGCGAATGCCCCGGCGAAGAACCCGGGCCGCAGCCGGGCGATCGAGCCGAGGCTCGGTGCGGTCACCGCGGCGACGGCGGGCAGGTCGCGCAGCACGCCGGCGAGATAGGCCGCCCCCTCTGGGGCCGGGCCCTCCGGCCCGCCGGCGAGCAGGTTCATCCCGTCGCGCCACACCGAGCTGCGCACGTGCCAGCCGTTGCCGGCGGTGGCCCTGGCCGGGAGCGGGGCGAAGCTCAGGCGCAGGCCGTGCCGGTGGGCCGCGGCGCGCAGGGTCTGGCGGGCGAGGAGCTGGCCGTCGGCGGCGGAGACCGGGTCCGTGGCGGCGAGGGAGAGCTCGACCTGCGCCGGCCCGTACTCGGCGTGCAGCTGGCCCAGCTCCAGGCCGTTGGCGGCGGAGTCGCGCAGCACGTCGGCGACGAACGCGTCGATCGGCACCAGGGCGTGCGGGCTGTAAGCAGGCCCGGGATGTGCCGCGACGAGCTCGTCGGAGCCGGTCCCGACGCTCACCGCGAACTCGATCTCGTACCCGACGAGCGCCGAGAGCCCCGCGCCGGCGAGGGCGTCGACCTGCCGATCGAGCACGCCGCGCTGGTCGTAGGGCCACGGCGAGCCGTCCGCGGCCACCAACCGGCCGGGTGCCCAGGCCAGCGCCGGCTGCCCGGCGAGGCGCACGAGCCCGTCGAGCTGCGGGATCAGCCGCACGTCGCCGGACGGCGTCGAGAGCCCGGGGTGGGCGAAGGTGATCGCGTCGGAGCTGTCGAACACCGCGAACAGCGACGTGACCCCGACGCCGACCTCCGCGACCCGCGGCAGCGCGCCCACCGGCACCGTCCGCGAGCGCGGGATGCCGTTGTTGTCGCACCACGCGATCGTCACGCCGGCGACGCCGTCCTTCCCGAGCGAGTCGGCGAGGCTGCGGACGTCGGTGCTCATGGCGGGCTCCCCGGGATCGGACGGCACTGGGCGGCTCGGACGGACGGCCAGCACGGCGGCGAGCGGGTGCCGGGTAAACCGTCGACAACGACCTTGTTGCTGTTTCCGGGAACCTGAAACCGCGACAACGTCGTTCTCGACGGACCGTTCGACCGCTTCGTCGCCGACTCCGAACATCTGGCGCAGGTCGTCGCCGGACGAGCGCGCCGACCCGCCGGTGCTGCACTACTCCTACTCCGAGCACGCGGACCCGGTCGTCGACGAGGACCCCGGCACCCGGGTCGGCACGGACGCCACCTTCACCGGGTAGCGGTTACCGTCGGCCCATGCTGGTGGAGCGGATGCGGCCCTTCACGTCCACGATCTTCGCCGAGATGTCGGCGCTCGCCCTGCGCACCGGGGCGATCAACCTCGGCCAGGGCTTTCCCGACACCGACGGCCCGGCGTCGCTGCTCGCCGACGTCGCCGCGAACGTCACCGGTGGGGTGAACCAGTACCCGCCCGGACCGGGCGTGCCGGCGTTGCGGGAGGCGGTGGCGGCGCACCAGAAGCGCTTCCACGGCCTCGACGTCGACCCCGCCGACGTGCTCGTGACCTCCGGCGCCACCGAGGCGATCGCGTCGGCGGTGCTCGCGCTGTGCGAGCCCGGCGACGAGGTGGTCACGTTCCAGCCCTACTACGACTCCTACGCCGCAACCGTCGCGCTGGCCGGCGCCCGCCTGCGCGCGGTCCCGCTGCGCCCGCCGGACTTCGGGTTCGACGAGGCCGAGCTGCGCGCCGCGTTCACCGACCGCACCCGCCTGGTCCTGCTCAACTCCCCGCACAACCCGACCGGTGCGGTGTTCGACCGCGCGCAGCTGGAGCTGATCGGCGCACTCGCCGCCGAGCGCGACGCCGTCGTCGTCTCCGACGAGGTGTACGAGCACATGGTCTTCGACGGCCGCGCGCACGTGCCGATGGCGTCGCTGCCGGGGATGGCGGGGCGGACGCTGACGATCTCGTCGGCCGGCAAGACGTTCTCGGTCACCGGCTGGAAGGTCGGGTGGATCTCGGGGCCGGCGGAACTGGTGGCCGCGACGAAGGCGGTCAAGCAGTTCCTCACCTACGTCAGCGGCGCGCCGTTCCAGCCCGCGATCGCCGACGCCCTGGCGCTGCCCGACGCGTTCTTCGCCGACCTCGCCGCGGGCCTGCAGCGCCGCCGCGACCTGCTCGTCGACGGGCTGCGCGCCGCCGGCTTCACCGTGTACTCCCCGGCCGGGACGTACTTCGTGCTCACCGACGTCGCGCCGCTGGGGTTCACCGACGGGGTGGAGCTGTGCTGGCGGCTGCCGGAGCTGGTGGGGGTCGCTGCGGTACCGGTGTCGGTGTTCTGCGTGGATCCCGAGCTGGGCAGGACCCTCGTCCGGTTCGCGTTCTGCAAGCGCGAGGAGGTGCTCGCGGAGGCGGTGGAGCGGCTGGCACACCTGCCGTCCTGACCGTCGAGAACGACGTTGTCGCGGTTTTCCGGGCCCGGAACAGCAGCAAGGTCGTTGTCGACGGGGCGCGGCGGGATCGGGCAGGATCCGGCCATGGCGTTCACCCCGCAGACCTCGGCCGCGATCGACCGCGCCCGCCGGCACGGTGTCGGCGACCTCCTGCACCGCACCGCGCGCCGCTCCCCCGGCAAGCTCGCCGTCGTCGCCGGCGACCTGCGCGTCACCTACGCCGAGTTCGACGTCGCGGTCAACCGGTGCGCGCACGCGCTCGCCGCGCGGGGCCTGGTCAAGGGCGACCGGCTCGCGCTGCTGGCGCACAACAGCTGGGAGTTCGCGGTGCTGGTCTTCGCCACCGCGAAGCTCGGGGTCGTGCTGGTACCGGTGAACTTCATGCTCGGCGCCGAGGAGATCGCGTACATCCTGCGCCACTGCGGGGCGAGCGGGATGGTCGTCGAGGACGCGCTGGTGCCCACCGCGGAGAAGGCGCTGGCCTCCGCGGAGCTCACCGGCGGGGTCCGCGGCTGCATCGGCGGCGCGCGCGACGGCTGGGTGGACGTCGGCCCGTGGTGGCGGGACGGGCCGGTCGAGGCCCCGGACGTCGACGTCGCCGACGACGACCCGCTGCGCCTGATGTACACCTCGGGCACGGAGTCGCGGCCGAAGGGCGTGATGCTGTCGAGCCGCTCGCTGATCGCCCAGTACGTCTCCTGCGCCATCGACGCCGGCATGACCGGTGACGACGTCGAGGTGCACTCGCTGCCGATGTACCACTGCGCCCAGCTCGACGTCTTCTTCTGCGTCGACGTTTACCTCGGGGCGACCAGCATCATCCTGCCCGGGCCCGACCCGGCCGCGCTGCTGGCGACGATCGAGCGGGAGAAGGTCACCAAGCTGTTCTGCCCGCCGACGGTGTGGATCTCCCTGCTGCGCCACCCGGACTTCGACACCGCCGACCTGTCCTCGCTGCGCACCGGCTACTACGGCGCCTCGCCGATGCCCGTCGAGGTGCTGCGCGAGGTGGCGCGCCGGCTGCCCGACGTCGCACTCTGGAACCTCTACGGGCAGACCGAGCTGGCGCCGCTCGCGACGCTGCTGCACCCGCACGAGCAGCTGGCGCACGCCGGCAGCGCCGGGCGGGCAGCGATCAACGTGGAGACGATCGTGGTCGACGACGACGGCGCCCCGGTGCCGCCCGGCGAGATCGGCGAGATCGTGCACCGCAGCCCGCACGCCACCCTCGGCTACTACAACGACGAGGAGAAGACGGCGGAGGCGTTCCGCGGCGGCTGGTTCCACTCCGGCGACCTCGGGATCATGACCGAGGACGGCTACCTCTCCGTGGTCGACCGCAAGAAGGACATGATCAAGAGCGGTGGGGAGAACGTGGCGAGCCGCGAGGTGGAGGAGGCGATCTACCAGCTCGAGGGCGTCGCGGAGGTGGCGGTGTTCGGCGTCCCGCATCCGCACTGGATCGAGGCGGTCACCGCGGTGGTCGTCCCGAAGGCGGCTGCGACGGTGACCGAGGACGACGTGCACGCCCACGCCAGGACGCACCTCGCCGGCTACAAGCGCCCGAAGTACGTGGTGTTCGCCGACGCGCTGCCGAAGAACCCCAGCGGAAAGATCCTCAAGCGGGAGCTGCGCGAGCGGCACGCCGGCCTCGCCGCTGCTACACAGGACCGATGACCGTCAGGGAGATCCACCGGTACCCGGTCAAGTCCATGCTCGGCGAGTCGCTGCGGCGTTGCCGTGTCGGCGAGCTCGGCATCGTCGGCGACCGGGCCTACGCGGTGGTCGACGAGCAGACGGGCACGGTCGCGAGCGCGAAGGTGCCGCGGCGGTGGTCGGAGCTGCTGAGGTTCTCCGCGGCCTTCGTCGAGGAGCCGCAGGCAGGCGCGCCGCTGCCACCCGCGGAGATCACCTTCCCCGACGGGGGCGTGCACCGCACCGACGACGCGGACGTCGACGACGCGCTGAGCGCGGCCCTCGGCCGTCGGGTCCGGCTGGCGAGCACCCCGCCCCGGGACGGTTGCTTCGAGGAGCTGTGGCCGGAGATCGACGGCCTCGCCCCGCCGCAGTTCATCGCCGCCACGCAGACCCGCCGCGAGGAGAGCGGTGAGGCGATCAGCAGCATCCGCCTCGGGATGTTCGCCCCGGCGTCGACGTTCTTCGACCTGTCGGTCCTGCACGTCCTCACCGAGGCCACCCTCGACCGGCTGCGCGAGCTCGCCCCCGCCGCGACCTTCGACGCGCGCCGTTACCGCCCCAACCTCCTGCTCGGCGGCGAGGGCACCGGTTTCGTCGAGAACGGGTGGCCCGGCCGGGAGATCACGTTCGGTGGCGGCGCCCGGATCGCCGTGTCGCTGGCGACGATGCGCTGCGTGATGACCACCCTCGCCCAGGGCGACCTCCCGCGCGACGCCGACACCCTGCGCGCCATCGCCAGGCACAACCGCATCGACATCCCGGACCTCGGCACGTGGGCGTGCGCCGGCGTCTACGCCGACGTGGCGGCGGCCGGCGAGGTGCGGGTCGGCGACTCCTACGAGGTCGGGCCCGCGGCCGCGGCATGATCGACCCGAGGTTCCCGGCACTCGGGGTGCTCGGCTTCTGGGTCGGCACGCTCGCCGCCGCGGCACTGGCCCCGGGCTACTCGTTGCGGGCCGACTACGTCTCCAGCCTCGCCGGCCGCGGCTCTGAGGTGGCCGTCCTCGGGATCGCGGCGCTGGTGGCGCTCGCGCTGGCGCATCTGGCCGCCGCGGCCCGGGTCGCCGCGGTGGTCCGGGACCGCGGCGCGGGCGCGGTGGGGGGCGGCGGCACCGCCCGGCGCCCGGGCTCCCGGGCCGCGGCGGCGCTCGCCGGGGCGCTGGCCCTGGCCGGGCTCGCGGGGCTCGTGGTGGCCGCGTTCCGTACCGCCTGCCCGCTGGGCGCCGCCGGCTGCGGCACCCCGCCGAACGACGTCCCGCCGGACCTCGCCGACCGGCTGCACGTGCTCGGTGTGGTCGGCTACGAGGTGGCACTGGTCGCGGCGATGGCGCTGGTGGCCGCCGGGGCGGCGGGCCGTTCCCGCGCGTTCCGGGCGCTGTCCGCGTCGGCCGCGGTGGCCTCGGTGGTGCTGCTGCTGCAGGTCGGCGGCCCGGACACAGGTGCCTGGCAACGCGCGTGGCTGGTGGTGAACACCGGCTGGCTGGCGCTGTCCGCCCGGTCACGGTGACCCTCGGGCGCCCGCCGGCGGTCCACCCGGACAGCCCTTGTACCGGCGGCGACGCCGCCGTGATCGGTCGAGCGGGGCCCGGGTGCCGGGGAGGGCTCGTGCGGCTCGTCGTCACTCGGCGTCGACGAACTCAGCCCACCGCGGCGAGGTCGGCGGGGTCCGTCGCACGCTGCCCGGTCGTGTCCTGCACGCCGCCGAGCATCGGGGCGGCGAGCCAGTTCTCCGGGATGCCGAACGCGTCCACCAGCGTGCGCACGTGCGGCCGGAGCTCGCGGCACAGCTCGTCCACGGCGCGGGTGACGGCGCGGGTGCGGGCCGGCGTCAGGTAGCCGTGCTCGAGGTACCAGGCGCGCTCGGCCTCGATCGTGGCCAGGGCGTGCAGGTCGCACACCCGGTCGAGCAGCTCGCGGACGGCGGGGTCCGCCACCTTCTCGACGGCCGCGGCGAACGCGTCGAGCACGATCCGGTCGACGTGCGCGCGGGCCGCCCGCAGCAGGTGGTCCTGCGCGGCGTTGAAGATCGCGAACTGGTCGGCGCCGGGCGCGAGCGCGGCCCGCAGCCGCCGCGCGAGCGCGCCCAGCATGTGCTGCTCGCGCTCGGCGACGAGCCGGCGCTGGTGGGCCCGGTCGCGGACGTCGCCGCGGCTGAGCACCCGCCGCGCGCCGGTGCGCTCGACGGCCGTGCCCAGCACCTGCCCGGCGACGAACCGGGCCTTGCCCAGCGCGCCGCGGCGGGTGAATCGGCGGGCGTGGTCCGCCAGCAGGCCCTTCGCGACCAGCTGCAGCAGCACGGTGTTGTCGCCCTCGAACGTGGTGAACACGTCGGTGTCGGCCTTCAGCGCAGGCAGCAGGTTCTCGGCGAGGTACCCGGCGCCGCCGCAGGCCTCGCGGCAGGCCTGGATCGTCGTCGACGCATGCCAGGTGCCGACGGCCTTGACACCGCCCGCGCGCTGCTCCAGCTCGCGCTGCGCGTCCTGGTCGGCCTCGATGCTCGGGCCCGCCGGCGAGCCCTCGGTGTCGAACCCCTGCACGTCGTGCATCGTCGAGACGAGCTCGTCCTGCGCGAACTGCAGCGCGTAGGTCGTCGCGAGCGCGGGGAGCAGCTTGCGCTGGTGGGCGAGGTAGTCGAGCACCACCACCTCTTCGCCCGTCGCCGGGTTCGCGAACTGGCGGCGTTGCTCGCCGTAGCGGATCGCGAGCGTCAGCGCCTTCTGCGTGGCCGCACCGGCGCCGCCCGCGACACTGATCCGGCCGCGCACGAGGGTGCCGAGCATGGTGAAGAACCGGCGCGTCTCGTTCGCGACGGGGCTGGAGTAGGTGCCGTCGGGAGCGACCGCGCCGTAGCGGTCGAGCAGCGCCTCGCGGGGCACGCGGACCTGGTCGAAGTACAGCCGACCGTTGTCGACCCCGTTCAGGCCGGCCTTGCGCCCGCAGTCGGAGATCGTGACGCCGGGCAGGGTGTGGCCGTGGGCGTCGCGGATCGGGACGAGCAGGGCGTGCACCCCGTGGCGGACCCCGCCGGTGACCAGCTGGGCGAACACCACGGCCGTCGTCGCGTCGCGGGCCGCGCCGCCGATGTAGTCCTTGCGGGCGGACACGCTCGGGGTGTGCACGACGAACTCGCGCGTCGCGGGGTCGTAGGTGGCGGTGGTGCACAGGTGCGCGACGTCGGAGCCATGGCCGGTCTCGGTCATCGCGAAGCAGCCGAGCAGCTCGCCGTCCATGATCGGGCGCAGGTAGCGCTCGTGGTGGCGCGCGGTGCCCAGGGCCTGTACGGCCCCGCCGAACAACCCCCACTGCACGCCGGCCTTGACCAGCAGCGACAGGTCGCCGAAGCCGAGCATCTGAAACGCCGAGACCACCCCGCCGACGTCGCCCCCGCCGCCGTACGCGGGGTCGAAACCGCTGCGTGGACGGCCGCTGTCCACCAGCCGCCGCATCCAGTCGCGGACCCGCGCGCGGTAGCTCTCGGTGTCGAGGTCGGGGTCGGTGACGAGCCCGATCTCGCCCAGCTGCGCGCGCACGTCCTCGCGCACGGCGGCGAACCGGCCGTCGAGCACGGTCTGCAGGGCGCGGGGGTTCACGGGGTTCACGGCTGCTCCTCGGGTGCGGGTGCGACGACGACGCCGGACAGGCCGGCCCAGGCGAGGTCGGTGAGATGGGTGGCGAGCTCGTCGCGCGTCATGGGCGACGGGTGGGTGAGCCAGTGGTCGGCCGCGGCGTGGACCATGCCGACGATCCCGTGGCCCCACGGCGTGGCGGGCGCGGTGTCGCCGCCGGCGCGGGCGAGCTGCGCGGCGACGACCTCCGCTGCCCGGCCGCCCAGCAGCGACACCAGGTGGGACACCGGGTCGTTGCGGGCCGCCGCGCCCACCAGCGGCTGGTGGACGACGAAGCGGTAGAGCTCGGGGTCGGCCTCGACCAGCCGCAGGTAGGCGTCGATCCCGGCGGCCAGGGTGGCGCGGGGGCCGGCGGCCGTGGCCATCGCCGTGCCGATCGCGGCGAGCAGTACCTCGGCGACCCGGCCGCAGACGGCCAGGTGCAGGTCGGCGCGATCGGTGAAGTGCCGGTACACGACGGTCTTGCTGGTGGCGGCCTGGGTCGCGACCTCGTCCATGCCGACGCCCGCGCCGTGCCGGCGGATCGCGGCGACGGCGGCGTCCACCAGCTGTGCTCGCCGGGCCTGCCGGTGCGCGTCCCAGCGGCTGTTCCGTCTGTCGCGGGCGGGTTCCACGGGACCGACAGTACCGCGTACTTTAGGTACCAGCTACTGTGGGGTAACCCACCACGAGCACCCCTGCCGGAAGGAACCGCGATGCCCGACCGCCGCGCCGCCGTGATCGGCGGCAACCGCATCCCGTTCGCCCGGGCGAACGGCGCCTACGCCCGCGCGACCAACCTCGACATGCTCACCGCCACCCTCGACGGCCTCGTCGCCCGCTTCGGGCTCGCCGGTGAGGGCCTCGGCGAGGTCGCGGGCGGCGCCGTCCTCAAGCACTCCCGCGACCGCGACCTCACCCGCGAGGCCGTCCTCGGCAGCCGCCTGGCGCCGCGGACCCCCGCCTACGACGTCCAGCAGGCCTGCGGCACCGGCCTGGAGACGGCGGTGCTGGTCGCCAACAAGATCGCGCTCGGGCAGATCGAGAGCGGCATCGCCGCCGGCGTGGACTCCGCGAGCGACGCCCCGATCGCGCTCAACGACGACCTGCGCCGGGTGCTGCTGGAGCTGAACTCGGCGCGCTCGCTCGGCGCCCGCCTGCGCGCGCTGGCGGGGATCCGTCCGGGCCAGATCGTCCCCGACCTCCCGCGAAACGCCGAGCCGCGCAGCGGGCTGTCGATGGGCGAGCACGCGGCGATCACCGCGCTCGAGTGGCAGGTCTCGCGCGAGGAGCAGGACGAGCTCGCCGCGGCCAGCCACCGCAACCTCGCCGCCGCCTACGAGCGCGGGTTCTTCGACGACCTCGTCACCCCCTACCTGGGCCTGACCCGGGACCAGAACCTGCGCCCCGACACGTCGGCGGAGAGGCTGGCCGAGCTCGCGCCCGTGTTCGGCAAGGGCGACGGCGCGACGATGACGGCCGGCAACTCGACGCCGCTCACCGACGGCGCCTCCGCGGTGCTGCTGGGCTCCGACGAGTGGGCGGCGGCGCACCGGCTGCCGGTGCTGGCGCACGTCGTCGACGCCGAGACCGCGGCCGTGGACTTCGTGCACGGCCCGGACGGGTTGTTGACCGCGCCCGTGTACGCCGTCCCCCGGCTGCTCGAGCGCAACGGGCTCGTGCTGCAGGACTTCGACCTCTACGAGATCCACGAGGCGTTCGCGTCGACGGTGCTGGCCACGCTGAAGGCCTGGGAGGACCCCGCGTTCGCCAAGGAGCGCCTCGGGCTCGACGCGCCACCGGGGCCGATCGACCGCGCGAAGCTGAACGTCGCGGGTTCGTCGCTCGCCACCGGGCACCCGTTCGCCGCCACCGGCGGGCGGATCGTGGCCACGCTGGCGAAGCTGCTGCACGAGCGCGGCCCCGGCTCGAAGGGGCTGGTCTCGATCTGCGCCGCGGGCGGCCAGGGTGTCGTCGCGATCCTGGAGTCCTGATCATGAGCAACGACACCTTGCGTGATCTCTCGCAGAACGGCCTCGTGCGGCGGCTCGGGGTGCCCCGCATCCCGGTGCTGCGCCGGCACGAGCCCGGGTCGCCACTGCTGCCGGGCGCCGCGCTCGTCGTCGCCGTGGGGGACGCCGGCCGGTACGCCGGCCAGATCCGGGCGATGCTGCGGGAGGCCGGCGTCGCGCAGGCGGGGGAGGACGGTCCGGTCGCGGGCGTCGTCGCCGACGCGACGGACGCGCGCACCCTCGACGACCTCGCCGCCCTCCAGCAGGCGCTGACCCCGGCGGTGAAGCGGCTGGCGCCGTCCGGGCGGCTGCTGCTGCTCGGGCCCGAGCCCACCGACGATCCGGAGGCCGCGGCCGTCGCGCACGCGCTGGAGGGGCTGGTGCGCTCGGCCGCCAAGGAGGTGCGGGCGGGCGCGACGGCGAACCTCGTGGTCGTCGCCCCGGACGTGGAGCCCGCCGCCGCGGACTCCACGGTCCGGTTCCTGCTCTCCGGCCGCTCGGCCTACGTCTGCGGGCAGGTGATCCGGGTCGGGAGGCCGGTCGGGCCGCGGGTCGACCCGGTGGGCATGGACGCCCCCGGCGAGGTCGACCGGCCGCTCGCGGGGCGGGTCGCGGTCGTGACCGGCGCGGCCCGCGGCATCGGCGCCGCGATAGCCGACACCCTCGCCCGCGACGGCGCGACGGTGGTCGCCGTCGACGTCCCGGCCGCGGGCGAGGGTGTCGGCTATCGC
>Ga0247713_1000561_pt1 | contig 21941 bp, 21 predicted proteins | sample 21E_NmetaG_FD_189936 | JGI IMG/M metagenome (GOLD analysis project Ga0247713, IMG submission 189936) | Soil microbial communities from hillslope of Landscape Evolution Observatory, University of Arizona, Oracle, AZ, United States - 2-1-E_N | ecosystem: Engineered > Artificial ecosystem >... | reverse complement strand
TCACCGCGACACCGCTGTCCCCGCCGTCGATGCTGGCGCTGTCCGAGGCGCTGCGCGACGTCGAGCCGTACCTGGAGCGGTCGCGGCTGGCCCGCGGCAGCGACTACGTCAACCAGGAGGGCGGCGACCTCGCCGGCCACTCCACGGAGCGGTCGTTGTACCGCCACGTGGCCAACTACCTGGCGGCCGTGGAGCTGGCCGAGGACGCGGACCTGCACGATTCCGTCCTGGACGTCGGCAGCGGCACCGGCGCGCTGGGGGCGTGGGTCGCCGAGCGGCTGGGCGCCGAGCTGCACCTGGTCGACCGTGACCCGGCCATCCGGGACGTCGCCCTCCGCGCGTTCCCGCACTGCCACGTGCACGCCGAGCTCGACGAGGTGCCGCGCGCCACGGTCGGCCTGGTCACCGCCATGGAGGTCATCGAGCACATCGACCCCGCCGAACAGCACGCCTTCGCCGCGGCACTGGTCAGCCGCGTCGAACGCGGCGGGCTGCTGGTGATATCGACCCCGGACGAATCGGGCTACCTGGGCGGCTGGTCCGGGTACGCGCCCCACGTTGGCCCGCTGGACGCCGACCAGCTCCGCTCGTTGCTGAGCGCCGTCGCCCCTGACGCCGAGGTGCACGTGTGGCGCTTCGAGGGCGACGCGTTCCATCTGGGCCCGGTGCGCCGGGTGCTGCAGCCGATCGCCAACCGCCTGTGGACCCGGCTGGGTCCGCTGCTCTCACCGATCACGCACCGGCTGGTGGGCCCCGCCACGGCACTGGCCGACCTCGCCCGCACCCATGCCGGCCCCGACATGGCGCCGAAGGTGCAAGCCATCCCCGCCGACCAGGGGGCCGGCACCGGGCTGATCGGCGTCGTTCGGACGCCCCGCTAGAGCGAGGCTCAGACCGCGGCGCTGCGGCGGGGCACGAACTCCTCGGCCACCACGCGCGGCGGGTCCGACTCGACGGGCACCTTCTCCTCGCAGTTGGCGCATACGGCGATGGGGTTCTTGGCGTTCTTGCGCGGCGGCTTGAGCGGGCCCCCGCAGTGGGGGCACGGCTTGGCCAGCGGCTGGGTCCACATCGCGAAGTCGCAGTCGGGATAGCGATTGCAGCCGTAGAACGGCTTGCCGTACCGGCTCTGGCGCTCCACGAGGTGACCCTGGCCGCACTTGGGGCACGCGAACCCGACGCGCTTCTCGACGTTCACGATCCCCTTGCAGTTGGGGTAGTCCTGGCAGCCGTAGAACGGACCGAAGCGCCCGTCCCGGCGGATCGTGCCCTTGCCGCACTCGGGGCACGGCACGTCGTCGTCGGGCTGCAGCTCCTCGACGGTCGTGACGTTGCCGTACTCGTCCAGCGGCAGCGTGCCCTTGCAGTCGGGCCACCGGTGGCACGACGCGAACCACTGCCGGGACTTTCCGGAGAACACCTTCTCCATCGGCTGGCCGCACTCGGGGCACGCCTGGCCGTCGATCGGGATGCGCGGCCGTTCCGGCTTGCGCTCGGCGATCCAGTGGTCGACTTCGTCGAGGAACTGCGAGACCACCGGGCCCCAGTCCTGGGCACCCTCGGCGATCTCGTCGAGGCCGTCCTCCATCCGTGCGGTGAACGACACGTCGACGACCTCGGCGAAGTGCTGCTTGAGGTAGGCGACGACGACCTCGCCCAGCGGCGTGGGGAAGAACCGCCGGCTCTCCACCCGCACGTACTCGCGGTTGACCAGCACGCCGATGATGGAGGCGTACGTCGACGGTCGCCCGATGCCCTCCGCCTCGAGCACCTTGACCAGGCTCGCGCCGGTGTAACGCGGCGGCGGCGTGGTGAAGTGCTGCTCGCCGCGGACGTCGGCCAGCCGGAGCCGGTCGCCTTCGGACAGGTCCGGCAGCTCGGCGGTGACCCCGTCACCGAAGTCCTCGTCGTCCTCGTCACGGCCCTCGACGTAGACGGCGATGTAGCCGTCGAACTTCATGACCTGGCCGGTGGCGCGGTACTGCAGCGGGCGGCCCTGCGCATCGCTGCCGACGAGGTCGGCGCGCAAGCTGTCGAACACGGCCGGCGCCATCTGCGTGGCGACCGTGCGCTTCCAGATCAGGTCGTACAGCGCCCGCTGGTCGCTGTCGAGATAACGGGCGACCGCGGCAGGTCGGCGCATCGCGCTGGTCGGCCGGATGGCCTCGTGCGCTTCCTGCGCCCCCTTGGTCTTGCCGCTGTAGCGCCGCGGCTGGTCCAAGGCGTAGCGGGCGCCGTACTCGGTGCGGACCAGCTCGGACAGCTCGCGCAGGGCAGTGTCGGACAGGTTGACCGAGTCGGTCCTCATGTAGGTGATGAGGCCGACGACCTCGCTGCCCAGGTTGATCCCCTCGTACAGCTGCTGCGCGATGCGCATGGTGCGGCTGGCGGTGAACCCCAACTTGCGCTCCGCCTCCTGCTGCAGCGTGGAGGTGATGAACGGCGGGGCGGGATTGCGCTTGACCTCTCGCCGGGTGACCGTGTCGACGACCCACTCGTCGACCTCACGCGACCGGGCCTGCAGCGCGTCGGCGGTGGCCTGGTCACCGATCAGCAGCAGCTTGTCCTGCGTGCCCTTCTCGGTGCGCTCCGCAAGCTGCTTGGGGTTGGTGATCCGCAGCCCGTCTGCGGCGTACAGGTCGGCGGCGAAGTGCTTGGCGTCGCGCACGAAGTCGCCGTGGATCGACCAATACTCGGTGGGGGTGAAGCGGCGGATCTCGTCCTCGCGGTCGCAGATCAGTCGCAGTGCCACGGACTGGACCCGCCCCGCGGAGATGCCCGAGGCGACATTGCGCCACAGCGTCGGCGACAGCCGGTAGCCGACGATCCTGTCGACTGCGCGGCGTGCCTGCTGCGCGTCGACGAGGTGGGCGTCGATGCGGCGGGGATGGGAGAACGCCTCACGGATGGCGTCCGGCGTGATCTCCGCAAAGACCACCCGGTTCTCCACGGAGGTGTCGACGCCGGCGATCTCGGCGACGTGCCAGGCGATCGCCTCACCCTCGCGGTCCAAGTCGGTGGCCAGGAACACCTGCTCGGCGGCCTTCGCCTCCTTCTTGATGGCGCTGACGTGCTTGACCGAGGACTTGGGCACCTCGTAGCGCAGCGCCACCTGGCTGTCGTCGACCTTGACGGCGAAGTCGCTGCGCGGCAGGTCGCGGACATGGCCGTAGGAGGCGAGGACCTTGTAGTCCTTGCCCAGGTACTTCTCGATCGTCTTCGCCTTCGCGGGCGACTCGACGATCACCAGGTTCTTCGCCATGTATTGGTGTCCTATGTCGCCGTTGGCAGCAACGGCTTTCTCACAGTACCCGCCGAGGTACGGCTGGCAAGCGCGGCGGTGTCGCGGGGGTCGGGCTCAACGCCGGCGCTGCGACGGCTATTCCGGGCTGCGGGACAGCCCGTCCGGCGCGGGCCCGATGAGCCGCTCGTAGGTCGTCAATGCGTACCGGTCGGTCATGCCGGCCACGTAATCGGCGACCTGCGTGACCAGGTCGGCCTCGTTGTCGCGGTAGGTGTCGGGGATGCCGCTGGGGTGCTCGAGGTGATGGTCGACCAGGCGGCGGATGATCTGCACGGCGGCGTCGTGCTGCTGCTGGTGACGCGCCGCGGTGTAGACCCGCTCGAACATGAACGCCCGCAGCTCACCCATTATTTCCAGACAGTCCGGCCGCATCGCCACCGCACCGGTCGCCGCACTGTGCTCCAGGACCGCGTCGATCATCGTTCCGATCCAGCGGCCGCCGGGCGGGCCGAACGCGGCCAGGGCCGTCGCCGGGAACTCGTCGGGCCGCAGCAGACCGGCGCGCACGGCGTCCTGTGCGTCGTGCGACAGGTAGGCGATCCGGTCGGCGAACCGAACGCACTGCGCCTCGGGCGTGTGCGGTCCCGGTTCGATCCGCCACGTGTGGGCGCGGATGCCGTCGCGGACCTCCCAGGTCAGGTTGACGGGGTTGAGCACCTCATAGATACGGACGCCCTGCGCCGCGTGGTGCCAGCCGCCGTCGAAGTACGGCGACAGCGCGTCCTCACCGGTGTGCCCGAACGGCGAGTGCCCCACGTCGTGGCCCAGCGCGATGGCCTCGGCCAGCGGCTCGTTCAGCCCCAGTCCGACCGCCAGCGCCCTGGCGACCTGGGTGACCTGCAGCGCGTGCGTCAGTCGGGTGACGTAGTGGTCGCCGTCGGGGTGCATGAACACCTGGGTCTTGTGCTTCAGCCGGCGAAACGCCTTGGAGTGCAGGATGCGGTCGCGGTCGACCTCGAAGGCGGTGCGGTCGCGGTCGGCGGGTTCCTCGCGATCCCGGCCGCGGGTGCGGACCGAGCGGGTCGCCAGCGGGGACAGCTGCTCTTCGGCGGCTTCCCGGGTGATGCGGTCGCGTCGGGTGATCTGGGACATGGAGTGGACAGGCTACCCACGGGCACCATGCGTCCCGCACAGCGTTTTGTGGGTCCACAGGCCTGATTGATACCGTCCGGACGACTCCCCGGTCCCCGCCCGCGGCGCCGCGCGCCCTCATTTGGGTCCGGGGACGGACGCTCTCCCCTGTCAGCACGCAAACGCGGAGTGACGATGCAAGCCATCCCCTACATCAGTGCGGCCGCCGCCCTCGCCGGCCTGGCACTCGCATTCTTCTTCTTCGGTGTCGTGAAGAAGGCCAGCCCCGGTAACGACCGGATGGTCCAGCTCATGAACGCCATCCAGGAGGGCGCCCAGGCCTTCTTGCGCCGTGAGTACCGCGCGGTCGCGATCTTCGTGGTCGTGCTCGCCGTCATCATCGCGGTCGCCCTGCCCAACGGCGTGCTGTCAGCCATCGCCTACCTGGTGGGCGCGGTGTTCAGCGCTCTGGCCGGCTTCATCGGCATGACCGTCGCCACCATGGCGAACGCCCGCACCGCTGAGGCCGCCAAGACCGGTCCGCAGCTGGCGTTGCCGCTGGCGTTCCGCGGCGGGGCAGTCATGGGCTTCGCCGTCGCCGGCCTGTCGCTGTTCGGCGTCGCCGTCGCCTACATCGTCTTCGTCCAGCTGATGAACATCGAGAACCCGATCCAGGTCGTGACCACCTACTCGCTGGGTGCGTCCTCGATCGCACTGTTCGCCCGCATCGGCGGCGGCATCTACACCAAGGCCGCCGACGTGGGGGCCGACCTGGTCGGCAAGGTCGAGGCGGGCATCCCCGAGGACGACCCCCGAAACCCCGCGACCATCGCCGACAACGTCGGTGACAACGTCGGCGACGTCGCCGGTATGGGCGCCGACCTGTTCGAGTCCTACGCCGGCTCGCTGATCGCCCCGATCGCGCTGGCCGGCTTCGCGTTCGCTCAGGGCGTGCCCGATGGGTTCCAGAACGCCGCCCTGCTGTACCCGCTGGCGATCGCCGCCTTCGGGATGTTCGCGGCCATCCTCGGCGCGTTCACCGTCCGCGCGACCGACGACGCCAGCGGGCCGGCGCTGTCGTCGGCGCTGCACCGTGGCACCAACATCGCCGCTGCTCTCACGGTCGTGCTCGCGTTCGCCCTCGGCTGGTGGCTGTTCGGCGACATCACTCCCAACTGGTGGGGCTTCCCGATCGCGGTCGTCGCCGGTCTGCTCGCCGGCCTGGCCATCGGCAAGCTGTGCGAGTACTACACCTCCGACCACTACGGCCCGGTCAAGGAGATCGCCCGGTCGGCCGAGACGGGGTCGGCCACTACGATCCTGTCGGGTATCTCGACGGGCAAGATCTCCGTCACCGGATCGGTGCTGCTGGTCGTCATCGCGATCGGCGCGGCCTTCGCCGGTGCCGAGTGGGCGCTGCCGGACGTGCAGAACTCGGGCATCTACGGCGTCGCCATCGCCGGTATCGGGATGCTCGCGACCCTTGGCGTGGTGGTCGCCACCGACGCCTACGGACCCATCGCCGACAACGCCGGTGGCATCGCCGAGATGGCGCACCTCGACCCCAGCGTCCGTGAGGTGACCGACTCGCTCGACGCGCTCGGCAACACCACGGCCGCGATTGCCAAAGGCTTCGCGATCGGATCCGCGGTGCTCACCGCACTGGCGCTGTTCGTGTCCTTCCAGGAGTCGGTACGGGCCTCCGGCGGCGAGATCAGCCTCTCCATCGGCGACGTCGACGTGTTCATCGGCCTGTTCATCGGCGCGATGCTGCCGTTCCTGTTCGCCGCGCTGACGATGAACGCCGTCGGCCGCGCCGCGAACCAGATGATCGAGGAAGTCCGCCGGCAGTTCCGGGAGATCCCGGGTCTGCGCGAAGGCCGCGAGGGCGTCGTCCCCGAGTACGCAAAGTGCGTGGACATCTCCACGGGCGCCGCGCTCAAGGAGATGGTGGTCCCCGGCTCGCTCGCAGTCGTCGTGCCGCTGGTCATCGGTTTCTTCTCCGTCGACGCACTCGGCGGCCTGCTTGCCGGTGTGCTGGTCACCGGCTTCGCGATCGCGATCTACATGGCCAACGCCGGCGGCGCGTGGGACAACGCCAAGAAGTACATCGAAGCCGGCAACCACGGTGGCAAGGGCTCCGAGCCGCACAAGGCGGCGGTCGTCGGTGACACCGTCGGTGACCCCTTCAAGGACACGTCCGGGCCGGCGATGAACATCTTGATCAAGGTGATGACCGTCGTCGCGCTGATCTTCGCGCCGGCGTTCGTCCAGTGGGGGCTGTTCTAAGCAGCCCCCAGGCGCGGCTCAGCGGTCGATCAGCTCCTGGTAGTCGCTGAGCTGCGCCAGGCCCAGGCGCAGGTTGCTGGCCGCTGACTCGATCGCCTCGGTCGAGTCGGTGAACGTCACCTTCAGCGCGTCGTGAAGGGCCGACAGCGCCCGCTGGGCGTCCTCGCGCAGCGGCGTCCCGTCGTCCAGGGCGTGACCAGCCGAGATCAGAACCTCCTCGACGGCGTGCATCGCGCCTTCGATGGCGCGGTGCAGCCGGTCGTCGACCTCGTCGCCCGTGTGGCCGTCGTATCGCTCCTGGAACTTCCGCCCCAGCTCGGCGAACTGCTCGCCTGCCCGCACCCACCGCTGCCGGATCTCTGCCACGTCTGCTCCCATGTCCCGGTGTCGGGCATGGTCTACCACGACCGTCACACGGCGACGACGGCCGACAAGCGTGGCAGGGCGTCGGGCACCAGGGAGTAGTAGGCCCAGACCCCGCGCTGCTCGCGCTCCAGCAAGCCGGCGTCGAGCAGCTTGCGCAGGTGGTGGCTGACCGTGGGCTGGGCCAGCCCCAACGGCTCGGTGAGGTCGCACACGCACAGCGCCTCGCCGGCGGTGGACAGCAGGTTGACGATGCGCACGCGGTGCGGGTCCGACAGCGCCTTGAAGACACGGGCGGTCGCCTCGGCCTCCTGCGCGCTCAACGTCCCCGACGTCAACGGGGCGCAGCACTGCACTGGTGGCGTGGTGCTCACGCGCCTCACCCTCCCATTCATCGATCACTTCATCGATATCTGTCGATGCTTATCGACGTCATGGTAGCGCGGACGCGCGTGAGAGAAGTCTCACGCGACCCTCATCGCCCATTCAGCGGCGCGGCGCACAGTGCAGGCATCACCTCGGACAACCGACTGAAGGGAACGATGATGAAGAACTCGATGCGGACGCTGCTGGTCGCCGTGCTCTCCCTGGGCCTGCTGGCACTTCCGACCGCAGCGTCGGCCGACGACGACCGCAAGACCCGCACAGGGAAGTGCTCCGGACCGGCCACCTACCGAATGACCGTCCGGGAGCTCGACGACGACAAGCTGCGGATTCGCTTCTTCGTCAACACCAGCAGCAAGAACAAGACCTGGAAGGTGCGCGCCCATCGCAACGGCAACCTTGTGGCGAAGGGCACGCCGACGACCAACCGCTACGGCAACTTCACGTTCGTGCGTACGGTCCGCGGTGACGACGACGACTTCATCCGCGTCCGTGCGGTCTCCCCGACCGGTCAGGTCTGCGCGCGCGGCTTCCGCATCGACGGCTGACCTACCGCACGACCGACTCGCCGGCCTGTACCCGCCACAGTGCGGCGTACAGGCCGTCGCGCGTCAGCAGCTGTTCGTGCGTGCCGGACTCCACGATCCGCCCGGCGTCCATCACGTGGATGGCGTCGGCGTGGCGGATCGTGGACAGCCGGTGGGCGATCACCACGGTCGTGCGGCCTTCCGAGACCCGCACCAGCGACCGCTGGATCGCCGCCTCGGTCTCGTTGTCGACCGCCGAGGTCGCCTCGTCCAGCAGGAGCACCACCGGGTCGGCCAGGATCGCCCGCGCGATGCACACCCGCTGACGCTGGCCCCCCGACAGCTTCTGGCCGCGCTCCCCGACGACGGTGTCGTAGCCCTTGGGGAGCGCGGCGATGAAGTCGTGCGCCTCGGCCAGCCGAGCGGCCGCGACCACCTGGTCGTCGGTCGCATCCGGCCGTCCGTAGACGATGTTCTCGCGGACGGTCCCGTGGAACAGGTACACGTCCTGGTTCACCAGACCGAACACATCTCGCAGGTCGTCCAGGCGGTATCGGCGGATGTCGACCCCGTCCAGGCACACGCTGCCGTCTTGCGGGTCGTACAGCCGCAGCAGCAGCTTGACGATGGTGGACTTGCCGGCGCCGGTCGCACCGACGATCGCCGTCGTCTGGCCGGCGGGGATGTGCAGGTCCAACCCGTGCAGCACCTCGAGGCCGTCTTTGTAGGCGAACCGCACGTCCCGCAGCTCAAGCTCACCGAAGGCGGCCCGCAGCGCCTCGGGCCCGTCGGTGATGGTCGGCCGCACTCCCAGCAGATCGAGGATCCGGCGGGTCGACGCCATCGCGCGCTGGTACAGGTCGAACGTCTCGCCCAGGCGGGTCAGGGGCCACAGCAGGCGCTGCACGATGAAGATCCCGACGCTGTAGGTCCCCACCCCAAGCTGCCCGTCGAGCACCCGCAGGCCGCCGAGCACCAGGATGAACATGAAGCCCACGAGGATCGCCATGCGGATCAGCGGCACGAACATTGAGGAGTAGCGGATGGCCTCGGCGTTGCGCTCCCGGTACACCTGCGAGTCCGCTGTGATGCGGTCGACTTCCCGACGCTCCGCGGTGAACGCCTTGATCGTCGCAATCCCCGAAAGGTTGTTCGCCAGCGACGCGTTGAGGTGCCCGACCTGCGCTCGAACGGCCGCGTAGCGCGGCTCCAGCACACGCTGGAAGCGCATCGTCCCCCACACGATCACCGGGATGGGCGCCATGGCGAACACGGCGATGTCGGGCGCGACGATGAAGAACGCGCTGCTGATGACCACGACCGTGGTCAGCACCTGAATGATCTCGTTGGCGCCACGGTCCAGGAACCGCTCGAGCTGGTTGACGTCGTCGTTGAGGACCGCCAGCAGCCCACCGGTGGACCGGTCTTCGAAGTACGCCTGCTCGAGCCCCTGGACATGCCGATAGGCATCGACCCGCAGCTCGTGCTGGACGGTCTGGGCGAGGTTGCGCCACCGGACCTCGAACAGGTACTCGAAGACGCTTTCGAGGATCCAGATGACGGCCGTGGCGGCGGCCAGCACCAGCAGCTGATCGCGCAGGTCGACCACCCCGAGCGAGGCGATCCACGAGCCCTGGCGTTCGACGACGATGTCGACCGCCAGCCCGATCAGCAGGGGCGGGGCAAGGTCGAACAGCTTGTTGAGGACGCTGAACACCGACGCGACGACGACGTCGCGGCGGTGGCCCGCGGCATGGCGCCACAGGCGGGCGAGCGGGCGGTCACTCAGGGATCCGGCCCCACCCGTACAGCCAGGTGACGTCCGGCGCCTCCCCCAGGTCGGGGCGCGTCTCGACCTCCACCTCGCCGTACCCGGCGTCGAGCAGCAGCGCTCGCAGCTGGTCGCCGGTCACCGAGGTCGCCCAGACCGTCCCCGCCGGCGGGTCCTCCACGGCGGCGAGATCGCCCGAGCCGGCCCGGAACGTGACGAAGATCGGCCCGCGTCGCTGCACCCGCCGCCACTCCGCCAGCGTCCGACGGATCTGCGCCCGCGGCAGATGGTGCAGTGCGGCCGGCGCCCAGATCCCGTCGAACACCGTGTCAGGAAACGGCAGGCGGCGAAAGTCCCAGCGCGCCAGCGAGCCTTTGGGGAACAGCTTGCGGGCCACGCGCATGTTCTGCTGCGAGCGGTCGCCCCCGACGACCTTCAGGCCCACGTCGCGCAGCAACCGGACGTCCAGCGCCGGCCCGCAGGCCACGTCCAGGATCCTCCCGCCGCGGCCGACCAGACCGCCGAACTTGCGGACGGCATCCAGCGGCCGGCGCTGCCGCCAGGCCTCCTGGTACTCCTCGGCGACGGCGTCGTAGGCGGCGACGGTGCGCTCGATGCGCTCCTCGGCGGCGGCGGCGACGTTGGTGTCCATACCGGCGGCAATGCTAGTGCCTGGCGGCAACCCGCAGCGGGCTACAGGCTGTCGACGTTCGCTGCCGGTGGTGTGAGCCCGACCGTGAAACGCATGTGGACCGATGCCTTGGTGGTCGGGCCCTGGAAGTCCACCACGTCAGCCAGGCCGCGGATGAGCGTCAGCCCGAGGTTGCGCTCGCCGGCGGCGGTGGACTCCGAGCCGTCGACGCCGGTAGGGATGTACCCGGCGCCCAGGATGGTCACGTGGAACTGGTCGGTGGACGCGGAACCGAACTGCAGGGTGATCGGCCCGTCCGCTTGTTCCCGCCGATGCGCCTGGATCGCGTTGGTCGTCGCCTCGCTGACCGCGATCTTGAGATCTTCGATGCGCTCGTTGGTCATCCCCGCCTGTCGTGCACCGGCGGTGACCACCAGCCGGACCAGACCGACGTACTGCACGTCCGGGGGGACGTGCAGCTCGACGTCACGCATCAGTCGGTGTCCTGCAACGCCTCGTCGAGGGAGTCGTGGATGGGGAACACCTTCGTCAGGCCCGTGATGCGGAAGATCTTCAGGATGCGCTCCTGGTTGCACACCAGCGACAGGCTCCCGTCGTGCGAGCGCACCCGCTTCAGGCCACCGACGAGCACGCCGAGACCGGTCGAGTCCAGGAACTCAACCTTCGTCATGTCGACGACGATCTGGTAGTGGCCCTCTCCGACCAGCTCGACCAGCTTCTCGCGCAGCTTCGGTGCGGTGTAGACGTCGACCTCACCGCCGACCTCGAGCACGGTGCGGTCGCCTTCTTTGCGGTGGTTCAGCGTCAACTCCACGGCGGTACTCCTGGACGAGGCGGTGACGCGGCACCGCCGGCGGGTCTACGTTGCCTTCCCTGCCCTCCGGGCGGACAAACGCGGGGGCGACGGCATTCAAGCACGACGCCGAGTGCGCGACGAACCCGCGGTCGGCACTGTCGGTATCCGACCGTAGCCTTGGCTCGGTGGATGCGGACCACTTGCTGCTTGGGTTGGAAGCGAGCCTGTCGGGGGTCGATGACCCGACTGGGCGGATCGTCGCGGTGCAGCACCTTCCCGCCCGGCGCGCCGACACGGTGCCGCTTCCGGACGATCTGCCGGACCTCGTCGCGGACCGTCTGCGCCTGGCCGGGATCGAGCAGCTGTACCGGCACCAGGCCGAGGCGCTGTCGCACGTTCGCGCCGGACGCCACATCGTCGTGGCGACCGGCACGGCGAGTGGGAAGTCGCTGTGCTACCAGCTGCCACTGCTCGAACGAGTGCTGACCGACGACAAGGCGACCGCCCTGTACCTGTCGCCGACCAAGGCGCTGGCGCACGACCAGCTTCGTGCCCTGCGGTCGTTCCGCCTGCCCCACGTCCGCGCGGCGACCTTCGACGGCGACACCCCACAGGGCGAGCGCGACGCGATCCGTCGCACCGCCAACGTGGTGCTGACCAACCCGGACATGCTCCACGTCGGTCTGCTCCCGCAGCACCGCCGATGGGGGGACTTCCTGCACCGTCTCGCCCTGGTGATCGTCGACGAGTGCCACGTCGCGCGGGGCGTCTTCGGTTCACACGTCGCGGCGATCCTGCGCCGGCTGCGCCGCGTGTGCGCGCACTACGGCAGCGACCCGGTCACCGCGGGCGGCCCCACCTTCGTGCTCGCCTCGGCCACCATCGACAACCCCGGCCGCCACGCGGCGAACCTCACCGGGCTGCCGGTGCAGGAGGTCGTGCGCGACGGCTCTCCACGGCCGCCGGTCGCGTTCGCCTTGTGGGAGCCGCCCCTGACCGACGAGGCCGTCGGTGCGCGGCGGTCGACGCTGGCAGAGGCGGCCGACCTGATGGCCGGGCTTGTCCTCCGGGGTCCGGCGACCCTGACGTTCGTGAAGTCACGCAAGGGCGCCGAGCTGGTCGCGGCCCACGCCCGGCGGGTGCTCAGCCATGACGGGCTGTCCGACCGGGTGATGGCGTACCGCGCCGGCTACCTGGCCGAGGAGCGCCGCGCCGTCGAGCGCGGACTCATCGAGGGCACCCTGCGCGGGGTCGCAGCGACCGACGCGCTGGAGCTCGGCGTGGACGTCGGTTCCCTGGATGCCGTGGTGATCGCCGGATGGCCGGGCACGACCGCGTCGCTGTGGCAGCAGGCGGGACGCGCCGGCCGGCGAGGCCAGGAGGCGGTGGTGGTGTTCGTGGCAGCCGACGACCCGTTGGACCACTACCTGCTGGCCCACCCCGACCAGCTGTGGGGTCGCCCGCTGGAAGAGGCGATTGTGGACGTGACGAACCCCTACGTCTTGGCGCCGCATGTGCGATGCGCCGCCTGGGAGCTGCCCCTGGAGGCGCACGAGGAGGTGTTCGCGCCGGCGGACCTTGCCGCCGTGATCAGTGAGGAGGCCGGGCAGGGGCGGCTGCGCCAGCGCGGTGGCCGGTGGTACTGGTCAGGGCGAGGGTCGCCGGCTGCGGCGATGTCGATCCGCAGCGCCGGCGGTGAGCCGTTCTCCATCGTCGACGGGACCACCGGCGCGCTGATCGGCGACGTCGACGAGTCGCGCGCCTACCGGACCGTGCACGCCGGCGCGGTCTACCTGCACCAGGGCAGGTCGTGGCGGATCTCTGCGCTCGACCACGACCAGCGCACCGCCGTGGCGCTCCCCTACGACGGGGACGAGTACACCCAGCCGCGTAGCGACACCGACATCGCCGTCCTGCAGGTCCGGGACCTCGTCGACTGGGGCCGCTGCCGCATGCACGTCGGGCGTGTGGAGGTCGCCAACCAGGTGCTGGCGTACGAACGCCGCCGAATCTTCACCAACGAGTCGCTGGGCGTGGTCGAGCTGGACCTGCCGCGCCTGCATCTGGTGACGCAGGCCCTGTGGCTGACGATCCCCGACGACGTGCTGGCCGAGGCCGGGATCCGTCCGCACCAGGTGCCGGGTGCCGCCCATGCCGCCGAGCACGCCGCCATCGGGCTCCTGCCGCTGTTCGCCATGTGCGACCGGTGGGACATCGGTGGCCTGTCCACGCCCTGGCACCCCGACACGGGATTCGCGACGATCTTCATCTACGACGGCTACCCCGGGGGCGCCGGCATCGCCGAGCGGGGCTACCGCAGCGACGACCGCCACCTGCGGGCCACCCTCGAGGCCATCCGGGCGTGCCGTTGCGCCGACGGCTGCCCGTCGTGTGTGCAGTCACCCAAGTGCGGCAACGGCAACGAGCCGCTGGACAAGCACGGTGCGATCGCGCTACTCGACGCCGTGCTGCGGGAGCGCGCCGACCAGCGGGCGGCTACTCGTTGAGGTAGCGCAGCACGTGGGCGGCGGACACCACCAGGATCAACCCGCCCGCCAGCGGCGGGAGCACCCGCTGCTGGTCGACTGACCGGTTGAGGATCCGCAGCACGCTGTCGTCCTCGCTGGCGGCGCCCCCGCGGGCGATGTCGACGGGGACGCGCTCGGTGACCTCCCGCGGCTCGACGCCGTAGTCGAGTGGGCCTCGGTAGCTCATGTCGACGTCGGGTGCCTGCGCCTGCTCGGTGGATCGCAGCATGGGCACCGAGAAGGAGCCGCTGGACTGGCTGCCGCCGGTGCTCGATCCACCCGACCGGGGCACGTGGACGCTGACGTCCGAGCCGGGGCGGGGACCCGCTGCGGGGGGCGGCGCCTCGGTCGGGTCGGCGCCCCGGGGCGCCGGCGCCTCCGGTGGTGTCAGCACGACCGGCTCCGACGGCTCCGACACAGCTAGCCGCTCGCCGTCGCCCTGGCCCGCCGGCCGGTAGGCGGTCACGCGGTAGCGGTACGTGCCGTGCTGGGCCACGGTGTCGGTGATCGTGGTCCGGTCAGGGTTGACCGTCGCTGCGGCAACCTCCCAGCCGCCGCCGCCCTGACGGCGCCGATGCACCGTGTAGCGCGCGAGGTCGGGTTCGGCATTGGCCTGCCAGGAGATCCGCATGCGCTTCGCCGCGGCGTCGGCCACTGCAGCCGTGGGCTTGGCCGGGGCGGCCGGCGGTGCGTCGAGCACGAAGCTGTACGGCCGCCACTCCCGCCCCCGGGTCATGTCCCCCACCGTGACGATCGGTCGATACTCGAGTTGGTACGTGCCGTTCGCCGCGGCCGTGCCACCGAACCACGCGAAGGCGGCCGGGTCGATGGTGCCGCCGAAGCGGAGCCGGTCGCCTCCCGGCTGCTCCGTGCGGTCGAGGAACTGGAGGCTGACGACCTGGCCCACACGCTGTCCCTCGGCGTCGACGATCCGGGTGCGGACCTCGACCTGCTCCTCTGGCGCCGGCGCCGCGCGGTCGACCCAGACGACCAACTGCTGCGCCGAGGTCAGCACGGCGTCCGGTTGCGGAGTCTCCACCCCGTAGTCAGCCACCGCGGCGCCGGCGGGAGTCCCCGCGGTCAGCAGCCACGACAGCGCGAGGGCGAGCGCGACGAGCGCGCGCAGCCCGCGTCCGGCGATCCCAGCGGCTCCCGTCACGACGATGCGCGCTCCGGCGGCGGACCGGTGGACACCAGCTCGGCTCGCAGGATGAGGCGCTGCGCGGCGGAGCCCTTGGGATGGCACGTGGTCAAGGTGAGCATCGCGCCGTCGGTCTGCTCGACCACGCTCCAGTCATGCGGATGGGTGATCCAGCAGGCGCCGTTGGGACACGCCCCGCTGACGCCTCGAGGGTGTCCGACGACCCGGTAGGTGTAGGTGGCCAGCGGCGTCTCGAGCCGGATCTGCTCGCCGACGGCCAACTCGTCGATGCGGTTGAACGGCTTGCCGTACGTCGTCCGGTGACCGGCGATCGCGACGTTGCCCTCCTCGCCGGGCAGCGGAGTGTTCGGATAGTGGCCGGCGCCGGCCCGCAAGGCCGCGGCCGACGTGCCCTCGACGACGACCGCGTCGACGTCCAGCGCCGGGATGATCACGCGCGTGAGCGGGTCGCCGTGCTTGACCGTCCGGGTGACGTAGCGCTGCTCGAACTCTTCGCTGTTGTAGCGGTCGGCGAGCTGCTGCTGGAGCACCTCATTGGCGTAGATGTCGGTGACCAGGGGGTAGGCGAACATGCCGGCGCCGCCCAGGCAGAGCACCACGGCCAGCGCCGACAGCGCCCGCCGACCCGCCGGACGCAGCCGCAGCGCGTCCATCAGGTAGGCGAACCGTCCCTGGGGGCGCGGATCGCGCTGTCCGACGGGGTCGGCCATCGCCAACCCGTGGCGGGCGGCAAGGGCATCGCCCCCCGCGCGCCGTCGACCGGACCGGGCCCGGTTGCCAGACACGCCACACCCCCTCGCCATCGACGGATTCGTACAGATTACGTCGTCGGCCCGGGCACAACGGCGCCCGGGCGGCCTTGGTGGTCTCAACGAGCCACCGCGAGGGTTGGTTATGCCCCGCCGCCGCCGACTCCTACCGCCGGACGCACCCCCGCGACCGCCCCGGCACGGACCGGCCCCACGATCCGGCGGATCCAGCGCGTGGCTGGCTGCACCTCGACGGTGACCGCATAGCCCAGGGGCCACGCGTCGTCGTCGACGCCGATCAGCCGGCCCCCATTGGCCGCGGCGACCTCGGCGGCCGCTCGGCGCGGGTCGCCACCACCCGGGGTGACCAGGGGCGAAGCACCGGCGCCGGCCAGGGCCGCCGCGTCTGCTGCCGTTCTGGCCCGGGCGACCGCCGACGCCAGGTCCCCGACCGCCGACAGCGCAGCCGCGGCGCCGGCCGTCAGCAGCAGCGCCGACAGGACCGCGGTGAGGGCGACGGCGCCGCGCTCTCCGGCGGCGGTGGCGGCCCTCGTTGCGCCACGACCGTCGTGGCCTTCTGCGTTCACCGCTCCACCGCGAACGTCGCCTGGCCGGGGACCCACACGGTGGCCCCGAAGGGGGCGAAGGCGGCGCTGGACAGCTCGACCCGCGCGGTCACCCGGTCGCCGACGGTGCGCGCCGCCGGCGGCGGCTCGAGCAGCAGGCGGACGGGGCGGTGGCCGGCGGCCTCGGCGACGGCCTCGTGGGCCGCGGCGTCACCGCCCACGGCTGCGGCGCGGGCGGCCTGCTGGGCCGCCGCCTGGGCGGCGACGACATCTGCGCCCAGGACGGCGGCATGCAGCAGCAAGACCAGCAGCACGACGAGCAGCGGGGTGGCCAGCGCCATCTCCAGCGTCTGGCTGCCGCGTTCGCCACGGCGGGGGGCGGGGCGGGCAGCCCCACCCCCCAGCGCCGTCAGAACCAACTCTTGATCAGGTCGACCAGCGCGGCGACGAGGGAGTCGACCAGCCGGTCCAGCAGGCCGGTGCGGCTGATGATGCTCCACAGCAGGCCGATGATCCCGGCCCCCAAGCCGCCGATCATGGCGTACTCGACGGCCTGGGCTCCTTCCTCGTCGTGCAGGTCGACGCCGGGCGGGCGCGCGGCGTCAGTGGTGGCGGCAGGTTCGGTCATGACTGCTCCTTGTCGGAATCGGACCCGGCCGCCGTCATGCGTGCAGCGTGGTCCACAGCAGCGGTGGCACCACGCCGAGCACGAAGGCCGGCAGAGTCAGCAGGGTCGTGGGGAAGACGAGAGCGAGCTGGAGGCGCTCGCCCGCGATCTCGGCGGCAGTGCGGCGGTCGTCGCGCAGCTGCTCGGCCAGGTCATGCAGCGCCGGCGCGGCCGGGGCGCCCCAGCGGTGCGTGGCGGTGATCACGGCCCCCAGTGGCGCGAGGGGCGTCTCTGCGAACGCCTCGCGCGCGGTCTGCCCGGCCGCCATCCTGGCGGCGGCGGCACGCAGCACGGATTGCGCAGCGGCCGGCGCCAGCTCGGCGACCTCGTCCACGGCCGTCAGCGGGCCCATCCCGGCCTCTAAGGCCACGGCGACCAGTAAGACGGTCTCGGCGCCGCCGCCGGAGGGTCCGGCGTCGCGGCGACGGCGCCACGGTGGCCCCGGGGGGGCTGCGAGCAGATCGGTCGCCTGAGCCGTCCGCTGTGCCGCCGCGACCAGACGCCGCATGCACCGCCATGACAGCCAGGCCAGGCAGACCGACGCGACGGCGCTGACGATCCCGAGCCCGGTCCGGTAAAACGCCAGCGTCGACGGGTCGGACAGCACCAGGACGCCCCACGCGGTCGCCGGGATCGCGGCGAGCACCTTGGCGGTACCGCGCGCCTGGGCGGTGCGGACCTGCAGGATCTGGGCCAGCCGCCGTTCGTCTCGCAGGGCTGCCAGTGCCTGGTCGACCGCGACCGCCGCGCCGCGGCCCACCCGGTCAGCCAGTGCCAGGCAGCGCAGGAGGATGTCGGCACCGCGCTCCCCGGTCGGCGCCTCCGCTGCGATCTCTGCCAGTGACCGGCCCAGTCGGGCCTGGCGTGCGGCGGCTTCCAGCGACCCGTCCCCGACCGCGGCGAGCGCCTCCGACGGTGCGGCTCCGCCGCGCAGCGCAGCCTGCAGCGACAGCAGCACGAGCTGGTCGCTCACCACGACGACCGCCGCCACACCGGCTCCACGTCCAGCGGACCCTCGCCCCGAGGGCGGCGGGCCTGGGCGATCTCGACCACGCCCCGCCGCCCGTCGGGCGCCCGGCCCATGACCGCCAGCACGTCAAGCGCGACCCCGAGCTGTGCGCGCGCCGCCGGCAGCGGCAGTCCTGCCTGCAGGGCCATGCCCTCCAGGCGCACCACCGCCTCGTCAGCGGCGCGGGCGTGCACGGTGGTCATGCAACCCTCGTGGCCGGTCGCCAGTGCCTGCAACACGTCGGCGAGCTCGACGCCACGAACCTCGCCGACGACGATGCGGTCCGGCCGCATCCTCAGCGACTGGCGGACGAGGTCGCGGATGGTGACCTCGCCCGCGCCCTCGGCGTTGGCGGCCCGAGCTTCGAGGCGGACGACGTGGGGGCAGCGGGGGCGCAGTTCCGGGGCGTCCTCGATCACCACGACCCGCTCGCGCTCGGTCACCTCGCGCAGCAGCGCGTCCAGCAGCGTGGTCTTCCCCGTCCCGGTGCGACCGCAGACCACGATGCAACGCCGGTCGGCGACGGCGCCCTGCAGGACCGCCGCGGCGTCGTCCGGCACGCCCCCGTGCTGGGCCAGCTCGTTCCAGCCCAGGCCCACGGATGCGAACCGGCGGATCGTGACGACGGTGGCGGCGGACAGCGGCGGGATGAGCGCGTGCAGGCGGCTGCCGTCAGGAAGCCGTGCGTCCACGTATGGCCGGGCGCGGTCCAACCGCAGCCCGAGCGGGCTGATGACGCGGCCGACGGCTGCTTGCACCGCGGCGTCGTCGGCGAATCCCGCGGCACACCGCTGCAGCTGACCGGCCCGTTCCACCCAGATGTCGTCCGGAGCGTTGACCATGACGTCGGTGACCTGTGGGTCGCGCAGCAGCGCCTCGAGCGGGCCGAGCCCGATCAGCTCGTCGGTCAGGTCGCGTACCGTCGTCGCCAGCTGCGCGGTGGGCAGCAGCAGGCCCTCGTCCCGCACCGCGCGCGCCACGGCGGAACGGACCGACGCGCGTGTCGGCCGGGTGCTGGACAGCGTGGGGTCACCGACGATCCGCCGGCGGATGCGCTCGGTTGCCCCGGCTGTCCCGTTCACGCGACGCTCCGCAGGCAGCGCCGCAGCGCCGCGACCCACGACCCCGGCAGCCCTGACGGCACCCGGCCCGCCGCGCCGGCCCGCGCGACGCGTGCGCTGTGCGGCAGCCACCCGGCTGGCGGGCCGCCCAGGTGCCGCCGCACGCCCGCCCGATCCAGCGGTCCGAGCTCGACCACCAGCAGCGGGACCTGCGCGGCTGCGTTGCTCAGCGACCGGTCGGCGGCACCGACCTGCAGGGTCAGACCGCCGGCCTGGCGCGTGCCGGCGTCGACGACCACCAGGTCGTAGGGCCAACCCCCGACGTCGGTGATCGTGCCGTCGCCGCGCAGGACATCCAGGCCCGGTACGCCCGGGACGGGGCGCGCGACGCCGGCGACCTCGCCGGCCCCGTCGCCGCCGAGCGCGCTGACCTCGGCCGCTCCGGGTCCCTCCCACGCGACACCGGCCAGACGCAGCAGGTCGTCGTCACCGACGACCAGCGCCCGTCCGCCCGACCACGCGACCGTGCCCCCCACCGACAGCGCCACCGTCGAGGTGCCGACCCCACCGCGGCAGCCGCCGATGCGCAGCGGCGCGACGGTGGGCGCCGGTGCTGCGGACGACACCCGCGCCGGCGCGCGCACCAGCCGTTCGCGCTCCGCCGGCCACGCGATGACGTCGAGCGCGCCCTCGAGCAGCGCAGCGCGCACGGCGTCCGGGTTCGGGGTCCCGGCGGCGACAACGACCACGGGGCACCGTGCCGGCCCGGCGGTCGTCGCCAGCTTCAGCACCGGTGCCAGCGGGCCGTCTTCGTCGACGACCTGCCAGCCCGCCTCGGCCTCGACGAACGGGATCACCTCGGCGGACACGGCGTCAGGCAGGTCCACGGCGACAGGCAGGTCGTTGTAGCGCTGCAATCGGGTCCCCCCTCGACGGCGACGCGGCGACGCTACGCCCGGAGTGGGAGGCGGCAGCCGAAAAGCCGGGGCGTCTGTGGATGGTCAACGCCGCCCGATAGGCTGCAGCGCATGGATCGCGAGGCCCCGCGGGAAGCGGCCTTCTTCGACCTCGACAAGACCGTCGTGGCGAAGTCGTCGACCCTGGCCTTCGGCCGCCCCCTGTACAAGGAGGGGCTGATCTCGCCGGCGGTGGTGATCAAAGGGGCGTACGCCCAGCTCATCTACCAGGTGCTCGGCGCCAACGAGGGCCGGATGGAGAAGTCCCGCGTGGCACTGCTGGAGCTGACCAAGGGGTGGAACGCCGAGCGGGTGCAACGCCTGGTCCGCGAGACACTGCAGGAGATCATCGACCCGCTGATCTACCAAGAGGCGCTGGACCTGTTCGAGGAGCACCGCCGCGCCGGCCGCGCGCTGTACCTGGTGTCGTCGTCAGGCGAGGAGGTCGTCAAGCCGCTCGCCGAGTACCTGGGCGTTCCGCATGTCATCGCGACCCGCGCCGGCATCGACGAGGACGGCAACTACGACGGCACGCTGGAGTTCTACTGCTACGCCGAGCAGAAGGCGGTCGCCATCCGTGAGGAGGCACATCGTCACAACATCGACTTGCAGGCGAGCTACGCGTACTCCGACTCGGTGACGGACGTGCCGATGCTCGAAGCGGTGGGTCACCCCGTCGCGGTCAACCCGGACAAGGAGCTGCGGCGGCTGGCTGTCGAACGCGAGTGGGAAGTCGTCGACTTCGTCCGGCCGGTCGCCGTCCGCAGCCGCCTGTCCACTGTCCCGCGTCCGCCGGCCGAGGTGGTGTACGGCGCCGGCGCGCTGAGCGCCGTCGCGGCTGCGGGCTGGGTGCTGTACCACCGCCACCGCCGCTCGCTGCCGCCCCCGCCGATGCCACGGCGGATCGCGCACCAGGTCGGCGCCGCGCTCAGTCGTCCCCTCGAGCGGCTGCGATGAGCGCGGCCAGGCCGGCGGGCGCTCGTCGCCCAGCCGACGGTGACGCCGTGCTCGACGCACGCAACCGCGCCGCCGCCGCGATGCGCCGCCTTGGCCACGCGATCGTGGGGCACAACACGGACGTCGGGCTGCTCGAGCGCATCGCCGAGCTGGCCGACGCCACCGCGGCCACGGTGGAGCGGGGGCGTCCGCGCAGCCGGCCGATCGAGTCGATCAAGCGCCGGCTGTGGGAGCAGCCCCCGGCCAGCGGCGGACCGATGAGCCACTTCGAGGAGTGCGTGGTCTCCGGGACCGCGAACCCGATGGGGATCGCGATCAAGGTGCGCCGCGAGGGCGACGAGGCGGTGGCCGCGTTCAACCTCGGCGCGGCGTTCGAGGGCGCACCCAGGCGCGCCCACGGCGGCGTCGTGGCCGCGATCTTCGATGACGTGATGGGCTATGTCCTCGTGCTGCTGCGGGTGCCGGCCTTCACCGGCCGGTTGACGGTCAACTACCGCGCGCCGGTGCCGATCGGCGAGGACATCGTCGTTCGTGCCCGGCTGGCGTCACGGTCGGGCCGCAAGCTGTCCATGACGGCCGAGATGACGTTGGCCTCGGATCCCGAGCAGCCGGTCATCTGTGACGCCGAGGGGCTGTTCATCGCGATCCCACCGGAGCGGCTGGGCATTCGGGCCTCGGAGCTGCCGAACGCCGCCGCGGCGGACGCCTGACTAGAACCGGCTGCGCAAGGCCTTGACGTTGGCGATGTACTGCCGGGTCGACGGGTACATCCCCTTGTCCTGCACCGACCGCAGCCCCTGGTAGTAGCCGGCGAGCGTGCGGTCGACGTCGCCGCCGGTCAGCCGCCACAGGTAGGCCAGGTAGGCGACGCCGGCGGTGACGTTGTCCTGGGTGTCCGCCAGGTTCAGCGGGCGGCCGACGATGTAACGGGAGACGAACTCGCCGGTGCTCGGCAGGACCTGCATGACCCCGATCGCATTGGCTGACGAGCGCGCGGACTGGTTCCACCCCGACTCCTGGTAGGCCAGCGCCTTGACGAACGCCGGGTTGAACCCGTGCTCCCGGGCGGCGCGGTCGAGCAGCGCACCGACCTCGGCGCGGCCGGCGGGTGCGGCGGCCGGGCCGGATG
>Ga0247713_1000560_pt1 | contig 21974 bp, 20 predicted proteins | sample 21E_NmetaG_FD_189936 | JGI IMG/M metagenome (GOLD analysis project Ga0247713, IMG submission 189936) | Soil microbial communities from hillslope of Landscape Evolution Observatory, University of Arizona, Oracle, AZ, United States - 2-1-E_N | ecosystem: Engineered > Artificial ecosystem >... | reverse complement strand
CGTTGCCGGCGACCTGGGCGCCCGTCCCCCCGCCGATCGCCGGCAACGACGCTGCCATCACCAGTCCCGCGGCGCGGCCGAGGACGTGACCGCACAACACCGCGGTCACGAACACGCCCAGCCGCAGCGGCGCGAGCAACGCGACTCGCAGGCCGAGGTTGCCGACCACCGCCACGGTGCCGTATGTCCCGATGCGGCTGTCCCGCATGATGGCGACCCGCTGCTCGGGGTCCCAGCCGCCCCAGATCCCGTCGACCGCGTCGGCCAACCCGTCCTCGTGGAACGCGCCGGTCGCGGCGACCATCGCGAGCACGGCGGTCACCGTGGCCGGCAGCGGCCCCCACAGCGGCTCCGCAGCGGCGCGCACGGCGATGCCCACCGCCGCCACGAACACGCCCACCAGCGGAAACGCGGCCGAGGCACGGCGCAGGTCGCCGTCGTCGACGCGGATCGCCGGCACGGGAAACCGCGTCAGGAACTGGACGGCGACGGCCAGCAGACGCAGCGGTTCAACCGCCACCGGGGCACGGTTTGGAGAAGGCATCGGGAGCCGGGTACCGTGCCACGTGCCGCAGTGCACGGGAAACCGGTGAAAATCCGGTGTGGTCCTCGCCACTGTGACCGGGGAGCGCGACGTCACCAGTGCCACTGGGCCTTCGGGCCTGGGAAGGCGACGTCCGCGGCGATCCGGAAGCCAGGAGACCGGCTGCGGCGTCGTTGCAACATTCCTCGAGGTAAGGAAGGACGGTCTCCGTGACCCTCGCTTTTTCTCCTGTGCTGCGCGCACTTGCCCTGGCTGGACTTCTCGCGATCCTGACCGCGTGCGGTGAACCCGCCACACCGGCGCAACCTGGCGCCACCGAATCACCCACCGAGGCGGCGGCCGCGGTCGACGCCAACGTCACCGATGGCTGCGTCGACGAGCCGCACGACGGCACCGACTACTTCCCGGACAAGGTCGAGTTCGAGCACGCCAGCGGGCTGGCGGTCGAGTACGTCGGGAGCCACAAGGTCGTCGAGGTCGACACCCAGACCGGCGGGGAACCGCTGCGGTACGTGCTGGTGCAGTGCGGCACCGAGGCGCCCGATCTCGCCGGTGACCTCGCCGACGCGACGGTCGTCGAGGTCCCGGTGCAGACGGCGATCACCCTGACCACGACCAACCTGCCGCACTTCGCCGAGCTCGACGCCGCCGATGCGGTCGTGGGCGTCGGCACCGCGGACTTCGTCGCGACCGAGGAGATCCTCGAGCGCATCGAGGCCGGCGAGGTGGACAGCTACGCGGGCCCCGATGGGCAGACCGACGCCGAAGCCGTCATCGGCGCCCAGCCCGACCTGCTGATCATGGACGCGTTCGGCGAGACGATCGTGGAGGAGGCGCAACGCTTCAACGACGCGGACGTGCCCGCGGTGCTGAACGCCGACTTCAACGAGCAGTCGCTGCTCGGCCGCGCGGAATGGCTGAAGTTCACCGCGCTGTTCCTCAACGCGGAGGCCGCCGCCAACGAGACGTTCGCCGAGATCCAGACGGCGTACGACGACGTCGTGGCCGCGGCCGCCGAGGCCGATGACCAACCGGCGGTCTTCGCCAACACGCCCTATGAGGGGACCTGGTACATGCCGGGCGGCAACAGCTACTTCGCCAACGCCGTCGCCGATGCCAACGGCGCGTACGTGTTCGCCGACGACGAGTCCACCGGCTCCCTGGAGCTGGACATCGAGACGGTGCTGGACCGTGCCGGTGACGCCGACGTTTGGCTGCAGGCCGGCTCGGTCAACGGCACCCTGCGGGACTTGCGCGCCATCGACCCCCGGTTCCGCGAGTTCAAGGCCTTCCGCGACGGGCAGGTCTGGGCGTACGACAAGGCGACGACCGCCGGTGGGGGGAACGCGGTGTTCGAGACTGCGTACACCCGGGCCGACCTGTTCCTGGCCGACCTGGTCGCGATCCTGCACCCCGACGTCCTCCCCGATCATGAGCTGATGTTCTTCGGGCAGGTCCCGCGCGGCGGAGATCAGTGACGTGAGCGTGGCCGGCGCCGCAGCGACACCCGCGACCCGGGTCTCGCTGCGCGCCGTCACGATCGGCGCCATGGCGGTGTTGCTGGTCGCCGTGTTCGTCCTGACGCTGGCTGCCGGCTCTGTGGCGATCCCCCCCTCGGAGGTGGTGGGCATCCTGCTCGGACGCGCGCCGTCTGAGGCGCCGTGGGCGACGATCGTCCACCAGGTCCGGCTGCCTCGAGCGGTCACCGCCCTGCTGGCCGGCGCGGGTCTTGGCGTCGGGGGCCTGCAGATGCAGACGCTGTTCCGCAATCCGCTGGCGGACCCGTTCATCCTGGGCATCAGCTCAGGCGCCAGCCTCGGGGTCGCGCTCGTCGTGCTGGCCGCCGGCACCGCCGGGACCTCGCTGGTCGACGGCCTCGGGCTGCTGGGCAACGTCGGCGTCGCGGGAGCGGCCGCCACCGGCGCGGCGGCGGTGACCGTCGTGGTCTTGATGGTGTCACGGCGGGTGGCCAGCGCCGCCACGGTGCTCATCATCGGACTCATGGCCGGCTACGCCACCTCGGCGGTCGTCAGCGTCCTGCTGTACAGCGGTCTGGGCCGGGTCGAGCGGGTGCGCGCGTACATCAGCTGGGGGTTCGGCAGCTTCGCCGGGACCACGTGGAGCGAGCTGCGCGTGCTGACCGCAGCGGTCGTGATCGGGCTGGTCATCGCGGCCGCCACGACCAAGCCGATGAACGCCCTGCTGCTCGGGGATCGCTACGCCGGGAGCATGGGCCTGCGGGTTCGGCGCGCGCGTCTGTGGATCGTGCTCGGTGCGTCGCTGCTCGCCGGGACCGTCACCGCGTTCTGCGGTCCGATCGCCTTCATCGGGGTCGCGGTGCCGCACATGGTCCGCGGGCTGCTGCGCAGCTCGGACCATCGGGTGCTGCTGCCGGGCGTGATCCTGCTCGGTGGCGCCGTCGCGTTGATCGCGGGGCTGGTCGCCCAGTTGCCGGGATCAGACGCGATGCTTCCGCTCAACGCGGTGACCTCGCTCATCGGTGCGCCCATCGTCGTCGCCATCCTGCTGCGGTGGCGGCGCTCGTCCACGGCGGTGATGACGTGATCCCGTTGCGCACGGAGTCGCTGGCGGTCGGCTACCGCGGCAGCGCACGCCAGCAGCGCGTGGTCTTGGCAGATCTCGACCTGACCCTGGCCCGCGGCGAGCTGGTGTGCCTGGTCGGCCCCAACGGCAGCGGGAAGTCCACGCTGCTGCGGACCATCGCCGGCATGCAGCCGGCGCTGTCGGGGCGAACGCTGCTGGGCGACGACGACGTGGCGACGCTGGCCCCGCCCGAGCGCGCCCGCCGCTTGGCCGTCGTGCTCACCGAGGCGGTCGACGTCGGTGTGATGACGGCCACCGACCTGGTCGCTCTGGGCCGCTACCCGTACACCGATTGGGCGGGCCGGCTGAGCCCGTCGGACTGGGAGGCGGTGCGCTGGGCCATGGAGGCGACCGGTGCCTCGGCGCTGGCGGACCGCCAGGTCGTCGAGCTCAGCGACGGCGAGCGCCAGCGGGTGCTGATCGCGCGGGCGCTCGCGCAGCAGCCGCAGGTGCTGGCGCTGGATGAGGCCGTCGCGTTCGTCGACGTCCCGCGCCGCGTCGAGCTGGTCCAGATCCTGCGCGACCTGGCGCGCGAGTGCGGCCTTGCCCTGGTGCTCACCACGCACGACCTCGACCTCGCGATCCGCCACGCTGACCGCTTGTGGCTGCTGGAACCCGGCGATCCGCGCAGCACGCTGCACGTGGGTGGGCCCGAGGACCTGGTGCTGGCAGGCGCGGTCGCCCGGGCGTTCCACAGCGACGAGGTCGCCTTCGACCTGGAACGGGGCGCCTTCGTGACCACGCCCGCGGTCCTGGCCCGCGTGGCCGTCGTGGGCCACGGTCACGCGGCGATCTGGACGCGGCGGGCGATGGAGCGCGAAGGCCTCGCGGTGGTGGACCGCGGCCCGCTGACCGTCGAGGTACAGCAAGGGTCGTGGCGGGTCGTCACCCCCGGCGAGACCACCGAGCACGCCACGATCGCCGAGGTCGTCGAGCGCGTGCGCACGCTGCTCCCGGCGCTGGCTGAGATACCCCGAGAGGCGGCGCCGGCCCCGGACCCGCCACCGAGTGCCCCAGCCTGACCGGCGCGTCAGCCCGTGTACGGGGGTATCGGCGACTCGGTGCCCATCGGCAGCAGCGGCTGCTTGTGCAGCGAGCCGCCGCCGTCGATGCGCAGCGTGTCCCCGGTGATGAACGACGCGGCGTCGGACAGCAGGAAGACCACCGCAGCGGAGACCTCGGCTTCGGTGCCCATGCGGCCGGCGGGGATCCCCCGGGCCGCCGCGGCGACCGCCTGGCGGATCTCCGGGGCGTAGGTGTCCATGCCCGACGAGTCGATCAGCCCCGGGGCCACGGCGTTGACGCGCACGCGGTGCCCTGCCCACTCCACCGCGAGAGTCTTGGTCAGGTTCGCCACGCCGGCACGCGCCGCGCCGGTGTGCGCCATGCCCGGAAACCCGTTCCAGAAGTCGGCGAGGATGCTGACGATGCTGCCGCCGTGCTCGGCCATGGCGGCACGGAAGACCGCCATGGACATCAGGAACGCCCCGTTGAGGTTGAGGTCCACGACGGTGCGCCAGCCGTTGGGGCTGATGTCCTGGGCCGGGGCGGGGAACTGGCCGCCGGCGTTGTTCACCAGACCGTCGATCCGCTCGTAGCGCTCGGCGACGACGGCCACCGCCTCCTCGACCGCGTCGGCGTCACGGATGTCCAGTGTCATCCAGTCGGCGCGACCGCCGGCGGCGGTGATCTGCGCCGCGGTGGCCTCCAGGGGCTCCTGGCGGCGCGCCGCGAGCACGACCTGCGCACCCAGGGCCGCCAGCTCGGTGGCGATCCGCCGGCCGATGCCGGTGCCGCCGCCGGTCACGAGCACGACACGGCCGTCGAACAGGTCATCACGGAACACGGAGCGGTCAGGCGCCATCAGCGGGATGCTAATGGGCCCCCACCGCTTGTCGTTCGAAGTTACCGGGTAGTAACATACCGAGCGGTAACCGCAGCCTCTTCAGGAGCCGGGCGATGTCCCATTACAAGAGCAACCTGCGCGACATCGAGTTCAACCTCTTCGAGGTGTTCAAGGTTCAGGAGTACTTCGGGCAGGGCCCGTTCTCCCACATGGACCTCGACACGGCGCGGGGCGTGCTCTCCGAGGTCGAGCGCCTGGCGGTCAACGAGTTCGCGCCGTCGTTCGTCGAAGGCGACCGCGTCCCGTTGCAACTGTCCGGCGGCGACGTCACCGTCCCCGACGGGATCAAGAAGTCGCTGGACGCGTACTTCGGGGGCGGCTGGCACCAGATGAACCTGCCCGAGGACCTCGGCGGGTTCGGCTCCTCCCCCAGCCTGACCTGGGCGGCCACGGCCATGCTGGTGGGCGCGAACCCGGCGGCGCTGATGTACTGCGCCGGCCCGTTCTTCGCCGCCATCGCCGACCCCCTGGTCACCGACGAGCAGCGGGAGTACTGGATCCGTCCCTGGGTCGAGAAGCAGTGGGGCGCCACGATGGTGCTCACCGAGCCCGACGCGGGTTCCGACGTCGGCGCCGGACGGACCAGGGCGACCGACCGCGGCGACGGGACCTGGTCGATCAACGGCGTGAAGCGCTTCATCACCAACGGCGACTTCGACTGGCCCGAGAACATCATCCACCTCGTGCTCGCGCGGCCCGACGGCGCCGGCCCCGGCACCAAGGGCCTGTCGCTGTTCATCGTCCCGAAGTTCTGGGTCAACCCCGACGGGTCGCTGGGCGAGCGCAACGGCGCCGTGGTGACCAACGTCGAGGACAAGATGGGCCTGAAGGCCTCCTCGACCTGCGAGATCACCTTCGAAGACGCCCGCGGCGTGCTCGTCGGCGAGGTGCACCACGGCATCGCGCAGATGTTCAAGGTCATCGAGTACGCGCGGATGCTCGTGGGCACCAAGGCCATCGAGACCCTGTCGACCGGCTACCTCAACGCGCTGGAGTACGCCAAGGTCCGCGTCCAGGGCCCCGACCTGAAGCAGGCGGCGGACAAGACCGCCCCGCGCGTGGAGATCATCCGCCACCCCGACGTGCGCCGCAGCCTGATGATGCAGAAGGCCCACGTCGAAGGGCTGCGCGCGCTGGTCATGTACACGGCGTCGATCCAGGACCAGATCGAGCTCGGGCAGTCCGCGTCCAACAGCGACATCGACCTGGTCAAGTTCAACGACCTGCTGCTGCCCCTGGTGAAGGGGTACGGCTCGGAGAAGTCCTACGAGCTGCTTGCCCAGTCGCTGCAGATCTTCGGCGGTTCGGGCTACACCCGTGACTACCCGATCGAGCAGTACATCCGCGACGCCAAGATCGACACCCTGTACGAGGGCACCACGGCGATCCAGGGCATGGACCTGTTCTTCCGCAAGATCGGGCGAGACCAGGGGGAGACCCTGACCAAGCTGATCGCCGAGATCCAGTCGTTCGCCAAGGGCGACGCCGGCAACGGGCATCTGCAGACCGAGCGCGACCTGCTCGGTGAGGCGATCGAAGAGGTCCAGGGGATGCTCGGCACGCTCGTCGGCTTCCTCGGCCAAGACCTGTACCTGATCGGGCTGAACACCACCCCGTTCCTGTTCGCGCTGGCCGAGCTGGTCGTGGGCTGGCTGCTGCTGCGCCAAGCCGACGTGGCGCTGGAGGCGCTGGCTGGCGACGACCTTAGCGACGCCGACCGCGCGTTCTACGACGGCAAGGTCGCGTCGGCGCGGTGGTTCGCCAAGAACGTGCTCCCGACGCTTGCCGCTCGGCGTGCGGTCATGGCGCAGACCGACCTCGAGCTGATGGAGCTCGACGACGCAGCCTTCTGATCACGCGCGCCCCGGACGCTGGCGGATGCGGGCGGTCCCGGGGTGAGCGCGAGGGTGCTGCGGGTCGACCCGGCCGCGCCGTCTGCCGAGGCGCTGGCCGAGGCGGCCGAGGCCCTGCGCGCCGGCGCGCTGGTCGCCTTCCCCACCGAAACGGTCTACGGGCTGGGCGCCGACGCCCGGTCCGCGCCGGCGGTCGGGCGGATCTTCACCGCGAAGTCGCGGCCCGACGACAACCCCCTCATCGTGCACATCGAGTCGCTGGCTGCCGCGGAGACCGTGGCGGCGTGGGTCCCGCCGCTCGCACGCCAGCTGGCCGGGCGGTGGTGGCCGGGGCCGCTGACGCTGGTGCTCGAGGCGGACCCGTCGATGCCGGCCGAGACGACCGGCGGGCTGTCCACCGTCGCGGTGCGGGTGCCGGCGCACCCGGTGGCGCTCGCGCTGCTGCGCACCGTGGAGATCCCGGTCGCTGCCCCCAGCGCGAACCGTTCGGGCCGCCCGAGCCCCACGACGGCCCAGCACGTGCTCGACGACCTGGGTGACACCGTCGACCTGGTCATCGACGGTGGCGAGTGCAGCGTCGGGGTGGAGAGCACGGTCGTGGACGCGCGCGGCGAGCAGCCGATCGTGCTGCGGGAGGGGGCGGTCACCCGCGAGCACCTCGGGCTGGGCAGCGACGGACGCGAGCTGGACGAGCGCGAGGCCGCCCGGTCGCCGGGCACCCGGTACCGCCACTACGCGCCGGCCTGCCGCGTCGAGCTGGTCCCTACCGGCGACGGTCCGGGCCGCGCCACACACCTCGCGCAGCGCGGGACGGCGGTGGGGCTGATCGGCTTCACGCCGGCGCCGGCGCCCGTGCACACCATCGCCGTGGTGCGCAGCGTCGACGACCTCGCGCGCCGGCTGTACGGGGCACTGCGGGACGCCGAGGAGGCCGGCGTCGACGTCGTGGTCGTCGAGGCGGTGCCCGAGCGCGGCATCGGCCGCGCCGTCATGGACCGCCTCCGCCGCGCCGCCGCCGGCGACGGCAGCCCCAGCGCCGGCCTCAGCGCCCCGCCCTAGGCCTCAGCGCCCCGCCCTAGGCCTCAGCGCCCGCACACCACGAACCACTGAGGTGTGTGGGTCCAGGTCAAACCATCCCGGGCCGTGTGGGTCTGAGCGCACGAGCGTGCACTCAGACCCACACGCCCACGTCGCGTTGCACTCAGACCCACACAGCGCAGTTGGGGAGGCGCCGGCGCCGCAGGTGCCGGCGCCCCCGCCCCCGCCGGCGGGGGTTATGGGCGGGCGCGCAGGGCGTCGCGGATCTCGCGGAGCAGCAGGACCTCGTCGGACTCGGGGGCCGGCGTCTCTTCGACCGGCGGTCGGGTGAACTTCGCCGCGGCCCGCATGAGGAAGAACAGGACCGTTGCGACGATCACGAAGGAGATCACCGCGTTGAGGAACGGCCCGATGAGGAACGGCCCGATGGCGAGGTCGTCGACGGTGAAGTCACCGAAGATCGCCGCGATCGGGTTCATGATCAGCCCCTCGGTGAACGTCGTCACCACCGCGCTGAACGCCACGCCGAGGATGAACGCGACCGCCAGGTCGAGCAGGTTCCCCCGGAACAGAAACGCCTTGTACTCCTGCAGCATCGCGCCACCTTTCGACTGCGCCCACGCCGGGCGACGTGGCGGCATTCAACACCACCAGGTGGCTAACCGCTGCTAAGCCGCGAGGTCGTCGCAGAGCAGCTGCTCGGTGGCCTTCCACATGGCGGTGGTCGCTTCAGGGGAGTCCAGGCGCGCCAGCGCCATGAACGCCGTGTCCCAGCCGAACTGCGTCGTCAGGATCATCACAGCGTCTTCGACGCCGACGGTGGCGATGAGCGCGCGGGCGACGCCGCTGATGCTCGACAGACGCGGTTGGCGTTCCACGGGGGGTCTCCTGCTGAAGTCGTTGGGGCGTGTGTCCTCCCTACCAACGACTCTCCCCCGCCCGCGGTCACGTCATGTTTCCGAATTTTCCAAGTTCGCCCGCAGGAACTGCAGCGTCAGCTCCCAGGCGCGCACAGCGTGCTCGGGATGGTGCGCTTCCGGGCGGTCGTCGTTGTAGAAGGCGTGCCCGGCTCCCCGGTAGAAGTGGAACGTGCACTCCACGCCCGCCTGCTCGATGATCGCGGTCTCCAGCTCGCGGGCCTGCTCGACCGGAGTGAACTCGTCTTCGTCTCCGAAGTGGCCGAGGACGGGGCAGGTGATCCCGGACAGGTCGGGGGTCTCGCCCTTGAACACGCCGTAGAAGGGCACGGCCGCGCCGACCTTGTCGCCGTTGCGCGCCGCCAGGACGAGCACCAGTCCCCCGCCCATGCAGAAGCCGACGGCACCGACCTTGCTGCTGGTGACCGCCTCGTGGCCGAGCAGGTAGTCGACGGCCCCCGACATGTCCCGCGCGGCCCGCTCGATCTCGAGCTCCATCATCATCTTGCCGGCCTCGTCGGGCTCGGCCGTCTTCTCGCCGTGGTACAGGTCCGGAGCGAGGGCCACGAACCCCTCGCCGGCCAGCCGGTCGCACACCTGGCGGATGTGGTCGACCAACCCCCACCACTCCTGGATGACCACGACCGCGGGGCCGCTGCCGGACGCCGGCGTCGCGAGGTATCCCTGCGCCTGCTGACCGTTGCTGGCGAACTCGACCATCTGCCCGTCGGCCATGTGCTGTGCTCCTTCTTGCGCCTCGAGGCGCTCGCGTCCGGTGGGACGGGCAGCCTAGGCGAGGCTCCGAGCGCTCGTCAGCGGTCGGACCACACGGGCGCGCCGCGGTACCGCAGCGGCGCCGGGAACTCGCCGAGGACGCGACGGTCAAGACCAGCACCGGTGGCAGCGGCGTCGAGGTCGGCGGCCTCGACCTCTCCGGTGACGTAGCGGCGCAGCAGGTCGACGAACGACGGAACGAACAGCGGGAACGCCACGTCGATGACGCGGTCCTCGGCGGTGACCCAGATGTGGTCGATCTCACTGCCCGCCAGGTCCAGCGCCCCGCGGTAGACGCGCACCTCCAACCCGGCGGCCTCGACGATGGCCGCGGCCCGGCGGACGCTGAGCCGGGGGTCGCACGCGCTGAACGGCTCCTCGGTGTGCGCCCGCTTCAGTCGCCGCCGCAGGTGCTGCGACACGATGCGAGGCAGGGGACGCGACTGAAACGCCGTCGGAGCCATCGATCGCCTCCTCGAAGGTCGAACGCCGACATTCTGCCTGTTCTTCGCCGTCTTATCCGTCGGCTGCCCCCAGCGCCGGCTGAACCGCCGCCTCCGCCAGCCGCTGGGCGAAGAACGTCCTGCGCGCGCGTGCCCCCGAGCCGGTCCTGCGGGCCGCCTGCGCCAGCAGGCTCGCATCGCCGACCAGCAGCAGACCGCTGCGCGCACGGGTGATCGCGGTGTACACCAGCTCCCGCCAGAGCATGGGGCGGTGGCCGGCGTCGAGGACGAGCACCACCACCGGCCACTCTCCGCCCTGGGACTTGTGCACGGTGAGGCACCACGCCGGCTGCAGGTCGGCGGCGTGCTCGAGGTCGTAGTCGACGGTGCCGTGCGGGAAGGCCACCGTCAGGGTGCGCTCGCCGGGGTCGGTCGCGATCACCTCGCCGATGTCGCCGTTGGCGACATCCAGCTCGGCGTCGTTGCGGGTCTGGACGACACGGTCGCCTTCGTGGAACCCGCCCACCGGCCGCCGGCCCGCCGCGGGGTTCAGGCGCTGCTTGATCCGCTCGTTGAGGCGGTCGACCCCGGCAGGGCCGCGGTACATGGGTGCGAGCACCTGCACGTCGGCAGGCGGGAGGTCGTAGAACTGCGGGGCGCGGACCGCGACGATCTCCGCGACGCGGTCGGCGATCCCCGCCGGCCGCTCCGGCACGACGAACACGTCGTTGTCGCGTCCCCGCAGCGGCGGTACGGCCCCCGAGTTCACCTGGTGCGCCAGGGTCACGATGCGGCTGGACGCCGCCTGCCGGTGGATGCGCGTGAGCCGGGTGACGTGGATGCCCGCGGGGGCGTCGAGCAGGTCCCGCAAGACTGCGCCCGGACCCACCGACGGCAGCTGGTCGGCGTCGCCGACGATCACCAGGTGCGCGCCGTCGGCGACCGCCTGGACCAGCGACCACGCCAGCCGGGTGTCGGCCATGGACCACTCGTCGGCGATCACCATGTCATGGGGCAGACGTCGGCCGGCGTTGTACCCGAAGCTGAATCCCTCGCCGGGCCTGCCCCGGGCCTCGAGCAGCCGGTGGATCGTGGACGCCCCGTGGCCGGTCAGCTCCTCCATCCGCTTGGCGGCGCGCCCCGTCGGCGCGCACAGCGCCACCCTGACGTCGTGGGTGGTGCAGGCGCGCAGCAGCTCGACGACCGTCCGGGTCTTGCCCGTTCCCGGTCCGCCGGTGAGCACCGAGACCGTCGCCGTCACGCCGGCGCGGACCGCGTCGCACTGCTCGTCGGTCAGCTCCTCGGACGGCGTGACGTCGCGCACCGACCGCGGCAAGCGCGAGGTGGCGGCCAGGATGCGGGTCAGCTCGTCGGCCAGGCCCTGCTCTGCGCGCAGATCGGCCGGTGTCCACCAGCTGTCGCGGTCGGCGATCAGCTGCTCGGCGTCAACCGCGAGATCCAGGGCGCGACGCGCGTCGAGGGCGTCGACTCGCAGCAGGCGGCCGGCCTCGGCGACCAAGGGCTCGGTCGCGACAGCCATGTGGCCCCCGCGGGCGCACAGGTCGCGCTGGGCCTGGGTCGCCCCCGCCCGCAGCCGCCGCGCGTCGAGGCGGTCGATGCCCGCGGCAGCGGCGAGCGCCTCGGCGTGGGCCCAGCGCACCCCCCTCACGACCAGCAGCGCGTACGGGTCGTCGACGAGCACCTCGGCGGCGCGGTCGCCGAAGTGGCGGTGCACCCCCTGCGCGACCGCCGCGGGGATGCCCGCACGGTTGAGCTCGCCGACCAGCCCCGCCAGAGCACCCGCCGCCTTCCACGACTCCGCGATGGTGTCCGCCAGCGCCGCGCTGACGCCGCGCACCTCCGCCAGCCGTTGCGGGGCGGTGGTGATGACGTCGCCGATGTCCAGACCGAACGCGGTCACCAGCCGCTGCGCCAGCGTCGAACCGACGCCCGGAAACCGTTCGGAAGACAGAAACGACACCAAGCCCGAGGTGCTGCGCGGCGTCGTGTGCTCGTAGGCGACCGCCTCGAACGTCGGCCCGTACCGCTCGTGCTCGGTCCACGAGCCGAGCAGCCGCACCGCCTGGCCGGGCACCAGCGAGGCCAGCGGACCGCTCGCGCGCGGGCCGTCCTCACCGCGCTTGCTGGTCAGCTCGACAACACCGAACCCGCTTTGCGGGTTGGTGAACACGACGGCGGCGACCTCGCCGGTCAGCTCCTGGGTGGACACCCGGCGAGTCTGCCAGCCGCCTCGGACACCGGCGGCCGGCCGTCCCCAGCGTGCGTCAGGTGCCGGCAGCCACCTGCAGGTCGACGTCGGTCACGCCGTCGACGCCCTCGATGACCGCGCGCAGGGCTTGCTCGTCGACGCCAGCGGGCACCGAGCCGCGGACGAACACGGTGCCGTCGACGACGTTGACGTTCAGGCGCGGCAGCGACGCGGTGCGCGGGTCCTGACCGAGCGCCTCGCGGACCCGCGCCTCGAGCGGCAGCGCCACGCCGGGCGCCGTGGAGCGCTGCTCGCCGGTCGGCGTGTCGATGTCACCGGCGCCCCAGATGCTGTCGTCGGACTCCTCCTGCGACCGGCGCATGTAGGCGACCCCGGCAGCGACGCCCGCCGCGACGGCGGCCCCAAGCACGATCGTCCACGGGCGAAGCCGCCGGCGGCGGCGCAGACCCATCCGCTTGCCCACCTCGCCGTCGCCGATCCACTCCCCGACCCGGTCCAGGGTGCGGTCGGCGACCTCGTGCGCCGACTTGCTGACCTGCGCTGCGGCCTCGGTGGCCTGGTGTGCGACCGCGCTGTCGCGAACCCGGCCGACCAGCTCGTCCACGCCGGCCTCGTGCGCCAGCTGGCGGACGGTCCCCGCGAGCTCCGCCGCCTTGGCGTCCAGCTCTGCCTGCCGCACCTTCGTGCGCGCCAGCGCGGCCAGCTCGGCCGCGCGCTCGTCGAGCTTGGCGTCCCGTACCCGCTCGGCCAGGGCGGCGGCGCTGCCCTGCACCCGTGCGACCGTCTCCTTGCGCTCCATGCGTGCACCTCACTTGCCGGTTGCGTTGCGTTCCGCTGCAGGGCACCTACCCGGGCCCCCGGACAGGGAATCCTTCCACGCCGCGGCCCGCGCGTCGCCCCCGTTCAGCCTGCGGCGGTCGGCTGGGACGCCTCCGGCCCGATTTCGGCGCCGATCTCGGTCAGCAACCCCGCAGGATCGAACAGCTGTGAGGGGGTCACGACCCCCGGCTGCCCCGCGCCGTCACGAAGCCGCCGCACCGCCGACAGCGCGATCCTGGCCGTCGTCTCGTACAGGTCGGACAGCCGCGCCCACCGCACCACCGACACGCCGTCGGCGCTGGCGACCTCTGCCAGGACAACCGTGGCCGTCCGGCGGCGCTGCTCGGCGTCGGGCCCGGCGGGCATCCGGTCCACGGCGCGCTCCAGCAGGCCCCACACCGGGGTCGCGGACAGCAGTGAGGTCAGCCGCTGGGCGGGCACCGCCACGGAGGCGACGACCCGTCCGGCGGGCACGACGAAGTAGCTGCGCACGACCTCGGCACCGACAGACCTGCCGACGGTCACGACCTCGGGCAGCGGCGCGGACACGGCCGTCTCGGGACCGGGAGGTTGCGGGAACGGCACATGCCAGTGGTCGATGCCGACGGGCTCCTGGGCCACCCGACCCGAGCGCCACACCGCACCCCCGCGACGCAGTCCCTCCAGTGCGGTCCGGGCCGTGCCCGCGCTGACCCGGCCGTCCTGGACCGCGTAGGCGACGCGGGCGCGCGCCACGGGACGATCAAGCGCCTGCGCGGCCAGCGCGGCCAGCAGGTCACCGGGCACGCCGTCGAAGCCGACACCGGGCGCAAGGGTGACACCCCGCTCGACCGCGCGGGGTGACTGCCGGTGCACCCACGTCAGGAACTCCACCTCACCGGTGACGTCGACGTACGCGCACCCGGCGTCCAGCGCCGCCTCGACCGGTTCGTGTCCCAGCTCGTTGTACGGCCCGACGGTGGACAGCAGCACGTCGCTGTCGGCGGCCACCTCGCGCAGGGCATCGGGATCGGTGACGTCCGCCACCGCCACGCGCACCGGCACCCCCGCCTCGGCGCAGTCGGCGGCCAGCTCCTCGAGCGCCTCGCGCCGCCGGCCCGCCAGCCGCACGGGCATGCCCAGCCGGATGGCCTCGTGCACGCACAACCGCCCCGTGTATCCGGTGGCCCCCAGGATCGTCAGCATCGGTTCGTCAACCATGGCGGGAACCTACCCGCGGCGGCGGGCACGGCCGTCGAGGAAATCGCGCACGACGACCCGGCCGAGGTCATGCAGGTCGGGATAGAAGATGCGGCCGCCGCAGGCGCGCACCATCTCCTCGACGAACGCCGCCGCCCCGGGATCGTGGTCGAGCAGGAAGACGTTGAGCGTCGCCCCGGTCCGCGCCAGCCGCCGGGCTTCTTGCATCGCCAGCTGCAGCGTCCGCGGCTCCGGCGGCCAGGCGAACCGCGACTGCGCGCCCTCGAGATGGGCGGTGGGTTCGCCGTCGGTGACCATGATCACCTGCGGCTGGGCGTCGGGGTGCGCCGACAGCAGCCGGCGGGCGAGCAAGAAGGCGTGCTGCATGTTCGTGCCGAAGACGCGCTCCCAGCCCCCTGCGAGCAGGTCGCGCGGTTGCAGCCGCCTGGCGAAGTCGCTGAACCCCACGACGTAGAACCGGTCCTCGGGGAACTGCCCGTCGATCAGCGACTGCAGCGCCAGGGCGACCCGCTTGGCGGGAACCCAGTTGCCGCGCAGCGGCATCGAGAAGCTCATGTCCAGCAGCAGCACGGTGGCGACCCGCACGCGATGCTCGGCCTCGGCGAGCTCGAAGTCGTCCGCGGTCAGACGGACGCGTCCTGGCCCGGGACCGTTACGGGTGACCGCGTTGCGGATCGTCTTGCTGATGTCGATGCGAAACGGGTCGCCGAACGCCCACTGGCGGGTCGCACCGGTCGCCTCCCCGTCGCCGCCGGTCCGGTCGATTGGGTGCCCACCGGCCGCGCCGTCGGTGGCGTCGGAGAAGATGCGGGCCAGCGACTTCTCGCCCAGCCGGCGGATCCCCGCCGGCGTCAGCTCGAGCCGGCCGTGGTGGCGGGCGGTGGCGCCGGCCTCCTCCAGCACCCGCTCGATCTCGCGCAGCGCACGCAGGTCCACGACGCCGGCGTCGCCGAGGGTGCGGCGCAGCGCGTCCTCGTCGACGTCCTCAAGCCGCGCGCCGGGGTAGCGCTGGCCCAGCGCGCGGGTCAGGTCCTCCAGCTCCTGCACGCGCTGCAGCCAGTCCACGGTCTCCGACAGCGACCCGTCGGCGTCCCCCGCGGGCTGGCCGCCGGCGACCGGGTCGTCCCAGCCGAGGTTGGGGTGCGCCTGCTGCAACGCCCGCCGCAGCTGGTCGGCCTGAAACGACAGGTTCATGTCGCCGAGCAGGCCCCGGGCGAGCTGGTCGAGCTGTGCCCGCTGGTCCGGCGACAGCCCCGCCATCAGCCGCGACGCTGCCGCCATCCGTGCCGCGAGCTGCGCGGTGAGCTCGTCCAGCGTCTGCGCGTCGGTGCCGAGCGCGTCGCCGTAGCGGCGCATGAAGTCTGCGAAGTCGGCGGCGACATCGTCGCCGCGCTGGTCGCGGGCGATGAGGTCGTTGAGCTCGGCGAGCATGTCGGCCAGGCGGGCGACGTCGCCGTCGTCCATGGACTGCAGCGCCGTCGCGAGCTGTCCGAACGTCGCCCGGGCGACGTCGTGGCGCAACGACTGCAGCAGCTCGTCGAACTCCCGACGCGCCTGGCGATCGTGCCACGGGTGCTCGCGCAGTCCGGCGATGCGACCGGGCACGTCTTGGGGCAACGCGTCGATCGAGGCGTGCCCCGCCGCGGCGGTCTGAGGGTCGTCAGCCAGGTCCAGGGCAGCCCGCTCCAGCGCGACGATCTCCTGCAGGCGCTGCTCGACGCGGCGCAGTGGCCCCTCCAGCCCCAGCCGCTGCAGCTCACGCCGGCGGGCCTGTTCCACACGCCGACGAAGGTCGTCCAGGCCGGAGACCCTCCCGTGCGCGCCGTGCCAGCCCCGTTCGCGCAGGGCCTGCAGCGCCTCGTCGGGGGACAACCCGTCCAGGACGTCGTCGGCCAGCTCGCTCAAGACGTCGTCGGGCGAGACGTCGGCGGGAAACGGCTCCTGCGTGCCCGACCAGCGGCCGTAGCGGACGCGCACGTTACCGCCGCCCGAACCGCGCGCCGCCGGCGCCCATGTCGTCACGGTCGATGCGCCGCTGCAGGTGCAGGCCCTCCAGGGCGAACTCGACCGCGGCGGCGGCGACCGCCGGGGATTCCTCCTCGACCTCCAGCGCCGAGAGGAGCCGCCCCAGCCCCGGGATCTCCCCCAGCTGCCCGAGCAGGTCGGACCCGGCGACGAGGTCTCCGGTCTCGACGGTCGCGCCCCCGTCGAACAGTGCCACCAGCCCGGCCAGGTCGACGCCGGCGGTGCGGCGTCGGAACACCTCTTGCACCGCACGGCGCACCAGCCGCTCGAGCACCTCGGCTTCGCGCCCCTCCTCGAAGGTCTCGAACTCCACCTTGCCCAGTCCCGCGGTCAGGACCTGCGCGAGGTCGGCGGGGCGGGGCACCGCCGGGGACTCGCCGGTGCGCAGCGCCCGGCGGACCGCGCTTGCCGCCAGCGTCTCGAAGTTGGCGATGGAAAAGCGCACGGACACGCCCGAGCGGTGGTTGACCTCCGGCGCCGACCGCAGCCCGCGCGTGAACGCCGCGAGCACCTCGGCCATGAACGCGGGCACGTGCACCGGCGGCAGGTCCGGACCCTGGGGCAGGCGCGCCTCCTGGCGCATCACCGCCACCTCGTCGGACAGCTCGACCGGGTAGTGCGTGCGGACCTCCGCGCCGAACCGGTCCTTCAGCGGCGTGATGATGCGACCGCGGTTGGTGTAGTCCTCGGGGTTGGCGGTGGCGACGACCAGCAGGTCCAGGGGCAGGCGCAGCGAGTAGCCGCGGACCTGCACGTCACGCTCCTCCATGACGTTGAGCAACGCGACCTGGATGCGCTCGGCCAGGTCGGGCAGCTCGTTGATCGCCACGATGCCGCGGTTGTGCCGCGGGATCATCCCGAAGTGGATCGTCTCCTCGTCGCCGAGGTGGCGTCCTTCGGCCACCTTGATCGGATCGACGTCGCCGATCAGGTCGCTGACGGAGATGTCGGGGGTGGCAAGCTTCTCGGCGAAGCGCTGCTCGGGGGCCAGCCACTCGATGGGCGTCTCGTCGCCCCGCTCAGCCAACCGCGACCGGCCGGCGGCGCTGAACGGCTGGAACGGGTGGTCGTTGACCTCGCTGCCGGCGATGACAGGGACCGCCTCGTCGAGCAGCGCGACCAGCGAGCGCAGGATGCGGCTCTTGGCCTGACCGCGCTCACCGAGCAGGATCACGTCGTGTCCGGCCAGGAGGGCGGTCTCCAGCGCCGGCAGCACGGTCTCGCCGAAGCCGACGAGACCGTCGACCAGTGGCAAGCCCGCGCGCAGCCGAGCGGCGGCGTTGGTGGCCACCTCTTGCTTGACCGTGCGGACCCGGTACCCGGACTCGCGCAGTTGACCGACCGTCGCAGGGCGAGTGGTCATGGCCGTTCCTTCTCGTCGTGTGGCCGCCCCCAAGAGTAGTGTGAGCCGCCTCCGAGGTTTTCCGGCCGCCACCCCGCACAATGTCCCGCCCCGCGGTCTGGACCGGACCGCTCGACCGGCAGGTGTGCATGCGAACTCGCGGACGCTCCAGGCCCGCGGCAACCGTCGAGGACGGGGTGCTGATCCGCTGCCTGGTGGGTCAGGGGCACTGGGCCGAGGACATCCCGCCCGTCCCGGCGGGTTTCGCGGTCACCGTGTCCTTCGGTTGCGAGACGACCGCAGACGAGCACCGCGACGCGCTCGAGCTCCTCGGCTACCGCATCGTGGACGCCCCGCGCCCCGCTGACCCGACCCTGGTCGGCGCCGCTGACTTCCTGGTTACGCAGGATCTCATGGCCGCGTACCCGACGTACTGGCGGTCACTGGCTCAGCACGGCTGCCGGGCGTATCACCTGTCGCTGGGACCAGCAGCCGCCGCCGTGGCGGATGTGGTCGCCGCCCACCGGCGCCTGTCGCCGGCCTGAGGCGCTACCGCGCCGCCGCGACGTCCAGCAGGTCACCCCAGCGCTTGCGCAGCTTGACGTGGGTGCCGTCGTCAGCGCGGACGAAGTGCAGCTCGTCGACCAGCTCCTGCATGAGCCACAGGCCGCGGCCGCTCTCGACGTCTTCGCCGCGCAGCTCGATCTCCTGCGGATCAAAGCCGCTGCCCATGTCGACGACCTCGACCTCGCACTGCTCGTCGCCGACCGCCAGGTGCACGATGTACTCGCCGACGTCGGAGTGACGGACCGCGTTGGCGCACGCCTCGGTGACCGCCAGCTGGATGTCGTCGCTGGCCTCCTCCGGGACGCCAAGGTCGCTCATGACGCAGTTGGCGACGTTGCGCATCATGCCGACGTAGCGGGCCTCCGTCGGAAGCGACAGCTGCATCTTCACGAGCACGGCGCTGGGCTCCTGTGGTCACGGGGTCTTGGCGAACGCCACTACGCTTCCCGTGCTTGCTGCTTGCTAATCCGAAATCACGTTGTCCTGATTTGAGAAATCTCACACTACGGATCGTGACGTGGAACGTACTCCACGCACTCGATCTGCGGACGGGGCGGATCGACCTCGACGTCGTCGCGGAGCACCTGGCCGCGCTGGCGCCCGATGTCGTCGGCGTCCAGGAGGTCGACCGCGGCCTGGCGCGCAGCGACGGCGCCCACCAGATCGACGAGCTGGCCGAGCGGCTCGGTTGGCAAGGGGTGTTCGCCCCGTCGCTGGTGGGATCCCCCGAGGTCCGCTGGAAAGCAGCGGGCGAGCGCGACGAGGGCGGACCGGGCTACGGCATCGGCCTGCTCAGCCCGCACCCGATCAGCGAGGTCAGGCGGGTGACGCTGCCCGGTGGGGGCGACGGTCACCGCGACCGGACTCCGTCGCCGGGACGCCCGGGGTGGGACCGGGAACCGCGGATCGGGCTTGTGGGAAGCGTCGCGCTCGGCGACCGGCAGGTAGCCGTGGCCAACACCCACCTGTCGTACCTGCCGTGGCGCGCCTCGGCCCAGCTGGCCACGCTGCTGCGCCGCTACCGCCCCGCGGCCCCGGCGGTGCTGCTGGGTGACTTCAACCTGCCGCCGTGGATCACCCGCCGCGTGGCCGGCGGTTGGCGCCACGCCGGCGGTGAGCCCACGCACCCGGCCACGCAGCCGCGGCTGCAGCTGGACCAGGTGCTGTTGCGCGGGGCGACGGCGGTGGCGGCGCGGACCGGACCGCCGGCGGGCAGCGACCACCGGCCCCTGGTGGTCGACGCGGTGCTGGACTAGGCCGGTGACGCCTCGGCCGCGAGCTTGGCCAGGTCCTCGATCGCCTCGCAGATGCCGGTGCCCACGAGCTCGACGTCTGGCACCAGGCCCCGGTCGGCGTTCAGTCCGACGTAGATCATGTCCTGGTAGCTGAACAGCGTGATGTTCAAGCCGCACATCTCGTGCACCGGGCCGATGGGGTACATCGCCTCGACCTTCGCACCGTCGTAGTACAGCGGGAAGCGGGGACCGGGCACGTTGGACACGACCACGTTCCAGATCGGTCGGTGGCGGTCAGCTCCCCGCATGCGGGTGTACACGCGAGCGGCGAGCGAGGCGAGGCCGGCGGGGGTCAGCTCCGCCAGCTCCTGGAGCGTCTCGGCGCCCATCGCGCCGTGCTGCTCCTTGGCGCCGGCGGTGCTCTCCGACACACGGCGCAGCCGCTGGACCGGATCGGGCTCGTCGGTGGGCAGGCCGACGAGCATGGCCGACACCTGGTTGCCGTTGATCCCAGGCTGCGAGTGCACGGAGATCGGGACCATGCCCACCAGCGGCTTGCTGGCATCCTCGCCACGGCCGAGCAGGTAGCGCCGCAGCGACGCGGCCACGGCGGCCAGGACCACGTCGTTGACCGTCCCTCCGAAGGCGTTCTTGACCTTCTTGACGGCGTCGAGCGACTGCTCGGTCAGCGAGATCACCCGATGCGGCCCGATGGCCCCGTTGAGCACGGTCACCGGTGCGGCGAACGGCGCCGGCGGGGCGGGGCGTCCCCCGGTGCGCAGCCGCAGCGTCCGCGCGGCAGCCTTCAGCGTCCGCCGGCCCGCGCGCACGACGCCGGCCGGTGTCGCAGCCATGTGCAGCCCGGCGCTCAGCAGCAGCCGCAGGTCGCCCGGCTCCCGCTCGGGCACCCATGGCTGCTCCGGCGGTGGTGGCGGCGGTTGATCGGGTGACAGCTGCAGCACCGCCGCGAGCAGCTCGGCGCCCGACACGCCGTCGACCGCCGCGTGGTGCGTCTTGCTCACCACGGCGAGGCGACCGTCCTGCAGCCCCTCAACGACGTGGACCTCCCACAGCGGACGGCTGCGGTCCAGACGCCGGCTCATGACGTCGGCGGTGAACTCGGCCAGCTCGGCCATGCCGCCGGGCGACGGCAGCGCGGCCCGCCGCACGTGGTAGTGCAAGTCGAAGTCCGGGTCCTCGATCCACACCGGGTGGTCGATGCGGAACGGCACGCTGGCGAGCCGACGGCGGAACGGCGGCGCGATGTGCAGACGCTGCTCGAGATAGTCCGCGACCCGCTCGCGCGTGATGGGCCCGGAGGCCGTGGAGGGGTCAAGCACCAGAACGCTGCCGACGTGCATGTGCGCCGTGGCCGTCTCCAGGTACAGCCACACGGCGTCGAGTCCCGTCAGTCGTGTCGGCATGGCGGCTCCCGCAGTCGACGTGGCAAGCAGACGAGACCCTACGACTGATTCGCAACGTAGTCACTGCGGACCGCCGCGCAGGCCGCTCCTAGCATCGCCGCAACCGAACGGACGACGGAGGAACGCATGACCGACGCACTGGTGACCACCGACTGGGTGGCCGAGCACCTCGACGAGCCGGGAGTCGTGATCGTCGAGGTCGACGAGGACGCGACGGCGTATCACAACAGCCACATCCCCGGCGCGGTCGGGCTGGACTGGAAGGCCGACTTCCAGGACCCACTGCGCCGCACCTTCCTCGACGCCGAGGGCTTCGCCAAGCTCATGGACAGCCGGGGCATCACCAACGACGACCACGTCGTGCTCTACGGCGGGAACAACAACTGGTTCGCCGCCTACGCCTACTGGTACTTCAAGATCTACGGCCACGAGAAGGTCAGCCTGATGGACGGCGGCCGCAAGCTGTGGGAGCTGCAGGACCGTGAGCTGACCTCGGACGAGACCAAGGTCGCCACGTCGTCGGGCTACCAGGCGTCGGCCCCCGACCCGGACATCCGCGCACGGCGCGACCAGATCCTGGCGGAGTTCGTCGGGGCGCAGGGCGGCAAGGCGCTGGTCGACGTCCGCTCCCCCGCGGAGTTCGCCGGCGAGCTGATCGCCCCACCGCACCTGCCCAACGAGGGCGCCCAGGTGCCGGGACACATCCCGGGCGCCGCGAACGTGCCGTGGGCGACGGCGGTCAACCCCGACACCGGCGCGTTCCTGCCGGCCGAGGAGCTGCGCGCGATCTACGGCGACAAGGGCATCACGGAGGACAAGGAGATCGCGGCGTACTGCCGGATCGGCGAGCGCAGCGCCCACACGTGGTTCGTCCTGCACGAGATCCTGGGGTACCCCAACGTGCGGAACTACGACGGGTCCTGGACGGAGTACGGCTCACTGGTCGACGTCCCCGTCGAGCGCTAGGACGGCTCGGCAGAAACCCGCGCCCCCGCGGGTTTCTGCCGAGCCGTCCTAGCGCTCGACGGGGACGTCGACCAGTGAGCCGTACTC
>Ga0247713_1000559_pt1 | contig 21980 bp, 23 predicted proteins | sample 21E_NmetaG_FD_189936 | JGI IMG/M metagenome (GOLD analysis project Ga0247713, IMG submission 189936) | Soil microbial communities from hillslope of Landscape Evolution Observatory, University of Arizona, Oracle, AZ, United States - 2-1-E_N | ecosystem: Engineered > Artificial ecosystem >... | reverse complement strand
GAAGTCCTGTGGCACTGCCTGACCAAGGGCATCCTCTACGACGAGAACGTGCACGTCGCCAACCGCAACCGCGCCCTCGGACACGCCGCCTGAGCCCGAGGTTGACAGAGGGTGTCTCATTGCTGCACCTTCCCGTCCCGGGCCGTGATCCGCCCGCGCAGGACCGTCGCGACGACCGTCGCCGGCAGCCGCATCCCCTCGTACGGCGTGTTCGACGCCCTGCTCGCCAGCCGGGCGCCGCGAACGGTCCACACCTCGTCCGGGTCGACGAGGGCGAACGTGGCGGGCTCGCCGACCGCGATCGGGCGGCCCTGGTCGGGCAGGTTCCCGATCTCGGCGGGCCGCTCGGACAGCACGCGGGCGACGCCGTGCCAGTCGAGCAGGCCGGGCTCGACCATGGTGTGCACGAGCACCGACAAAGCCGTCTGCAGCCCGAGCATCCCCGGCCGGGCCGCGGACCACTCGGTGTCCTTGTACTGGGCGGCGTGCGGCGCGTGGTCGGTGGCGACGGCGTCGATGACACCCTCCGTGAGCGCCTCGCGCATCGCGCGGGTGTCGGCTGCGGTGCGCAGCGGCGGGTTGACCTTGTGCACGGGGTCGTAGCTCGTCAGCGACGCGTCGGTGAGCAGCAGGTGGTGCGGGGTCACCTCCGCGGTCACCCGGATCCCGGCCGCCTTCGCCGCGCGCAGCACCGCGATCGTGCGGGCCGAGCTGACGTGGCAGACGTGCAGCATCGATGCTCCGGCCCGCAGGCGACCGTTCGACGCCGCGCCGGCGTCGCGGGCCAGCGCGCAGTCGCGGGCGACGATCGTCTCCTCGGCTGCGGCGGGCCAGCCGGCCAGCCCCAGCCGCGACGCCACGACGCCCTCGTGGGCCTGCGCGCCGGCCGTGAGCCGGTGGTCCTCGGCGTGCTGGGCGATCACCACGTCCAGGGACGAGGCGTACTCCAGCGCCCGGCGCATGATCAGCGGGTCGTGCACGCAGCGGCCGTCGTCGGAGAACATCCGCACCTGCGCGCGCGAGTGCGCCATGGTGCCGAGCTCGGCGAGCTTGCGCCCCTCCAGCCCGACCGTCACCGCGCCCACCGGATGCACGTCGACCAGGCCGACCTCCGCCCCGCGCCGGTGCACGTGCTCGACGACGACGTCGGTGTCGGCCACCGGGTCGGTGTTGGGCATCGCGAACACCGCGGTGAACCCGCCGAGCGCCGCCGCCGCCGACCCCGTCGCGATCGTCTCCGACTCCTCGCCGCCCGGCTCGCGCAGGTGCGTGTGCAGGTCGACGAACCCGGGCAGCAGCACCCGGCCGCCGGCGTCGAGGCGGTCCGCTCCCTCCGGCGCGGCGAGGCCGGACCCGATCTCGGTGACGACCCCGTCGCGGACGACCAGGTCCACCGCGTCCTCGCCGTAGGGGCGGGCGTCCGTGATCAGCAGGTTCATTCGGGCGCTCCCGCGAGCAGGTGGTAGAGGACGGCCATCCGCACGTGCACGCCGTTGGCGACCTGGGCCAGGATCGCCGAGCGTGCCGAGTCGGCCACCGACGGCGCGATCTCCATCCCGCGCACCATCGGCCCGGGGTGCAGCACCACGGCGTGCTCGGGCAGCAGCGCCGCGCGCTCGTCGGAGAGCCCGAACCGCACCGCGTACTCCCGCGAGGACGGGAAGAACGCTCCGTGCATGCGCTCGGCCTGCACCCGCAGCATCATCACCGCGTCCAGCGCCGGCAGTTCGGCGTCCAGCTCGTGGCTCACCCGGCACGGCCACTCCGCGACGCCGACCGGCAGCAGCGTCGGCGGCGCGACGAGCACCACCTCCGCGCCGAGGGTGGCGAGCAGGAAGACGTTCGAGCGCGCGACCCGGCTGTGCAGGACGTCACCGACGATGCCGATCCGCCGCCCGGCGACGGAGCCGAGCCGGTCGCGCAGCGTGGCCGCGTCGAGCAGCGCCTGCGTCGGGTGCTCGTGCGTGCCGTCGCCGGCGTTGACGATCGAGGTCCGGGTGCCGGTCGTGCCCGCGTCGCGGTCGGCCCAGGCCGCCAGCCGGTGCGCCGCGCCGGACGCGGGATGGCGGACGATCACGCAGTCCGCGCCCATCGCCGAGAGCGTGAGCGCGGTGTCGCGCAGCGACTCGCCCTTCGCGACCGAGGAGCCCGACGCGCTCACGTTGACCGTGTCCGCGCTCATCCACTTGCCCGCGATCTCGAAGGACACCCGCGTGCGCGTCGAGTTCTCATAGAACATCGTGATCACCGTGCGCCCGCGCAGCGTCGGCAGCTTGCGGACCTCGCGGCCGAGCAGCGCCTGCTTGAGCCGGTCGGCGGTGTCGAGCAGTCCGGTGGCGGCGGCAGCGTCGAGGTCGGTGACGGACAGCAGGTGCCTCATGCGCCCGCCGCCCGGCGCAGGGCGACGCCGTCGCGACCGTCCAGCTCGGCCAGCAGCACCACGATCTGCTCGTCGCGGGAGGTCGGCACGTTCTTGCCGACGTAGTCCGGGCGGATCGGCAGCTCCCGGTGCCCGCGGTCGACGAGGACCGCCAGCTGCACCGCCCGCGGCCGGCCGTGATCGTTCAGTGCGTCCAGCGCCGCGCGCACGGTGCGCCCCGAGTACAGGACGTCGTCGACCAGGACGACGAGGCGGTCGTCGAGGCCCCCCTCGGGCACGGCGGTGTCCTCCAGCGCCCGCGCCGGCTTGCGGCGCAGGTCGTCGCGGTACAGCGTCGGGTCCACCGCTCCGACGGCAGGGGCCGTGCCGGTGAACTCGGCGATCGCCGCGGCGAGCCGGCGGGCCAGGACGGCACCGCCGGTGGGAATTCCGATGAGCACGACGTCGTCGGCCCGGTCCGGCTCGAAGGCCGTCTTCTCGATGATCTGGTGCGCGATGCGCGCGATGGTGCGGGTGACGTCGGCGGCGGTGAGCAGCTCCCGATCGGGCGCTGCCGCGCCGGCCGAGTCCCCGCGGCGTTCGGTCGCCACGAGGTCTCTCCTTCCCCGCCTCACCGGACGGGCTTTAAAGGACGCGGGCGGCGGCGGTGGAACACGGCCGCCGGGCCCACCGTATCAGCGGTGTCCCCGGCAACGCCCCCGCGACGGCGCGCGTCACAACACGCCACGCCGGAAAGTCGATCAGCCGTTCGTGTGTACTCCGCGCGCTGCGGTACCGGCTGGGGTCCGCGAACTTGACCCCGCGGGCTGCCCGCGCGCATGATTACTCTCCGTATCGAGCACCGTCCGTCACGTGGCCGCGACAGCCGGGCAGCACGCCGACGGGACGGCCCCCGTTTCCGCGCTCCACCAGCACCACGGCAGAACCATCCGCCAGCACGATCCAGCCGGTCCCGCGGCCGGCGGCAGAACAAGGGAGGTCGCCACATGGGCGACTACGCGAAGGCGCTCGGGGGCAAGCTCCGCGCCATCCGGCAGCAGCAGGGCCTGTCGCTGCACGGTGTCGAGCAGAAGTCGGGGGGCCGCTGGAAGGCGGTGGTCGTCGGCTCCTACGAGCGCGGCGACCGGGCCGTCACCGTGCAGAAGCTCGCCGAGCTGGCCGACTTCTACGGGGTCCCGGTCGCGGAGCTGCTGCCCGAGGGCCGGGTGCCGTCGGGCTCCGAGCCGGCCACGAAGATCGTCATCAACCTGGAGCGGCTCCAGCAGCTGCCCGCCGACAAGGTCGGGCCGCTGGCCCGCTACGCCGCGGCGATCCAGAGCCAGCGCGGCGACTACAACGGCAAGGTCCTCTCGATCCGCTCCGAGGACCTCCGCTCGCTCGCGATCATCTACGACATGACCCCCGGCGAGCTCACCGACCAGCTCATCGACTGGGGGGTGCTGCCCCCGGAGGCCCGCCCGGCGCACCGGGCCGATTGACGTGACCGACGCCGGCCCGCGCTCCCGGCTGCGGTCCTGGGCGTACGCGCTGCGCACCACCAATCCGCCGCCGGACCGGCGGATCGACGCGGTGACGCGCTGGCTGGTGGTGAGCCGGGCCGCCGTGCTGCCGATGACCCTCGTGTCGGGTCTGGTGGCCGCGCTGCTCGCCGTCGGTCACCCGGATCTCGACGTCGGCCTGCTCCTGCTCGCGATCGCCGGCATCACGCTGGCGCACGTCGCGAACAACCTGATGAACGACCTGTACGACACGCAGGCGGGCAGCGACTCCGCCGGCTACCCGCGCGCGCTCTACGCCCCGCACCCGGTGCTGTCCGGGCTGGTCACCCGGCGGACCCTGCTGGTCGCGATCGTCCTGGTGAACCTCGCCGACCTGGCGATCCTCGTCGTGCTGGCGCTGGCGCGGGGCTGGCCGGTGGTGGCGTTCGCGCTGGCCGGATTCGTGCTGAGCGTCGCCTACACCGCGCCGCCGCTGCGGCTGAAGAAGCGCGGGCTCGGCGAGCCGGACGTGCTCGTCGTGTGGGGGCCGCTGATGGTCGGCGGCACCTACTACGCGGCGACCGGCACCGTCACCTGGGCGGTGCTGCTGGCGTCGCTGCCCTACGGGCTGCTGTGCACGTCGGTGCTGATGGGCAAGCACATCGACAAGATCGCCTACGACGCCCCGCTCGGCATCCGCACGCTGCCGGTGATCCTCGGCGACGGTCGCGCCCGCGCCGCCACGCTGGGGTTGATGGCCGGCTTCTACGTCCTCGTCGGGCTGTCGGTGCTGCTCGGCGCGATGCCGTGGCCGGCGCTCGTGGTCGGCGCGGCGCTGCCCCGCCTGCTGAAGGTGTGGCCGTACTTCCGCCGGCCGCCGCCCGCCGAGCCGCCGCCGAAGTTCCCGGTGTGGCCGCTGTGGTACGCCGCGCTGGCGTGGGTGCACGTGCGTCAGGCGGGCGCGCTGCTCGTGCTGGGCCTGGCCGTGGGTGCCGCACTGTGACCGTCGACAACGACGTTGTTGCTGTTTCGGGTGCCCGTGAACCGCGACAACGTCGTTCTCGACGGGTTAACGGGTGGCGCGCAGGTACTCGGCCAGGTCGGCGATGCGGCCCAGCACGCCGTTGAGGAAGCGCGGGGAGTCGTCCGTGGACAGCGTCCGCGCCAGCTCCACCGCCTCGGTGATCGCGACGGGGTCGTCGATCTCGTCCACCCACAGCAGCTCGAACACCCCGATCCGCAGCAGGATCCGGTCCACCGCGGGCATCCGCGCCACCGTCCAGCCCTCGGCGTGCTCGGCGAGCAGTTGGTCGATCCGCTCCTGGTGCGCGACGACACCCTCCACCAGCATCCCGGCGTAGTCCGAGACCGGCGGCGCGTCGTCGCTGCGGCGGCGGTGGGCGAGGACGACCAGCGGGTCGTCGCCGCGGGCCTCGGACTCGAAGAGGATGTCGAGGGCCCGCTTGCGCGCCTTCGTGCGCGCCCGCACCATCAGCCGGACACGCGGCCCAGGTAGCGGCCGTCGCGCGTGTCGACCTTCACCCGGGTGCCGGTGTCGAGGAACAGCGGGACCTGGATCTCGGCGCCGGTCTCCAACGTCGCGGGCTTCGTGCCGCCGGTGCTCCGGTCGCCCTGCAGGCCCGGGTCGGTGTGCGAGATGACCAGCTCGACCGAGGTCGGCAGCTCGACGTAGAGCGGCACGCCCTCGTGCGTCGCGACCATCGCCACCTGGTTCTCCAGCATGTACTTGGCCGCGTCGCCGACGGTGGCGCCCGGGATCGTGATCTGGTCGTAGGTGTCGCCGTCCATGAACACGAAGTCCGCGCCGTCGCGGTAAAGGAACGTCATGTCCCGCCGATCGACGGTGGCGGTCTCCACCTTGGTGCCGGCGTTGAAGGTCTTGTCGACGACCTTCCCGGTGAGCACGTTCTTCAGCGTGGTGCGCACGAAGGCACCGCCCTTGCCCGGCTTGACGTGCTGGAAGGCCGTGACCGACCACAGCTGGCCGTCGAGGTTGAGCACCAGACCGTTCTTCAGGTCGTTCGTGGTCGCCACGAGGAGCCAGCGTACCTGTCGGCTACACCTCGACGAGCTCGCGGGGGCTGCCGGTGAGCACCTCCGGTGTGCCGGGGCGCACGACGACGGTGTCCTCCACGCGCACCCCGCCGCGTTCCGGCAGGTACACCCCCGGCTCCACCGTCACCGTCATCCGCTCGGCCAGCCGGCCGCTGCCGGTCGGGCCGACCGCCGGCGCCTCGTGGATCTCCAGGCCGACGCCGTGGCCGAGCCCGTGCGGGAACTCCTCGCCCCGCCCGGCCGCCTCCACCACGGCCCGGGCGGCGGCGTCGACCGCGACGACGTCCGCGTCCGGCACCGCGGCGGTCCGGCCAACGGCCTGCGCCGCGACGACGAGGGCGTGCAGGTCGCGCTGCCAGGCGGCGCCCGCACCCAGTACGAACGTCCGCGTCATGTCCGAGTGGTAGCCGCCGACCCGCGCGCCGAAGTCGAGGACGACGAGGTCGCCCGCGCGCAGCAGCTCGCCCGACGGCCGGTGGTGCGGCAGGGCCGAGCGTGCACCCGCGGCGACGATCGTCTCGAAGGCGGGGGCGTCGGCGCCGTGCCCGCGCAAGCGGGCCTCCAGTTCGAAGGCGACGTCGCGCTCCGAGCGGCCCGCACGCAGCCCGCCGGCGGCCAGCAGGTCGGCCAGCGCCGCGTCGGCGAGCGCGCAGGCGGCGCGCAGCGTGGCCAGCTCCGCGTCCTCCTTCACGGCGCGCAGCCGCTGGACCCGCCCGGGCAGCCGCCGCAGGTGCACCCCCGGCGCCGCGGCGGCGAGCACGTCGTGCGCCTCCACCGTCACGACGTCGGACTCGAAACCGAGTCGTGCCACGCCGAGCCCCGGCGCCGCGGCCGCCAGCGCGGGGGCGCTCGCCCGGTCGATCACCGGCTCGAGGTCGGGGACCTCGGCGCGGGCACGGGCCGCGTAGCGGCCGTCGGTGCAGAACCGGCTGGCCGCGTCACCGCAGGCGTGCACCAGCAGCGCCGCATTCGACCCGGTGAAGCCGGTCAGGTACCGGATGTTGACGAGGTCGGTGACGAGCAGCGCGTCGACGTCCGCCGCGACGAGGTGCGCGCGGAGGGCCTCGCGGCGGCGGGCGTGCGGTGACATCCTCGCAGCGTAGAGGCGGTCGGCAGCGGGTACAGGTGCATCATGGGCATCGGAGCGAGCATCTTCCTCATCGCCGTCGGCCTGATCCTGGCGCTGGCCGTGAACCTCGAACTGTCCGGGATCGACCTGCAGCTGGTCGGCTGGATCCTCACCGGGGTGGGCGTCATCGGGCTGCTCATGACGATGGCCCTGTGGAGCCGGCGCCGTGGCGTGGTGCGCGAGGAGCCGGTGATCCGCGAGGAGTACCCGCCGCGCTACTGACCCGCGTCCCGCCCGGCGATCCAGCGCAGCGCGAGCGCGTACCCCTCCACGCCCAGCCCGACTATCACCCCGCTGGCGACCGCGCTGATGTAGGAGTGATGACGGAACTCCTCGCGCCGGTGGACGTTGCTGATGTGCACCTCCACCAGCGGCGCCGTGAGCTGAGCGCAGGCGTCGCGGACGGCCACCGACGTGTGGGTCCATGCCGCCGCGTTGAGTACCACCGGGGTGCCGGCGTCCGCGGCGTCGTGCAGCCACCCGAGCAGCTCGCCCTCGTGGTCGGTCTGCCGGACGGTGACGTCCAGCCCCAGCTCCGCGCCGGTCCGCCGGCACAGCGCGACGAGGTCCGAATGCGTGGCGGAGCCGTACACCGCGGGCTCCCGCGTGCCCAGACGCCCGAGGTTGGGCCCGTTGAGAACGAGGACCGGACGGGCGGGGGAACTCACGCCGACACCCCGGTGATCGCGCAGTAGGCACGTTCCAGCAGCGCGCGGTCCGGGGCCTCCAGCCGCCCCGGCATGGCGAGCGCGTCGAGCACGACGAACCGCAGCCGGCCCGAACGTGCCTTCTTGTCCCCGTGCATGGTCTCCACCAACTCGTCGAGCGCGCCGGGCACGTACGACACCGGCAGGCCGAGCGCGCCGAGCACGGCGGCGTGCCGGTCCGCGGTGGCGTCGTCGAGCCGGCCCGCGGCGCGGGCGAGCTCGGCGGCGAACACGAGCCCGACGCTCACGGCCGCGCCGTGGCGCCACCGGTACTCCTCGCGGCGCTCGATGGCGTGGCCGAGGGTGTGGCCGTAGTTGAGGACCTCCCGCAGGTGCGACTCGCGCAGGTCGGCGCCGACCACGTCGGCCTTGACCCGGATCGAGCGGTGCACGAGCTCGCCGAGGACGGCGCCGGCCGGGTCCAGCGCGGCCGCGGGATCGGCCTCGATCAGGTCGAGGATCGCGGGATCCGCGATGAACCCGGCCTTCACGATCTCCGCCGCGCCCGCGGCGAGCTCCACCGGTGGCAGCGTGTCCAGCGTCGCGAGGTCCACGAGCACGGCCGACGGCTCGTGGAAGGCCCCCACCAGGTTCTTGCCGGCGGCGGTGTTGATCCCGGTCTTGCCGCCGACGGCGGCGTCCACCATCGCCAGCAACGTCGTGGGCACGTGCACGACGCGGACGCCCCGCATCCAGGTGGCGGCGACGAACCCCGCGAGGTCGGTGACGGCGCCCCCGCCGAGGGAGACGACGACGTCGGAGCGGGTGAGACCGATTCGTCCGAGGACGTCCCAGCAGAAGCCGGCGACGGCGAGCGCCTTGCCGTCCTCGGCGTCGGGCACCTCCACCCGGTGGGCCTCGACGCCGACCTCCGCGAGCTCGCTGCGGACCGACTCGGCGGCCCCGGCGAGCGGCGGCTGGTGCAGCAGCGCGACCGTGCTCGCTCCCAGGTCCGTGAGCGTCGCGGCGAGCCGGGCGCGCACCCCCCGGCCGACGAGCACCGGATAGGGCCGCTCCGCGGCCACCTCGATCCGCACGGGGTCGCTCATCGGGTCCGTCGTCCGATCGTGGGGTCGGGCAGCGGGTGCGCGTGCGGTGCCGGCTCGCCGGCCGGGTCGGGAGACTCGTCGTCGGTCACCGGGTCGAGCTCCACCGCAGCCAGGCGCAGGGCCGCGAGCACGGCCCTGGCCACCTGGTTCGGGCTGCGCCGGACGGTGTCCACCTCGACGGTCGCGACCTCGCGGTACAGGGGGGCGCGCGCGTCGAGCAGGGCCTTGAACGTGGCGCGGGGGTTGAGCCCGGCCAGCAGCGGGCGGGCGGTGGACATCCCGATGCGACGGATGCCGTCGGCGAGCCCGACCGACAGCGCGACGACGGTGTGCCCACGCAGCAGGGCGCGCGTCGACTCGGCGAGCACGGCGCCGCCGCCGAGGGCGAGGACGCCGTCCACCGTGGCGAGGGCGTCGGCCACGACCCGGCGCTCCAGCGCCCGGAACGCGTCCTCCCCGTCCTCGATGAAGATGTCGGCTATCGGTTTCCCGGCCCGCTCCACGACCAGCGCGTCGGCGTCGGCGAAGCCGACCCCGAGCCGGCGGGCGAGCACCCGTCCGACGGTGGTCTTCCCCGAGCCGGGCGGCCCGACCAGCACCAGCACCGGGCGCGTCACCAGCGGGCCGCTTCCCGGTACGAGCGCACGTTGCGGCGGGTCTCGGCGAGCGAGTCGCCGCCGAACTTCTCCAGAGCCGCGTCGGCCAGCACCAGCGCGACCATCGCCTCGGCGACGACCCCCGCGGCCGGCACCGCGCAGACGTCGGAGCGCTGGTGGATCGCCTGGGCCGGCTCGCCCGTGGCCAGGTCGACGGTGGCGAGGGCCCGCGGGACCGTGGAGATCGGCTTCATGGCGACGCGGACGCGCAGCGGCTCCCCGTTGGTCATGCCGCCCTCGATGCCCCCGGCGCGGTTCGACAGCCGCGACACCGCGGCGCCCTCCGCCGCCGGCACCATCTCGTCGTGTGCGGCGCTGCCCCGGCGGCGGGCGGTGCGGAAGCCGTCGCCGATCTCCACGCCCTTCATCGCCTGGATGCCCATCAGCGCGCCGGCCAACCGGGCGTCGAGCCTGCGGTCGGCGTGCACGTAGGAGCCGATGCCCACCGGCAGGCCGTACGCGAGCACCTCGACGACCCCCCCGAGCGTGTCGCCGTCGGCCTGGCAGGCGTCGACCTCGGCGACCATCGCGGCGGTGGCCTGCTCGGTGTAGGCCCGGACCGGGCTCGCGTCGACGCGCTCGAGATCGCCGGGGCCCGGCAGCTCGTCCTCCGGGGCGTCGACGGCGCCCAGGGCGACGACGTGCGACAGGACCGCGACGTCGAGCGCCTGCGCGAGGAAGGCCTTCGCCACGGTGCCCAGCACCACCCGGGCCGCGGTCTCCCGGGCGCTGGCCCGCTCCAGCACCGGACGGGCGTCGTCGAAGCCGAACTTCGTCATGCCCGCGTAGTCGGCGTGCCCGGGGCGAGGCCGGGTGAGCGGCGCGTTGCGGGCCCGGTTCGCGATCAGCTCCGGATCGACGGGGTCGGCCGCCATCACCGTCTCCCACTTCGGCCACTCCGTGTTGGCGATGCGCACCGCCACCGGCCCGCCCTGGGTCAGGCCGTGCCGCACGCCGCCGATGACCTCCAGCTCGTCCGCCTCGAACTTCATCCGGGCGCCGCGGCCGTGGCCCAACCGGCGGCGGGCGAGCTCGGCGGCGAGCTCCTTGGTGGTGACCCCGACACCGGCGACCATGCCCTCGAGCACGGCGACCAGCGCGGGGCCGTGGGACTCCCCGGCGGTGATCCAGCGCAGCACGACGCCCATCCTCTCACCCGCCCCCGTCACGGCCCGCCGCCCGGGGCGGCCACGGCCGCACCCGCCGTCACCACCATTGCGGCCGCGAGCATCGACGGGCCGTGTGCCAGCCGCGGCCGCCGCAGCAGCAGCGCCGCCACCGCGGTGAGCAGGCCGGCGCCCGCGGTGGCCACCACGAGCGCCGCCCAGGAGCCGGCGGCGCCCAGGACGGCACCCAGCGGCAGGGCCAGCTTCACGTCGCCGGCGCCCAGCCCGTGCGGGGCCAGCAGGTGCACCGCCGCGTGCACCCCGGCGAGCACCACCGCGCCGGCGAGCCCCCGCGACACCGCGGCGGCGCCGAGCGGCAGGAGCAGCAGCAGCGCGGCCGGTGCCGCCGGCAGCGTCAGCGCGTCGGGCAGGCGGTGCTCCCGCAGGTCGACGGCGCCCGCCGCGACCCCCAGCCAGGACAGCCCGAGCAGCGCCGGGACCCACGCCCCGGCCACGGCACCGCCCGCCCACGCCGCGGCGAGGAGCCCCCAGGCCACCGCGACCGCCGGCGCGCACCACGGCGGCGGCCGGCGGGTGCCGCGGCGCAGGCGACGCAGCAGCCGCCGGGCGCCCGTCCCGGCGGCGGCGCCCGCCAGCGCGCCGAGCAGGGCGGCCGCAGCGACGACGAGGATCACCGGACGATCCTCGACGTGCCGCGCGGCGCCCCGCCAGCCCGCCGGCCCGGCCTGTGGACAACCCGGGCGGATGGGGATGGCACGGCGGTCGGGACGGTCCGGGCGGTCCCGGCGGTCGGTGCCGTGTGATAGTCCGGTACCCGATCCGAGGAGCGTCGTGCCGACACCCACGCCCGGCCCCGCCCTGCCGGGGCCGTCCGCCGCGCAACCCGGCGGCATCCTCGTCATGGGTCGGGCCCGGCCCGCGACGTGACTGCCCGACGGGGCGGCCGCCGCGCCCGCGAGGCCGTCCGGATCCGTACCGACCACGCCCTCGCCGAACTCGTCGAGGACGCGGACCGGCCCGGCGGCTGGACCATGCTCGTGGACGGCACCCCGCAGTCGCACGTCGACCTCACCGACCCCACCCACCTGGAGTTCGAGTACGTCCGCCGGCTCGGGCACCTGGTCGACCTCCTCGCCGCGCCGCACCGGCCGCTGCGGGTGCTGCACCTGGGCGGCGGGGCGTGGACGCTGGCCCGCTACGTCGCGGCGACCCGGCCGGGTTCGGCCCAGCAGGTGGTGGATCACGACGGCGGGCTGGTGGAGCTCGTCCGGTCCCGACTCCCCCTCGACGACGCCGGCGTCGAGATCCGGGTCGGCGACGCGCGTGCCGAGCTCGCCCGGCTCCCCGCGGGCAGTGCCGATCTCGTCGTCGTCGACGTCTTCGCCGGGGCGCGCACGCCCGCGCACCTGACGTCGCTGGAGTTCGTCCGCGAGGCGGCGCGGATGCTCGCCCCCGGCGGCTGCTACGCCGCCAACGTCGCGGACTCCGTGCCGCTGCGCTTCGCCCGGGCCCAGGTCGCCACGGCCGGTGCGGTGTTCCCGGAGCTGGCGCTCGTCGCGTCGCCGAAGATCCTGCACGGCCCGCGCTTCGGCAACCTGGTGCTGCTCGGCTCCGCCGCGCCCCTGCCGCTGGCCGGCCTGGCCCGGGCGGCGGCCGCCGACCTGTTCCCGGCACGCCTGCTCGACGACGCCGCGACCCGCGCGCTCGCCGCCGGCGCGCCGGTGACCGTCGACGGCACCGCGGTGCCGTCGCCGACCCCGCCGGAGGGCTTCTTCGGGCGGTGACGCCCGCCGCGGTCAGGACCCGCCGAACGCGCCGTTGGCGATGGCGGTGGCGATGTTCTCGTCGTGCTCGGCGAGGGTGGTGGCGAAGCACGAGGTGCCGTCCGGCTCGCACCGGACGAAGAACAACCACGGCCCGTCGGCCGGTTCGAGCGCCGCCGCGATCGCCGCCTGGCCGGGCGCCGCGATCGGGGTGGGGGGCAGCCCGGCGACCGCGTAGCTGTTGTACGGCCCGACACGGCTGCGGTCCTCGGCGGTGGTCCGCAGCGTCTGCCGGTCCAGCGGGTAGTTGACCGTGGAGTCCAGCTCAAGACGCTGCCCGACGTCGAGCCGGTTGTAGATCACGCGGGCCACCTTCGGCATGTCGGCGGTGATGGCCTCCTTCTCCACGAGCGAGGCGGCCGTGAGCGCCTCGTACGGCGTCAGCCCCGCTGCCTCCGCGCCGGCGACCAGGTTCGAGGCGGCGAAGCGGGCCGTGGACACCTCCAGCAGCGACCGCAGGATCTCGGCCGCGCCGTCGACCCCGCCGCCGGTGTCCGGCGCGACGTCGTACAGCCCCGGCGCCAGCAGCCCTTCCAGCCGGCGTCCGGCATCGGCGGCCCGCACCGGCGCCAGCGCCCACTCCGGCACGCCCAGCTGCGCCGGGTCGGTCTCCGCCATCGCCGTGCGCAGTTCGTCCACGCTGACGCAGGTGGGCGCCGCCGCGGCGCCGGCGCAGCTGGCCCGGGAGATCAGGGTGAGCACCCCCGGCGCCACCGATCCGTCGCCGCCCGTCGTGTCGTCGAGCTGCATCCCGCCGCGGATCTCCAGGCGCCCGACGCGGGCCGCCGGGTCGAGCAGCAGCGCCACCGCCGCGGCGGCGGACATCCGCTCCCGCATCCGGTAGTAGCCGGGCTGCACCGTGCGGATGCGCGGCTCCTCCTCGGCGGCCCGCAGGAACGCCTCGACGCTCGCGACCACCCCGCCGCGGGCCAGCTCCGTGCCGATCTGCCGGGTGGTGGCACCCTCCGCGACCTGCACGACGGCCGGCCCCTCGCCGGGCCCCTCGAAGTCCGGGGCGGCGAAGGTGGTGTCGTAGAGGTACCAGCCACCGCCGGCGATCACCGCGACGAGCACCACGATCACCAGGCCGGCGAGCCCGGCGCGGCCGCGGTGCGGGCGGGGCTCCGGGGCGAGGCCGAGCCGGATCGGGACGGTGTCCGTGGTGTCGTTCACCGGCCCGCTCCCGGCGGTGGCGCGGCTGCGGATTCCGATCCGTCCGGTTTCACAACGCCCGAGGGTAACCGGGCCGGGGATCGGCGCAGCCGGCACCCGCTCGGGGTGAGCCGGACTCACCGCCGCGCGTCCAACCAGCCCTGCAGGATCGCGACGGCGGCGGCCTGGTCGACGACCGCCCGCTGCCGGCGGCCGCGGCGGCCGCTCTCCCGCAGCTGCCGGGTGGCGACGACCGTGGTCAGGCGCTCGTCGGTGAGGACAACGGGCACGTCGAGCACGCCGCGCAGGGCGTCGGCGAACTCCTGCGCCAACCGCGCCGCCGGCCCCTCCCGCCCGGCGAGTGTCCGCGGCAACCCGACGACGACCTCGACCGCCCCGTGCTCCGCGACGAGCTCGCGCAGGGCGGCGAGGTCGCTGCCGTGCTCGGCGTCGCGGGCGACGGTGACCAGCGGGGTGGCCAACACGCCGTCCGGGTCCGACAGGGCGACCCCGACGCGCACCGCGCCGACGTCGACGCCGAGGCGCCGACCCCGGCTCATCCGCGCAGCGCGGCGCGCAGGGCCTCGATCGCCGCCGGGACACCCGCCGGGTCGGCGCCGCCGCCCTGCGCGAGGTCGGGCTTGCCGCCGCCGCGGCCGCCGACGGCCGGGGCGAACGCCGGCACCAGCTTGCCGGCGGCCAGCCCGCGCTCGCGGGCCGCGGCGGTGGTGGCGACGACGAAGGCGACCTTGCCGGCGTCGGGCGAGAACAGCGCGACGACGCCGGCGCGGGCGCCGAGCCGGGCACGCACGTCGCCGGCCAGCGCGCGCAGGTCGTTGCCGGCCACGCCGCCCGGGACCGCGGCGGCGACCAGCGCGACGCCCTCGACGTCCTCGGCGCCGTCGGCGAGCGCACCGGCCGAGGACAGCACCGCCTCCGCGCGCACCTTCTCGAGCTCGCGCTCGGCCTGGCGCAACCGCTCGACGATCCCGCCGATCCGCTCGGGCAGCTCCTCCGGGCGTGCCTTGAACTGCTCGGCGAGCTGCGACACCAGGACGTGCTCGCGGGCGAGGAACCGGAAGGCGTCCAGCCCGACCAGCGCCTCGACCCGCCGGATCCCCGACCCGATGGACGCCTCCGAGAGCAGCTTCACCAGCCCCAGCTGCCCGGACCGGTGGACGTGCGTGCCGCCGCAGAGCTCGCGGGAGTAGTCGCCGATCTCCACGACGCGCACCTGGTCGCCGTACTTCTCGCCGAACAACGCCATGGCCCCGAGGCGGCGCGCCTCGTCCTGGGTGGTGACGAACGCGCGCACCTCGTGGTCGCCGGTGAGCACGTCGTTGACCTCGTCCTCGACGTCCGCGAGCACGGAAGCGGGCACGGCCCCGGCGGGCGAGGTGAAGTCGAACCGCAGCCGGCCGGGCGCGTTGAGCGAGCCGGCCTGCGCGGCCGCGTCGCCGAGCGCCTTGCGCATCCCGGCGTGCACCAGGTGGGTCGCGGAGTGGGACCGCGAGATGGCGCGACGCCGCGACACGTCGACCTCGGACCGCACCGGCGCGTCGACCTGCGCCTCGCCTGCGGTGACGGTGCCCCGGTGCACGATCAACCCGGCCACCGGCGCCTGCACGTCGGTGACGTCGACGGTGAAGCCGTCCCCGCGGATCCAGCCGGTGTCGGCCTGCTGGCCCCCGCCCTCGGCGTAGAAGGGCGTGCGGTCGAGCACGACCTCCACGGCGGTGCCCTCCCCCGCGGCCGCCGCGCCGGTCCCGGCGACGACGAGCCCGACGATCCGTCCCTCGGCGGCGAGGTCGCTGTAGCCGAGGAACTCGCTCGGCCCGGCGGAGTCGAGCACGGCCCGGTAGGCCCCGGTGTCACCGTGGCCGGTCTTGCGGGCCGCGGCGTCGGCCTTGGCGCGGGTGCGCTGCTCGGCCATGAGCGCGCGGAAGCCCTGCTCGTCGACGGACAGGCCCGCCTCGGCGGCCATCTCCAGGGTGAGGTCGATCGGGAAGCCGTAGGTGTCGTGCAGCTGGAAGGCCTTGTCACCGGCGAGGTTGCTGCCCCCGGCGGCGCGCACGTCCGCGACGGCGGTGTCGAAGATCCGCGAGCCGGCGGTGAGGGTGGCGAGGAACGCCTCCTCCTCGGCCCGGGCGATCGCCGCGATCCGCTCGAAACCGGTGACGAGCTCGGGGTAGCCCGGGGCCATCGCGTCCCGGACGACCTCGGCGAACGCCTCCAGGACGGGCTCGTGGACCCCGAGCAGGCGGGTGGACCGGACGATGCGGCGCAGCAGCCGCCGCAGCACGTAGCCGCGGCCCTCGTTGGACGGGGTGACCCCGTCCCCGATGATCATGACACCGGACCGCGCGTGGTCGGCGATCACGCGGAACCGCACGTCGTCCTCCGTCGAGGCGCCGTAGCGGCGCCCGGAGAACTCCTCCGCCCGGGCGATCACCGGACGGACGAGGTCGGTCTCGTAGACGTTGTCGACGCCCTGCAGCAGGTAGGCGACGCGCTCGACGCCCATCCCGGTGTCGATGTTCCTCGCCGGCAGCTCGCCGACCGGCGGGTGGCCCTCCTTGGGGCTGCGCTCACCGCGCTCGTCCTGCATGAAGACGAGGTTCCAGATCTCCAGGTAGCGGTCCTCGTCGGCGACCGGCCCGCCGGACCGTCCGTGCTCCGGGCCGCGGTCGTAGTAGATCTCCGAGCACGGCCCACCGGGACCGGGCACGCCCATGTCCCAGTAGTTGTCCTTGCCGCCGCGGCGCTGGATGCGCTCCTCGGGCAGCCCCGCGATCCGCCGCCACAGGTCTATCGCCTCGTCGTCGTCACGGTAGACGGTGACCCAGATCCGGTCGGGGTCGAACCCGTAGCCGCCGGCGTCCTGCGAGCCGGTGACGAGCTGCCAGGCGTACTCGATCGCACCGGCCTTGAAGTAGTCCCCGAAGGAGAAGTTGCCGGCCATCTGGAAGAACGTGTTGTGCCGGGTGGTGCGGCCGACCTCGTCGATGTCGCCGGTGCGCACGCACTTCTGGATCGAGGTGGCGCGCCGGTAGGGTGCGGGTACCGCGCCGAGGAAGTACGGCTTGAACTGCACCATCCCCGCGTTGACGAACAACAGGGTCGGGTCGTCGAGGATCAGCGAGGCGCTGGGCACGGCGGTGTGGCCGGCGCGCACGAAGTGATCGGTGAAGCGACGGGTGATCTCGTGGGTCTGCACGGCGGGCTTCCTGAAGGTGGTGCGCGGGGCGCGGATCGGCAGGGACGCGGACGCGCCCGCTAGGGGCGCACCCGGCGCGCTCGCGGGCGCGGCTCGGGCTCGGCGAGGGCGTCGGCGACGGTGGGGATGCCGGTGCCGGTGCCGCGCTCGACGAGCTCGGCGAGCTCGCGCTCGCGGGCGACCATGCCGGCCCGGACCTCGGCACCGAACGCGCCGAGGCCTGCCCCGAGCTCGCGCAGGCCCTCGGCGAGGTTCGCCCCCAGCCCGGCCGGGGTGAGCTGCTGCGCGGCGCGCGACGCGCGGCGGGTGGCGTAGGAGCCGACGGCCGCTCCGACCCCGAGCCAGAACAGCCGCCTCATCGCCGGCCCCACCGGCCCCGCCCCGGTCGGGTGCGCAGCGCGTGCACGCCGGCGTCCCGGCCCGCGCGGCGCGCCTTGATCGCCTTGTTCATCCCGTAGGAGAAGGCCGCGGCGCGCACCAGCGGGCCGCCGAGGGTGGCGGTGAACAGCGATGTCAGCACCGAGACGTTGCTGGTCACGGTGCGCGCGCTGGAGGTGATGCCGTCGACCCGCTCGAGCTGGGTGTTCACCTGGTGCAGGGTGGTCTGGGCGTTGTCCAGCAGCGGCGCGCTGCCCTCGTGGGCCTTGCGGATCGCCACCGTCGCCTCGTCGAGGGTGCGGCCCAGCTTGATCAGCGGCACCGCCAGCAGGACCACGAGGACGACGAAGGCCCCGGCGGCGACGAGCGCCGCGATCTGACCAGCCGACACCAACGTGGCCTCCTCGCGAGCCTCGCCCACCGCCCAAGGTGAATCGCGGGACAGGCTACCCCGCGGGAGCGGGAGGGCGAGGTGGGGGCGTCAGCCGGCCCGTGCGACCGCTCCGGCCTCGGCGAGCAGCATCTCGCGCAGGCGGGTGAGCGCCCGGTGCTGCGTGACCCGAACCGCGCCCGGCGTGGAGCCGACGGCCACCGCCGTCTGCTCCGCGGACAGGCCCACCGCGACGCGGAGCACGAGCACCTCGCGCTGGCGCGGCGTCAGAACCCCGAGCAGGGCGCCGAGCCGGGCCGACAGCTCACCGGCCAGCATCCGGAACTCCGGGCCGTCCTCCTGCACCGGCACGTCGTCCGGCAGGTCCGCAACGGGGTCGGTGCGGTTGCGGCCCCTCACCCGGAACACGTCGGTGACCTTGTGCGCCGCGATGCCGTAGACGAACGCGCGGAAGGAAAGGCCCTTGACCACGTACCTGGGCAGCGCGCCGACCACCGCCAGGCACACCTCCTGCGCGACGTCCTCGGCCGAGCACAGCACCGTCTCGCACCGGCCGAGCCGCGCGCGGCAGTACCGCAGCACGAGCGGGTGGATCTCGGCGAGCAGCCGGTCGACCGCGCGCGGTTCACCCGTCACCGCCGCCCCGATCAACTCGTCCAGCACGGACGGGACGTCCGCCCTCGTCGGGGCCGGCAGGCCGGCGACCACCGGGCGGCGCACAGTGGCCGCAGGCGCCGGCGGCGCCACCGCGGCGGTCATCGTGCACCGGCGGCACGCAGGCCGTGATCTGATGCGTCCATCGTCGGGTCCCCTCCCCACGAAGACCGGCGGACGGTCGCCACCGGCGTCCTCGTGCCGTCGCCGCCCGTGCCCGGACGGCGCTGCACGCCGTACTGTTGGAGGTGCCGAACGGCCCGAGAGATACCCCCCGCGTCGAACGACCGCTGCTGGACCCCGACTCCCGGCGAGCGCACCCCCCACGTTCCGTGATCGCAATGCCCGTGCGGTCACTGGAACGGTGGAACTCTTCGAACAGTGGTAATTTTGGGTGACATCCAAGTTGGCGTCAAGAGCAGAACGGCACTGAAGTCGCTACTCTCCGCACAATGGCCTCCCCCGAACCGGACGGCTCGGGCAATCCCCGGGCACGCGCCGGACAGACGAAGCGCACCCGCACCCGCGGGGCGCTGCTCGACGCCGCCGAGGCCGCCTTCGAGGCGCGGGGCTGGGCCCGCACCCGCGTCGAGGACATCGCCGCCGCTGCCGGGGTCAGTGCGGCCACCGCCTACAACCACTTCCCGTCGAAGCACGGCCTCATCGGCACCGTGTACGCGCCCTACGTGCGCAGTCTGGTCACCGAGGCCGAGCGCGACCTCGCCGCGGGACGTCCCGTCGTCGCCGCCCTGACCGACCAGGTGCGCGCCCTCGCCCGCCTGACGGCCCGCCACCGCGGGCTGACCGTCGCGTTCACCGCCGCCGTGCAGGAGTACACGATCCGGGTCGGGCGGGCACCCGATCCCCGTGACCCCGGTGACCCCCGCACCCAGGCGCCGGTGCCGGACGTCCTGCGCGGGCTCGTCGAGCGCGGGCAGGCGACCGGCGAGCTACGGCCCTTCCCGCCCGCCGCGGAGATCAGCACCTCGCTGGTCAACCTCCTGCTGCTGCGGACCCTGAGCAGGCCCGACGAGCGGCCCGAGCACGCGGCCGAGCTGCTGCTGACCATGCTGTTCGGCGCGCTGCGGCCCGAGCTGCTGCTCGAGTCCGGCCGGGAGGGCCGGCCGTTCCGGGTCGGTTGACCGGCAGGATGGGCACCGTGACGACCTTCCGCGTCGACTCCGAGGTCGGGACGCTGCGCGAGGTGGTGCTGCACCGTCCGGGGCCGGAGCTGCACCGGCTCACCCCCGGCAACAAGGACCGCCTGCTGTTCGACGACGTGCTCTGGGTGCAGCGGGCCCGGGAGGAGCACGACACGTTCGCGGAGCTGCTGCGCTCCCGCGGCGTGACGGTGCACCTGTTCGGGGAGCTGCTGCGCGCGACCCTCGACGTGCCGCAGGCCCGCAAGCACATCCTCGACCGGGCCGTCGACGACCGGGTGCACGGCCTGCTCGCGGTCGACGCCCTGCGCGAGTGCTTCGACGCGATGGACGTCGGCACGCTCGCCGACCACCTCGTCGGCGGCATCACCAAGCGGGAGGTGCTCGAGCGGGTGGCCGAGCCGCGGTCGATCGCGTTCCACGTGCTCGAGCCCGACGACTTCGTCCTGGAGCCACTGCCCAACCATCTCTACACCCGCGACACCTCGGCCTGGATCCACGGCGGGGTGGCGATCAACAGCATGCGCAAGGCGGCCCGCATGCGCGAGACCGTGCACTACGAGGCCGTCTACCGCTGGCACCCGCTGTTCGCCGGGGCCGACTTCGCCGTCTGGTCGGAGGGCTCGGCGGCCGGCCGGGCCACCACCGAGGGCGGCGACATGCTGGTCCTCGGGGGCGGGGCGCTCCTGGTCGGGCTCAGCGAGCGGACCACCCCCGCCGGCGTGGAGCGGATGGCGCAGCGGCTGTTCGCCGACGGGGAGGTGGACCGGATCGTCGCGCTACGGCTGCCCGAGCGGCGGGCGTTCATGCACCTCGACACCGTCATGACGATGGTCGACGGCGAGACCTTCACCAAGTACGGCGGGCTGGGGATGCGGCCCGCATACACCGTGCGGCCCGGCGTGGGGGGTGGGTTGCACGTCGTCGACCACGCGCCGCAGGGCATGCACGCCGCCATCGCCGCGGCGCTCGGCCTGCCCGGGATCCGCGTGTTGACCGCCGAGCAGGACGCCCGCTCCGCCGAGCGCGAGCAGTGGGACGACGGCTGCAACACCCTCGCCGTCGAGCCGGGCGTGGTGGTGGCCTACGAGCGCAACGTCACGACGAACGCCGACCTGCGCCGCCACGGTATCGAGGTGCTGGAGATCCCCGGCGGCGAGCTGGGCCGCGGCCGCGGCGGCCCGCGGTGCATGAGCTGCCCGCTGCGGCGCGACCCTGCCTGACCGTCGACAACGACCTTGTTGCGGTTCGGGCCGCCCGGAAACAGCAGCAACGTCGTTGTCGACGGCTCACCTGCCGCGGACGGCCCGGCGCAGCTTCGGCAGGCGCTCGGCCAGCAACCGCTCGGCGCCGTGCGTCGTCGGGGCGTAGTAGTCGCGGCCGACGAGGGTGTCCGGCGGGTACTGCTGGGCCAGCACCCCGTCCGGGCTGTCGTGCGGGTAGCGGTAGCCGACGGCGCTGCCGAGCTTCTGCGCACCGGCGTAGTGCCCGTCGCGCAGGTGCGGTGGGACCGGGCCGGTGGCGCCGGCGCGCACGTCGGCCATCGCCTCGTCGATCGCCGTGATCACGGCGTTGGACTTGGGCGCGGTGGCCAGGTGCACGGTGGCCTGCGCCAGCGCGAGCCGCGCCTCCGGCAGCCCGACCAGCTGTACGACCTGGGCCGCCGCGACGGCGGCCGGCAGGGCGGTGGGATCGGCCAGCCCGACGTCCTCGCTGGCGTGCACCATCAGCCGCCGGGCGATGAACCGGGGATCCTCCCCGGCGACGATCATGCGCGCGAGGTAGTGCAGGGCCGCGTCCGGGTCCGAGCCACGGATCGACTTGATGAACGCGCTGGTGACGTCGTAGTGCTGGTCGCCGGCCCGGTCGTAGCGCACGGTGGCCTCGGTGACGGCGCGCTCGACCGCGGCCACGTCCACCGCCGCGGCACCGGTGCCGAGCACGCCGTCGACGGCGGCCTCCAGCGCGGTGAGCGCCCGGCGCGCGTCGCCGGCGGCGAGCCGGACCAGCGCGTCCTCGGCATCGGGCGCCACCTCGACGGCACCGGCCAGGCCTCCTGGGTCGGCGACGGCGCGGCGCAGCAGGGTGCGCACGTCGTCGTCGGCGAGGGGCTCGAGCCGCAGCACCAGCGAGCGCGACAGCAACGGCGCCACCACCGAGAACGACGGGTTCTCCGTGGTGGCCGCGACGAGCAGCACGAGCCGGTCCTCGACGGCGCCGAGCAGCGCGTCCTGCTGGGTCCTGGAGAAGCGGTGCACCTCGTCGATGAACAGCACCGTCTGCTGTCCGGCGTGGTCGCGGCGGCGGCGCGCGTCGTCGATGACGGCGCGCAGTTCCTTGACCCCGGACGACAGCGCCGAGAGCGCGACGAAGTGGCGCTCCCCCACGCCCGCCAGCAGCCGTGCGATCGTGGTCTTCCCGGTACCGGGCGGGCCGTACAGCAACACCGACGCGGCCGCTCCGCCCTCGGCGAGCCGGCGCAGCGGGGCGCCGGGGCGCAGCAGGTGCGCCTGGCCGACCACCTCGTCGACGGTGCGCGGGCGCATGCGGACGGCCAGCGGAGCGGTGGCGCGCGGCCGGTCCGCTGGCCGTCCGCATGCGCC
>Ga0247713_1000558_pt1 | contig 22008 bp, 16 predicted proteins | sample 21E_NmetaG_FD_189936 | JGI IMG/M metagenome (GOLD analysis project Ga0247713, IMG submission 189936) | Soil microbial communities from hillslope of Landscape Evolution Observatory, University of Arizona, Oracle, AZ, United States - 2-1-E_N | ecosystem: Engineered > Artificial ecosystem >... | reverse complement strand
CCTCCGCCGCACCCGGTGGCAGCGGCCCCCCGTCCAGCCCCACCACCACCAGATCCGTCGACAACGACGTTGTTGCGGTTGTGAAGGCCCGGAAACAGCAACAACGTCGTTGTCGACGGATCTGGTGGTGGTGGGGCTGGACGGGGGGCCGCTGCCACCGGGTGCGGCGGAGGTGATCGCGCAGGCCGAGGTGGTGGCCGGCGGACGGCGGCACCTCGACGCGGTGGCGATCCCGGCCGGGGCCGAGCGGGTGGAGCTGGGCGCCGTCGGGCCGGCGCTGCACCGCCTCGCCGGGCGGCGCGCGGTCGTGCTCGCCAGTGGCGATCCGGGGTTCTTCGGCATCGTGCGGCTGCTGCGCGAGCGGGGTCACGCGCCTGTGGTGCTGCCGGCCCGGTCCAGCGTGGCGCTGCTCGCGGCCCGGATCGGCCGCCCGTGGGACGACGTCGCCGTCGTCAGCGCGCACGGGCGCGCGCTGCGGCCGGCGGTGAACGTGTGCCGGGCCCGGCCGGCGACGGCGGTGCTCACCGCACCGGACGCGGGGCCGGCCGAGATCGGCGCGGCGCTCGCCGGGTGGGACCGCGTGCTGGTGGTCGGGGAGGATCTCGGCGGCCCGCGGGAGCGGGTGAGCCGGGTGAGCCCGGCGGAGGCGGCGGCCCGCGCGTGGGACCCGCTCTCGGTGGTGCTGTGCCTGCGCGACGCCGAGCAGGTGCCCGCGCGCGGCTGGTCCGCGGGCGGCGAGCCCGTCCCGCCGGACGGCGGGTGGGCACTGCCCGACGACGCCGTCGACCACCGCGCCGGCATGGTCACCAAGGCCGAGGTGCGGGCGCTGGTGCTGGCCCGGCTCGCGCCACGGCCGGGGACGCTCGTGTGGGACGTCGGCGCGGGGTCCGGCTCCGTCGCGGTGGAGTGCGCCCGGCTCGGCGCGGCGGTCGTGGCCGTCGAACGCCGGGCCGACGACGCCGCCCGGATCACCGCCAACGCCCGCCGCCACGGCGTCGACGTCCGGGTCGTGGCGGGGGAGGCCCCGGATGCGCTGGCCGGGCTGCCGGAACCGGACGCGGTCTTCGTCGGCGGGGGCGGGCCCGAGGTCGTGGCTGCGGTGGCGGGCCTCGCCCCGGCCCGGGTGGTGGTCGCCCTAGCCGCCCTCGACCGGGTCGCGCCCACCCGCACCGCGCTGTGCGACGCCGGCCACCGGGTGGACGGCGTCCAGCTCGCGGCGTCCCGGCTCGCCGAGCTGCCCGACGGCGCGGTCCGGCTCGCGGCCATCAACCCCGTGCTGGTTCTGTGGGGGACACGATGATCGCGCTCTTCGCCGTGACCGAGGCGGGCCGACGCGCCGCGGCGGAGGTGCGCACCGCCGCGGGCGGGGAGCTGCATCCCCTCGACGACCTGCCCGCGCTGTGGCCGCACCTCGACGGCGCGGTGTTCTTCCTCGCCACCGGGGCCACCGTCCGGCTCGTCGCGCCGTTGCTCGCCGACAAGCACACCGACCCGGGAGTCGTGTGCGTGGACGAGGCGCGTCGGTTCGCCGTCGCGCTGGCCGGGGGGCACGGCGGGGGGGCGAACGCGCTGGCGCGGCGGGTCGCGGCGGTGCTGGGGGCACAGCCGGTGGTCACCACCGCGTCGGATGCCGCCGGGGCGACCGGGGTGGACGAGCTCGCCGAGCTGGTCGGCGGCGTGGTCGTCGGTGACGCGGCCGCCGCCGGCACCGCCCTGCTCGACGGCGCCGCCCGGGTGCAGAACCCGCTGGGGTTCCCGCTGCCGGCGCTGCCGCCGTCCGGTGGCGGCGTCCGGCACACGATCGTGGTCACCGACCGGCTCGACACCGGGCCGGTGACCGGGAACCGGGGGCCGGTCACCCGGATCGTTCCGCCGACACTCGTCGTCGGGATCGGCAGCGCCCGCGGCGTGCCCGCGGCGGCCGTGACCGCCGCGCTCGGGCACCTGCTCGACGCCCACGGGCTGGACCCGCGCGCGGTGCGGGCGTACGCGAGCCTGGACCTCAAGGCCGACGAGCCGGGCATCCTCACCGCGATCGCCCCCGCACCTCTGCACACCTACCCGGCGCAGGTACTCGCCGGCGTCGAGGTCCCCAACCCCAGTGAGGTGGTCCGGGCCGAGGTCGGCACCCCGAGCGTCGCCGAGGCCGCGGCCCTGCACGCGGCCGCGGAGCTGGGCGCCGGAGCGGCGGTGGAGCTGGTCGCCGAGAAGGTCAAGGGCGAGAACGTGACGGTGGCGGCCGCGCGGATCCGCCCTCGCGGCCGGCTCGCGGTCGTCGGGCTGGGCCCGGGCGCGGCCGACCTGCGCGCCCCGCGGGCCGAGGCCGAGCTGCGCCGCGCGTCGGTGGTCGTGGGCCTCGACCAGTACGTCGATAAGGTCGCCCCCCTGCTGCGGCCGGGCACCGAGGTGCGGGCGAGCGGTCTCGGCGACGAGGAGCGCCGCGCCGCCGAGGCGGTGGAGCTGGCCGCCGCGGGCCGGGCCGTCGCGTTGATCGGGTCCGGCGACGCGGGGATCTACGCCATGGCGTCCCCGGCGCTGCAGCGGGCGGGGTGCGACGTCGAGGTCGTCGGGGTGCCCGGGATCACCGCCGCGCTGGCCGCCGCGGCGCTGCTCGGCGCGCCACTGGGCCACGACCACGTGCTGATCTCGCTGTCGGACCTGCACACCCCGTGGGAGGTCATCGAGCGGCGGGTGGCCGCCGCCGCGGAGGCAGACCTCGTGGCGTGCTTCTACAACCCGCGCAGCCGCGACCGGCACTGGCAGCTCGGTGTCGCCCTCGACCGCCTCCGGGCGCACCGCCCCCCGGACACCCCGGTCGGCGCCGTGCGCCAGGCGGGCCGCCCCGGGCAGCGGGTGTGGACGGCGCCGCTGGCCGCGTTCGACCCGGGCGAGGTCGACATGCTGACCACGGTGCTGGTCGGGTCGTCCACTACGCGGATGGTCGGCGGGCGGATGGTGACGCCGCGCGGATACCGCTGGAGCACCTGAGCGAGCGCGACATGGAGACATGTCGGGGTCGCGAGGCCGGGATCGACCCCGAGAAGTGACCATGTCGGGTGTGGTGTTCGGCGAGGACGCGTACCCCGCGTCGCGCCTGAAGGCCGCAGCGCTGCTGCACTCCGTGGCCGACAATCGCCCGCTGGTCGACGGCAACAAGCGCCGGCGTGGGCGGCGACCGCGGTGTTCCTCGGCGCCCTGGTCCGGGGGGTGGCCGCCGGGTGCGATCCCGCCCACGCGCCCGCCGGAACGGCGGGAGCGCGGGGTTATGCTCGCCCGCGATCGGCGGTGCGGGAACCCGGTGCGATCCCGGGGCGGTCCCGCCACTGTGTCCGGGCCACCGCGGCCCGGCGAGCCAGACCCCGCGCCGCTGCCAGTGGTCCTTGACGTCTCGGGCGAGGACACCCGGGGGAGGAGCGCCGTGCGCGCGAACGTGCACCCCATCGAGATCGAGTCCTTCGCGATCCTGCGCGCACGCCTGGACACCACCGACCTGCCCCCGCTGAGCCGCGCCGTCGTCGAGCGCGTCGTGCACACCACCGCGGACCCGAGCTGGGCCGGTGAGCTCGTCTGCGCCGAGGACGCCCTGGGCGCGGGACGCGCGGCGCTGCTCGCCGGGGCGCCCCTGATCGCCGACGTGCGGATGGTGGCGGCCGGGGTGACCGCGCGGCCCGTCACCGTCGCGCTGGACCTTCCCGGCGCCCCCGACCTCGCCGCGGCGCCCGCGCACCGCACCCGCTCCGCGGCCGGCATCCGCGCCGCCGCCGCCGCCCACCCGGACGGCGCGGTGTGGGTGATCGGCAACGCCCCGACGGCGCTGGCGGAGCTGGTCGGCCTGCTCGATGCCGGATCGGTGCGCAGCCCGCTGGTGATCGGGCTGCCGGTCGGCTTCGTCGGGTCGGTGGCCGCCAAGGCGGCGCTGCGCGCGTGCGGCGCCGGCGCCGTGTCGAACCGCTCGGAGCGCGGCGGCGCGGCCGTCGCGGCCGCCGCGGTGAACGCGCTGCTCTACGCCGGGGAGAACCCGTGAGTGCCGCACCGCTGCTGCTGGTCGGCCACGGCACGGCCGACGAGCGCGGGGTCGCCGAGTTCGTCGCGTTCACGCGGCGGCTGCGTGGGCGGCTGGCCGCCGACGGGGTGGACGTCGACGGCGGCTTCATCGAGCTGTCCCGGCCCACCGTGCACGAGGCCTGGTCGGCGCTGGCCCGGCGCGGGCACCGCAGGCTCGCGGCCGTGCCGCTGGTGCTCGTCGCGGCCGGCCACGCCAAGGGCGACATCCCCGCCGCCCTGGCTCGCGAGGTGGTCCGCGACCCCGCCACCGGGTTCGTCCTCGGCCGCCCGCTCGGGCCGCACCCCGTGCTGCTGGAGCTGCTCGACGAGCGGATCGACGCCGTGCTGCCCCGCGCCGAGCGTCCGGGCACCGTCGTGCTGCTGGTGGGGCGCGGCTCCACCGACCCGGACGCCAACGCGGAGGTCTGCAAGGTCGCCCGGCTGCTCCAGGAGGGGCGCGACCTGGCCTTCGTCGAGACCGCGTTCGTCTCCCTCGCCGCCCCGGACGTCGAGGCCGGGCTGGCCCGCTGCCGCGCCCTCGGTGCGCGCCGCGTCGTCGTCGCGCCGTACTTCCTGTTCGACGGGGTGCTGCCCCGCCGGGTGGTCGACCAGGCCCGCGCGTTCGCGGCTGCCCACCCCGACCTCGACCTGCGCGTCGCCGGCCGTCTCGGCGACTGCGACGGGCTCGCCGGGGTCGTGGCCGAGCGCTACCGCGAGGCGCTCGACGGGGACATCCGGATGAACTGCGACACCTGCGCCCACCGGGTCCTGCTGCCCGGGTTCGCCGACAAGCTCGGTGCGCCGCAGACCCCGCACCACCATCCCCACGACGGGCACGCCCATGTCCACTGACGCCTACCTCGCGGGGTTGCGCCTCGCCGGCCGCCGGGTCGTCGTCGTCGGCGGCGGGACGGTCGCCCAGCGCCGCCTGCACCGGCTGCTCGCCGCCGGCGCCGACGTCGAGGTCGTCGCCCCGCAGGTGACACCAGCCGTCGAGGCGATGGCCGCGGCCGGCGAGCTGCGGTGGACCGCGCGCCCCTTCGCCTGCGGCGACCTCGACGGCGCCTGGTACGCGCTGGCGTGCACCGACGACCCGGCGGTGAACGCCACGGTGGCGGCCGAGGCGGAGCGCCACCGGGTGTTCTGCGTGCGTGCCGACGACGCACCCGCCGGCACCGCGGTCACGCCGGCCGTCGGCACGCACGACGGCCTGACCGTCGGGGTGCTCGCGGGTCGAGACCCGCGCCGGTCCGCCGCCGTCCGCACGGCGCTGGTGGAGGCGCTGCACGCCGGGCAGGTCGACGACACGGCCGAGCCCGCGCGGCCCGGCGTCGCGTTGGTCGGCGGCGGACCGGGTGATCCCGAGCTGATCACCGTGCGCGGACGGCGGCTGCTCGCCCGCGCCGACGTCGTGATCACCGACCGGCTCGGCCCGCGCGACCTGCTCGACGAGCTCGCCCCGCACGTCGAGGTGATCGACGCGTCCAAGATCCCGTACGGGCGGGCGATGAACCAGGCCCGGATCAACGAGCTGCTGGTGGAGCACGCCCGGGCGGGCCGGTTCGTCGTGCGGCTCAAGGGCGGGGACCCCTACGTGTTCGGGCGCGGCTTCGAGGAGGCGCTGGCCTGCGCGGAGGCCGGCGTCGCGGTGACGGTGGTACCGGGCGTCACCAGCGCGTTCGCCGTGCCCGCGGTCGCCGACGTGCCGGTCAGCCATCGCGGGGTGGCGCACGAGATCGTCGTCGTGTCCGGGCACGTCGCCCCGGACGACCCGCGCAGCCTCGTCGACTGGCCGGCGCTCGCCCGGCTGCGCGGCACCGTCGTCCTGCTCATGGCGGTGGAACGGATCGGCGCCTTCGCCGAGGCCCTGACGGCCGGCGGGCGCCCGGCCGACACCCCGGTGGCGGTGGTGCAGGACGGCACGATGCGCATCCAGCGCACGGTCCGGGCGACGCTCGCGACGGTCGCCGACACCGTCCGCGAGCACCGGATCAGCCCGCCCGCCGTGATCGTCGTCGGGCCCGTGGCGGGGCTGGCGCCCGGGGCGGTCACCGACCGCTGAGCGTGCAGCGCGGGCGCGCCACGCCGAACAGCACCCCCACCAGCGCGGCGGTGCCGACCAGGCGGGGTCCGGTCGAGGACGCCACGCCGGCCCCGAGCGATCCACCGGAGTCACAGGGTCAGCCGGTACACGAGGAAGCGCACGCCGAGGTGCGGGAACTCGCGCTCGCGGACGAACCCGAGGCCCTCGTAGAGCGCCCGGGCCGCGGTCATCATCTCCGCGGTGTGCAGCCCGACCACCCGCGCGCCGTCGGCACGCGCGCGGCGCAGGCACTCGTCGGTGAGCGCGCGCCCGACCCCGCGTCCGCGGGCGGCGGGCGCGACCGCCAGCGCGCGGATCACCGCCCAGTCCTGGGGGACGTGGTCGTAGTCGGGATGGTCGGGGGCGAGGTAGGTGACGGTCCCGACGAGCTGGCCGTCGAGTTCCGCGACCGCCAGCCGACGGTCGGGAACAGTGGCGACCACCCGGGCCAGGTTCGCCGACATCCGCCGGAAGTGCTCGGGGGCGAGGAGCGGGGCGAACTCGCGGTAGGAGAGCGCCACGAGCTCGCGCACGGCGTCCCGGTCGGCGGCTCGGGCGGCGCGCACGGCCGGCGCCGGTTCACCGCGCATCGCGTCCTCCGGGGGGCGTCGAGCCGGGGGTCCGCGGATCGTCGGGGGTGGAGCGCCCCACCGGACTGATACCCTGCACCCGTACGTGGAGCTGGGGCGGGATGTGATGGACGGCGGATCCGAGCTGGCCAGGACCGGCGGGCAGGGCCGTACGGCCGCCCGGGACCGGCTGTTGAGCTCCGCCTACACCCTGTTCAGCCGGCACGCCACCCGGGCAGTGGGGGTCGACACGATCATCGACCACGCCCGCGTCGCGAAGAAGACGCTCTACACCCACTTCGCCTCCAAGGACGAGCTCATCGTGGCGTTCCTGCGCGAGCGCGAGGAGAAGTGGACGCGCGCCTGGCTGCAGGCCGAGGTGCGCCGCCGCGCCGCCACCCCCGCGGGCCGGCTGCTGGCGATCTTCGAGGTGTTCGGCGAGTGGTTCGCCCGGGTGGACTTCGAGGGTTGCTCGTTCATCAACGTCATGCTCGAGGTCACCGAGCGGAAGAGCCCGGTGCGCCGGGAGAGCGTCACGCAGCTGGCCAACATCCGCGAGTTCCTCGGGGAGCTGGTCGCGGACGCCGGGATCGCCGACGCCGACGGCGTGGCCCGACAGTGGCACATCCTCATGAAGGGCTCGATCGTCGCGGCCGCCGAGGGTGACCAGGACGCGGCGGTGCGGGCCGCGGAGCTGGGGAGGTTGCTGCTGGCCAGCCACGGGGTCGAGGTGCCGGAGCCGACCGGCCGCTGACGGGGTCGGCCCGACCCGACCTGGTGGCGGTCGAGCCGGGCCGACGTGCGGGGACGCGGGGTCCGGCTGTCAGACGCCGAGCTTCTCCGCGGCGAGCCGGGTGCCCTCGACCCGGTTCTTGATCTTCTGGAAGGCGATGTCACGGGCGTAGTCGGGCGAGCCGTGGTTGGGCTTCTCGTCGATGGAGAACGGGGAGAAGCCGCAGTCGTCGGTGGACCCGATCTGGTACTTGTCCATGAAGTTCGCCGCCCGGACGAGCTGGTCGGCCACCTCCTGCGGGGACTCGGGTCGGGGGGACTGGGTGACGATGGTGCCGATGTAGGCCATCTGGGCCACCCCGTCGGCGTCGTCGCGCAGGTGCTGCCCGATCGACTCGTAGACGGGGTCCCTGTCGCGCTCGGAGGCGAGCTGGATCAGGAAGTACCCTGCGTTGATCTTGAACATCTCCGGGAGCAGGTTGTTGTAGGGAACGTCGGCGGAGTGCACCGAGTCCCGGTCGCCGCCGGGGCAGGTGTGGATGCCGATGTTCGCCCGCTCCTCCGCGGTGAACCGCGCCATCACCCGGTTGTTCAGCTCGATGAAGTGCGGCAGCAGCCCGGCGCCGGTCCACGGGTTGCGCGGGTCCTCCCGGGTCGCGAGCCGGCCCTCGGTGAAGTCCACCGAGACCCGCGCGGCGCCGGCCTCGAACGCCTTGCGGATGTCGCGCTCGCACTCGTCGATCAGCGCGGCCTCGAAGTCCTCGCGGCTGTAGCCCTCCACCGGGTCCTTGAGCGGGTAGAGCAGCGCCAGCATCGACGGGGCGATCACGGCCTGCTTCATCGGCTTGCTGGCGTAGCCGATCGACTTGCGCAGCGAGTCCGCGGCGTACTGGTTGTAGGCGAACGGTCCGCGCTCGAGCTTGGGCAGCTGGCGGCCGTGCCCGTCGGCGAAGATCGCGAAGAACTGCCCGCCCGGGCCGAGGGAGGGGGCGAGCCCGGTGCCGGCGAGGGTGGTCGCGATCGGGTAGGTCGCGAAGCTCGACCAGCGCTGCTCTCCGTCGGAGACGATCGGCGAGCCGGTGGCCTCGTAGCGCTCGATCGAGTCCCTGACCGCGGCGTCCTGCTCCTTCTCCAGATCGGCCTCGCCGATCTCACCCGCGTCGAACTTCGCGTAGGCGTCCTGCAGCTTCTGCGGCCGGGGCAGCGAGCCCACCGGCTCGGTCGGGATCCCGGTCGCGGTACGAGGGTCGTAACTGGACATGTCGAACGTGCTCCTTGAGTGGATGAGCCGTCGGGTCGCTCGAAGGGGCGTGCGCAGGCCTGTGACGCAGCGGAAGTAGACAGATATGTCTATTCGGCTACCGATCGGCAACGTACTCGCGTGATCTGGCTCACGTCAACGCACGTGATCGTCGGGCGACCGCGGCTCGCCGCCGCGCACGGCCGCGAACAGCGGCTCCGCGTCGAACGGCCCCGGCGGCAGCGCGATCACCACCCCTTGCCCGACACCCGTGGCGCGCTGCACGAGCTCCGCCGCCAGCTCCGCCCCCACGGCCGGCGCGCTGGGGCCCGCCCGCCGCAGCGCCGCCAGCGTGGCCGCGGGGATCGAGACGTCGGGCACCTCGTGGCGCAGGTACTCGGCCTCGGCGAAGCTCTGCAGCGGGCGCACGCACACCAGCAGCGGCACCACCGCCCGGCCCGGCTCGGCGGCCGTGGCCGCTCCGCCCCCCTCCCGGGAGAGCGCCTCGAGCAGCCGTTCCAGCCGCTCCAGCTCGTAGACCGGGCGGGTCAGCAGGAACCCCGCACCCGCCTCCAGCTTGCGCCGCACCCGCGCCAGCTCGGCGTCGAGATCGCGGGCACCCGGGTTGATCCGGGCCCCGACCTCGAACGAGGTCCGCCCGGCCAGGTGCAGCCCGTTGTGGTCGACGCCGGCGTTCAGCCCGGCCAGCAGGCCGACCAGCCCGACCGAGTCGACGTCCCAGATCCCGTCGACGTGCGGGTAGTCGCCGAGCAGCGGCGGGCTCCCGGTCTCGCAGACGACCCGCCGCACGCCGAGCGCGTGCGCGCCCAGCAGGTCGGCCTGCAGGGCCATGATCGTGCGGTCCCAGGTCGTGACGCAGGCCAGGGTCTCGACGCCGAGCTGGTTCTGCAGGTGCACGGCGACGTTGACCGGGCTCAGGTGCGCCCGGGGGCTGCCTCCGGCGGCGAGGCACATCAGGGTGGCCCCGTGCTCGCGGGCGGCCTCGGCGAGCTCGATCGCCTCCGCGAGCCGGCCCGCCGGCGGCGGCTCGATCTGGGCGCCGAGCAGCAGGCGACGCCGCGACGGCCACCCCGGCCGGGCGGGCCCGGCCCGGTCGACCGTGCGGGCCGGGCCGGCGGGGGTGCGGTGGCGGATCGCGGCGAGCGCGGCCCGGGTGTGTGCCGGGGTGGTGCCGCAGCAGCCGCCGACGATCGCGGCGCCGGCGTCGACGAGCAGGCGGGCGTAGCGCGCGAAGTACCCGGCCTCGACGTCGTACTCGAACCGGGCGCCGCCGGTGCGCCGCGGAAGGCCGGCGTTCGGCTGGGCCGACAGGGGCAGGTCGGTGGCCGCCCGCAGCTGCTCGACCACGGCCAGCAGGCCCTGCGGGCCCAGGGTGCAGTTGGTGCCGAGGACGGTCGGCGGCAGGTCGGCCACGGCGCGGCAGAGCTCGGCGGCGGTGTGGCCGGAGAGCATGCGGCCGTCGCCGGTGAACGTGGCCTGCGCGACCACCGGCAGGTCGCCGGTCCCGGTGGCGACGGCGATCGCCTCCACCAGCTCGTCGAGGTGACCGAAGGTCTCCAGCACGATGAGGTCGGCGCCCGCGTCGGCCAGCGCGCGGATCTGCTCCCGCAGCGCCGCCACCCGCTCCTCGCCCGGGATCCGCCTGCGTTGCTGGACGGTCACCGCGGGCGACACCGACCCGGCGACGAGCACGGGACGCCCGGCCGCGGCGGCGGCCGCCCGGGCGATCCGCACACCGGCCGCGTTGATCTCCTGCGCGCGGTCCGCCAACCCGTCGGCGGCCAGCCGCAGCCGGTTGGCGCCGAAGGTGTTCGTCTGGACGATCTCCGCGCCGGCGTCCAGGTAGCCGTCGTGCACCTCCCGGACCAGGTCCGGCGCGGAGAGGTTCAGCTCCGGCAGCGCCCGGTCCAGCGGGTTCCCGGCGGCGTGCAGGACGGTGCCCATCGCGCCGTCCGCGATCACCGCGGGGCCCCCGGCCAGGCGGGCGAGCAGATCGGTCCGCCGCTCCGCCGTGGTCACGCTCCACCGCCGAGGGAGCGGGTGATCTCCAGCGCGACCTGTGCCATCAGCCGGTCGCGGGCGTGGTCCAGCCGCAGGCCGGTCACCTCCTCGATCCGGCGGATCCGGTAGGCCACGGTGTTGGGATGCACGTGCAGCTTCCGGGCCGTGCGCTGCGGGCTGCCGTTCGCGTCGAACCAGGCGACGAGCGTGCCCAGCAGGTCGCGCCGGGCGCCGGCGGCGCCCGCGCGGGCGTCGGGGCCCGGCGACGACGCGGGGTCGGTCTCGAGGAGGCCGCCGAGCACGTCGGCCGCGAACGCCTGCAGCTCGCCGAGATCGGGCACCTGCAGCAGCAGCCGCTGGATCCCGAGGTCCTCGAACGCGACCACCCCGCCGCGGCCCATCCGCACGGTGGTGTCCACCGCCGAGCGGGCCTGGGTGTAGGACCGCGCGATCTCCGCCGGCGTGCGGCACGCCCCGCCGATGCCCACCACCACCGGGACGTCCGGATGCCGATCGGCGAGGGAGGCGACGCAGTCGGCGGCGAGCCGGCGCAGCTCGTCGGCGCCCCCGTCGCGAACGGGGACGACCGCCACGACCTCGTGCTCGCGGGCGGCGACGATCGCGTCCGGGGCGCGCAGCGCCAGCAGGTGCTCCAGCAGCGCGAGCAGGCGCACGGGCGCCACCTCCCCGCTGCCCGCGCCCGCCCCCTCGCGGTGGCCGACGGCGGCGGCGACGACGTGGTGGTCGCGACCGCGGACGAAGCCGAGGTGGTGGGCCCACCGCTCCGCCTCGCCGTCGTCGCGGTCCCGCGAGAGCAGCAGCCCCTCGACCAGGTCCAGCCGGGCCCGCCCGGCGGCCGCGGCGACCACCCGCTGCCGCCCCAGGAAGATCCCGCAGATCGTGGCGGCGTGCTCGGTGAGCAGCAGGCCGGTGTCGCCGGTGTCCACCGCCGGCTCGTCCGCTCCGGCGAGTGGGATGCCCGAGATCGTGACGAGGTAGGCCGGCACCTCGTCGCCGACCACCACCGGCGCGATGACCACGGCCGTCCGGTCGTCGCCCGGCAGCTTGACGGGCCTGCGGTTGCGGGCCGTCGCCTCGAGGACGCGGTCGACCCGGGGGCTGCCCGCGTACTCGCGCAGGCGTTCGCCGATCCGCTGCGGGTCGCCGGAGCCGGCGGCGACGATGACGTCCAGGGCGCGGTCGAGCAGCGCGACCCCGGCGCCGGTGTGCTGGGCGACCAGCCGCGCCACGTCGGCCACGTCCGCGTCCTGCGAGACCAGGCCGGACAGGTGGCTGTAGACCGCGACCAGCTCCCGCAGCACGCGGATCTCGCGGCGGCTCGGTGCGGCCGGGGCCGCGTCCCGGATGCTCCACGGCGCGGACCCGGGCTGGGCCGGGGGCATGGCGGAACCCTAGGCAGGGTTGTGGCGCCGGGGCAACGAGCGACTGTGCGAGCGCACAAGGGACGGGTGCGCGCTCTGCGGGCGGGGTCGTGCCCGCTCCCGGCCCACCTGCGCCGCGGGGTCGCGCGTGCGGTCGTCGCGGCGCGCCCGGCGGCTCGGTGACGCCCGCGGCCCGGCCTTGTGCAGAACCACAAGAGCGACCCGGGCAGCGTTGGCGTCACCTCCGGCGACGCGGGCCACACCGGGTGTCATGCTTCGAGACATGGTCGACGAGGAGGACCGCGCCGGGCGGCCCGCGCCCGTCAGCTGGCCGCGCCCCACCCGGCCCCGGCTCTCCGCGGCCGCGGCGTACCGCATCGGGCCGTTCGTGCGCCCGAACCCGCTGTACCGGCGGGTCGCGGCCTGGCTGGAGCACCGCCCCCGCTGGAACCGCTGGTTCACCGCCGCGGAGCGGCGCAACAAGGAACGGCTGTTCGGCTGCCGCATGTGCGGGCAGTGCGCCCTGCCCGCCACGGGGTACGCCTGCCCGATGACCTGCCCCAAGCAGCTGCGCAACGGGCCGTGCGGCGGCGTGGCGCCCAACGGCGACTGCGAGGTCTACCCCGGCGAGCGGTGCGTCTGGCTCGTCGCCTGGGAGCGGGCGGAGGCGTCCGGCCGCGGCGCGGACCTGACGGCCCTGCAGCGGCCCGTCGACCACCGGCTGCACGGCTCGAGCTCCTGGGTGAACTACTGGCAGGGCCGCGACGACGACCTCTGGACCGTCGACGACGGCCTGCGGCTCACCCCGTCGATCCGTCGCACACCGGACAATCGGGGACCGGACGCGCGGTGACCGAACCCCCGCCGCACTCCCCGCCGGCCGCGGCCCCGGGCGGTCCCGGGCGTGGCGGCCTGCGGGCCGCGCTGGGCGCCGGCCGGTTCGCGGTGACCGCGGAGATCGGCCCGCCACGCGGTGCCGATCCGGAGGCGATCGCCGGCAAGGCGGCCCTGCTGCGCGGCTGGGTGGACGCGGCGAACATCACCGACAACCAGGGCGCGCACGTGCGCCTGCCGAGCCTCGCGGGCAGCCTGCTCGCCGCGCGGGCCGGCGTCGAACCGGTCATGCAGCTGACCTGCCGCGACCGCAACCGCCTCGCCCTGCAGTCGGACCTGATCGCCGCCGGCGCCCTCGACATCCCCAACGTCCTGCTGCTCACCGGCGACCACCCGGTCTACGGCGACCACCCGGACGCGAAGCCCGTGTTCGACCTCGACAGCGTGCAGCTCACCTGGACCGCGCGGACCCTGCGCGACGAGCGGCGGCTGCTGTCCGGCCGGGCGGTCGAGCCCGCACCGCACTGGCTCATCGGCGCCGTCGAGAACCCCTTCGCGCCGCCGCTGCGGTTCCGGGCCGCGCGGCTGGGCAAGAAGGTCGCCGCCGGCGCCGAGTTCGTCCAGACCCAGTTCGTCTTCGACGTGCCGGTGTTCGAACGCTGGATGGCGGAGGTGCGCGACCTCGGGCTGCACACGCGGTGCGGCGTGATCGCGGGGGTCGGCCCGATCCGCTCGCTGCGCGCGCTGGAGTTCGTCCGGACGAAGGTGCCGGGCATCCACGTCCCCGACGAGGTGGACCGCAGGCTGCGCGGCGTGCCGGCGGAGCAGGTGGCGGACGAGGGCATGCGGCTGTGCGTCGAGACGGTGCAGCGGTTGCGCGAGGTTCCCGGGGTGGCCGGGGTGCACGTGATGGCCTTCGGTTTCGAGCGCGGCGTCCCCGAGATCCTCGAGCGCGCGGGGCTGGGCGCACCGGTGCCGGAACAGGAGGGGATGAGCCGTGCTGGTTGAGGTCCGTCCGACGGGGAGGTTGCGCGGGAAGAACCCCGTGGACGTCACCGCGGCGCTGGATCCGGTCGTCCGCGCGCTGTGTGAGTTCGGCACCGGGGGCGGGTCCGGCACGGAGCTGGACCTCTCCCGCGTGCGCGTGGTGTGCGACTGGATCCAGTACCGGCAGAACTTCCGCGAGCCGGTCGAGATCCGGCCGGTGGCGCCCGCCGCCGTGCGCAACGGTTCGGGGCCGGACGGGGACGCGCCCGCCCTCGTCGAGCTGGCCCTGGACCTGCGGCGCAGCGGCCAGCCCGATCTCGCCGAGGTGGCCGCCCGGGCGCTGCGCGCCGCCGTCGCGGGCGGGGCCGACGGCCCCGACGCCCCGGTGGTCGTCGAGGACTGGGGAGCGGGGCGCGACAGCTGCATCTGGGACTTCAACGCCCTGTACTGGCAGCACCTGCGCCTGTGGGAGGAGGCCACCGGCCAGGGCTACGAGTCGGCGTTGCCCGGCGGGCAGAGCGACGCGCGCAACAGCGACGGCGCGCGCGAGCTGATCGGCGAGCTCTTCCGGGTCTGGGACGACCTCGCGGCCCGCCGCGCGCTGCCCGAGGAGCTCTACGTCGTCGAGCTCGGGGTGGGCAACGGCAACCAGGCCGCGACCTTCCTGGACACGTTCCTGGAGCTGGACCGCGCTCGCGGGCACGAGTACTACCGCCGCCTGCACTACCTGATGTGCGACTACTCGTCGCACGTGCTCGAGCTGGCGCGGGCCGCGGTGGGGCAGCACGCGGAGCGGGTGAGCTCGTTCGTGCTCGACGCGGAGCACCCGATGACGGCCCTGTCGTTCCTGCGGTACAAGATCTTTCTGGTCTACATCTCCAACGTCTACGACAACCTGCGCACCGACGAGATCGCGTCGATCGGCCAGCGGGAGTACGTCGTGCAGACCCGTGCCTACCTGCCCGCCGCGGCGGCCGGCGAGATCGCGGCGACCGCCTCGGTCGAGCGCGCGCAGGTGCCGGCGATGATCCGCAAGCTGCTGCGCCTGGGCCCGCCGCTGCTCGCGGAGGTGGCCGCCGCGCACTTCCCGACCACCACCGCCGCCGTCGAATTCTGGCAGCGGTGCTGGGAGGGGCTGCGGTTGCAGGAGCGCTACGTGCCGCTCGCCGGGCTCGACACCTACGAGATCGCCGCCGGGGTCAACGGCGAGGCCCTGCGCCCCTTGCTGACCGCCGCGGGCGACGTCCGCATGCACGTCAGCAACGGGGCCGTGGCGAGCTTCACCGAGACGATGCCGCTGCTGCATCCGTACGGTCGGCTGATCTGCCACGACCTGTTCGTCACCGACACCCACCAGTACCGCACGGGGTTCCGTGGGCCCGGCAAGTACGACGGGTCGGTGGTCAACTGGGTCAACGGGCCGCTGCTCGCGCACATCGGCCACCGGAAGGGGTTCGAGGTGCGCCACGTCCCGTTCGCGCACCGCGCGGGGAGCAACGTCAAGACGATGACGGTGCAGGTGCGCGACTGATGACCGCCCCCGCAGCCCCTGCCTCCGCAACCGAGCCGCTGCCGGTGCTGCCCACCAGCGTCGTCGGGTCGTACTCGGTGCCCGAGTGGCTGGAGCGGGCGAAGACCGGCGTCTACCACGGCAGCGTCAGCCGGGCGCACCTGGCCGAGATGCACGACATGGCGATCAAGGCGGCGATCAAGGACCAGGAGCTGGCCGGGATCGACATCGTCTCCGACGGCGAGCTGCGCCGCGACAACGACATCGACTACGTCCTCGAGCGGCTGCCCGGCGCGCACGTGCACAACCCGGTGAAGGCGTTCTACTTCGACTACCTCGACGTCGCGCTCACCCGCCCGCTGCCCGACTTCGAGCCCGGTCCGCTCGGGCTCGCCCGGGACCTGCGCTTCACCCGGGCCCACACCGACCGGCCGGTGAAGTTCTCGCTGACCGGACCGTTCTCCCTCGCCCGCCGGGTGCGCAACGAGGCCTACGACGACCCGGCCGAGCTCGTGCGCGCCCTCGCTCGGGCGCTGAACGCCGAGGCGAGGGCACTCGTCGCCGAGGGCGCGCAGCTGATCCAGATCGACGAGCCGTTCCTCGCCGGGTACCCGGAGGCCGCCGAGCTCGCGATCGAGGCGATCAACATCGTCACGAAGGACGTCCCGGCGACCTGGGCGCTGCACGTCTGCTACGGCAACCGCTATGCCCGCCCGCTCTGGGAGGGCCACTACGACTTCCTGTTCCCCGCGGTGCTCGACGCCTCGGTCGACCAGCTCGTGCTGGAGTTCGGGCGCAAGGGCGAGGCCGACCTGCCGCTGCTGCGGCGCTACGGTTGGGATCGCGCGGTCGGCGTCGGTGTCGTCGACGTCAAGACCGAGCAGGTCGAGCCGGCTGAGGTGATCCGCACCCGGATCCGGCGCGCGCTGGACGTCGTGCCACCCGATCAGATGATCGTGAACCCCGACTGCGGCCTCCGGCACCTGCCGGGGGACGTGGCCCGGGGCAAGCTGCGCGCGATGGTCGACGCGACCATGGCCGTGCGGTCCGAGCTCCAGCCACCGGCGCGACGAGAAGGAGAACAATGATCCCCCTGGCCGAGAACGAGCACCTGTTCACCTCGGAATCGGTGACCGAGGGCCATCCGGACAAGATGGCCGACCAGATCTCCGACGCCATCCTGGACGCGGCCCTGGCCGGCGACCCGAACTCGCGCGTCGCCTGCGAGACGCTGATCACCACGGGCATGGTGGTGGTCGCCGGGGAGATCACCACGAAGTCGACCATCGAGTTCACCGACGTCGTGCGGCGCACGGTGAACGAGATCGGGTACGACCGCGGCGAGTTCGGCTTCGACGGCCACACCTGCGCCGTCCTCGTGGCGCTGGACAAGCAGTCGCCCGACATCGCGCAGGGCGTCGACCGGGCCTTCGAGAGCAGGGCCCACGAGCACCGCGGCACGCTCTCCGAGGACGAGCTCGACAGCGCCGGCGCCGGCGACCAGGGGATGATGTTCGGCTTCGCCTGCACGGAGACCGAGGAGCTGATGCCGATGCCGATCGCGCTGGCGCACCGGCTCTCGCGGCGCCTGTCGGAGGTTCGCAAGGACGGCACGCTGCCCTACCTGCGCCCGGACGGGAAGACCCAGGTCACCGTGCGGTACCGCGACGGCAAGCCGGTGTCGGTGGAGAAGGTGCTGATCTCGACCCAGCACGCAGAGGAGGCCACCAGCGAGCAGATCCGCGAGGACCTCTGGAACCACGTCCTCGTCCCGACGCTGCCGGCGGGCTTCTACTCGGCCGACGAGCTCAGGGACAACTTCTACGTCAACCCGACCGGGCGCTTCGTCATCGGCGGTCCCGTCGGGGACGCCGGCCTGACCGGCCGGAAGATCATCGTCGACACCTACGGCGGGTTCGCCCGCCACGGCGGCGGGGCGTTCTCGGGCAAGGACCCGTCGAAGGTGGACCGCTCGGCGGCCTACGCCGCGCGGTACGTCGCGAAGAACCTGGTGGCCGCGGGCCTGGCGGACAAGGTCGAGGTCCAGGTCGCGTACGCGATCGGGGTGGCGCGCCCGCTGTCGCTGCTGGTGGAGACGTTCGGCACCGAGCAGGTGCCGGTGGAGACCATCCGCAAGCTCGTCGACGAGCACTTCGACCTGCGGCCCGCCGCGTTCCGCAGCCATCTGGAGCTGCACCGGCCCATCTACGGCAAGACGGCCGCGTACGGGCACTTCGGTCGCGACGACGCCGACTTCACCTGGGAGGCCACGGACATGGCCGCCGCGCTGCGGGCCGCCGCCGGCCTGGACGCCTGATGACCGTCGTCGTCACGGGGTCGATCGCCACCGACTACCTGATGTCGTTCCCGGGCCGGTTCGCCGACCAGTTCGTGGACGGGCAGCTCGACAAGATCTCGCTGTCCTTCCTGGTGGAGGACCTGGAGATCCGCCGCGGCGGCGTCGCGGCGAACATCGCGTTCGGCCTCGGGTGCCTCGGGGAGCGGCCGCTGCTGGTGGGCGCCGTCGGCAGCGACTTCGCGGAGTACCGGAGCTGGCTCGAGCGGCACGGCGTGGACACCTCCGGGGTGCACGTCTCCGAGCTGCGCCACACGTCGCGGTTCCAGTGCACCACCGACAGAGACATGAACCAGATCGCCTCGTTCTACGCCGGCGCGATGACCGAGGCCCGGGAGATCGAGCTGGCCGGCGTGCTCGACGGGCTCGACACCCCGGACATCGTGCTGGTCGGCGCCAACGACCCCGCGGCGATGGTCCGGCACTCCCAGGAGTGCCGGGACCGCGGCTACCCCTTCGCCGCGGACTTCTCCCAGCAGGTGGCCTTCATGGAGGGCCCCGACCTGCGGGCGCTGGTCGAGGGCGCGACCTACCTGTTCACCAACGCCTACGAGCGCTCGCTGCTCGAGCAGAAGACCGGGTGGAGCTCGGCCGAGCTGCTCGCGCGGGTGGGGACCGCGGTCGCCACCCAGGGCGAGAAGGGCGTGCTCGTCGAGCGCGCGGGCGAACCGGTGCTCGCCGTCGCGGCGGGCAACCCGCGCGCCGTCGTCGAGCCGACCGGGGTGGGCGACGCCTTCCGGGCCGGGTTCCTCGCCGGCATCTCCTGGCGCCTCGGCGACGAGCGCGCCGCGCAGGTGGGCTGCGTGCTCGCCACGCTCGTGCTCGAGACCGTCGGGCCCCAGGAGTACACCTTCGACGCCGCCGACTTCCTCGCGCGCATCACCGACGCCTACGGACCCGCGGCGGCCGCCGACGTGGCGCCGCACCTGGGCGGCTGATCCCGGGCCCTGCCGTCGTGACAGGCGCGGGGAGGGGTGACCGCGATGGGCTGGGGCGCCGACTCCGTCGTGCGCGACCTCTCGTTGACCCGAGGTCGTGCGCTGTGTTCTCGTTCCTCGACGGCAGTCGGGGAAGCCGGTGCGAGTCCGGCGCGGTCCCGCCACTGTGAGGGGTGTCCTCGGGCACGCCGAGCCAGACACCCGCGGCCGTCATCCGATCCCCGAGTGGGAGGGCGCGGACCCTCCTGGAGGACGCGATGACCCGGCCCGTGCTGCTGCTCTCCACCGCCGACACCGAACTGCTCGCGGCCCGCGCGTCGGGCATGCCGTACCGCACGGCGAACCCGGCCCGCGTCGAGCCGGCCGGGCTGGCGGCGCTCCTCGACGGGGTCGGGATCGTCGTGCTGCGGCTGCTCGGCGGGCGCCGGGCGTGGCCCGAGGGCGTGCACGCGCTGCTGGCGTCCGGGTTGCCGGTCGTGCTGCTCGGCGGCGAGGCCGCGCCGGACGCCGAGCTGATGGGCGCGTCCACCGTCCCGGCCGGGGTGGCGGCCGAGGCGCTGGCCTACCTCGCCGCGGGCGGGGTGGGCAACCTGCGCGAGCTGCACCGGTTCCTCTCCGACACCGTCCTGCTCACGGGCGAGGGCTTCGCGCCGCCGGCGCCGACGGCGGAGTTCGGGGTGCACGGCGACCGCGCACGCGACCCGGACCGGCCGACCGTGGGCGTGATCTTCTACCGGGCGCACGAGCTGTCCGGCAACACGGCGTTCGTCGACGCGCTGTGCGACGGGGTCGAGGCCCGGGGCGCGAACGCGCTGCCGGTGTTCTGCGGGTCGCTTCGCGGGGCGCCCGGCGAGCTGCTGGAACTGCTCGGCGGTGCCGACGCGCTCGTCACGACGGTGCTGGCAGCCGGGGGCGCCCCGGCGGACGCCGCCTCGTCGGGCGCGGGCGGCGTCGAGGACGCGTGGGACGCCGGTGCGCTGGCGGCCCTGGACGTTCCGGTGCTCCAGGGCCTGTGCCTGACCACCTCGCGCGCCACGTGGGCAGGCTCGGACGCCGCGCTGTCGCCGATGGACGCGGCGATGCAGGTGGCCGTCCCGGAGTTCGACGGCCGGATCGTCACCGTGCCGTTCTCGTTCAAGGAGGTGGCACCGGGCGACGACCTCCCGGGCTACGTCGCCGACCCGGAGCGGACGGCGCGGCTGGCCGGGCTCGCCGTGCGGCACGCACGGCTGCGGTGGACCCCGGTCGCCGAGCGCAGGCTCGCCGTCGTGCTGTCGTCGTACCCCACGAAGCACTCCCGGGTCGGGAACGCGGTGGGGCTGGACACGCCGGCGTCGGCGGTGGCGCTGCTGCGGGCGCTGCGCGCCGCCGGATACGCCGTCGGGGACTTCCCGGAGGACTCCGACGAGCTGATCCACGCGCTGATCGCCGCCGGCGGGCACGACGTCGAGTGGCTCACCGAGGAGCAGCTGGCCGCGGCGCCGTGCCGGGTCCGTCTCGACGACTACCGGCGGTGGTTCGACGCGCTGCCGCCGTCGCTGACCGAGCGGGTCCGCCGGCACTGGGGCGAGCCGCCGGGGGAGCTCTACGTCGACCGCACCGAGATCGTGCTGGCGGCGCTGCGGTTCGGCAACGTGCTGCTGATGATCCAGCCGCCGCGCGGGTTCGGCGAGAACCCGGTCGCGATCTACCACGATCCGGACCTGCCGCCGTCGCACCACTACCTGGCCGCGTACCGGTGGCTCGGCCACGGGTTCGGGGCCGACGCGGTGGTGCACCTTGGCAAGCACGGCACGCTGGAGTGGCTGCCCGGCAAGGGCCTCGGCCTGGGCGCCGGGTGCGCCCCCGACGCGGTGCTCGGCGAGCTGCCGCTGGTCTACCCGTTCATCGTCAACGACCCCGGCGAGGGCACGCAGGCCAAGCGCCGCGGGCACGCCGTGGTGGTCGACCACCTGGTGCCGCCGATGGCCCGCGCCGACACCTACGGCGACATGGCGAGGCTCGAGCAGCTGCTCGACGAGTACGCGACCGTGCAGGCACTGGACCCGGCGAAGCTGCCCGCCCTGCGCGCGCGGATCTGGGAGGTGGTGACGGCGGCGCAGCTGCACCACGACCTGCACGTCGACTCGGCGCCGGGCGAGGAGACCTTCGACGAGTTCGTCCTGCACGTCGACGGTTACCTGTGCGAGGTCAAGGACGTCCAGATCCGCGACGGGCTGCACGTGCTCGGAGCGCCGCCGGACGGCGAGGCGCAGCGCGACCTCGTGCTCTCGATCCTGCGCGCGACGCAGGTGTGGGGCGGGCGGCGCGCCCTGCCGGGCCTGCGCGCGGCGATCGCCGCCTGGGCCGGCCTCGACGAGCAGGCGCTCCTGGCAGCCCCCGGCCGCCCGTGCGCGGACCCGAGGGCGGCAGCCCTGCTGTCCGCGCACGACCCCGCCCTGCCGGCCGTCACGGGTGCGGATCTCGTCGACCTGCTGGAGGCCCTGGCCCGGCGGCTGGTGGCGGGTGTGCAGGCGCGGGGCTGGTCCGGGCCCGGCGCCGTCACCGCCGAGGTGCTGGGTGCGGAAGTGCCCGACGTCGTCGCGGTGCTGGAGTTCGCGTGCCGCGAGCTGGTGCCGCGGCTGGCGCGGACCACCGACGAGATCGGGAACGTGCTGCACGCCCTCGACGGCGGGTTCGTGCCGGCCGGGCCGTCCGGCTCGCCGACGCGCGGGCTGGTCAACGTGCTCCCGACCGGCCGCAACTTCTACTCGGTCGACCCCAAGGCGATCCCGTCGCGCTCGGCGTGGGAGGTCGGGTCGGCGCTGGCGGACTCGCTGGTCGCGCGGCACGTCGCCGACACCGGCGGGCCGCCGCGCTCGGTCGGGCTCACCGTCTGGGGCACCTCGGCCATGCGCACCCAGGGCGACGACATCGCCGAGATCCTCGCCCTGATCGGGGCCCGCCCGGTGTGGGACGAGGCGTCGCGGCGGGTCACCGGCTTCGAGATCGTGCCGACCGCCGAGCTCGGCCGGCCCCGGATCGACGTCACGGTGCGGATCTCCGGCTTCTTCCGCGACGCGTTCCCGCACGTGATCGCGCTGCTCGACGACGCGGTCGCCGCCGTCGCGGCACTCGACGAGCCGGCCGAGCAGAACTTCCTGCGCGCGCACGTGGCGGAGGACCTCGCCCGGCACGGCGACCGGCGCCGCGCCACCTCGCGGATCTTCGGGTCGAGACCGGGCGCGTACGGGGCGGGCCTGCTCCCGCTGATCGACGCCCGGAACTGGCGCAGCGACGCCGATCTCGCCGAGGTGTACGCGGTGTGGGGC
>Ga0247713_1000557_pt1 | contig 22021 bp, 21 predicted proteins | sample 21E_NmetaG_FD_189936 | JGI IMG/M metagenome (GOLD analysis project Ga0247713, IMG submission 189936) | Soil microbial communities from hillslope of Landscape Evolution Observatory, University of Arizona, Oracle, AZ, United States - 2-1-E_N | ecosystem: Engineered > Artificial ecosystem >... | reverse complement strand
ATCGACAAGGGCTTCACCAAGACCCGGAGCGACGGAATGCGCTGGGAAGGGCTCAAGCTGATCCGGCAGGTGAGCGACTTCGTCGACTCCGAGGGCCGCGTGCAGCTGCTGTCCGACGATTTGTCGGCCGAGCCGCCGTGGCCGCCACCGGCCGCGGCCGAGCGACCGGCAACGGCGGAGGACGATGATCTTCCCTTCTGACCCTTCCGGACTGGAAAGGTGGTGGAAGGGTCACCGGAAGGCAGAAACGGCGGAAATCCGCGCAGTTGGAAGGGTTGGAAGCTTTGCCGAGATGTTGCCGGACATGCGCACATGCGCGCAGGCATGTGCGTAGAAACATTCTCAAATAAGCTTCCAACCTTTCCAACCTTTCCAGTGGAGTTAATTTCAGAGGATAGTTCAATGGCTTATGTGAACGAAAGTGGCGGAAGGGTCGATGATCAAGGCTTCCAGTGCCGGAAGGGTGCCGTTCCTCCCGGCTTCTGGACCTTCGAGGCTGTCGAGGAGCGCCTGGTCGAGGCGATGCGGCTGTGGCGCCGGGCGCCGGACATCGAGGCGCGCTTCTCGCTCGGCGGGCGGATCAGCTCGATCTGGCGCAGCTATTGCGCTGACCGCCGCGACCTTGCGGCCTGGGGCGCGCTGATTGACGTCGAGGCCGAGGCACCCCGACGCCTGCCGCTCGGCCGCGCCGAGATCGGGCGGATGACCGAAGCGTCGGACTGGATCGCCTTCGTCCCCGATCGCGACCGCCCGCTGGTCATGGCGGTGCTGACCGCTCTCGCCCGAGGGGCGCGGGCGTTCCCCTGGGAAAGCTATTGGCGGTCGCTCGGCCGCGGCCGTCCAGGCCCGGACGGGCTGCGCTGGCGCTATTCGCAGGCCATCACCAAGGTCGCCAATGCGCTCAATCGGCGGAAATCCGCGTAGGTGGCCTGTCAAGAGGGTCAGATGCGCCACCCAGCAAATAAAATTCTCCGCCACCCAGCCCGTTTCGCGTAGATCTTCGTCATACTCGCGAGAGCTGCGCGCACCGACGCCCGGCAGGCCACCCGCCAGCCGGGCGTCGTTGCGTTCGAGGGGGAGGGGTCGCGGGTCCTTCCTGGGGCCGCCCGCCAATGCGGTGGCGCTGGGCGCGGAATTTCAGCGTTCAGGCCCCTTCACGGATTTTGAACTTTGTGAACGATGCCGGTTCAGGCGGTTCACGGCACAAGGGATAAGGGGCGGCGCGCCGGCGGCTGACGCCGGTGGCCGCGGGGAGGCCGGGCGGCCTCCCCAAAAGATCGATCGACGGGGCGGCCCTGAAAGGGCGGGAAGTGACGAGGATTAGCAGCCAGCGGGCGCACGGACGCAGCGCTGGAGTCTCCTACGCCCCACGATTTCAATGCAGGGTAGAGCAGCGGTAGCTCGCCTGGCTCATAACCAGGAGGTCGCCGGTTCAAATCCGGCCCCTGCGACCAGTTCAGTTTCCGGGCGTCTCAGCTCGAGGATGCACCGGAAGCGGGGAGCGAGAGCGGGAGAGCTGCCCGCGATGACCGCTCCCCCATTTCGACAAGGAGCGCCGAATGACCGGCAAGCAGCGCCTGGTGGCCTCCGCCGTAGCGGCCGCGATCGCCGCGGCTGCGATCGCCGGCCTGGCCGGATGGGTCGTGCTGCTGGTCATCATCGCGATGATCGGCTGCGGGATGATCGCCCTGGCGGCCGAGGCGGCGCGCCCGCTGGTCCGCCGCGAAGAGGAGGCCGACCGGCAATAGCGGAGAAGTGATCGTGCAGCTGATGACGCAGGCCGAGTTCGCGCGTCATCGCGGCGTGTCCAAGCCGGCGGTGACCGGATGGAAGAAAAAGAACCTGCTGGTGATGGCCGAGGATCCAGCGGATGGCCGGATCAAGGTCGACGTGGCGAGGAGCGACGCGCGGATCAACGCCCGGGTCGACCCGATGCGCGGGCGCCCGCCGGGCGGGTCAGCCGTGCCAACGACGATCGAGCCGCCGGCGGTCCTGCCGCTCGAGGAGCGGCCACAAAGCGCGCCATCACCGTCGAGTGCCAGCGCCCTGTCCGACGAGCGGGTCGAGCATCTGCGCGAGCAGAGGATCGGCACGGCGCTGAAGAATGCGCAGCTGGCCGGCGACCTGGTGCCGCTGGTCGAGGCCGAGCGGCGGGTGAGCGAGATCGGGCGGGCGGCGCGCGATCGGATGCAGGGCTGGCTTCGCGGAATGGCCGAAAGGTTCGCGGCGACCAGCGATTTGAGGGCGATCATGGCGCTCGGCGAGGAAGGGATCGACGCGGTGTTTGCCGAGCTCGCCGACGCCGCCGCCGGCGGCGCTTTCGCCGGCGAGGACGAGGCGGAGCTGACGGCTGAGGAAAGAGCGGAGCTCGAGGCGGCCGCTGAGGAGCAATGAACGCTCCCTGCGCTGCGCCGCGGTTCCATTACGGCCGCTTCGGCGAGCATGGCGAGACTCTGCGGCGCAACGCCCGGCGCATCGACCGCGCCGCGGCCGAGGGGCTGCGGCCGCCGCCGCGGATGCGGGTGTCGACCTGGGCGGAGCGGAATCGCCGCTTCCCTGACGACGACGCCTATCCGGGCCCGTGGAAGCATTCGACGGCGCCCGAGCTGGTCGAGATCATGGACGCGCTTTCCCCGCACGACCCGTGCGAGGAAGTGGTGCTGCCCAAGTGCGCCCAGTCGGGTGGATCGGCCTCGGCCGAGAATTGGATCGGCTACGTGTCGGACCTCCGGCCCGGGCCGATGCTGTTCGTCCAGGCGACGCTCAAGGCCGCCTGGGACTGGGCAGCGGAGAAATTCTGGCCGATGGTCGAGGCCTCGCCGCGGCTCAGTCCGGACCGCGGCGGAACGATCAAGGGCCTCGGCCTGCCCGACGGCGACGGGTCGACCAAGCACAAGATCAAGTTTGCCCGGTCGAACGGCTACGTGCTGTTGGCCGGCGCCAATTCGGCGGCGGGCCTGCGGCAGCGCACGGTGCGCTACGCGATCGAGGACGACCTCGACCAGTGGCCGGACGACCTCGACGGGCAGGGAAGCCCGGAAGAGATGGTCAGTCAGCGTCTCAAGGTGTGGCGCCGACAGGGCCTGTCGAAGCGGCTGAAGATCTCGACGCCGACGATCGAGGGGGCGAGCAAGATCGAGGCGGCGCATCGGTCGAGCGACCGGCGCCGCTTCTACCTGAAGTGCCCGGGCTGCTCGGCGCGCTTCGCGCCCGACTGGGGCGATATCCGCTGGCCGGACGGCAAGCCGGAGGAGGCGCACCTGGTGGCGCCCTGCTGCGGATCCGTCGTCGAGCATTGGCAGAAGGCGGAGATGAAGCTGCCCGACGGGTGGCTGTCGGAGGAGATTCCGCCGGCGACCGAAGGCGGCGAGGCCGCCCGGCCGCCGCGGCACATGAGCGAGGAGGATTTCCAGGGCTGGCGGGCGCAGATGCCGGCGAGCCGCCGGCGGGGCTTTCACCTGACGGGGATCATCTCCTCGTTCCAGACGTGGGCCGACATGGCGGTCGGATTCGTCGCTGCCCAGGGCGATATCAACAAGCTCAAGACCTGGACCAACCTGGTCCTGGGCTGGGTGTTCGCTCTCAAGGGCGAGACGCCCGACAGCGACCGGCTGAAGGAACTGAAGGAACAGGAATGGGGCCGGGGGCAGGTACCCGCCGGCCCGGTGGTGACGACGCTCGGGGTCGACGTCCAGGGCGACGGCCTGTTCCTCGAGCTGGTCGGATGGGGGCCGAACGCCGAGAGCTGGCAGCTCGACGCACGGTTCATCCCCGGCGCGACCGACGTCAAGATGGAAGGCGCCTGGGCCGAGCTCGACGCCTATTCGAAGCGCGGAGTCACGTACGCGGGCGGCAAGGTGCTGTCGATCGACATGGAATGCGTCGACGCCGGCTATCATACCGAGGCGGCGCAGGCCTATTGCGCCCGGCGTCCCCACCGCCTGGCGGTGTTCGGCCGCGACGGATGGACCAGGCCGATCCTCGGCCGCGGCGAGGCGCTGGCCTACGGCAAGAGCGGCAAGCGCGCTGGCCAGGCATCGAAGCGGGCGCAGGACAAGGCCTATATCGTCGGCACGTTCGGCGCGAAGGCGAGCTGGTACGGATATCTGCGATCGACCATCGCCTATGCGGCGGCGATCGTCGCCGAGGGAAGCGGAACGGCGCGGCCGCGCGGGCTGTGCCATTTCAGCCGGGACACGCCGGAAGACTGGTTCGAGCAGGCGACGGCCGAGGCGATCGTCGCTAAGGTGTCGAACGGATATCCGAAGCGGATCTGGCAAGTGATGCCGGGCCGCGAAAACCACTATCTCGATTGCCGGATCTACAACATGGCCGCGGCCGAAAAGCTGCTGCTCGACACGCTCGGCGAAGCGGACTGGGAGCGCCTGCGGAGCGAGCGCTGCGCGCCCAAGAATCCCGACCAGGGCGACCTGCTGGCGAGTCCGCTATCGCCCGGCGAAGTGAGTGCCGCCGACGAGGCGAATGACCAGCGCGGCGGCGACGAGCGCTCGACCTGGATTGAACCGAAGAAGGATTGGCTTTGATGCTTTTGATAGGCCTGACGCTTGCGGCCGCCATCATGGGAGCGGCTGCCGGTTGGCTGTTGCGCCCCTGGCTAGAAGTTCGGGCCCGGCAGCTGTTGCCCTTCCTGCCGGCGGTGGTTGCAGACCAAGTGGCGGGCGGCGCAACGCTGGCAGGCCGTCTTGACGCATCGATCACCGAGATTGAGAGCCAGATCCGGCAGGGGATCGACGCCGAGCGCAACGCGACCCGGCTGCAAATTCTCCGCGAAGTGAGGGACGGCGACTGATGCCAGCACCGGATTACGCGACCGAGATCGCCGCGCTCGAGCGGGCGATGGCCAGCGGCGAGCTGACGGTCGAGGCCGACGGCGACCGGGTCACCTATCGCTCGACGTCCGACCTGATCGCGGCGCTTGACTATTACCGGCGCAAGGCCGCCGCGGCATCGGGCCCGCAGCTGCGCGGCGGCGCGACCTTCGCGGTGTTCGACAGGGACTGAGCAGATGGGCCTCGGCGAATTCATCGACCGCGCGATCGCGCCGTTCGCGCCGCGAATGGCGGCGAGGCGCATAATCGCTCGGCAGGGCCTCGCCCTGATGCGGCAGTTCGACGCGGCCGCAAATTCGCGCCGGACGCGCGGGTGGAAGCGCCCGCACACCGACGCCGACGCCGAGACCTGGCAGGCCCGGGCGAGGCTGCGCGCCGCGGGCCGCGAGCTGGCGCGGAACAACAAATATGCCGAGGCCGGAGTGCGACACCTGGTCGCCGACATGATCGGCGATGGAATCGCGCCGCAGTTCGTCCATGCCGAAAAGGCCGTCGCGCAAAAGGCGCAGGACAGCTGGGACCGCTGGGCCGAAGGCAAGGTGGACGGCCACGACGATTTCTACGGCGTGCAGAAGACGGCGGGCTGGGGCGTCGTCGTCGACGGCGAGATCCTGACGGTGTGGAAGCCGGACTCGAATGGGCCAGACGGCCGCGTCGAGGGGATCGAGGGCGACCATCTCGACGAATCGAAAGTCGAGGAGCGCGCTGGCGGCGGGCGAATCGTCCAGGGCGTCGAATTCGACCGCTACAACGACCGGATCGCCTACTGGCTGTTCGACCGCCACCCGGGCGGCCTGGCGTTGCTGTCGACCTATCAATCATCGGCGGTCCCGGCGAAGCATATCGACCATGTGTTCGAGCGCACCCGGTTCGGTCAGACGCGAGGCGTGTCCTGGCTGGCGGCGGTCGCGCTCGACCTCAAGGATATCGGCGAGATCGAGGACGCGGTCCGCACCCAGCAGAAGGTGCAGGCCTGCCTCGGGCTGATCCTGACGCCGGGCGAGGATCAGGACGCTTCGCCGCTGGCCGCCGAGGGCGAGGTCGAGAAGAATTTGAAGACGGGCCGTCTCGACGAGACGATCAGCCCGGGCATGATCTACCGCGCCCGCAAGGGTGAGAGCGTGACGTCGCTCACGCCGAACGCCACCGGCGGCGCCGTCGAGTTCATCCGCCAGCAGCTGGCGTCGATCTCGGCGAGGCTGGCGCCCTATCACCGGATGACGGGCGACGTCAGCCAGGCCAATTATTCGTCGCTTCGCGCAGCGATGCTCGGCAGCTGGGCGCTGCTCGACGACTGGCAGCAGAATGTGTTCATTCCGCACCTGGTGCGCCCAGCGGTGATGCGGCGAATGCGGCGCCTGGCGATCGAGACCGGCGACAACCGCTATCTCGACGTCGGGATCAATTACGCGCTTCCGGTGCGCCGCTTCGTCGACCCGATCAAGGATCTGATGGCCGAGGTCATCGAGATCCGCGCGGGCATCAAGACGCTGCCGCGAACGCTGGCCGAGCGGGGCATCAACAGCGACCGGCACCTGGCCGAGATCGCCGCGATCAACGCCCAGCTCGACGAGCTCGGGCTGGCGCTCGACACGGACCCCCGCCGGCTGACCGACGCCGGCGTGCTGCAGGCGGCGGTGGGCTACCTCAAGCCCGGCTCCGACGCCGCGAAGCAAGACTAGGAGACTGACATGAACAAGTCCCGCCACGCGGCGACGATGCTCGCCCGCTCGGCCGCCGAGGCAGAGACGGTCGAGGCCGAGCGCCGCCAACCAATGGCAGGATTCCAGGGCGAGCGCCTGGTCGAGACCAAGACGGCGCTGGCGCCGGGCAGCTACAACGCCAGGGACCGCACGGTCGAGGCGGTGCTGTCGACCGGATCGCAGGTCCGCCGCTATTTCTTCACCGAGGAGCTGGAAATCAGCGCCGAGGCGATCGACCTGTCGCGCGCCGAGAACGGCCTCGTCTGCCTGCTCGATTCCCACAACAAGAGGGAGACGGCGGCGGTGCTCGGCACGGTCACCGACGTGCGTATCGAGAACGACCAGCTGGTCGGCACGCTGAAGTTCGGCGAGACCGATCGGGCGCGCGAGGTCGAGGGCATGGTCGCCCGCGGCGAGCTCAAGGGAATTTCGATCGGCTACCGGGTTTCGAAATGGGAAATCCAGAGCGTCGAGGACGAGCATGAGACCTGGCGCGCCACGCACTGGGAGCTGCTCGAGGTCAGCATTGTATCCGTTCCCGCGGATGCGGACGCCAGGGTCCGCTCCGATAGCGGGGTCACGCCTGGCGCAACCTGTGAGGAAGAGAAGATGAACCGTTCGAATGCGGGCGGCGCAGTTGCGCCTGCCACCCCCGCTGCCGAGGCCAGCGCCGCGGCAGTCCCCACGTCGGCAACCGAGCCGACTCGCGCTGCCGAGCCCACTGTTGCTGCGGCAACGCCGGCGCCGGCGCTGGCCATCGAGCCAACCGCGAGCCGCTTTTCGGCCACCGCGGCGCTCGAGTTCGTCAACCAGGCCCGCGACCTCGGCGTCGAGGAGCGTGCCCAGGAGCTCGTCCGGCAGAACGAGAGCGGCGAGGTCGGCATCGAGGCCGCCCGCCAGGCAATCCTGCGCGCCGCGGCCGAGCGGCAGCGCGCCGACACGGCCCCTGCAGCCACCGGCCCGACCGTCCAGGTCAACAACCGCAACGAGGAAGCGTCGCGCGACGCGATCGTCGGAGCGCTGGTCGCCCGCTGCACCGGCGAATCGCCGGCGGAGGCAAGCCGCGACTATATGGGCATGCGGCTGCTCGATATCGCCCGCGAGCGCGCCGGGGTTTCCCCGCGCGAGCGTGATGCGATGATCATCCTTCGCGCCGCCAATACCAGCTCGGACTTCCCGCTGCTGCTCGAGGCGGCAGCCAACAAGATCCTGCTGGCCGCCTACGGCCGCGCCGAGCCGACCTATCGGGCGATCGCGCGGCGCCGCGACCTCAGCGACTTCAAGGCGACGAAGCTGCTGCGCGTCGGCGATTTCCCGACCCTCCAGGCCTACCAGGAGGACGGCGAAATCAAGGTCGGGACGATCAACGAGGGCCGCGAGACGGTGATCCTCGGTTCCTATGGCCGGATCCTGCGCCTGTCGCGGCAGGCGATCGTCAACGACGACCTCGGCGCGTTCGACGACGTGCTGGGATCGATCGGCGGAATGGTCTCGCGGTTCGAGAATGCTACCTTCTACGCGATGAAGGCGGCGAACAGCGGCAATGGGCCGAAGCTCGCCGACAACGTCAACCTGTTCAACTCGGCGCACGGCAACCTTGCCGCGTCGGGCGGGGCGGTCGACGTGACCACGCTGGGCGCAGGCCGGGCGGCGATGCGCAAGCAGAAGGACCTCGACGGCAACCCGCTCAACATCGCGCCGAAGACCATCCTGGTCGGGCCTGACATCGAAACCACCGTCCAGCAGTTCCTGGCGCCGATCCAGCCTGCCGAGGGTGGCAAGGTCAACCCGTTCGCGGGCAAGCTCGACCTGGTCGTCGAGGCGGCGATCACCGGCAATGGCTGGGAGCTGTACGCCGATCCGTCGGCGCTGCCGGTGTTCCACTACGGCTATCTGGCCGACGCGCCCGGCCCGCGGGTGATCACCGAGGAGCCGTTCAACGTCGACGGTCTCGCCTGGCGCGTGACGCTCGACTTCTATGCCGGCGGCACCGACTACCGCGGTGCGTACCGCAACCCGGGCTAGGGCGCGGTCCAATAGGGGCGGCGGTCACCGGACCGCCGCCTGTCACCATCCTTTTTTGAGCGACCGGGGGGCGATCGGCCCGGGATCCCGGCAGGAGACCGAAAATGCGGAATTATGTTGCGCCAGGCGAGGCCCTGGACCTGACCGCCCCGTCGGGCGGAGTCGTGGGCGGCAACGCCTACAAGATCGGCTCGGCGATCGTCATCGCGGCCTCGGATGCCGCCGAGGGCGCGCCATTCGTCGGCTACATGGAAGGCGTCTACGACGTCGAGGCGGCGACTCACGCGTCCGACCAGGCGTGGACCGAGGGCATGCTCGTCTATTGGGACGACAGCGCCAAGAAGTTCACCAAGACGTCGACGTCGAACACCAAGGCCGGCGTCGCTGCCGCCGCCAAGACTTCGACCGCCGCCGGCGGCCGAATCCGCCTCGTCCCGAGCATCTAGGGAGCTCCCCCGCGATCGCGGCGGCCTGGCCGTCGCTTTCGCGGGGGTCCTGACGGGCTTCGGGCATGTCGTTCGCCGAGACACTGGCGCGCCAGCAGCAGGCGGTGTTCGACCGTCTCGGCGAGGACGCGACCTGGACCGGCGTCGAAGACGTCGTCCGGGTGCGGAGGCGCGAAGCAGACGAGGAGCTGCGCTTCGACCGCGGAGCGGCGGTGATGGGCGGACACCTGATCATGGTGCGCCGGTCGGAAGTCGCCGATCCGGTCGAAGGAAACCAGGTGCAGATCCTCGACGCGAGCGGCGAGCCGGTGCCCGGCGCGCTCTATGCCCTCGCCGGCGAGCCGATGCTCGACCGCAAGGGCGTGTGGCGCTGCGCCGTTCGCCCGATCGCGGTCGAGGAGGAATAAGGCAATGCGCGTAACCGCCGGCTTCGAAGGCCTCGAGCAGGCGTTGGCGGCGGCGGCCGCAGACTTCCGCCGTTCCGCCGAGGTTGCGGTCGGGAAAGCCGCCGAGGGCATCCAGCGCGAGCTGCGCGAGCAGACTCGCGGAGCGCTCGGGCAGAAAACCGCCAATACATGGCGTTCGAACGTCTACGCCAACGAGGGCAGCCCGCGCGGGCCGGCGGCGCTGGTGTTTTCCAAGGCGCCGCGAATCATCGATTTCTTCCGTGCCGAGCGGGTGGTGACGCCCGGCGGCAAGACCGCGTTCGCCATCCCGGTCAATCCGATGATCGCCGGGCGCGGGCGGAAGGCAACGATCAAGGAGGTCGAGGCGCGACTCGGCAAGCTCGAGGCTGTCCCTTTGCCAAGCGGCAACATCGGCCTGTTCGCGGTGCCGAGGCGGGCCAAGACCCTGATCCGACGCAAGGGCGCCAGGCCCGCCGAGCGGATCCTGATGTTCGTCCTGGTGCGCAGCATCATGAGCCGCAAGCTGATCGACATGGAATCGCCGCGGCAGCGATGGTCGGCGCGGCTGCCGGGGCTGCTGGCGGAAGCCTTCGAGAATAGCCGGGACCACGGGCGAGGCGGGCAATGACCAAGCAGCTGCAGATCCTGCTGGCGCTCAAGGCGCTGGTGGCGTTGGCGCTGCCCGGGGCGAAGATCCGCGGCTTCGACAAGGATGCGTCGAAGCCGGAGAAGATCGGCGCGCACGGCTGCGTGATCGGCCATCCCGGCGACCCCGGCCAGCCCGAGGTCGACCTGTCGCCGCTCGCTTACAATTACCGCCATGAGATGTTCCTCGAGGTCGCAGCGCCCGACGGCGCCGGCGGCGAGGATCTCGACGCGCTGTTCGCGCCGATCGACGCGGCGATCGCCGCCGACCGGACGCTCGGCGGCCTCGCCCACTGGATCGAGGCCGGAACTCCGGACCGAAACGACCGGACGACCGACTCGGTCGCCACCACCAACTGGGCGGTCGTGCCCATCATCGCCGAATACAGCTGCAGCTCGCCGCTGGCCTCGGCCTGACCATAGCCACCCTAACCCTGCCCTCTCCCATCAAGGGAGAGGGGGACGTTGAACCAGGAGATAAGACATGCGCGCACGCGGCTCCAATGCCCGCCTTCACGGCCAGTTCGAGGCCGAATATGGCGTCCCGCCCTCGGCGAATTTCATCCTGTTTCCGTTCGTCTCGTCGAACCTCGGATCCGAGCAGGGGCTGATCGAAAGCGACCTGCTCGGCCAGGGGCGCAACGGCTATGATCCGACGCTCGACGTCGTCACCAATGACGGCGATCTCGTGGTGCCGGTCGACGCCCGGGCCTTCGGGCACTGGCTGACGCTTTTCTATGGCGAGCCGGAAAGCACGCCCGAAGGCGCGGCCAGCGGCCATATCGCCTTTTCGGCGCAGCCGGCGGCGGGGTCGACCATCACCATCAACGGCACCGCCTTCACCTTCCGCGCGTCGGGCGCGAGCGGCAACGAGATCAACAAGGGCGCGACCCTGGCCGACACGCTGGACGAGGCGGCCACCGTGCTCAACGGCAGCGCGGCGCCCGGAGTGGCCGCGGCCACCTATGCCCGCGACGGCAACCGGCTGACCGTCACCCACAACACGCCGGGCACCGCCGGCAACGCCTTCACGCTCGCGGCGCAGGCGGCATCGAACGGAACGGTCTCGGGCGCGACCCTGGCCGGCGGCACCAACAAGCACGTCTTCACCTCGGGCGCCGAGGAGCTGCCGTCGATGGCGATCGAGACGGCGCATCCCGAAGTGCCGAGCTTCGAGATGAACAAGGGCGTGCGCGGCAATGTCATGCGCGTCGAGCTCAGCCGCCGCGGCCTGCTCAACGCCACGCTGGCGCTGGTCGCCAAGGGCGGCGCGGTGGCGACGGAGAGCGCCGCCGGGACGCCGATCGCGATCGACGTCGCCCGCTTCGCCCAGGCGACCGGATCGGTTCGCAAGGACGGCGCGCAGCTGGGCAGCGTCGTCGCCGCCGCCCTCGCCTTTTCCAACAATCTCGACAAGGTCGAGACGATCCAGCCCGACGGCGAGATCGAGGACGCCGACCCCGGCATGGCGACGGCGACCGGCAATGTCACGGTCCGCTTCAAGGACCATAGCCTGCTCGACAGCGCCACCGGGCGCGACCCGATCGACCTCAGCTATGGCTGGAGCTTCGGGCCGTTCAGCCTCATCTTCACCGCCAGCAGGGTGTTCCTGCCCAAGCCCAAGCGCCCGATCGCCGGGCCGCAGGGCGTCCAGGCGAGCTTCGACTGGCAGGGGTCGGGCGAGGACGGGCCGGTGCTGGTCGCCGAGCTGGTCAACGACGTCGAATCCTACGCGATCTGATGCGCATCCTTGGCAAGGCGCAGGAGCCGCTGCGGGTCTCGATCCCGGCCAACGACGACGGCGAGGCGGCATGGGTGGTGCTGGCGCCGATCACCCCGGCGATGCGCCGGCGGGCGCATCGCGCGGCCCGCCGGCTGCTCGGCGACATCGACCCGGAGTCGATCACCGACGCCGAGCTCGACCGCCTGGTCGATGCCGGCGAAGCGGCGAGCCGCGAGCTGATCCGGCTCGGCGTGGTGGAATGGGGCGGCATGGTCGGCGAGGACGGCGAGCCGTTCGCGCTGACGCCCGACCGCGAGACCCGGCTCGAGTCCGCCAACGAACCGGACCGCCCGCAAGGAACGATCGACCTGCTGCTGGCCGACGAGGAGGCGTTCGACCTGCTCGACGCGGCCTATGTCCGGCCCGACGCCGAGCGGAGGGCGGAAAAAAACGGATTGTCCGCCTCGCCGAGTGGCACTGGGGAGGCGGCGACGGCGGACAAAGATATTGCCAGCTCAGCTGCGCCAGCAAAGCCGACGGGGGCGAGCCGGACGGCCGCTGCGAAGAGTGCCCGTACGCGCAAAACCGACTGCGCAGCGAAGAAGCGGAAGACGCCTGGCACGTCCTGACCGGCTGCGCCCGCCAGCTTCGCCGGGCGGGCATGGCCGGCGTTCCGGTCGGGCTCGACTTCGCGGCGGTGCTCGCCTCGGCCGAGGCGCAGGGCGCCGGGACCGGGCTGATCGCCGAGATATTGCCCGACATTGAAGTGGTGCTGCTCACCGCCCTCGCCGAGGGCGAGGACGCGGAAGAATAAGGGAACCAGCGGATGCCGAGGGATATCAGCGCGTCGATGCGCGTCGGCATTTCCGGCGTCAATGACGTGTCGCGCGGTCTCGCCAAGATCGGCGAGGATGGCAAGGCGGCGGCCGAGACGATCGCCACGGGTATGGAGTCGGCCGCCGACCGCGGCCGCAAGGCGATCGAATCGATCGGCACCGCCGCCGCAGCAGCCGGATCCGGCGGCAGCGGCCGCGGGCCGCTGGCCGAGGCGATGGCGCGCGACGTCGAGGCGGCCAAGGCGACCCTCGACATGCTCGAGAAGGACAGCGAGGCCTTCCTTCTGCGCCGCGACAATTTCGCCCGCCGACTGGCGCGGGTCGAGGCCGACGGCAACGGCGAGACCGAGCGGGCGATCGCCCTGCGGGCGCAGCTTGCAGAGATCGACAAGGCCTATTTCGAGCAGATGGCGCGAGGCACGGCCGCGACCGAGGATTTCGTCCAGGTGTCGCGCGAGCTGGCCAACGACCTGGCCGGAACCGCGCCCAAGCTCGGAGCCAGTGGCGAGGCGGCCCGCGAGTATGAAAAGCAGCTGCGGGCGCTCGAGCGCGCGCTCGACGCAGCCGGCGAGCCTCAGCGCACCTATGCCGAGCGGATCGCGACGATCAGCAATCTGTGGCGCGAGGGGGTGATCGACGGCGAGCACGCCCGATCGCTGCACGAAGCGGCGACCCGAGCGCTCGAGGACGAAAGCCGGGCGATGGGCGAGTCAACCGTCCGCGCCGGCCAGCTGCGCCTCGGTTACCGAAGCCTGTCCAGCCAGGTCAGCGGAATGGTCGACGCGATCATGCGCGGCGAGGACCCGATCCGCGCCATCACCAGCAGGCTCAACAACACGGGCGCGGCAGTCACTCGGCTGCAGGGCGCGAAGGGCGGCCTCGCCAGCTTCCTGATGGGGCCGTGGGGCGTGGCGATCGGCGCCGGCACGGCCTTGCTGGCCGGCCTCGCTCTCAAACTGGGCAAAACCGAGGACGAGGTCAAGAAGCTCACCGACCGGATGAAGGAGCAGGCCAGGCAGGCCGAGCTCAACGCCCAGGCCAATGCGGTGTGGGAGAGCAGCCTTGACGGGCTGATCGACAAGAGTCGCAAGCTGCGCGACGAGACCGACGCTTCGCTGCAGACCGAGCGGGTCCGCGTCCAGGCGCAGGTCGACGCGGCCGCCGCCGCCCTGGCGCGCTCGCGGGGCGAACTGGACCGCGTCTCGAGCGACCTGGAACGGGCCGAGCAGCGGCTCGCCCAGGCCCGCACGGCCGTGCGAAGCGCCGAAGGCATGAGCGACGAGGATCCGGCGCGCGCCTCGGCCGTGATCGCCGCCCGCCAGCGGCTGTCGGCCGCCTCGGCCGAAGTCACGCGCCTCAAGGGCGAGCTGCAGCAGGCGACCGCCGCGAGCCAGAATTTCGCCGACAGCGTCGAGAACCTCAACGTCCGCCTGGCGCGGGTCAAGGCCGGCGACCTGGCCGATCCGGTCAAGGCCCGCTTCGCCCGCATGCGCGAGGAGGCCGAGCGGACGATCAAGGACGTCGACAGGCTCGCCGCCCGGCTTGCCGAGATCGACCGCATGGAGCGCCAGGCGCGCGAGCAGAGCCGTGGCAATGGCGAGTTCGGGCGGCGAGTTTCGGCCGCGGAGGCGGCGGCGATCGCCCGGGCGGCGGGGCTGCAGGTCAACAGCGGCGACCGCAGCTACGCCCAGCAGAAGGCGCTGTACGACGCCTGGGTCGCCCAGGGACGGCCGAAGGACAATCCGGTGGCGCCGCCGGGCAGCAGCGCCCATGAAGGCGCGCGCGGCCGCTGGGCGCTCGATATCCAGGCCGGCCCCGGCGTCGACCCGGCGAGCATCCGCAAAACCTTCGACGCCCAGGGCGTGCGCCTGACCAAGATCCTGCGCGAGCGCGGCCACTGGCACGTCGAGGGCATGCGCGACCAGTCTGAGGTGCGCGCCGAGCGGATGCAGACCGAAGCCGAGGCCACCGAGGCGGCGACCAATGCCGCCCTCGCCCTCGCCCGAGCGTATCTGACCAGCGCCGAGGCGGCCGCCCGTGCCCGCGCCGAGCGGGCGAGCGTCGCCGAGGCGACCCGCAAGGGCATGGACGCCGACGCGGCGGCCACCCGGCAGCTGGCGCTCGAAGTGGCCAATGCCGCCGCCGAGGGCGCGCGCGGCGTCGCCCAGCTCGAGGAAGAGACGGCGGCAAGGGCCGAGGTGCGCAAACAGGTCGAGGCGGGCACGCTCGCCGCCAGGGACATGGACCAGGCGCTTCAGCAGGAAGCGGCGCTGCGCCCGCTGGTGCGGCTTCAGGCGGTCGCCCAGGGCGAAGCGCTGGCAGTGCTGACGCAGGTCATCGACCGCTATCGCAAGTCGCTCAAGGACGCCAACGACGAGGAGGCGCGCGGCCAGGCGCTGCGGGCGATCACCGCGCTTCGCGCCGACAATGACAATGCCCGGGCGATGCTCGGCTTTGCCGGCAGCGACGCGGAGCGCCGGATCGAGCAGGCCCGGCGGGCGGCGGAACGCGACGCCGAGAAGTTTCAACCCGAGGACCGGTCGGCCTATGTCGACCAGCGGGTCGAGCGCGAGAGGCTGGCGATCGCCCAGGAGCGCGAGGACCTGGTCCGCCGCACCCGCGAGGGACTGCAGGACAATCTCACCCTGCTCGAGGCGGAACTCGGAATGGCCGGGCTGTCGCGTTCCGAGCGCGAAAAGAAGCTGCGGCTGCTCGATCTCGAGCTCCGGCTCAACCGCGACCTCGGCGCCGAATATAGTGAGCAGATCGCGCTGATCCTCGAAATGGCCGAGGCCGAGGACGATCTGCGCCGCAAGGTCGAGCAGGCGGTCGCCGCCCAGGAGGAGTTCCGCCGGATCGGCGAGGGCATCATCGACGAGCTGTTCGACCCGAAGAACTGGGAGGACTGGGGCGCGGCGGGCAAGCGCATCCTCAAGGAGCTGCTGCGCGAGATGCTGATCCTCGCGGCAATCAACCCGCTGAAGAATGCCCTGTTCGGAACCAATCACCCGACGCTCGGCGCCGGGCTGCAGCCGATGGGCGGCGGCGGCAAGGACTGGATCGGCCAGGTGATCGGTGGACTCGGGGCGATCTTCGGCGGGTCCGGAATGTGGCCGAAGGGCAGCATCGGCATGAACCCGACCGCCGGCGCGATCGGCATGGCGAGCGGCACCGAATATTTCTCGGGCGGCCATGCCTGGGTCGGCGAGTTCGGCAAGGAGCTGGTGCGCCTGCCGCGGGGCTCGAAGATCCATTCGGCGGCGACAAGCCGGCGCCTCGCGGCGGCCAACGACTCGGCGCCGCTGGTGCCGATCAACATCGCCATCGACGCGACCGGCGCCGATGCTGCGGGCTTGGCGCGCGTCGAAACCCAATTGCGCCAGCTCGAGGAGAGCATCCCGGTCCGGGTCGTCGCCGCCTGGCAGGACGCGCGATCGCGCTTCGTGGTGCGCGGCTGATGCGCATCATCGACATGGCGAGCTCCGGCTTCGCCCAGCAGGAATTCGAGATCCAGCGGGTCGATCATGGGGCGCCGGAGGCCGGCGGGCGGATCGGCGGGGTCCAGGCCGGTCAGCCGCTGTGGCTGGCGGTGTGGACGGTCGGAAAAATCGGCGCCCGCCGGTCGGACGAGCTGCGCGCCTGGCTCAGCCGGATGCGCGGCGCCACCCGCCGGCTGCTCGGCCGCGACCTCGCCAGGCCCTATCCGCTCGCCCATATCACCGGCTTCGCCCGCATGACCCTGGCCGATGGATCGCCGTTCACCGGCGCCGCCGCCGACTGGTCGGAGACGCTGGACTCCGAAGGCGACAGCCGGGTGACGCTCGAGGGGCTTCCCCCCGGGCTGATCCTGTCGACGCTCGACTATATCGGCTTCAAGTGGACGGCGACCGAGCCGTCGGTGGCCGGCACCGAATGGCGGGCGAAGGTGCGGGTCGTCGAGGGAGGCATTGCCGATCCCGCCGGCACGGTGACCGTGACTTGCGAGCCGCCGGTGCCCTCCTGCGTTCCGCCCGGCGCGAGCGCGCATCTCGACCGGCCCGCCTGCATCATGGCGCTGATCACCGACCAGACCAGGCTGCAGGCCATCGACCGCCGCCTCGCGGTGCGCGGCGGAACGGTCGCGGCTATTCAAGACCTGAGGTCGTAACCGATGAAGACGATCGCACCCGCCGCCAAGGCGGCGATCGCGCGCGGCGAGGCGATCGTCACCGGCGCGGTCGAGATATTGAGCGGCCCGGCGATCCGCCTGTGGGGCGGCTTCGGCGCGATCGCGATCGGCGGCGAAAGCTATCAGGGCATCGGCGACCGCGGCCTTGCCCAGCAGACGTCGGGCGCGATCGGCGGCATCGCCCAGGGTGTCACGCTGACCCTGTCGGGCGTCGAGCCCGAAGCGCTCGCTCTGCTCGACGCCGACGAGATCAAGGGCGCGCCGGTCGTCATTCGCCGGCTGATCTTCGCCGGCGACGGCAAGACGCTGCTCGACGCCCACGTGTTCGACCGCGGCAGGGTGGACACGGTGACAAGCGAGGAGACCGTCGGCGGCGAGGCGGCGGTGCGGGTGATGGTCGAGAGCGCCGCGCGCGGGCTCGGCCGACGCGGCGAGCGGATGCGGTCCGACGCCGATCAGAGGCTGATCAACCCGAACGACGGCTATTTCCGCAACACCAGCTTCGCGGCCGAAAAGATGCTCTACTGGGGCGGCAAGAAGCCGCACCGGGTCGGAAGCGTCATGGGCGGCGGCGGCTCGGGCGGCTTCACCGGCGGCGGGCCGTCGTCTACCGTCGTGAGCCATTGATGCCGCGGCGGCGGCGCGCGCGCCCCGGCGAGCGCGACATTGCGGCGCTGCTCGAGATCCTCGAGCAAAGGCTCGCGACGCCGCACCGCATCGGGCGTCGGCAGAACGATTGCATCGCCTTCATGCTGGCGGCGGTCAAGGCGCAGACCGGCCATAACCCGATCGGCCGGGCCAGCTGGTCGAGCTGGCGAGGCGCGCTTCGGGTGCTTCGCCGACTGGCCGGCCCCGGGGTGGATCGGCGCGCGGCGATAGAGCGGCTGCTCGACCGCCATTTCCGCCGAATCGCGCCCGCCGAGGCCATGCGCGGCGACATCGCCGGGGTGTCGGATCCGCTGCTGGGGATCCATCCGGCGATCGTCGAAGGCGAGACTCTGGCGATGCCGGGCGACGACGGCCTCAAGCGGCTGCCACGCCGGGCAATGGTGGCGGCGTGGTCCGCCGTCGATCGACCCGAATGAGTAAATTCGTCGGGATGAACCTCCTCGACCTCGCCCCGCGAGGTCTGCGGCAAGGACGAATTCATGTCTAAATTCGTCGGGTTCATTGTCGGCACGGCGCTGGTCGTGGCCGGCATCGTCACTGGCAACGTCGCCCTGATCATCCAGGGCGGCGCGATGATCGCGTCCAACGCGCTCGCCCTGCTGCTGGCGCCCAAGGGGCCGGCGCGGACCGCGCAGGAGATGCAGATCCAGCTCGGCGAGCAGCCGAGGAGCGCGATCGTCGGCGAGACGGCGGTCCCCGGCAGCCTGGTCGACGCGTTCAATTACGGGGGCAAGTACGGCACCGACTGGGAAGTGCTGATCATCCGCCTGGCGGATCACAAATGCGACGGGCTGACGGGCTTTTACGCCAACGACGAATTCTACCCCTATACCGCCGACGGCCTGGTCGCGGCGATCAACAACAAGCTCTACGTCTATTTCCGCGGCGACACGAACAGCAAGGCGCTGTCGCCGGTCGTCACCGCCAACGGGCCGGGCTGGACGGCGGCGCACAACGGCGATTCGGGCTGCGACGTGGTGGTGGCCTACAAGGCCGATCCGCCCGATTCCAAGCAGCCGGAATGGCCGGGCGGGCGCCCGCGCTTCCTGTTCGTCGTCAAGGGCCTGAAATGCTACGACCCGCGCAAGGATTCGACGGTCCCGGGCGGTTCGGGAAGCCACCGCTGGAACGACCCTTCGACCCGGGAATGGTCGGACAACCCGATCGTCTGCCGCTACAATTACGCGCGGGGCATCTATGCCAACGACCTGGTCGGCAATCCGGCCGGGCTGCTGGTCGGCCGCGGGCTGAGCGAGGCCGAGGCGCCGCCGGAGAATGTGTTCGCCCCGGCCAATTTGTGCGACGAGCTGGTCGCCGGCGAGAAGCGCTACCGCGTGTCGGGGCCGATCTACGCCAACCAGCCCTTCCTGCAGGTCGAGGAGATGTTCGCGGCCGCCTGCGGCGGGTCGGTCATCACCCGCGAGGGGTCGGTCGAGATCGAGCCCGGCCAGGCGCGCAGCGTCGTCGCCCATTTCACCGACGCCGACGTGCTGTCGGCGAGCCCGGTCAAGTGGAATCACGGCATCTTGTCGGAAAGCAGCGAGGAGTGGATCAACAGCGTCGTCGCCCGCTACGTCGAACCGGCCAAGAAATGGAGCGATCATGCCGCCCCGGTGCGGCGCGACCTCGCCGACATCGCCGCCGACAAGAAGCCGCGAGAGGCGAGCATCACACTGCGCCTGGTCCGCTGGGCGGCCCAGGCCGGCCGGGTCGCCGAGATCGTCCGCCGCTTCGGGCGGCTGTGGGGCAGGGCGGAAGTGGTGCTCGGGCCGCGCTTTTGCGACCTCGAGGACGGCGACTGGGTCAACTGGACGTCGGAGCGCCGGTTCGGCGGCGCCACCCGCACCTTCCGGGTCGAGGCCTATCAGCTCAACGAGAAATGGCACAACCGGCTGACCCTTCGCCAGATCAACGCGACCGTGTTCGGCGAGGGGGCGTTCATTCCCGACCAGTCCGAAGCCAACCCCAACCCGCAGCCGCCGCCGATCGGCGCCCCGGACAGCGGCGACTGGACCCTGACCGGCGGCTCGGCCGAGGGCAGCGGCGGAACCGTGCCGGCGCTGATCGTCGAGGGCGCGGTGTCGGACCCCGCGGCCGAGGCGGTGCTGTTCGAATATCGCCTCGCCGACCCCGGCAACGGCCCGGACGAGGGCTGGGCGAGCGCCGGGACCGAATCGGCGGCGGTCACCGCCAAGCTGATCACCGGCCTCGCGGCGGGCGCCGATTATGAAGTGGCGATCAGCTACCGGGTCCAGGGGGAGCTCGGCGACCGGCTGATCCTCGGTCCGGTCACCGCCGGCGGAGCAAGCATGGTCGCCCAACTGATCGCGTCGAGCTACCCGGTCAACCTGACCTTCACGCTGGACAGCGCCGGCCTGGTGACGCTGTCCAGCCACAGCCGCAAATATCTCGACAAGACGGTCGGAGTGACCGGATCGAGCGTGTCGAGCGGCGCCTCGGCGGGCGACCTGGTGCTGGTCTATTATGACGATCCCGAGCGGGCCGGCGGGCCGGTCGGCTTCCAGGCGCTGGTCCTCGCCGCGGCGGCCGGCGACGCCTCGCCGGCCTTCGCCTCGACCGACCATCCCTATCGCCATTTCGTCGCCAGTAAGGTCGTTCCCTCCTCGGGATCGTCGGACGGCGGATCGGACCCCGGCTCGGGCGGCGGCGGCGGCACTCCTCCGGGCGGCGGCGGCCTGGTCGCATATCAGTAAAGGACAAAAGCAAGATGGCGCGACGATTGTGGGCCCGCGAGAGCGCCGGGCTGAAGCTTGGCGTGCAGCTGACCGATTCGGCCGATCGGCCGGTCGATATCACGGGCTGGACCCTGGCGTGCAGCTTCGCGCGCCAGCGCGGGGTCAACCTGCTGACGCTCGGCATGGCGGCAAGCGCGGCGGCGCAGGGCTTCTGGCCGATCGCGCCCGCCGAGGGCCGCTATCAGGTGACGATCCTGCCGGCGAGCCTGCAGGCCATTCCCGACGAGACCGGCGACTTCACCATGTTCGGCGACGTCATCGCCACCCTGCCCGGCGGCGCCCGGCTGTGGATCGAGGATTGGGAGCTGCAGGTGACGGAAGGGCCGACGGCATGATGAGCCCCACAAAATGGCATTTTGCGGGGACCCCGGGGAGGCAAGCGTGAACGATATCATCCAGAAGCTCGCCGCGCCTTCGTTCAAGCAGGTGTTCACCGGCCTGCCTGGCATTGGGGGCGGCGGCGCAGGCGGCGGGGGCCTCGGCGACGGCGATTATGGCGATATCGTCGTCAGCAATAGCGGCTCGACCCTGCTGATCGACCCGGCCGTGCTCAGCACCTATGGCCGCTCGCTGGCCGGTGCCTCGACCTCATCGGCCGCACTTGCCGCGCTCGACCTGAGCCAGATCGCTTGGACCCCATCCGACATTGTCGGCGACGGGGTGACTCCCGACGAGGACGCGATCATGGCGGGCTTTGCTCGCGGCGACGTTATCCTGCCGCACAATGCGGTCATCGCCATCTCCAAGCCGATCCTGCCGCCGTCGAACCGCCGCCTGTGGCTGAACAATGCCCGCATCCTGATGCTGCCGGGCTTCACCACCCAGACCGTGTCGGGCTTCGGCGTCGGCGCGGCGATCGGCGCGATCAACACCAGCGGCGTCCAGATCCTCGGCCCCGGCATCATCGACAGCAACAAGGTCGGCCTCGGCGCCGGCATGGGCAACCGCAAGCATGGCGTGATGTTCGGCAATTCGACCGGCTTCTTCTGCCACGGCTTCACCGTCAAGAATTGCACCGGCTACGCCTGCTTCGCCCAAGGGCAGGGCGCGGGCAAGTTTTCGAGCGGCATCTGGAGCTTCATCGAGACTCTCAACAGCGAATATCACAACGAGCAGATGCAGGCGCGCGGCGTCGCAGTGCTCGACTGCATCATGGGCGACGGCGACGGCGACATTCCTTGCGCCGGGTGGCTTCACCCCTTCTTCAACGGCGCCGGCTGCGAGGACATTCATTATGCCCGCTGTGTCGGCAAGGGGACGTGCAGCAACGCGGTCTACATCACGGCGAGCGCCACTCAGGGCCATCGCAACATCACGATCAGCGACTGCCGCTTCGACCAGGCCGGCGGCGGCAATTGCCTGGCGGTCGAGGGTGCCGCCGGGACCAACGGGCTGCGGATCTCCAATAGCGAGTTCAACTGCCCGGCGGGGGTCGGCGCGACGCTCGACATGGTCACCAACCTGTCGTGGATCGGCGGGCGGGTCAGCGGCGGCCAGCACATCGTCCTGCTCAGCCGGACGAAGGGTTCGATCAGCGAGGTCCGCATGGTCGGCACTCCGCCGAGCGGGGTCACCGGGGTCGGCATCGGCACCCAACAGGCGGATGATGGAATTACCGATGTGTCGGTGCGCGGCGGGTCGATCGAGATCAGCGGCGACGCCGGGCAATATTTCCAGAGCGGCGGGCGGATCCGCCTCTCGCCCGAGACCCTGCTGATCTACAATGGCGTCCAGAGCGGCCCCTCTTTTCCGGTCGACGGCGAGGTCAGCCTCGATTCCGGCCAGATCAAATG
>Ga0247713_1000556_pt1 | contig 22023 bp, 24 predicted proteins | sample 21E_NmetaG_FD_189936 | JGI IMG/M metagenome (GOLD analysis project Ga0247713, IMG submission 189936) | Soil microbial communities from hillslope of Landscape Evolution Observatory, University of Arizona, Oracle, AZ, United States - 2-1-E_N | ecosystem: Engineered > Artificial ecosystem >... | reverse complement strand
AGAATCAACGACGACGAGATCGGGAACGGCAAGCATCAATATCTACCGAGGATCTCGACGGCACCGGAGGGCCGTGTCGACGTTGTCTTCCTAGATCGCCGCCGCGACTCGAACAACGTTCGAAACGACACTTTCTACACGTTCTCTTCAGATGGCGGTCAGACGTTTGCGCGGAACGAAAGGCTGACCAGCGAGACGTCGGACTCGCGCAGCGGACAGCACTATCTGGTGCCCTCGGCAGGCGATCGAGCCGATTTCGGATCCCGCATCGCTCTCATTTCTTTGCGCGAGGAGGCGGTTGCGGCGTGGACCGATACCCGTAACGCGTTGCTGGCTCCATATCAGGACGTGTATGGCGCGAAGATCAGTGATCTTCCTTCCGGGACGACGACACGATCTCCATGGGTGCTCCCGGCGGCGCTCGTGCTCCTACTTGCCGGAAGCGCGATCGCGACGGTTGTCATTCGTGCTCGATCGAGGCGCAACAAGAACGCCGTTGAGCTGGCCGCTGTCTTGGCCGCATTGTTGGTCGGATGCACGGGTCCCGAATCACCTTCTTCAAGACCGCGTCTCGAGGCCCCGCTGCCGCCCCCTGCTGCATTCGTGGACGTCGCGATGAAGGAATACACCTTTGGGTATCGTGAGCCGATCCCCGACGGTCGCGTCATCTTCCATGTACGCAACACGGGACGCGAGGAACACGAGTTCGTCTTGGTAGCTCTTCCGAAAGATGCACCGCGGTTCGGACGGACTGCGGACACGCCACAAATCGTTTCGACCGTTTTCCATGTCACTGCCAGAGCGCCCGGAGAAGAGAGGCGCTTCGCAGTCGACCTCGCGCCGGGTCGCTACGGAATGCTGTGTTTCGTGCGAGAGGGGGACGTATCGCACGTAGACAAAGGGATGCGATCTGAGTTCACAGTGAAGTCGACCGGCGACGATGCCTCGCCTTAGCGCCGGCGCGCTTGATCAGGCGCAGACGCATTCTCTGCCGGTCGGGCCCGGACCGCCGTTGATGCGGAGCGGCGCAGTGCAGGTCTGCCCGAACGCCGAACATATGTCGGCACCCACGACAAGCGGGACGCAACTCCCTTCGAGCGCGTGCCCACAGATGATGGGTTCATCGGCAAATGCTGATTTGGCGGTGATCGTCAGGACCACGGGAGTCACCGACGCGAGAATTCCGGCAAGGCCGACCTTGCGCAAGAACCGCCTGCGATCGAGCACCTCTCGTTCTTCGTGCTGCATTTCCTACCTCTCGTACGCGCTCCTTCCGCCGAGAAGTCAAGCAGAGCGGACGACGAGATGCAATATTTTTCACAACAACGCCGACTCTTCCGCATGTGTTTGTGCACCAAATGGTGTATGGACCGCCCGGTTTCCCACCCGTACGCTGTCGCCGAAGCAGTAGGCGGGCGAGCGGCCGTGTTCGCGAGCCTTGCCTCTAAGTGTTTGGGGGGAACATAATGATTCGGCGGAGACAGTCGATAATCGCCGCCGCTGTGGCGGCGACATTGATCACGGCGGCAGGTCCCGGAAACGCACGCGCAACCGCAGACGTCTTTATAGAGGAACGCGCGGCGCAGACTGCGTTGCGGCTTGTGACGTCTGAGCCAGGCGATCCGGGCGTTCTGTTGAACGCGGCGAGCGAGATGCTTGAAGGCAAGCCGCACACGGACGATTTGAAGCCGGCCGTGACCTCAGCGCGTGGTTGGTTCGACAATTCGGCGGCGGCGCCTGACGGCGCGACTCGGATTGAAACTCCCCGCCCTGGCAGGCTCGCCCGCAAGATCCTTGCGCGCTACGGGGTTGCTGCGAGCCCGTCCCAAAAACGCTCTATCGCGCAACTCGACGAGTTGCCCGCCCCGCTGTCGGAGGCGTTGGCCCGCGTGCTCGTCGAGTTCGGTGCGTTCGCCGACGCCGCGGCGAGCACTTACGGCACCATCCAGCCCGATCTGGTTGCGGCCGCCCGCTACCAGGGCCGTTCACGCGCGCGGCCGACCACGGCACCTGTCGACGTCGATCTGAATGATGTCGCGGAAGCTCGAACCAAGCTTCTCCGCGCCACACTGGTGCTTGCCGAGGTGCTCGGCGATGCCTTCCGTCCTCAGAGGGGTGCGGTGGTCGTCGCGCCTGCGCTGTGCCTCGATCTTCAAGGCACTAACAACACATACGCAACCGATTGTGCGCTTCACATCGACATCGGTGGAAACGACACCTATCTCAACAACGCAGGCGGAAGCAATCTCCTGGGCTCGTGCACGACCGGTCAGGCTGGCGCCGGCGCACTGCTGGATTTCGGCGGGAACGACACTTACGGCGACGGCACGCGCACCTGCGGCGCCAACGGGGGCGGATACAACGGGGCCGGCTTTCTCCTCGACCTTGGCTCCGGCAACGACTCGTATGCGGCGGGAGACGAGGGCACCAATGGCGGCGGCTCGCTCGGCGCCGGGTTCTTGCTCGACGGCGGCGGCAACGACCACTATGAGGCCGGCGGCCTCGGGACGAACGGCGGCGGCGACCTGGTCGGTGCCGGGTTCCTGCTCGACGCCGGTGGCAACGACGTCTACGACGCGGGGCGGACGAGTGTCAACGGAGGTGGAAGCCGGGGCGCCGGGTTCTTGCTCGACGTCGGTGGCAACGACACCTATCTGGCCGGGGACGAGAGCGCCAACGGCGGCTCCTTTGTCGGTGCCGGCTTCCTCCTCGATACGGGAGGAAACGACACCTACGCTGCCGGATCCGACGGCATCAACGGCGGCGGGAACTTCGGGACGGGCTTCCTTTACGACGCTACCGGGAACGACTCTTATTCGGCGGGTGATCTCGCGACCAATGGAGGCGGACGCGGGGGTCCCGGTTTCCTGCTCGACGGAGGCGGCAACGATTCCTACACCGCCGGCATTGACGCAACCAACGGCGGGGGCATCCTCGGAACCGGCCTCCTCCTTGACGCGGCCGGCGCCGACTTCTATCAAGATCCGTTGATTCCGACGGGCTCTCACCCTAATTGCACCCTGGTCCCCAAGGACCAGTCGGGCATGCAGCTCGACTTGCCGAACACCGATTGCTAGCGAGTGAGCGTGTACACCAAATTGTGAATTGTGTCCTAAAGGTCGGGCGTGCTCTAGTCGATGCCTGGACGAACCATCGGGCAGAGGGAAAGGAAGGAATCGTGGTGGACAGACGTAGAAGGATGCTGCTCGTACCCTTGGGGGCAGCGGCGGTATTGCTCGCAATAGCATCGGTCGCGTGGGCGTGCACGATCGTGCGCGGACAAACTGTGGTGAACGTCGGCTCGCTTTCCGGCGGCGACAGGTGCGCTCCGGGCCACACTTCGGGACCGGCGGTACACACCAACACGAACTGTGCGACGACCGAGGCGTGGACGGGCGCAAGCTCGATGATTCAGATGCCGGGCTACCGGCAGTACTGGCACTACGAGGGCGTAAAGGGCGGGGACACGTTCACGGCCACCGGAGTCGGGGCCGAGCCGGGCAAATCCTATGGGCTCTACTTCCTCAACCACTGGCGGGACTCCGACACGATGCTGATCTGCATGGGTCGTGGGGCAGGGCGTTTGGGACCCAACACGCAGAAGATCAGTACGGGTTCAGAGAACTCGACCTCCACCGGCGCCATCGCTTCGCTGACGGGCACCATTCCGTCGGGCGCGCAGGCGACGAACGGCACAACCGGCCCCGCGGCGGTATGCCACATCTCGGAGAACAGCAACGGTACCCCGAATTACACCTACGGAACCAACCCATGGTTCTTCACGGTGCTTCCGTAGAGGCGGAGTAGTCACGATTTGGGGCCCCGGCCGAGCAACGCGGCCGGGGCCTTTCTCCCGAAGGGTCCCTTCGGAGCAAGCAGGAAGTTTTGCCGGGTCGGCGAAGAGTCCAGCCGAATGGGGGGTCGGTCATCGAGCAGGCGGTCATGGTGAGCAAGAACATTTCCAGGCCTTTGTTGGACCTGAGGGGGCGGCGCGCGCTCGCCTGGCTAATCGTGACCTTGCTTCTCGTTCCCGGCGACCTACCTGCAACGGCGCAGGAAGAACAGACCGCGCCGGAGATTGCCGAGCTGACGCGTGACCGCTTTCCTGTATCCGGCGGCGACATCGAAATCTACGGCACCGGGTTTACCGGTCTTGACGAGGTTCGCTTCGGAGACGCCGTAGTTGAGTGCGAAGGGCCCAACGCCCGCTGCCTGGCAAACGGCGACGGTTGGATTCTTAGCGAGGTGCCGGCTCATGCTCCCGGGAAGGTTCCCGTGACCGTGGTGGTCGACGGGGTGTCGAGTTCGGCCGAGGACGCGCCTGAGGTCGAGTTCTTCCCGACCAACAACGGCACGTGGCAGGCGTGCTCGGGCGCGGGTCCCAGCCGTGACTGCCCCGCCCCCATCGGCACAGGTCGGACGGGGCACACCGCGACCCTGCTCGATGGACCTCAGTGCCGCCAGGTTCCGGAACCCTCCTATTGCGGAAAGGTGCTTGTCGCCGGAGGCCAGATGCGCGCGGCCGTAGGGGCGCCGCCGGTCGTCCTCTCGAGCGCGGAACTCTACGATCCGGCTACCGGAACGTGGAGTGCGACGGGATCGCTCAACGTCGGGCGGCACACACATAGTGCCACACTCCTGTTGGATGGACGCGTACTGGTTGTGGGCGGCTCGACGGCAGCCGGCGCGTCGAACCAAGACGAACAGCCGATCGCCTCCGCCGACCTCTACGATCCCGCCACCGGAAACTGGACGAGTTGCTCCTCCGGACAAGCCGGCCCCGACTGCCCGGGCCCTCTCAAGGTGGCGCGCTATTGGCATACGGCCACGCTGCTGGAGGCTCCTGGGTGCGGGGCGAATTGTGGGAAAGTCCTCGTGTCCGGGGGCGGGTACATCCCTCTCCTGATGACCTCAAGTAACCACACCACTCCGACGGCAGAACTTTACGACCCGGATAGCGGGACGTGGCGAGACACCGGGTCGTTGATGAAGGATCGCCAGGATCATCGCGCTACGCTCTTGAACTCTGGTGCTTGCCGTGCCGACCCCGTGCCGGTGTGGTGTGGAAAGATTCTCGTAACCGGCGGCGACACCGATACGGGCTCGCTCAACGCGGTCGGAAGCTACTGCTCCAATTGCCCCGTCAGGGAGGCCGAGCTCTACGACCCCGTCGAGGAGCGGTGGTCGAGTTGCCCGCGGGCGGAGATCGCGAGCGCGACGTGTCCGGCGCCGGCGCTGCGGCAGCGGGACCAACATGACGCCGCCCTTCTCCCGGGCGGGCGGGTGCTGATCGCCGGCAACAACGAGAACCGCAGGGACGCTGAGATCTACGACGCGTCGACCGGGAAGTGGACCGCAACGCCCTTGATGAACTCGACTCGTCACGATCCGACGCTCACGCGTCTCCCGTCGGGGGAGGTTCTGGCCGCGGGCGGCTGGATCGAGTGGTTCCGCGCGTCCGCCGAGATGTACTCCGGCGGGACATGGAGCTACACACCGTACCTAACCGCGTCTCGCCAGAGTCATACCGCGACCCTGCTGCGTGACGGCCGGGTGCTCGTGGTCGGCGGGACGGCGTTCCAGAAGGCGTCCCTGGGGCATGACACCGTCTGGGTTCGAGCAACCGACCTGTTCACCCCCGCCCCCTCGGTCACGGCGGTGGCGCCGAACCTCGTTCCCGCCGTCGGGGGTGTCGAGCTCGAGGTGTTCGGCTCGGGCTTCACCGCCACGAACGAGGTGGTTGTGGGCGACGTCGCCGTCCCGGCATCGGAGCTGTCGATAAATGCTTCGGGAACGTCGATCTCACTGATGGCGCCGGCGGCGACCACGCAGCGGACCGTCGGCGTCAGGGTGACGAACCCGGGCGGCACGGACGTCCTCGCCGATGCCATCACCTATACCGGCCCTCCGGGCGCGGTGGGAAGTCTTAAGGCCGAGGTCGCCGCCGACGACCGGGTGGTTCTTTCTTTCGACGCGCCCGGCGAAGTCGCGCTCACCAACCCACCCGCGCGCGAGTACGAGATCGTGCAATCGGCGCAGCCGATTACCGACGAGAACGTTGCAGGCGCGCTCAACCTCTGCAGCCCGAACCCGACGTGCAGCTATACACCGGCGTCGGTCGGAGACCGTTTGACGTTCGAGGTACGTGACTTGAGGGCGGACCGTACCTACCACTACGCGGTCCGAGCCAAGGCCGAAGGTCTCCTCGGCCCTCTGGCCGTCACGAGCATCGAGATGCCGCGCATTCCTCCCGGTGCGATCACGTCGCTCGGTGCGATGCCGCTGTCCCACAATGAGATTCGTCTGGAGTTTCCCGCCGCCGGCATGGACGGGAACAAGAACCCCCCGGCGACCGAATACATCGTCAAGCAGGGAGCGGCACCGTTCTCCGACGACGCGGGGTTCGGCGCGGCGGCATCGTTGTGCGACGGCGGGATCTGCCGGTTCTCGCCTGCCGCGGTAGGCGACAAGCTCATCCTTGACGTCAAGAACCTGACGCCCGACACCACCTACTATTACGCGATCAAGGCGCGCGACGACAACGGGAACGACGGGCCGATGTCGGAGGTGGTCGCGGTCAAAACGCTCGCGGCCCCAGAACTGACGGCCGTCACCGACCTCGCGGCGGAGGTGCTGTCGGACGACAGCATCAAGCTTTCGTTCAGCGCTCCCGGGATCGGAGGCCGTCCGGCGACCCGTTACATCATCAAGCAGTCTCAGCGTGCGATCGACGGGGAGACCGACTTCGACGACGCCCGCGCCCTGTGTGGAGGGACGTGCACCTTCGAACCTTCCGCCGCCGGGGACCGTATCAACCTCACGATCACGGATCTCGAGCCGGGGACGACCTATTTCTATGCGCTAAAGCACGAGAGGGCCGACGGAACCCTCGGTCCGATGTCGAACGTCGCCCGGGCGACGCTCCCGGGAGACGCGCCGGCGACCATCTCCTATCCGGCAGGCTACGCCCTCCTCGGCCTTCCCGCCGGAACGGTGGCGCCGGCCGACGGTCCGCTTTACTCGTGGTTCAACCGTGGCGCCGGGGGACGTTATTCGGTGAGCGATTCACGAGATGCCCTCAAGGGCGCCCGCGGCTATTGGGCTTACTTCTCGCGCCCGGTCGAGATTTCGGTGTTGCCGGGGAAGGCGGCGGCCACCCTACGCTTGGGGGCGTACAAGGCATCGATGGTCGGGAATCCGTCGGGACGGCGAGAATTGAGGGCCACCGGGTTCGACTTCGCCGCCCGATGGGACCCGGGGCTCAACGGGGGTGAGGGGGGTTATCGAATCTCGGCCTATCGTGCTCCGCAGCGGCTCGGTATCGGCCAAGGGATGTGGGTCTTCTCCTACTCGAAGACCCGCGTTTCGATGAAGGCGCGATGAGGAGCGATACACCAAATTGTACATTGCAACCTTCTTTCGCAACTGGTTCAATTGTGCGGCGTGGAGGCGTGAGCCTCAGCCGCGCGTGCTTGGTCCATCCATTGTGGGCGGAGGTTGAGAATGAAGAATCTGCACTCTCGGATGCTCGCAACGCTTGGAATGGTGGCAATGGTGCTCGGTGGAATGAGCCTTGCCTGGGCCTGTACGCCGCACGCGCAGGTGTCCGTCAACCCCGACGAGGGGCACGCCGGCGCGCAGATCACAGTGCGCGGCACTGCGTTTGTTCCCGGCCCCGTCCAGATCCGCTGGAACTCGGAGTCGGGTGAGCTGCTCGGTCAGGCGACCGGCCCAAACTTTTCGATAAGCGTTCGCGTGCCTCAGGCTCCGGCAGGCGTGTACTCGATCGTGGCGGTCGCTACCGACGCCCACGGTAACTATGCCCACGGTGCGACGTTCCAGGTGCTGGCCACCGAGGGTTCGACATCTCCTCCGTCGAACGAAGCCCGACCGTCAGAGGAGAGCCAAACGAGCGGCGGCGGAAGTGGCGGCGGCGGGTCGCAAGGCTCGGGCGGCTCCGGAAACACGTCCAACAGCACGAACGGTGGCTCCGGCTCCCAGTCCGGCGGCGGCCGGGGCGAGAGCAGCTCGTCTACGTCCGGGGGCACGACCGGACCTTCTGGCTCTGGTGGCGGGTCCGCCCCTCAGTCAGGCTCCCCCGGGTCCGGATTTCCCTCCCAGGGCGGATCTCGAGGCGACAGCAGGCCCGGTGGATCGGTGGTTCCGGATGCTGGGCCGGCATCGTCGAACCCCCCCATCCTTCGCACCGCGGCGGGGCAGAAGGTGTTCGGCGGATCTGTTGCGGTCGCCGAATTCGTGTCGTCGCCGTCGACGGTTGCGCAGAGGTCGGACTCCTCGACGGGCCTTTCCCGGGCACGCTCCGCCGAACAACCTTCTGAGGCTGCGGCGACCGGTGATCTGTGGGCGAGCGTCGACTCGTTAGGAGCCTCGCTAACGCCCAGTATCACCGCCGCCGCCCCGGGCGTCGGGGTCGCCGGCGAGTCGCGATATGCGCTAGGAGTCGGTCTGTTGGCGGCAGGGCTCGTCGCGCTGTTCGGCGCATTCCTCGCAGCGGAGGTCCGGCGTCAGCGGGTCCTCGCACAGGCTCCATCGCGCCGCTGATTCGTCGTTCGTTCCTCCGTCCACGTAAAGAGGGCCCTGCGGTTGCGGATCGTCGCGCGACTTCCTACGAGGAGACCCCGGATGCTCCCGCACGATTTCTGACCAAACCACCCCCGAGATACTCGCCCCTGCGCATCGTGCTCGCGGTCGCACTCCTGTTGTTGGGGGCGGGGGCGGGGGCGCTGGGCGAGTATTTCTTGAAACCGCCCGCGGCCCAAGCACTCGGGTCCAATCTTCCGGTCAACATCGGGGCGTCCGACCCGCGTGACACCTCGGCTCATAACTCTCCGACGCTGGTGGCGAACCCGGTCGACCCATCGAACCTCGCGATCTCCAACCGTGTCGATTCCCCGCGTTTTTCGTGCGCGTTGCACCTTAGCTTCGATGGCGCCGCGAGCTGGGGGCAGACGCCGATACCGGTTCCGCGCGGGGAGCAGCCTAAGTGTTATGCCCCCGACGTCGCATTCGGCGTCGACGGCACGATGTACCTAAGCTTCGTGACTCTCAAGGGTCGCGGCAACGTGCCGAATGCGGTGTGGCTCACGACGTCGAGCGACGGCGGCCGCACGCTGTCGACACCGACGAAGATATTGGGTCCGCTGGCGTTCCAGGTGCGTCTTACCGCCGACCCGACAATTGACGATCGTCTCTACCTCACGTGGCTGCAGGCATCCGGAGTGTCGCTTTATCGTTTCGCGGAGACCGGCAATCCGATCAATTTGGCGCGGTCGGACGATGGCGGCGAGACGTGGCAAGGCCCCGAGCAGGTGAGCGATCCGGCCAGGGAACGAGTCGTTGCGCCGGTGTTCTCGATCGGCCCTGAGAGTGCGCTTTACATCGCCTATCTCGATCTCGAGGAAGACAAGCTTGATTACGACGGTGCCCACGAGGGCCGCGGTGGTCCGCCGTACCCGGGGACGTTCTCTCTCGTGCTGGCGCGCTCGGTTGACGCAGGCGCCACGTGGAACGAGACGGTCCTGTCGGATGCGATCGTCCCGAGCGAGCGCTTCCTCGCGTTTCTCCCCCCGCTCCCGTCGCTGGCCGTCGACCACACGAGCGGTGAGGTGTACATCGCCTATCACGATGCCCGGTTGGGGGACTCCGACGTGTGGATGTGGAAATCGGGCAACGGAGGAGAGTCTTTCTCGCCGCCGTTGCGGGTGAACGACACCAAGGAACGGGACGGGACGACACAACGGCTCCCAAAACTGGCGGTCTCGGCGGGCGGGCGGCTGGACGTCGTCTACTACGACCGGCGGAGCGATCCCGACGACGTCATGACAGAGGTCAGACTCCAGTCATCATACGATCATGGAACAAGCTTTACCTCGAGCCTTCCTCTGTCGGATGCTGCATTCGATTCGAGGATCGGGTTCGGATCGGAGCGGGACATGGCGGAAGCAGGCAGCAGGCTCGGGCTTCTGTCGACCGATGATCATGCGCTCGCGGTGTGGGCCGACACGCGCCGCGGAACCGACGTGACTCGCAAGCAGGACCTCATGCGGGCGATCGTCGCGTTCGAGGAACCGCGGACCCTCCCTCTTCCCCTTGAGCGCGGGATGCGCTACGGCGGTCGCATCGCCGTGCTGGCAGGCGTTGTGCTGCTCCTGCCGCGGCTTCGTCGGAGGGAACGCGCCTCCCCGGCGCGGGATGGTCCGACCGAGACGCGGCTTTCTGGTCCTCCGTTTGCGCCCTAGGTGCAGTCATCGCCTCCGGGAATAGTCTGTGGCGGTAGAGGCGCGGGCGCGCTCGCCGGAACAAGTAACAGCGTGAACGTCGTGGTGTCACCGGGGCATAACCGACCGAAAGCTGCGGCGCCCTTGTAACCGGCTGCGTCGGCGGTCAGCGCGATCGGCCGCGTGGTGTCTACGATCGCTCGGTAGCGTCCCTTTCCGTCCGTGCGTGTCTCCAGGATCCCCGCAGAATGATCGATCAGGATCGCAGCGCCCGGAACGCCCTCATCTGTTACCGCGTCGACGACTCGCCCGGACAGCAGCGCCTCTAAGCGGGCCACCGTCGGGCGGCCGGCGGGTTCGCTCCGCTGATGAGGAGCATCGCGGCCGCGCGCCAGGAACGTGCCGACTGCCACTGCCCCCAAAGCGGCCGCGGCAAGCGCGAGCCGCAACGCCGGTGTGGTGTGCACTCAACTCATCTTAGGGAGGTGTTAGCGGCCCCGGGTCACTGCACCAAGCCGTGGTCGCGCGCGATTGCTACGGCCTCGAGTTGCGTTGCAGCCCCGCTCTTTTGAAGTATGTGGTGAACGTGCCTTCGGACCGTGGTCGCTTTGATGTCGAGGCGTGATGCGATCTTCTCGACGGTACGGCCGGTCGACATGTAGCGGAGAATCTCAAGCTCGCGCGGGGTGAGCGACCGCAGCCTGCGATTTTCGTTCTCGAGTAAGTTCTTCCGGCGCTCGATACGCATGACCAAGCGGTCCAGCCCCTCCTCGAAGACCGGGTTCTCCCCGGCGTCCGCCCGGTGGATGGCATCTTCCACCCAGTCGACAGTGAGGCCTTTCGGCAGGAACCCCACCGCACCGGCTCGGAGCGCCACCTGGATATGTTCCGGACCATGGAACCACGACAGGTGGAGCACCTTCGCGTTCGGCAGATGCTCGAGGATTGCCGCCGTGACCGCTGTACTGTCCATGCCTTCGATCCAATGATCGAGCAGGATCACGCGCGGTCGGTGGGCGAGCGCGCTGCCGATCACATCGCTTCCCGAGGTGGGAAGCTCCGGAACGATCTCGAGCTGAGGGCAGCGCGACAGCGCGATGCCGAGGGCATGGGCGAACATCAACTGCGAGTCCGATACGAGGACCTTCACGCGGGCCACCCGCTAATCAGGCCACGATCAAACGGAGATTTCACTCACTGTATTCCGCATCTACCGGCGCAGGCGTGTAATCAACTGTGGAGCGTCGGGTTGCACGACGCTGTCCGGTAACCGACCGAGGATGACTCTAATCGGCGCCGTCGATCAGCACCTGAGGGTCCTGACTGACTCTTCAAGTGAAAGTCTCCCCGGCCGGACCGGACCAGCGGGAACTGACTTGATAGGAGTGAAGCGCCCCGAGAATACTGGAGCCTCCAGACCTTGAGAGGGGTGAATCCGCGTCACGCCGCGTGTGCGCTGACGATCCCTGCCCGGTCAGGTGCGACCGGGAGGGCTTTTCTCCCATGTAGGAGTAACTAACCCCAACGTCCTGTTGGTGGAAACCCTGGATGCCCCCCTTCATCATGGAAGCCCGGTGTTACTGATCGGTCCGCAGTTCTTCCTCGACGATGTAGTCAGAGAAGCCGGTGTCTGCCCAACGGACCTTGAATAGGAATGTCCCCTCAGGTGTTCGCGCGAACGAACTAACGACACGATTGCGTCCTTCGACGGTTACGCCCTGGCCAAGTTTGAACGTCTGGTTGCTGCACCTGGCTCGGAATCTGCATCGTGTTCCGTTTCCGGTCAGGATCTAACGGATCGTTCTGGCCGCAACGATCGCAATGTATCTACCCGCAGTGCTTATCAGCTCGTTCTCATCAGCAGGGGGATTCGCGGGTTCTTGGTGTTGTCGTTGAGCGTCACGCGGTAGATGCGTCCTGCCCCAACATCTTGTCGGAGTACACGTAGTCGACTTCGGCATCGACATCATCGTATTCCCTTCACTCTGCGCGACATAGTTAGCATTTGCGCGAACTTGCAAACAATCCGGCAAGATCGCCCTTCTCACCATCACGATTGCTCTATGGAAGAACTCTCTCTGCAATCCGGTGTCGAGTTCGTCGGTCCCTTCGACCGCTACGAGGTTGTCGTCAACGGGTGGCAAGTTCCTTTGCTACAAGCCCAGCCTGCTCCCGGTGGCCGAGTGACTATCCGACTCGATGATCGGTTCGGGCTTGACCTATCCATTCAGGAGGCAGAACGAGTATTGCCGTTCGTCGCGCACAGCATCGCGGTGACGCTTGGGTTCGCCTGCCATCCCGACGGGCAGATGGACGAACCCAAGCGCCTACCGACGCTGGGGCCTCGTCGAGTGAAACCCCTAGACCTTCAGCGCGATATCCCTAACTGAAGTTGCAACCCCTCAGAGAATCGAGGTTGTTGTCGTAGACCGCATCAGCTCCCGAACGGATAATTTCCCGTCGGCAGTGGCCGCAGTTCACGACATAAACCCACGCGACCTTCCCGGAGGTCCGACCCTGGGTGTAGAACCGGTTCCCGTTCTTGATCGCGTGAATAACCTGGGCGAGCGTCAAGCGATTCGACGCTTTGTCCGGGTCGCTACCGGTACCGACCGCCACGATATGGGCGTGGGTCGTCGGTAGGTAGCTTGGCTCCTGCTCGGTGCAAACGATTCGATAGGTTGCCATCTCATAAACCTCTTTCTGCGGACGCGAAACCCCAAGCCGTCGAAGATCGTTGCCATGACAGTAAGCATTCGCATACACTCGAAGTGTTGGACTATGCGCAGCCCCTGGGGGGTTCGCCTGTGGTAACAGGCGAGAAACCACCCCCCAGGAGGCAGCCGCTCCCTCGGATTGAAGTCACGGGCTAGCTAGGAGCCTTTGCAGCTTCGCCCACCCTCAGCTCATCAATCACCCTCTTTCTGGATGACGTAGCGGATACGTCGCGCCGCTAGATCGCGGCACCAATCATCCTTGCATGAGGAGGTCACGAATGGCGTTATTTCGGATGCACTTTTAGGCCTCTGCCCGATCTAGCTGGGCGAGGCCTACCTGATCTGCTTGTGCGAACCTCCTCCCGGACATCGCCCGGTACCAGAGATAAAACCCGACTGAACCGAGATTTCCACGGATTTGCGCAGAGATTCACATGGAATCCACAGGGTGGGACACCCCAGAGTACCTAACTACCTGCGCCGAAGGGATAGTTCCCACTCCCTGGATGGTGCATTAGCCCACCAGCAACCTGTCCACCGAAGCGGGTCAACTTCAGGCTGCGATCGCCGCGTTACTCATTAGTTTCCTGGTACAGAGCGGGATCTCGTACCCGCGGGCACAGCGGAGGCTCACGGGTCACGGAACCAACCCGATTTCAAACTGACCCACTACCCGCCGTTAGCAAATGGTTAGCAACGATTGGACCCCCCGGTCCTACAGCGCATTCAGAACCTCAGCCGTAACAACGCGGAGCCACGGAACCGACCGCGCCAGACGGCATCTAGTTTGAGCTAGATCAGCGAGGTGCTGACGGATACAAAGTGACCTTGTCTCCGGAGCGAAGCATCGTTCCGGGAGGGGGCTCCACCCTGACGTGCGGGCCCGGACAAAGGACGAGGTTCATGAGGACCCGCTTTAGGTCCCGGGGCACACAGAGCTCTTCCTCGGGCGCCAACTGTCTCGAAGTTCGGGGCTGAGCGCGACCCGAAGGCCGCGGCGGAACAGCGGATAGCCGACCGCGTGGAGTTGGCTTCCATCGATGGCGGGGACCTCGACAGGTCGGCCCGGTTTGGTCCCTCGATACGCGCGCAGATCGGCTTGGACCCTCCGAGGTGTTCCCACGAAGCACTTCACATCGTTGGTTGCTCCATCGGATTCGTAATTGAAGAGCGGTATCGGGAACCGTGCGGCGCCCTCGAACTGCCATCTCTCCCCGGGCGCGAGCGAGGACAGGGCATCGCCGAGCGGATGCGACCACCACTGGAACATCGTCAGGAAACACGTTGGTGTGGCTTCCTCGGATCCTGAGTTCCTGACCCGGAACTCCACAGGGACGTGGCGGTCGGGCTCGCCCACCCACTCGGTCGCGACCTGGAACCTCGCCCCGGAGGGCCCAGACGGTGAAGCGCTTGCGACAGAGGTGGAAGCGGGCGGTGGTGAGTCAGGTGGGGCCAGAGCGTCCCGAGATGACGATGTGCACGCGGCGGCGAAGAGCACCGTTACTCCAAGAAGAAGCGCCCGTTGCCCCATGAGAAGACCCTACGGGTGGACCAGGTTTATGGGAGCTGGGCCCTCAGGTCATTGAGCCTCACGGGGCAACAGGGTAGGCACCACTCCTGTGAACCGCCCCGAGAATAGTGGAGCCTTCAGAGCTTGAGGAACCCGAGCCACGCCGCGCTCGCGCTGATGATGCCTGCCCGGTCAGGTCCAACCGGGAGAGCTTCTTCTCCTATGCAGGAGTAACTGACCACAACATCCTGTTGGTGGAAAGCCTGGATGCCCCCGTTCATCATGGAAGCCCGGGCACGGCTCGCGGAAGCCGGGTTACTCGGGCGCCGACAGATCTGCCACAACGCCGAAGTGGTCCGACGCCCAGACGCCGGCAACGGGGAAATCGAATGCAAGGGAGCAGCGGGAAACGTCCAACGTCGGCCCATGCTCGCCGCATCTCACCAGGATGTAGTCGATCCGGCGGCCGCGCTCGAGTGGCATCTCGCCGGAGACGACGAGCGGGTTCCGCGGCGAGAAGGTATGCCCCGCCTCCCCCGGCCGCGTCGCCTCCCACGCGTCCGCGTAGCAGATACTCGCGCCGTTGAGGCTTTGGCGGCCGGTCCAGAAGCGCATGCTGCCCGAGTCGGGAGTGGCGTCGAAGTCGCCTGCCAGAACGACGTGTCGCTCGTCACCTCGGGTGCGCTCGACGAACTGCGACGTCGCCACCGCTTGCAGTTCCCGCTCCCGCTCGTAGCCCAACTGCCACGCCGGCTTGTGGTGCACGAGCATGAGGGATCCCACCGGTGCCGGACAATCGACGACCCCCGCGGCGACGCTTCCGATCCAACGCGCAGTGGGATCAAAACGCTCGGTCACGTCCAACTGCTCCTCATTTACCGACCGGATCGGCCACCGGCTGGCGATTGCGGTGCCGACTCCGTCCGCGGATCTCCCGCCCTGGTGGTGAACGTGATAGCCCTGCTCAAGCAGGTCGGTGACCTGGTCGTACTCGACCGTCTTTACTGCTTCTTGAAACGTGATGAGGTCCGGAGCGATGTTTCTGAGCCCATCAACGAGGACGCGCCGGCGCGCGCTCCAGTCGCCGTGGACACCCCACAGGTTGAGGGTCAGGATACGGATGCCGCGCACCCGCCGACACTAGCCCGCTGACGCGACGAGCAACCGGACGCGCCTACTCGCCGTACAGAACGTAGACCTTCTGGGCGCTGGATCTTTACGACCCCGCCGTGCTCGGGGTGGGCGCGCCCGCGGATCGGGACATTCGATCCATATATGTAAGAGGGTGCCTCGCCGCGGCGGGCGCACTCGGTGCCGGGGTAGTACGGGATGCAGATCGACAGCTTGACGTCTCGGTGGGCGTTCGCCGCGTGCGGAACGCCGAATGCGGCGCTCGCCGTAACCGCAACTGCGATGCACTTTTTCATTCTCGACCTCCCCGGTAGTTCTCGAAACCAACTCGTTACGCACGCTACGGGGACTCCGCGCAACCAGAGGATGTCGGCCGTCTGCGCTTCGGTGAGATCTTCGAAGTATCGAAGGACCAGCACTGCCCTCTGCCGCGGGGCGATCTTCGCGAGTGCTTGCCACACCTCGTCGCGCTCCGCGGCCGCGCCTTCTAGAGACGGATCGTAGTGCCGCGGGTGGTTGATCAGCGGATCGCGCGCACGTCGCCGTCTTTCCCTTCGTGCCTCATCGATGGTGAGGTTCACCACCGTCCTCCGGAGATAGGTCGGGAAGGCCGATGTGTTGAGGTCGCCGAAACGACGGAACACGCGGACGAACGCCTCCTGCACGAGGTCTTCGGCCGTCTCGTGGTTGCGCGTCATCAGGTAGGCGATCCGCTTAGCAGCGGGCGCGTGCAAACGATAGAGATGCTCGAGGCGCTCCCGACCTCCCGCCACCTTCCCTCTCATGTCTCGCGCCGCCGTCGCCCGGAGGACCCGCTGATCCATATGAACTAAGACGACGGGCGAGCACGCAAAGGTTGCGTGAGCATTCCCCGTGACTCGGCGGTTTTTTCGTGCCATCGTGGACTTCCCAGTGAAGGAGGGAGTTATGGGTATCGTCAAGAAATCGCTCGTCCTATGGGGTGCGGTCGCGATCATCACCATCCAGGGTGCGTCGGCCGTCACCGAGACCGAAACGACGGGAAAGGTCTGCGGTCACGAGTGCCCCCAATATCGTCTCGAACAGTTCGGGGGCTATTCGTTCCAGGGAAAGACGAGCCCGTCGAGGAACGGTCACATCGTGGTCTTCCACTTCAAGCGTCCGTGGGGGACGAGGTGGCGGCCGTTCAAGACCGGGCCCGCCGACGGGTCGAACGCTTTTCACATCCTCGACAAGAACCGCCCGAGGGACAGGATCAATAGCCGCGACAGGTGGAAGGTTTCCTTCACGACCGGCGCGAACCCCGGGCGATGGGTCCTGCGGGCGAAGTTCATTCGTCAGGACGGCTATGACGGGTCTGCGACGTACGAGCGAGTGCGGGTCAGAAGGTCCGATTAGACAAATCCGCCCGGACGACCGCCAGATCCCGCCGCCACCACAGGACTTCCGGCACGAGTCCGGCGTCGCTCATCCATCGCAAATGGTCATCGAGCGTCCTGGGAAAGTCGTACCCCGAGTTCGATCTCGATGAGGGCGTCGCGCGGGTTCGGGGGGATGACGACGTCACCCATGATGAACCGCCCTCCCGGCCGAAGCCGACGGGCGACATCCCGGAACAACTGCGCTTTTCGCGCGCCCTGCAGATGGTGAACCGCGCTCGGGCTCCCGCTAGGGTGAGGAGAGACGCTCCATGATCCGAAGAGCTAACAAGCAGAAAGTGCGCGTCCACAGCGCCTCCCCGTCGGCGTCACCTGAAGCTCGTTCGGGGCGTCCGTCAGGGAGGCGTTGCCATTCAACCGTCGCGCGCCAATCGGGGAATACGTAGCAGTTGATCCGCACGCGTCCCTCGCTGCTGCCTTTCGTCAACTCCCTCAATTCGCCTATGTCAAAGCGAGCTTCACGGGGAATGGAAGGTCGTAAAGTCGTAAGGATTGTCTCGTATACAGAACGATGTGCGTGTTCGTTCTCGTAACTGGCATCTTTGATTTCAAGCCGGAGGCCCTCGATATCGCGCCCAACGACCGCGCTTAAGGTTGCGATTTGATCGCCATTCCTGGAGTCCCACATCGTCATCTCTTTGCCCCTTCGCTTACTGAAGTTGCCCTCGTCGATGGCCCCTGAAGCTTGAGGAAGGCAACCCTGTTCACATCCCGTTCGCTGTCGCCATTCTTTCCCGATCACCTGTGGCCGGCAACCCCCTTTCACTGTGCAGGAGTAACCGTGCAGACGCGCGATTCAGACACAGATCAGTCGTACGTGAGCCAGACGCCAAGTGAACCAATGGACTCGATGGCGGAGGCACTCTGAACCACCACGCTCTGCCCGTACTTGAGCCCGGGCTTTCCGAATCCGGACTCGAAGGGCTGCCAGCTTCCGTAGTACATCCTGAAGGGGCGATGCGTTCCTGCGCCATGGTCGATCGTGCCATTGGAGTCCCAGAGGTTGCCGGGTTCGATGACGAACGCACCTCCGCAGTTGGGGCCGTAGCCCGCGGGATCTTGGGGTTGGTTTCTCCAGAAGCAAACGTCGGCGTTAGTTACTCCGTGTAGTGCAGTGTTCATCCACACCGTTCCGAAGACAAGGCCTCGTCCACCCAGGGACGAGGTACCCCCGGCTGAGTAGTAGTTGTGGCCGGGACTCGAATACTTGGTCTTCGTGATGCCAGCCTTGTATTGAACTTCGTGGGTCGCCTGTACCTCCAGGCCTCCCTGTAATCCATCAATGCGCAACTCGACCTCTGCGTACGCCTTGCCCGGCAGCAAGTAAAGCCGGTATTCCCCCTTGTGCACGTGGATCCACTTGCGGATGATGCTGTCGGCAAAGAATGAGCCCACGTCGAAGAGGAACATGCGACGCCCCGCCGACTCAGGTAGCCGACCTCCAAGGAGCGTGTGATCTTGGGCGCTAGGTCTTTCTGGAACAAGGGCGAATCCCACGAAATCTCCGCGGCCCTCGACGTGAACGTCTTTACCTCCAAGGAGTGGATTGCGAAGGCGAACCGTCTTGGGCACGTTGACGGATACATAGCCTGGTTTGGTTCCGGTTATTCGAGTTATTCCCGCGAGTTCAATGGGTGGAGCGGGCTTTGACGCGGAAGCGAGACCCACGTGAGTCATGCCCAACAGGATCGCGCTGGATAGAACCATGACCTTCCTCATGGGCAACATTTCGCCCCGAGTGCGGTTGTTCCTGCGAACGCTGACGTGCAGCCTGCCTTGCGAGCGACTTGCTGGTATTCGCGACCTCTTCGCCGGCGACTTCATACGTAGCACCGGCGCTCCGGCGTCAAGGGCGCTCCGTTCCTCCTTCGTCCGGTTCTCGCATCCCTGCGGGATTGAAACCCTCGACTCCGTCGCGTAGCCCTCGCTCGGGCGGCAGGCAAAGCCGCGAAGCGAGGGACTCGATTCTGCGTTCAGGTTTCGGTTGGAAGCAACGTGTACACGACGCAGTCATGCCGCTTGTTCGTCCGGCGATCACGGCAATGTGCGCGCAACACGCCCTCCCGCACGAATCCCATTGACCGGGCCAGCGCATGGGATGGTTCGTTGTCTGGATCTATCTCGATCCACACACGCTCGATTCCCGATGAGAAGCACCATGGCACGACAATATTGAGGGCCTCCGTGGCAATGCCCTCCCGACGGAGGTCTCGATGTACCCAAACGGCGAGTTCAGCAACTTCTGGATCACGAGTGATAGCAGCAGATATGGCCGCGTCGAGTCGGGCTGGGGAGATGATGCCGAAAGTTGCCAAAGTGCCCTGCCTCCAGCCGTCGGCCCCCTCGTCGAGGAGCGCCTGGGCATCCGCGGTGGGGTCGCCAGAGGGGTGGACGAGCCACGAGGCGAGATCGATGTCGCTCATGGATGACGCGATCGCGTCGCGGTGAACCTCCGTGAAACGGTCGAAGGATCTCAGCGTAATCCGCTCTCCGCGCAGCGGGGGCTCCGGCGGAACAAACGGACCCATCGACGCAGTATCCCAGAGGAACGGCAAGTACCAGCGGCGCCGAATGGCGGTCGGTCGTTTCGGGCCGCGACCTTGGCAGCGAACAAGCGGCTTGCTGTGAAATAAGTAGGAGATGGACCGGAAAGCGCGTGATATGTGGGACGAGGAGTATCGGCGTGGGCGGTATCGGCGGGAGCCACCCGTAGGTTTCGTCAACGACATCTTGGAAGCTGTGGTTTCCACTGACACTGCGCCGACGGGCCTCTACATCGGATGCGGAAACGGCCGCAATTATCTGCCGCTCGCCGACGCCGGCTTGGACCTTGTCGGCTGGACATCTCTCAAACGGCGATCGGCCAGCTTCGAGACAAAAGGCCGGGAGCCGAGAGTCCACTCATTTGCGGGAACCTCGATTCGCTACCTCACGACGCTAGGTATCCCGTCGTCATAGGCATTCAGGTCTTCCAACACGGTGATCGAGACCGGGCACATTCGCACCTCGAGGCAGCGAAGGAAAGGGTGGCCACCCGAGGGATTTTCTGTCTCCGGGTTAATGCGGTGGGAACAGACATCGAGTATGGCCACACGTTGGAGGAGCAGGATTCCGATGGGGGCGCCACGATTCGTTACCTAGAGGGGCCCAAGTCGGGCCTGTTGATCCACTTCTTCTCCTACGACGAACTCGCTCGTCTGTTCTTCGGATGGGAAGAGGTGTTGCCGCTCCGGCTGCAGAGAACTTGGAGGGAGCCACGCGACCGAGGAAGCTGGCTGCAATGGGAAGCCATTTGGCGTCGATGAGCCTACCGACACATGGAAGACTCATTGAGCAGGTAGCCCATCAGTCGCCGGCATCGACGTCACCTCGATGGAGGTGATCGAGCGAGGCGGTGAACGCACCGGGTTTCATAGAGACTGTAGGGCTGCGACAATCTGGTAGCCGGCGTCGCGCAGCCGCCCAATGTCGCGGCGCACGGTCCGCCACGTCGCGCCTAGGCGATCAGCGAGTTCGTCGCCGGTCCGCGTCGGCGCACTCTGAAGCGCGCCGAGCTGCTCGATCAGCCGCGCAAATGCGTCCACCCGCAGAGTTTTCTACGAATCGGTGACAGGTGCGGTCCACTATTGAGCGTACGGTTCGTGCGACGCCGAGCAACATATTCGTGCTCAAGACGAGGACGAGTCTCACAACGCTCCCGCGTTTCTAGGCTTGCCAGTTGAGGACGGAGCCGAGCCCAAGGGCGACTGCGGCCCAGAGGGTCGCGGCTCCCACTGGGACGGCTACCAGGTATCGCAAGTCATGACGGTGTGAAAAGCCGACGGCCAAGAGCGCCGCCCATGCTGCCCACAGTGGTAGAAGAAAGACGGCAGGTACGCCGAGTCCGGAGATGACGTAGAGGTAGCCGATCGCCAGATATAGAGCGAGGGCGCAGAGTTGTGCAGTAGCAACAAAGAACTGCTTCATTGAAATGCTCATTCAGCAGGTTTGACGGCGAAAGCGCGTCCAGGTTACGGCTCACGCGGCGGCCGCCGGGTAAGCCCCCGTTTGGAGCCCGGTTCCGGCCGGGCTCCTCTTATCTGTAGCGCCCCGGCTACACGACGCTCGGGCTCCCCGCTAGGATGAGGAGAGACGCTCCATGATCCGTGGTCGAGGCTCGCGAATGACGCGCCGGCTCTGGTCCGAACTGACGCCGACCGACACCGAGGTTCAGAGCGCACCGGGGAAGTCATGGGCCGAGTGGCAGAAGCTCCAGCGTTCGAGCTAGGCATTCTGCGGACTGTGGCGAGCTGACGCGCGTGTATCGAAGCCGTCGCGACCGGACCCGAGCAACCGCGCGCGTCCGCGCGCCCCGCGGCCTTGAGGGAGATATCACTAAGCAAACGCATGCAAATCCATGGTGCTCCGGCCGCGATAAGGCGATAATGCCCTGGTGGCACGCCAAGGCACCCCTGAGCCCAATTCGGCCCTCGCTCCGCGCTACCTGAAGCTCGAGGACGTGGCCGCCTACCTGTCGGTGTCCGTTCCCCAGGTCTACGCGCTGGTTCGCTCCGGCGAACTGCCTGCCATCAAGATCGGGGGCCGCGGGGTGTGGCGGGTCGACAAGAACAAACTTGACGCCTTTTTGGACGAACTTGAAGCCAAGACGGCCGAATGGGCAAAGGCGCACCCCTTGCAGAAGGAGAAGGGCGAAGTCGCCCCCGAGGACTTGGACTGACCGTCGGTCGTGGCGCTTTGAGATTCCAGGCTCGGCTCTGATCGTCCTGATGACGTTGTCCTTATATATGTGTGTGGGCAGTGGCCCGAGGCGAGATCGCGGACGTTGACGATGCCTGCCTGGTCAGATGCGACGGGAGGGCTTTCTCTCCTATCCAGGAGTAACTGACCACAACATCCTTTTGGTCGGGCCCCCGGGCTCCGGCAAGACGATGCTGGCGCGCCGGATGCCGACGCTGCTCCCGGCGATGACGCTCGAGGAGTCACTCGAAGTCACCCGCATCTTCTCGGTC
>Ga0247713_1000555_pt1 | contig 22080 bp, 21 predicted proteins | sample 21E_NmetaG_FD_189936 | JGI IMG/M metagenome (GOLD analysis project Ga0247713, IMG submission 189936) | Soil microbial communities from hillslope of Landscape Evolution Observatory, University of Arizona, Oracle, AZ, United States - 2-1-E_N | ecosystem: Engineered > Artificial ecosystem >... | reverse complement strand
CGAGGGACGAGAGTGATCATGCTCGTGGCCGGCCGTGACATCCGGGTGCTGTCGGAAGACGGAGAGCTGCTGCGGGAGCTGACGCTAGATCCGAGCAAGGACTATCAAGCTCGAGGACGGTCGTGAAAGTGTCCACTATGCTCCGCGACATCTGTCCACGATGTCCCGCGACATCACAAGAGAGCCGGGGAGGGGAATCGAACCCCTGACCTGCTCATTACGAGTGAGCCGCTCTGCCGACTGAGCTACCCCGGCGGGTGCCCGGAGGCACGGCGCAAGATTGTACGGCGCGCGCGTCTTCTCGGCGACCTTGCTTCGTCGTGCTCCGCGTATGCGGCGGCAGTTACCAGCCGGAGCCGACGCGGGCGGGCGCCGGAGCGAGGCGGACGATGTCGAGGAGGACGGCTTCCAGTTGCAAAAGGGCGTTGGCGTTGTGGGTAAGCGCGGCGCGCGCCTCGATGCAGCGGGACACGATCTCGACGAGTGCCGACGACGAGATCTCCTCTGCCGCCGCCCACGATTCGAGCTCGTCCGCAACGTCAAGATTCACTACCGCGTCGTGGCCGCCCGAGCGCAACACGAGAACGTCGCGGTAAAAAGAAGCAAGTGCTTGCAGGGCCTCTCCGAGGACCTCCTCCTCCAGCCGACGCAGCTCGCGCTTGTGGCGGCGGGCTAGCGCGTTGCGTGCCGTCGCCGTGCCACGGCCCTCCCCCAGCGCCTCCGCAAGCGCTTCGACCTCCTCCTTCTGGGCCCGCTCGTGCGCCTTCACCGCGTCTTTCACCTCGGCGGTGACTTCGTTTGCGGCATCGAGGGCGTCGACCGCCGCCGCCAGCCTCCGGGGGAGACCGATCCACACCCGTCTGCGATCACGAACCGCGGCGTCGAGTGCGACCGCGCGCGCCCGGTCGTAGTCGCCGTCGCTGACGCGGGCCGAGAGCAACGCATCACTTTGTCCCGCGCCCTCCTCGACCAGCAACTCGACGATGCGTTCCTCGGACACGGGCTCGAGACGAACGATTCGGCAGCGCGACAAGATGGTCTCCAGCAGATCCTCCTCGTGGTCCGACAAGAGCACGAAGACGGTTCCCGGCTGGGGCTCCTCGAGCGTCTTGAGGAGCGCGTTCTGCGCCTCCTCATTCATCCGGTCTGCCTCCTCGAGAACGAATACCTTCCACTCGCCCTCGAATGGGCTTCGCGCCGCTTCCGGAAGGATCTGCTCGCGCACGACGCCGACCGGGATGAGCGGACCTTCCGGCGAGATGTGGTGAACGTCTGGAAAGCGGTGGCGCATGATCCGAAGGCAGGTGGAGCAACGACCACAGCCGAGCCCGGGGGCGGGTACGCAGTTGAGCGCCGCCGCGAGTGCGGTTGCCACCTGGCGCTTTCCGGAACCGGCGGGGCCGAGCAGCAGCCACGCGTGCGCAACGTCTCCACGGGCGATCTGCTCTGCAATCCACCCGGCCGAAGCCGACCCCCCCAGGCGGGACCAAACCCCGTCGGTCATCTCGGCACGGGCGGACCCGGCGGGCCGAGGCCTTGAACGGCCGCGGCCGGCGGGATCGTGTGCGAGGCGCGCTCTTCGTACGCCGCGATGATGTCTTGGTGCACCTGCGACTTGGGACGGCCCCCGGACACGACGACGAAGCGAGTTGGAAAGCGCGCCGCCAACTCTAAATATGCCTTCGCGACTCGCTCGTGGAAGGTTTCGTCCTCCCGCTCGATGCGATCTCGTTCGGATCCGACACGTTCGAGCCCAGACGCGGGGTCTACCTCGAGCAAGAACACGATGTCCGGAAGAAGTCCTCCCGTGGCCCATTCGCTGACGCGCTGAATAGCCTCGAGGCCGAGGCCGCGAGCGATTCCCTGGTACGCCAACGACGAGTCGAGGAACCGATCGGACACGACCACCTTTCCCTCCCTGAGGGCGGGGCGAATGACCTCCGCCGCGTGCTGGGCACGATCGGCGGCGTAGAGGAGAGCCTCGGTGTGGTCGTCCACATCGGAATTTGGATCCAAAAGGATGTCGCGGATCCGCTCTCCGATCGGAGTGCCCCCCGGCTCCCGCGTGGTGACGACGTCGACCCCGCGCGCCTGGAGCCACTCGACGAACGCCTGCATCTGGGTCGATTTCCCCGCGCCTTCGCCGCCCTCGAAAGCGACGAACAGCCCACTTCGTGCGGGCTCCCGCGCCGCGCCCTCTGCTCGCCGATGCCCGATCGCCCGCATCGACACGAGGCCTCCGGCCGCGGCCACGATCCCGGCCAGCCACAGAGTCACGCGGCTGCCGGGCAGCGCAAGCGTCCCAAAGCGGCCCGGCAAGTCGATTGCGTTGTCTCCGATCGCCGAGGCGAACAACGGAAAGAACCCGAGACCGATCAGTGTGCCGATTCGGATGACGGTGTAAGCCGCGCTGAACGTCCTGCCGCGGAGATCATCTTCCACGTTCTCGTGGATGAGCGAATAACCCATGGAGTACGCGGCCCCTCCGAAGAAGCCGAGGGCGGACGCAACCGGGATGGCCGAGTCTAGTGAATTCATCGATGCCAACGCGATCAAAAACACTCCGACAAGGACGATCGACGCCGAGAACATGGCGTCCTTCGCGAACCGGCGCGCCAGCAATCCCACAGACAACAGCCCGATGATCATGCCGACTCCGAGAAAACCGATCAGGAATGCGAACCCAGTCTTGCCGCCCCCGAGGACATCGTCGACGAACCCGATCCCGAGCGAGAACACTCCTCCCGCGGCGGTGAAGGTGAACGCGATACCGAGCAACCACGGCCTCACCCGCCGGTCGTCGCGCACGAAGCGCAACCCTTCCTTCAGATCCCGCCATGCATCTTCCAGCTTGAAGCTGCCGTCACGGCGTCGAGAAGAAGGTAGCGACAGCGACCAGATCATCGCCGCGGAAAAAACGAACGTCAGCGAATTGACCCACAGCGCGAGTGCTTCCTCGTTTCCGCTGAGGCCTTCGAGCGCAGGTACCGTCCGTCCGAGGAACGACCCCAGCTGCGACATCGATGCGAACGCGACCGACGCGAGCGGCCATGGGCCGTACACGGCGATCAGGTTGAGCGAGTTGGCGCGAGTCATCTCGGCGGCCGATACCACATGGGGTAACGATGCATCTTTCGCCGGCCCCCATGTGAGCGTGAGGCTCTCCAGCACCATCGAGGCGACGAGGAGATAGATGAGGTTGGGGAAGAACGGGAGGGAGAAGACGATGACTGCGCGGGCGAGGTCCGCGTACACCATCGTCTTCCGGCGATCCCACCGGTCGGCGATCACCCCGGCGATCGGCCCCGCCACGAAACCGGGAAGCACGCGCGCCGTCATCACGGCTCCGACCGCGGCGCTGCCGTGGTTGGTTTGAGCAAAGACGGCGATCGCTATGACGCCGATCCAGTCGCCGAGGCTCGACACCGCCTGCGCTGCAAACAGCCGGGCGAAGTTTCGGTTCTTGAACACCGTGACGAAGCTGGCCCCCTCTTCATCCGGGGCCACGACGTGCAGATCTGGGCGCTCCGACGGCTGTTGGATGGACGGCCTCCCTAATTCCTAGGACATCCTACGGAGTGGGTGGCCGGTTCGTCAGGAGGACGCCTCACCCGGAGCCGGCGCCCTCTTCGCGCTCTTCTTCGCGGTCTTCTTGCGCGACGTCTTCTTCCCGGTCGCCGGCTTCTTGTTCTTCTTGATGAACTTGCACGTGGGGTAGTTCGAGCAGCCCACGAAGGGTCCGAAGCGGCCGCGTTTCTCCACGAGGCCCGAGTCGCAGTCGGGACACGTCTCTCCCGTCTCCTTCGGGGGCTCCTTCTTGATGAATTTGCACGATGGATAGTTCGAGCAGCCCACGAAGGGTCCGAAGCGTCCGCTCCTGGCGACGAGTTCCTCACCGCATTCCGGACACTTCTCTCCGGTTCCCTCAGGATCGGGAAGCGCGTTTCCCTCGGCATCGAGTTGCTGCGACCACTTGCACTCCGGCCATCCCGAACACGAGAGGAACCACAGACCGTGCTTGCCGAACTTCTTTACGACCGCACGGCCGCACTCCGGGCAGGTTTGGTCGGTAGGCCGTTCGGGCCGGGTGATCTTGTCCTTCTGCTCCTCGAGGTGGGTCGTGAACGATTCAAAGAACTCGCGGACAACCGGCGGCATCTCTTTGCGCCCGGCGGCAATCTCGTCGAGCTCCTCCTCCATCCTGGCGGTGAAGCTGAGATCGACGACGTCGGGAAAGTGTGCTTCCAGTTGCTCGGTCACCACCTCGCCGCGCGGCGTAGGAGACAGCCGGCGGGCCTCGGAGCTCACGTATTCCCGCTCGATCAGTGTTCGAACGGTGGGTGCATACGTCGACGGACGACCGATCCCCACGTTCTCCATCTCGCGAACAAGCGTGGCCTCGGTGAAGCGCGGCGGCGGCTGCGTGAAGTGCTGTTCGGCATCGATCCCGCGCAACTCGAGAACGTCGCCGGTTTCGAGCCCCGCCGGAAGAACGCTGTCGAGCTCCTCCGGTTCGTCGTCCCCGCGCACCAAATAGATCTTGAGGAACCCGTCGAACTTGAGCGTCTGTCCGGTAGCGCGGAACGTCACGCCGTTCGAATCGATGTCGACGCTCGTCGCGTCGTATACGGCTTCTGCCATCTGCGACGCAAGCGTGCGCTGCCAGATGATCTCGTACAGCCGGAGTTCGTCGGTTCCTATCGCGCCCGCCATATCCGCCGGTGTTTGAGCGGCAGCAGTGGGGCGAATCGCCTCGTGCGCCTCCTGCGCACCCTTTGACTTCGCGGTAAAGGTGCGCACCTGGTGGTAAGTCGCACCGAAGCTGCGTTCGACGACGTTACCGATCTCGCCGAGCGCCTCGTTCGACAAGTTCGTCGAATCGGTACGCATATAGGTGATGTGACCGGCTTCGTAGAGCCGCTGCGCAAGCTGCATGGTCTTCCACGTCGGGAGCCCGAGCTTTGCCGAGGCCGCTTGTTGCAGCGTCGAGGTTCGGAACGGCGCGGGTGGCTTTCGTCTGCGTTCGGAACGTCTTACGTCGGTAATCGTCCACGGGCCCGATCGCACCCGCTCGAGAAGCGACGTTGCCGCGCCCTCTTCTGAGAGGGCAAACTTGTTTTTCTCACCAACAGGATGGACCGCGGGGAACTCGTCGTCATGTTTCGCAAGAAGCGCGGTGACGTCCCAGAATTCGCGGGGAACGAATGCTCGGATCTCCCGCTCGCGCTTCACCACCAACAGCAATGCAGCACTCTGCACTCGCCCCGCAGACAGATTCGGCCCTACCGTCCGCCACAGGAGGGGCGACAGTTTGTAACCGACGATCCGGTCGACGGCGCGCCGAGCCTGTTGAGCATCGACCAGATTCATGTCGATCGAACGAGGATGCTCGAACGCCTCGGCTACCGCGCGCTTTGTGATTTCGTTGAACGTGACCCGACGAGCTTTCTCCTGCGGGAGCTTCACCAGCTCCGCAACGTGCCACGCGATCGCCTCGCCCTCCCGGTCCGGGTCGGGCGCGAGCCACACCGTCTCGGCGTCCTTCAGCTCGGCCTTGATCGCCGAGATCGCCTTCTTCGCCTGCTGCTTGGCAATCGCGACATACGAGATCGAGACACCGCCGTTTACCTCGATGCCGAATTCGGACTTCGGGAGATCCCGGACGTGGCCCATGGAGGCGAGGACCTTGAAGTCCTTGCCCATGTATTTCTCGATCGTCTTCGCCTTCGCGGGCGACTCGACGATCACGAGATTCTTGGCCACGTCACTCCTCTGCTTGTTCTGATCACGGGACCGGGGATGATGCCGTGAGTAGGCGGGCGGTGCTTTGCAGCAGTGTTCGACCGACGCGCTTATCCCACCTCGGCGGCGCCACTGTCAACTAACGCACCCGGCGTCTCGCGCCTTCCCGGCGCGCCGAAAGTGCCGCCGAGCAGGGATTATGCCGGTGCTAAGCGTCTGGACCTGCGCCTCCCAGAGCCCGCAGCAGGTCGACCTCCGCCTCGGGGGATGCCAAGGCAAGCACTTCATCGCCTGCCGACAACGGCGTCTCCTTCTTGGGCGTGATCACGTGCCGGTCGCGGATGATCGCTACCAGGGTGCAGTCCGGCGGCATGGCCAGATCTCCCACCGTTTTGCCGTCGGCCGGAGAGTCAGATGCCAGCGTGACCTCGAGCAGCGCGACCTTGCCCTGCTCGAGCTGCAACAACCTGACGAGGTCTCCCACCGAAACCGCCTCCTCGACGAGTGCGGTGAGGAGGTGCGGGGTGCTCACTGCAACGTCGACTCCCCACGATTCCGTGAACAGCCATGCGTTGTCGGGATGGTTCACGCGCGCCACCACGCGGGGGACGGTGAATTCCTGTTTTGCCAGCAGCGAGATCACAAGGTTGTCCTCGTCGTCGCCCGTGGCAGCAACCACCACATCGCATGACGTAAGCACCGCCGCGTCCAGCGTGTGCATCTCGCAAGCATCACCGACGACCCAGTTCAGCGGCAGCTCGTCGCGCAGGCTCTCGACGACGGCCGAACTCTGCTCGATCAGCGTGACGTCGTTGCCCCGATCATGAAGATCCTTGGCAACATAGCCGCCGACGTTGCCGGCCCCGACGATCGCGATCCGCATCTTGCTCATTCAGGGCGCCCGGCTTGTCGCAGCTCGTCCAGGAGCTTTGGAACGTCGCCCCTGACAACCGACACGTGCAGAATGTCGCCCTCCTGAACGGCGAGGTCCTTGTCGGGGACCCGGGGGACTCCGAAGCGGCTGACCGCCACGATGCGACGGCGTCCGTCGACATCCGCCACCACGGCGTTCTTGCCGATCAGCTCGTCGGGTGCAGGAAGCGCTGTGATCACAACCTCACCGTTGTCGATCGTGTACTCGACCGGAACCTCGTCGGGCACGATCGCACGCAGCATCTGATCTGTCGTCCAGCGAACCGTCGCCACCGTCTGAATGCCGAGGCGCTGGTAGATCTGCGCACGCAGCGGGTCGTAAATTCGAGCAACGACCTGCTCGATCCGGTAGTACTCCTTCGCGACCCGAGCCGACACGATGTTGGAGTTGTCGCCGTTCGTCACGGATGCAAACGCGCCCGCGTCGCGAATGCCACAGTCCTCGAGGACGTCGCGGTCGAACGCAAGGCCCACCGCAGTCCTTCCGGAGAAATCGGACCGCAGACGTTCGAACGCCTTTGGATTCTTGTCGATGACCGACACAGTGTTTCCCAGCCGCTGCAAACCGATGGCGAGGTCGGAGCCCACTCTTCCGCACCCTGCGATCACCACATGCAAAGTCTGCACGCTCCTTGTTCTGCGGCTGCCGCGAGTTCTCCCAAGTTGCGGAAGAGTCCTCCAATCGGAAACGGATACTGCCATACTTGCCCCTCGTGGCGAGGCTCAGACGCGTCATCGAAAACCTTTCCCGCGCTCCCGAGGACATTCGAGCGGACAACCTCCGCCACTGGGCCTCGACGATCGAGGGAGCGATCCCGCTCGCCGACGTGGAGCCGCGGACGCGGGTGAAGGTCGCCGGAGTAGTTCAGAACATCCGCATCGACCCGCGCCAGGGGACGGGCGCGGTCGAGGCAACGATCATCGACGGATCCGGTTACGTCGTCGTTCGGTGGCTCGGAAGATCGTCGATGCGCGGCGTTCGCCTCGGCGTCGGGCTCGTGGTCGAGGGGGTTGCGGGACGATCTCAACAAGGCGAGCCGACCCTGCTCAACCCCGAGTACACGTTGATCCCCGGTCCGGAGCACGGATGATCGAGAGCTCGGCATGAGCAAGGTTCAGGCGGCGCTCAAACGCGTCGTCCTCGGACGCCCGATGTCCTCGGGCGAGCTCGAGCACACGCTGCTGCCGAAGGTCATCGCTCTTCCGGTGTTCTCCTCGGACCCGCTTTCTTCGAACGCCTACGCGACCCAGGAGGCAATGATCGTCCTGGCGCTCGCCGGGGCGGCGGGGCTGTCGTACATCCTTCCGATCTCGCTTGCCGTAGCAACCCTCCTCACCATCGTCGTGATCTCCTACCGCGAAACAGTGAAGGCATATCCGGCCGGAGGCGGTGCGTATCGCGTCTCGCGCGAAAACCTCGGGATGTACCCGGGACTGATTTCGGCATCGGCGCTGCTCACCGATTACGTACTCACCGTTGCCGTTTCGATGACCGCAGGGGTCGACGCGATCGTGTCCGCCGCCGAGGGCCTGGCGCCGTTGAGGGTCGAGCTTGCGATCGCGTTCGTCGTTTTGGTCACGCTTGCGAACCTGCGCGGAGCGAAGGAATCCGGAAAGCTCTTTGCGGTCCCGACCTACGGGTTCGTTCTGGCCATCTACATCATGCTCGCAACCGGGTTTGTGAGGTGTGTGGGCGGGTGCCCCCAGGCCGAGAGCGCCGGTCTCGATCTCGGCGCGGGCGAGGCGATCACGTTGGTGCTGATTCTGCGCGCGTTTGCCGCAGGCACGACCGCACTCACCGGTGTCGAGGCGATCGCCGACGGCGTCGGCGCCTTCCGCTACCCGCAATCGCGCAATGCCGCCACGACGTTGGCGATCATGGCGACGCTTTCGATCTCGATGTTCCTGGGAATTTCATGGCTGGCCGACCACACCAACGTCGTCTACGTCCACGACGCCGAAGGTGTCGCCCATCAGCGCACGGTCGTTGCGCAAATAGCGGCGGCCGTGTTCAACGAAAACTTCATGTTCTACGTCGTTCAGGCGATGTCGGCGGCGATCCTCCTGCTCGCCGCCAACACCGCGTATCAGGACTTCCCGCGCATCGCCTCGATTCTGGCGCAGGACCACTTCATGCCTCACCAGTTCCAAAACCGGGGCGACCGTCTGGTGTTTTCGAACGGGATCATCATCCTCGCGGTGTTGTCGTCGATTCTGATCTACGCATTCGACGCCGATCTCAACCGCCTCATCCAGCTTTACCTCGTCGGCGTGTTCATCTCGTTCACGTTCTCGCAGTGGGGAATGGTGAGGCGATCGGTGCGTCTGAAACCGAGCGGATGGAAAAGGACCGTCGCCATCAGCGGCTTCGGCGGGACCGTGACCGGCGTCGTCCTCTTGGTGATCGCCTACAGCAAGTTCTCGCACGGCGCGTGGATGGTATTGGCGGCCATTCCGGTGCTCGTCTACGTGATGAGGAGCATCTACGCGCATTACTCCGACGTCCGCGCCCAACTGGGCAAACCCGAACGACGCCCGACCGATCGTCGCCCGGGCAACCAGCACTTCGTGATTTTCGTTCCCCACATCGATCAAGCGACTTCTCGGGCAATCGGCTACACCCGCGCCATAAGTCCCTCGAGCGTCGAGGCGGTGACCGCGTCGCCCATCGAGAGCGCCGAATGGAACCGCCTCGCGCCCGACATCGACTTGACGAGATTGAACGGCAACGGCTCGACCGTCCGGCGGCTTCGACGGCATCTCGTCGATCGCCGGGCGACCCTCGCGCACGACGACTTCCTCACGGTGATCGTTCCCGAGGTGTTGAAGACGCGCAGCGTGCTCGAAATCTTTCGACGCCCGGGACTTCACCGGCTCAAAGCAGGACTTCTACGGGCACGGGACGTACAGGTGCTCGACATTCCGGTCGTAGAGGAAGACATCGATCCCGAGGTGGAAGCGACGCATGAACCCGCGCGCAACTACGCCATCGTGCTGGTGTCGGGCGTTCACAATGCAACCTTGCAGGCGATCGAATACGCCGAGACGTTGCGTGCGACCGACATTCGAGCAGTTTCGTTCGGCTTGGACCCGGAGCGCACAGAAGGGCTCGGCAACGACTGGCTCGAGGCACAGATCCCGGTGCCGCTCGAGATCGAGGCGGCACCGTTCCGCGACATGGGCAACGCTCTGGTCAATTACCTGCGCCCCTTTGCCTCCGACGGCACCCATCGCACGATCACGATCATCGTGCCTGAGTTCGTCGTCCCGACGCGGCGGCACCAGCTGCTTCACGGGCAGGCGGCCCTCATCGTGAAACGTCATTTGCTCTTCGAGCGAGGAATCGTCGTCGTCAGCGTGCCGTATCACCTCGACTGACGCGGACGCACGTCGGCGAGGATAGGTCGATGCTCGGATACGCCCTGCGATGCGTGAAGCAACGTCCTGCTCTGTGGGTTCCGGCGGTGATCCTGGCCCTTCTCGCCGCCATCCCGGGAGCGCTCGTCGCGACAATTCTGGCGCCGTCGGCTACGGCGCTCCTGCTGACCGGCGATGCAAACGTGGCCCGAGCACTGCTTCCGGGGAGTTCCGACATGGCGCCGTACGCGGCCGCGGCCGCTGCCGCGGTCGTTTTTGTCTGGATTCGCCTCGTCAACTTGTTGGTGTGGTGCTCCGACGACCGCAAGAACGCGACGCTGCTAGGTGCCTGGCGCGGCACGCGCGGCCGGTGGTGGAGGGCGTTCGTGCTCTACGCGGAAGCACAGATGGCCGTAGTGGGTGTGCTCCTGCTCCTGTTGTCGATCGCCCTTTTGGCCGCGCCCGCCCAGATGGCAGCGCTCGTCACATTTGCCGCCGTCGCCGCGGCGATCGCGGCACGCGCGGTCGTGCGGGTTGCGCTGAATCTTGCTCTGCGGGCAGCAGTGCTCGACGGGGCGACGCACGGGGAGTCATGGCGTATCGCGCGGCGGCTGCTCGGCGCGCGCAAGCACGATGCCGTAGCCGGATGGATCGCGCTCGTGGCGGCCGGCGTCGCTCTGTGGATCGGCGGCCGTCTGGTGACCCCCGTTCTACAGGACACTGCGTTGGAATACGGCCACGAAAGCATCGCCACCGTCTGGCGGGAAGCAGCTCAGCTCGCGTTCGCGCTGCCGATCGAGGCGTTCCTGGTGGCGTTGTCGGCGGGCGTGTGGACCGCGGTCTACCTCGGCGGCAACACACTGAAGGAACAGCCACGGAGCGAACGAGCCTCGGCAGATCCATGGCTCCGGGGCGCGTTGATGGTGTTGGTGGTGCTCGTTCTCGTCGGCAACGGCATCCCCACCGCGATCGACCGGCGCGTCGAAGAAGCGCACCGCCATGCGCGTGCTGCGGTCGCAGAGGACGAGATCCGCCCCGAGGACGTTCGGCGCGCCGAAGAATTGACAGCCTCCAGTCCCGACTACGCGGTGACCGCGAGCCTCGACGGCAACCGGCTCGAGTGGACCACAACGATCAGATGGCGAAATCAAACCGGAGGGCCGGTCGACGATCTCGGCATTCACGTCTATCCGAATGCGTTCACCGGCGCCGTCGAAGACATTCCTCTCGCGCACGAGGTGTTGCAGTCCCCTCGCGTGCGGCGGCAAGCGCAAGCCGGATCGTTCGACGTCACGAAGGTCGCGGTATCGGGACGAACGGTGACGGATTTCTCGCTGGTGAAGACGGCTCTCACCGTTCCACTCGAAGACTCGCTGGCGTCCGAAGAAACGGTCGAGCTCGACGTATCACTGGCCGCGGACTTACCGCGGTGGCCGGAACGCTACGGATCGTGGGACGACGTCGTGCTGCTCGGCAACTGGATTCCGACCGTCGCGTTGCGGGAGGACGGCCGCTGGCGGTTTGACGACTACGGCGCCGTCGGAGATCCGTTCCTATCGGATGTGGCGTCGTACGACGTATCGCTGTCGCTCGAGCGCCACCTCGCCGCGGTAGGGACCGGGACGCTCGCCGGCGTTGCAGAAGACGGCGACCGGCAGACCTGGCGGTTCTCGGTGGAGAACATGCGCGACGCAGCATTCGCCGTCTCGGGGGTGTGGCACGGGCTCGAGCGGCGCGCCGGAAACACGATCGTGCGCGCGTGGTTTCCCGCGGACGACCCGCTCACGGGGGCGCGGCTTGCAGACGCAGCCGCGTCCGCGGTGGATACGTACACGCGCTGGTTCGGCGAGCTTCCGTTCGACGAGGTCGAGGTGGTGCAGACGCCGGGGATCTTCGGAGGAATGGAATATCCGGGGGTGGTCTTCGTTTCGAGCGCGAGTGCCGCGCTCGAGGAGTTCCCACTCCTCCCCGACCTGCTCGAGCACGCGGGCTTCGAAGACGCCGGGCTTCGGTATGTCGTGGGTCACGAAGTCGCCCACCAGTGGTGGTACGCGTCGGTGGGAAACGATCAGGTGCGCGAGCCGTGGCTCGACGAGGCCCTCGCGGAGCTCTCGACACGGCTGTGGCTGCGAGCGCGCGAGGGGAGCGACCAGACGTGGCTGATGACGAACCTCGCGACTTCACCAAACCCCGAGCAGGGAATCGTGTCGGCAAACATCTCCGATTTCGAGGACAACGCGGCGTACGCCGATGCCGTCTACCTTCAAGGGTCTGAGATCTTGCTGCGCGTCAAAGACGAAATCGGAACGGCGCGCCTCCTCGAGGTGCTTCGGGAGTGGCACCGGCGCGCCGGAGGGGAGATCGGGACGATCGACGAGTTCGTCGACACGATGCGAGATGTGGCGGGGCCGGACGCGGCGGCAATAATCGAGCGCTTCCGGTAACTGTGAGCGAGTTCACACTTCGGCGATCTGATCTGCAGCGCGCCCTTTTTTGCGCCTCACGACAGCCGGCGGTGGAGATTAGATCGCCGTAAAGGGGGGTGGAGGGGTCAGGGGCGGCGAAGCGTGAGGCGTGCACACATGCCGCCTCCGTCGCGAGGCGAGACCTCGTAGGCGTCGACGAGGCTCTGAAGCAAGGCCATCGACATCGCCATGCGCTCGCTACCTTCGTCGGCGTCGTGATCGGTCCCCCGGTCGGCGACCTCGACCACAACCGCCTCCGGGTCCTCCACCCACGAGATGACTACCGGGGTTCCGGACCCCTCGTTGTGGAGGACTGCATTGGCACAAGCCTCGCCGGCGGCGATCTTGAGTTCCTCGACGCGGTCCTCGTTGAACCCCGCGCTCCGAGCGAGCGCCGCCACGGCGAGTCGGGCAACGCCGGCGTAGACCGGGCTCGGGGGGATCTCGAGCTGGACCCGCGTCATGAACTCACGCCTCCTCGCCCGCCGCCTCCTCGACCGATGAATGGATCGGGAACACCTTGGTGAGCCCGGTGATCTTGAAGATCTTGAGGATCTTGTCCTGGGTGCAGACGAGCGACAACGTGCCCTCGTGCGCCTTCACTCGTTTGAGAGCGCCGACCAGAACGCCGAGTCCGGTCGAGTCGAGGAAATCGACCCCCTCGAGGTTGACGACGATGTCGTGCGAGCCCTCGGACACGAGCTCGATCAGCTTTTCTCGAAGCTTGGGGGCGGTGTAGACATCGATCTCACCCTTGACGTCGACGACCGAATGAGACCCGATCTTCCGGACGTCCAGACCCAGTTCCATGATTCCTCCTTGGCTTGCGGTAGCAGGTCATCCTACCGTCAGGCGCCGCGGCGGCGTCTGTGACCCGGTGCAACGACCCCGCCCCCGGATTGTCGTCACTTCACGGCCATCGTTGGTTACCCTCAAGCCGTCGGTATCGCGGGACGAAGATGAGGGGCATGCTCACAGTCGGTCGGAACAAAGTTCGTCGCGCGCTCGTGGCACTTGCATTGGCGGCCGCCCTCGCCGGGTGCGAGGCGCAGGGCTCGGCCGGCGCGGGCGAAGGAGCGGGGTTCCGCATCTCGTCGCCGGAAGCGTCCATCCCGCAGGCGAAGTGGAAGATCACAGTCCACCCCTCCGGCAACTCCGGAAAGCTCGGAAAAATCCGCGCGAAGCGCATCCGCGCCCAACGACCGACGACGAGAAAGCTCATTCGCCGCGTCTACGACGGAGTGTTCCTCGCTCCCCCGGCGCAACGGCGCGATGTCCTGCAGAGGTACTTCAACGGGCGCGCGGCCGCCAAGTTCGCCGACACGGCGGGCGTGCCGGACCGAGCGACCGAGGTCACTACGACCGTTCGGAAAGCCGATGTCGGCATCGATGCCGCCGGGGCGCGGCGTGCCGCCGCAGTGGTTGTGGTGCGGGCGCACGGCCGCCTCGGCCCGCGGTCGTTCGGGCTCCTGCACCGGGCGACGCTGTGGCTCGAGCGCAGCAAGGGGTCGTGGAACGTCATCGCGTTCGAGGTCCGACAGAGGCCGATCAAATGAGACGTTACGTCGCCCTGCTGAGCGCATTCGTTGCGCTCGTCGCGACCACGTTGCCGCTACTCGGTCGAGGAGCGCAATCGGCCGCGTCGTCGGTAGTCGTCGGCAAGGTCGACGGTAGCTTCCAGCCGAAGAAGGGCAAGATCTTCGTGCTGGTGATCGGAAACGACGCACGTGCGGGAAACCCGGATCGTGCGCTTGCAGATGCGATCCATCTCGTCGGCATCAACACGACCACCATGAAGGGCGGAATCCTCAACTTCCCGCGCGACTCGTGGGTGACGATTCCGGGCTCCGGATCCGCTCGCATCAACGAGGCGCTGATCCGCGGAGGCCCCGCCCTGGTTGCGGATACGGTCCGGAGCCTCACCGGTATCCGCCCCGATCTGTGGGTGATGGTCGGCTTCGAGGACTTCCAAGACATCATCAAGGACCTGGGCCCGGTAACTATGGACATCGAGCGGCCCATCCAAGACCCGTACGGGTCGGGCGCGAACCTGAAGGCGGGCCGGCAACCACTCGGCGCGACGAAGGCGCTCGCGTTCGTCCGCACGCGCAAGGTTTTCTCGGGCGGAGACGTCACCCGCACCACCAACCACGGCAGATTCCTGATTGCGCTGCTGCGCAAGCTACGGGGCGACGTGGACGCGAAACCGGCATCACTCCTCAAGTGGCTGGCGGCGACGCGCGAGCACGCGCGGCTGAACGTGAGCTCCGATGAGCTCTACCGTCTCGGCGTGCTCGCCTCGCAGGTAAAACCCGGCGACATCGGCAACGTGACGGTTCCGGTGAGGCTCGGGATGGTCGGGTCCGCGAGCGTCGTGTTCATTCAGAACGCGGCCCCGATTTACAAACGGTTCCGCACCACCGCCACGCTGTAGCCGATCAAAAGACGGCGTCGGCCGCAAACGCCTCCGCCGACAGTGGGTGTCCGGTGGCCTCTTCGATAAGCGAGTCCCAACGCAGCAGTCCTCCGGGTTGGAACACCCGCTTCACGAGAAGATCGCCGGCATCCCGGTTTCCAACCAGACCGTTGCATTCGCGCGTACAGGTCTCTCGGAGCTGCGACGCCAGCATCTCCCCGAGCAGGTAGTTCTGGTAATAGACGGGGGCGACCGCGACGTGAATCTTGGCGGCCCAATCGGGCGCGCGACGAGAGGGCGGCCGCTCCACCATCTGAAAGCGTTCGACGAGGTCCCACCACGTCTCGTCGAGGTCCGCTTCGGGATCGAGATACAGCTGCCGCTCGAAGTGCACCATCACCAGGGTCCAGCGGGCGAATTGCAACACCTGTGCGCGGGTCGCGGTCTCCAACGCAGGCGCGAGTACGTCGACCTCCGTCTCGTCTGCGTCGGCAACCTGTGTGAGCCACGTGGGATCGCGCACGAGACGGCCCGACAGGATCGCGATCGCCTCGGTGACGAAGATGTGGGTTGGCCTGCGAAGCATGTAGGGAAGCCGCCGGTCGACCCCTACGTCGTAGGCGGCGTGACCGGACTCATGAAGCATCACTTCGGTCCAACGTTCGCCGGGCACGACGTTAGCCAAGATGCGGACGTCGCGCCCCGACCGATCGACGTCCAGGCAGAACGCATGCTGGCTCTTTCCCTCTCGTGGATAAAGGTCGCTCTGCGCGATCACTCCGCTCAGGTCGATTCCCCACGCGGCGAACGTCGCGGCCGCCAGCTCGGCGACGTCACGATCCGCGAGCAGGGAATCGAGCGTTACACGACCGTCCGGCGGAAGCTGCTGAAAGAAAGGGTCGGCGTAATGCCACGGGAAAAGGTTGCTCGTACCGAAGCGGAAGCGCAGGCGCTGGTCGAGCGAACTTTTCCAGCGGCGAAATGGTTCATCGGTGAGCTTCTCGACGTCGGCCATGACGCCGAACAGCCACTCCTCCGTGAATTCCTGGAGCTCCAACGATAGATGGTAGTAGTCGGCGTAGCCCAAATCCCGCGCCGCTGCGTTGCGGATGCGGGCGAGCTCTCGCACTCGGTCCGCAACGACACGGCCGACGCCCTTGGACCCTTCCCACGCCAACCGGCGTTGCTCGGGATCTTGCGAGGAGCGGAGCACCTCCTCGATGTCGTTATCGCTCATCCGAACTCCGTTTACCTCGGCTCGGTGAGCGGCAAAGTCCGACTCGACCTGGCTCTGGAGCTCGACCATCGACCGGCGCCGGTCCTCATCCATTTGGTTGCCGAGCATCGAGCGGCGGAGCACCTGAAGACGCCGCTTCAATACCGGATCGTGCACCTCCTCGCCGAGCGCCTCCTCGACCGCACGCAACCCGGCCGGATCGCCCTTCACCCGGCGTAGCCGGAGCTCCAGGTCGGCACGACGGCGTTCCGTCTCGTGCGTAGCCGCCACCTGCGAATCCCAATAGGCGCGGTGAAAGTCGACTTCGAGGTCTTCGATGGCGGACTCGAGGCGCGTTGCGACCCGATGTGGCGAGTCTCCGTGTGCGCCTGCGATCACGTTCGACCCCTCTCGGTGTGGACCGCGGAATCCTATCCATGTGCCCGGCCCCCTAATCGAGGGACCTAGCCGCGGGAGCCGACGAGCTCGAAGTGCCACGGTTCCCACGCCATCGGGCGCCACAGCGGCAGTCCCAGCCGGTCGACCAGCAAAGCCGCGTATTCCACGTCTCCGCCGAGATCCACCGCCAGCCCCTTCTCGTGCATCGAGTTTCCCGGTCTCGCCACCCAGTCGTCGGCGACCTCAGCGCTGCCGTATGTCCTGAGGGCGTCGGTCCACAGCCGCTCCTGCTGTGCCGGATCGCGAAAACCCGAGACCACCCACACGCGCCCGCGACCAGCGCGCAGAATCCGATCAACGGCGCCGGCCACGCGCGGATCGAGCCCGGCGCGCGCCGGTGCGAGAGCGGCGGGATCGATAACCGCCCTCGCACGCGCCGCGACACCGTCCACTTCGACTTCGACTTGCATTGCAGTTGCACCCACCTCGCAGACGCAAGCCAGCACCCGAGCTCCGTTCGCCCGCGCCAGCCGGTGCGCAGCCGCAACCGGAGCGCCGGGCGCACCGGGTGCGGATTCGGCGACCGCCGCCAGGGCGGCCGCATCGGCCGCCGTCTGTGCCCGCGCTCTCAGCACCACCGCGGCTCCCACCTCCCGCAGACCGCCGCCGATGGCCACCACTGCGGCAGCGGCCACGATTACCGGTGCAACGGTCATTGCGATTCCACCGTCACGGGCGTTCGATTCGCATCGTCGCCTCGGCGGCAAGCTCGAGTCGGCGAAACAGAAGCCCGACGATCGGGACCGTCCGGGGTCGGTAAACAAGCGACACCGTGAGCGGCGCGCCGCGCCTCCGGAGCCCGGGGGCAGGTGAAACGTCTACATCGACTTTGTCGAAGCCTGAGTTCTTCACCGCGGTTCCGGCAACATGTGGAGCCGGGTCGACCACGGCCGCACGCGCCGCCTCGCGCGCCGCATGCCACAAGCGGACCTGATCGACGACGACCATTCCGCTCTGGATAAGCGCGGCAACCACCAGCGCCACCACCGGAAGGATCAGCGCAAGCTCCACCGTCGCCTGACCGTGTTCGCGGCGGCACATGCGCGGCCCCTTACGGCCGGCCGGCGCGCTTGACGACCTGATCGACTACCTGCTCGAACAGCCCGTCGAGCCCTCCGCCTTTGACGAATGCAGCCAGCGCACCCGTGATGAGCACGGCGACCAGCAGCGTCGTCGCGTATTCCGCGGTTGTCTGTCCGGCCTGCGCACACAGCAACGAACGAACGCGATCCATCCGACCTCCTCGAGCGGGACCGGCACCGTGCCGGTCGATTCGTCCCAGCACAGCGCGCTCGCATCCGGCGCGCCGTGACGCGCGTCACAGAAAGGTCGAATTTTCAGAAAGAATGAATTCAGAAGGACAGCGTGATGGTGTCGCCCTTGCGGACGCCCCATTCGTCGAACATCCCCCGGTTGACTTCGAGTGCCCCGTAGTAAGGAACACCGGGGTCGTACACGTCGCATGGGTCGGCCTCGCACGGCTGCATGTCGAGGATCGAGACGATCTTGCCTGCCTCGTCGAAGAACGCGATGGACAACGGAATCAGCGTGTTCTTCATCCAGAAGCCGCCCGAATGTTCCTCGAACCAGATGAAAACCATCCCGTGATCCTCGGGAAGCGACTCCCGGAACATGAGCCCCTGCATGCGTTGCTCGTCCGTCTGCGCAACTTCCACCCGCACGATGACCGAGCCGTCCCGGGTATCGATCAAAGCCGCGGCGTGGTTGAACGATGCCGTCGGCTGAGGCGCCGACGTAGTAGGTCGAGGATCGCGCGCCTGCGGCGTGTCTTCCTCTCCGCCGCATGCTGCGACGAGGAAGAGGACGGCGACGAGGGCGGTACGTAGGCGCGTCTGCATCAATTCAGGATCGCATGCACGCAGATCAAACGGCGCGCAGGTAAGGAGCGACGCCGAGAAGCAGGTACGCGGGAAGCACGCACACCGCAAGTGGGATCGTCATCAAGATCGTGGCGCGACCGACGGCCGCGTCGAAAGCGTGATCGGTGGCGGCTCGTCGCTCGGCCGCGTGAGCGGCAAGCGCGCTGCTCGCCGGAACACCCAATTCGAGTGCGCGCCCAATCGGCGCGGCCAAAGGCGCCAGTTCGGGATCGCGCGCCAGCGCATCCGGCCACGGCGCGCCGAGGTGAACGAGACGAGCCGCAGCTCTCAGCCGGTGGTCCGGATTCTGGGCCGCGATCGTGAGGGCGTCACCCAGCGCAGCGCCTCCCGCCGCGAGCCCGGAGATGAGAGCTGCGGCATCCGCAACCGGGTCGCGCAATCTGTCGGGGCGCGGGCAAATCCTGTCGATCCACCACATGCCGGTCAGCGACAGCAGAGCGCCCGCGACCACCATGGCGATTGCGGTGGGATCGAAATCCCCCTTCGGCACCAGGGGGACGAACACCAGCGGCAGCGCGGCGACGAGCCTGCCGGAGAGCCTCGCCCCCGACCCCGCGGCGGCAGCCTTCGCACGCGCCCGTTCGGACCGGTCGAGGACGGCCGCATAGGCGTCGAGCGCGCCCGCGGTGTCACCGCCGGTTTCAGTGAAAGCCGTAAGCAACGCTCCGAGCGCGGAGCCGTCGCCGCCGAGGACGGCTACCGCGGAACCGGCGTCGTCTCCGAGCCGCACCCGACGAGCGACGTGGACGAGGGCCGGACGAGCCCCCTCCGGAGCGGCGGCGGGCCACTCCACGAGCGCCGAGCGCACGTCGAGACCGGCGCGCAGCAGCGCGGCGAGCGTTCGGATGGCTTCGGCCGCAATGCTCATCTGCGCTCTTCGATAGCAGCTACGACGCGGGCGCGGGCGCGCCGCTCGAGATGAACGACGGAATCCACCACCGACCGCGTCCGCGCCCGCAGAGACGCTTCCGAGGCGCCGGTGGCGGCCGCCAGCGCGAGCGCAACCAAGCGTCCGTCGGCTTCTGCGGCAGACCGCGCGTGCAGCGTCATCATCGAGCCCTCGTGCCCCGTCGACATTGCATCGAGCGCCACCAGGGCCTCCGAACCCCGCACTTCGCCGACCACGACTCGATCGGGCCGCATTCGCAACGCGGCACGAACAAGGGTGGCGAGGTCGACCGCGCCTTCCCCTTCGACGTTCGGCGGCCGCGCTAAAAGCGATACGTGATGACCTCCGCGCGGTCGCAATTCGGCGACTTCTTCGACCACGACGACGCGCTCGTTGCGCGGAACGCGGGCCAGAAGAGCGGCGAGAAGCGTGGTCTTCCCGCTCCCGGTCCCACCGGTGACGAGCACGCTCCGACGCTCCTCAACGAGCCGGTCGAGCGTAGCGCGCTGGCGCGCCGTCATCATGCCCGCGTGGTGAAGGGAATCGAGATCGAATGCCCGCCGCGGGAACTTGCGAATGCTGACGACGGGCCCCTCTCGTGCAACCGGCGGCAGCACCACATGCAAGCGAGATCCATCCCGCAGTCGTCCGTCGCCGATCGGGCTGGACGCGTCGGCGCGTCCGCCCGAGCCGGCCAACCACCGTTCTGCATAACGGCGCAGTTCGCGCGCACCGGAGAACTCCACGTTCGTGCGCACCAAGGCACCCCTGTGCTCGACCCAAACATCGTGCGGACCGTTGACGAGCACGTCGGTGACGTCGTCGTCCTCCATCAGCCGGGAAAGCGGGCCGTAGCCGTCGATCGCGTCGGCCGCCTCGGCCGCCAGCTCCGGGGTCGGCAACAACTCCCGCAGAGCAAGACGGCGCGCCGCGGGATCGAGATCCGCGAGGTCGTCGCGCGCGAGCACGAATTCGAGCAGTTCGTCTCTCATGCGCCCTCGAGGGCAAGTGCCACGCGCCGTATCCCACGCCACCACCGTGTCCATCCCGCGGTCAAGAGGCGTCCCGCGTCCTCCGCATCGCGCAGCGACGGCGTCGGGGGAAGCCACAATGCGGCACGTTGGCCCAAAATGGCCTCGAGAGCAAACCTCGTCGAGGTTCCGCCCGAGCCGGTTCGATTCATGACGATCGCGCACGATCGGTCCCGCTCGGCGTCCATAAGCGCGCGTGCGCGGCGCGCTGCAGGAAGCGACGGCGGCACGACCAGGATCCATGGCCGAACCGCGTCCGGCAGCGGAGCTGCGGCACAATCGACGACCACCCGGTCGAACTCCTCGACCGCGGCCGCAACCGCGTCGGGAGCACCGGGTGCCGACAGCAGCCGGAACCCCGGGGCCACCGGCACCGACGCACCGCGCGCGTCGTCTCCTTCGGCGAACATCCGCACCTCATCGATCCCCAACCGCCGCGCCGCCGCGGCGTCCTCCGACAGGTCGACAAGACAGGCTCCCAGCGTCGCCGCAAGGTGAAGCGCGATGGAGGTCGCGCCCGCACCTCCACATGCACCGGTGACGCTCGCAGCTACGACGGAGGGACGTGCGCGCGCGACGTCGTCGACGATCCGCCCCGGATCGGCGGGATCGAACGCCACCCCCGAAACCTCGTGCGACACGTCCGGTCCGGCGACAACGACGTCGGCACCCTCAGGAAGCCGGTCGCACAAGCGCACCGACCACGCCGCAGGTGCCGCGTCGAACGCCTTCGCGGCTGCGGTGCGCACGGCGGGGTCGCGGGTCACGATCGCGACGCGGAGGCGCGACATCGTCCGAGCTTGGGGCATGTCGACCGGGGGCGCTGTGGCGCGCGCCACAGCCTGCGGCCACAATGTGACCTCGATGGAAGCCGTATTTTTCGACCTCGACAAAACGATAGTCGCTCGTTCGAGCCCGCTGGCACTGGGTCGGTCGTTCATGCGGGAGGGCCTGATCGGGCGCTCGACGCTCCTCAAGAGCCTCTACGCACAGCTCGTGTTCCAGCTCATGGGTGCGGACGAACAAAAGATGGAGCGGCTGCGCGCCGAGGCGGCGAAGCTCAGTGCGGGGTGGGAAGCCGAGAACGTCCGGCGGGTCGTAACCGAAGTCCTTGAAGAGGTAATTCAGCCGATCATCTATGCCGAGGCGTTGGAGCTGATTCACGACCACCGCGCCGCGGGCCGGCTCGTGTGCATCGTGTCCTCGTCCCCCGAAGAAATCGTCGCGCCGTTTGCGGAAATGCTCCGCGTCGATCGGTGGATCGCGACGCGCTCCGCCGTCGACGACCACGGGCGCTACACCGGCGAGCTCGACTTCTACGCCTACGGCGCGAACAAAGCCCGGGCGATGCAGGACATGGCGGAGGAACTCGGGCTCGATCTCGAGAATTCCTTTGCCTACTCAGACTCCATCACCGATCTGCCGATGCTTGAAGCAGTGGGCAATCCCGTGGCGGTAAATCCCGACCGCGAGTTGAGGCGGATCGCGACCGAGCGCGCGTGGCCGGTGGAGTGGTTCCGGAAGCCGGTGACGCTGCGAGATCGGATGCCGCAGTTCCGGCGCCCGGAGGTGTCGCCGCGGAGCGGGGCGGTGACCGTCGCGGTCCTGCTGGGGGTCGCCGGGGTCGCGTGGTGGCTGGCGCGAAAGACGGCTCCGACAGAGCCCGCGTGA
>Ga0247713_1000554_pt1 | contig 22103 bp, 22 predicted proteins | sample 21E_NmetaG_FD_189936 | JGI IMG/M metagenome (GOLD analysis project Ga0247713, IMG submission 189936) | Soil microbial communities from hillslope of Landscape Evolution Observatory, University of Arizona, Oracle, AZ, United States - 2-1-E_N | ecosystem: Engineered > Artificial ecosystem >... | reverse complement strand
TGGTCCTGCTGCACGTGGGCACCGTCGCCGAAGGCGGCACCGCCGGCCACCTGCACCTCGGGCCCGGGCTGAGCGACGGCCTGCGCCGCTTCGTGAGCTGCGACGCCCGCATCCGCCCGGTGATCGAAGCCGGCGGCAAGCCCGTCAGCGTGGGCCGGGCCTTCCGCACCGTGCCCCAGCGCACCCGCATGGTGATCGAGGAGCGTGACCGGGGGTGCCGGGTTCCGGGGTGTGACCGGAGCCGATGGCTCCATATCCATCACGTCACCCATTGGGAGGACGGCGGGGCCACCGATACGGCGAACCTCCTGGCCCTGTGCCGCCGACATCACCGCTTGCACCACCTCGGCCATTTGGGCATCGCCGGCAATGCCGACGATCCCGACGGCGTCGTCTTCACCGATCACCGGGGCCACCCGCTCGACGGCTGCGGCCGGCCTGTGCCCCCGCGCCAGTCGGTGGCGGAGGCCGCACGTGGCCTCGGCATCTCGGCCGGAGCGTGGACGCACCCCACCGGTGAGCGCCTCGATCCCGGCGCGGTTGCTTTCCACGAGCCCGCCGCCTGACACCGGGCTCGACGTGACCCTTAGAAGTCGGGGGGTGGCGCCACGGTCTGGCGAGTCAGCTCCGATCCATCGCCGGCCAGCGCGGTGAACGTCGTGACCCGGCTGGTGGTGTGGACGACGAAGAACCGGCCGCCCAGGCCCATGCCACCACCCATCGCCGGCACCTCCCAGGGCGTCTGACCTTCGGGCGCCACCAGCACGCGCTCGGTTCTCTCCGACACCAGCCCCAGTGTCAGGTAGGCCGTCTCGGATGGGGTCGTGAGCCGCACGGTCGACGTGAAGGCGAGGTGCCGCGATCCCGGGAGCTCATGGCATCGCTCCCGGGCTGGTGGGCCAGGCGAGAGCCTGAACGTCTCGCAGATGCCGGCGCCGCGGCGGGCCTCGAGGATCCAGCCGCCTCGGGGCAGCGGGCCAGTGCCGATCCGCGTCGGCTCCGCCGCGATCCCACCCTGCGACCACTCGGCGTCCACCGCCGGTTCGCGCCCGTCGCGCCCAAGTTTCACGGCGCCGGCCAGAGCCACGGCCACAAGAGCGCCCACGACGGCCGGCACCAACCACCGCGGTCGGGCGCCGGCGTCGGCCTCGTACTCCCGTGCCGGTGGCCCGGAGGCGACTGCGCAGCCCGGGCACCGGAGGCCGACGGGAGTGCGGACGTAGCACGACGGGCAGATCGGCGACTGGCACGCCGCGCACCGCAGCCGGGTGGTGGCACCGTCCCGCAGGCAGGTAAGAGCAACCTCAGTCGTTCCGCCGCTGTCGCCCACCGTTGCTCCTGTCGCCGCCGAGTACCTTCCTCAGCTTCGCGCAGGACGCCGGCCTGGTGCCCGGCTTTAGGCGCCGGCGGTGCTGGGCTGGATGACGACCTTGCCGTCGCGGCCGTCGCCCCGTTCGATGCGCAGGGCGAGCTGGCCGTTGCCGAAGGTGGCCGACGCCGGCCCCCCGAACCCGCTGGGCACGGTGACCATCCGCTCGTACGGGCCGTAGTGCCACTCGTGGGCGATGTAGTCCTTCTCGGGCGCCGTGCGCTGGGCGGCGTTGACGTGCACCCGGTCGTCCTCGATGTCGATGCTGATGTCGTCGGCCATGACACCAGGCAGCGGGAACACGAGGACGACGGCGCTCTCAGCCTCGTACATGTTGACCGGCACCCGCTGGGGGTCGTACTCGACCAGGCCGGTGGGCGGCGTGTCGGGGCTGGGCCACTCGCCGCCGCCTTCGCGGTTGCCGGGACCTGACGGCTGTTGCGACGCCTGCGTCACCCCGTCGCCGGTCTCCACCGGCTCAGCGCGGACGGCCTTGGGTACGGTCGTGTCACTCATGTTGGGGACCTACCCGCGCCGGCGTCAGGCGTACCGCACGTCCCGGTACAGCAGCACCAGGCCGATGGCGCCGAGCACCAGCGCAGCCAGCCACAGGACGAACGTGTACATGAACCGCCCGAGGATCTCGTGCTCGCAGCCGTCATCGCCGCCGTGCTCAGAAGGCACGAACATCGTTCCGCAGTTGACCCTGCGCGCGCCCCGGTCGGCTGTTCCCGGGTTCGGGAGCACACCGACGACGACGATCACCAGCATCGCCAGCGATGCCAGCGCGGTGAGGACACGCCCGGCCAGCACTGAGCTCAGCCGCCGGTGACCGACAACGTCATCGGCGCGGTGATCATGCTGGGCTTCATGCTCCCCATGCTGACCCTCGCTTGGGCGGCCCTGCAACCGACGAGACGGTCAGTCTGGAGCGCGGTGAGCTGCCTGGCGCTGCTGCCGGCGGCGTTCCTCGTGTTGGCGCTCGTGGTGTGGGCGATCGGCCGCTAGCGGCCGGGGCAGCGGCTGGCGCCGGCGGCGAGCGGGCCGACGACGATGCAGGCTCGGATCTCGGTCACACCGAAGTCCGGTTGGCCAATGGGCGTGCCCGGCGGAAGCTTCCGGCACGGGAGGGTCCCGTTGGGAAGGTCACGAGTCCCATCCGGGGCGGGGCGTCGAGGCCTTGGTGCAGTCACTGCGGACCTGACAGAAGGGGTCGATGACCGGAGAGACGAGCTGGTCGGGGGCGAAGGGCGGGAACGGCGTGCAGCCCTTCTGGGCCGCGGCCGGGCCGACGCCGATGCAGCCGGTGACCTGGGTGCCGTGGATCTCCGGCGGGTTGGGTGCGCCTGGCCCGACGAGCGAGGTGCACGGCAGGGCGGCGATGACGCCGAGGACCGGCTTGTAGGCGCCGGCGGCGGCGTAGGTGTGGGTGGTCGCCACGCTGTGGGTTCCGGGCGTGAGCGCTCCGCAGGGCGCACCGTTGTTCAGCGAGTAACCGGCGCCGTCGCCAAAGTCGAGCATGACGGTGCAGCAGGGCTCGGAGGACGAGTAGTCGATCCGGAACGTCACCGGCTGGCCCGCCACCGGGGCGGCTGGTTCGATCCGCATGCGGGCGGTCACGCCGGCGTTCTGGCTCTCCCAGGAGCTCCCGGCGGGAATGTTCGGTATCCCGGTAGGCGGCGGCATATTCGGCCACGGGACGCCCGGCGGCAACGTCACCGTGCTGCCCGTCGTCGCCGGCGGCTTGGTCGTCGGCGTGGTCTTCGTCGGCGGCTTCGTCGTGGTCGTCGGCGGGGCCGGGGTGGTCGGGGGAATAGTCGACGTGGTCACCTCGACTGCCGGCGCCCCCTCCTCGTCGAGAACGGCTTCGACGCCGAGGCCGGTCGCCCCGGCCCGCCCGCCGGCAGTGAGAGTCGTCGCCCCCTCCGGGTCGACGGCGAACGCCGCCCAGGCGCTGACTGGAAGCAGGACCGTCAGGCTGGCAACCAGCGCCCGCACCGCCCAGCTGCCGCCGGCGTGCCGCATCAGAACGGGAACCGGATGGGGGTGGCTGGGCAGCCGGGTTCCCCGACGACCGCTGCCTGCTCACCCGGGCGAGGGGCGACCTCGATGCAGGCGCGGAAGGAAACCGCACGCATGGATCTCGGGTCCATGGGATCGGTCGGGGCCAGCCCGTCCTCGGGGGCGCACGGGAAGGTCTGACCCGAGAGGTAGACGCCGTAGTACCCGGGGGCGGCGAAGGTGCGGGTCGACGTACCCCGTGTCGTTCCCGTGTCGTCGCAGCGGGAGAAGACCTCCAGCGGCGAAGCGCGGACGCCGTCGTCGAACTGGACAGAGGCCAAGCAGCACCCGTGGAACTGCGACATGCTGACGGTGAAGGCGACCGGCTCCCCCACCCGGGGCGCGGCCGGCTGCATCGTCCAGCGGACTGTGAACCCGCGGTCCTCGCCGTACCAGCTGCTCTGCTGCGCCTTGTTCGTGGTGGTGGTGACGGTCGACGCCGTCCTGACCGCCGTCGTGGGCGCCGTCGATGCGGGCGCGACGATCGTCGTCGCTGTCGTCCGGGGTGTGGCGCGGACGGTGGTGCTGTGCGTCGTGGTGGTTGTCGCCGGCGCCACCGTCGTCGAGGTGGGCGTCGAGGCCGCGGTCGTGCTGGGGACGTCGTCAGCGGACAACGCCTCGGCCCCGATCGAGGCGGCGCCGGCCCGGTCGCCGGCAGCGATCGTGGTGGAGGCCGGCGGGCCGGCCATTGACGCCGCCAGCACGCCGGCGGGCAGGAGCACCGCCACGCTGACCATCAGCACCCGGGTAGCCCACGCACCGCCGACAGACTTCATCCGCGCGCCTATCGGCGGAAGACGCCCCGAACTTGAGGGGAAGTGTTAGGCGGTCAGCAGGTCGCGGGCGCTGCGGGCCGTCGCCGAGCGGCGCAGCTTGGAGATGGCCTTGAGCTCGACCTGGCGGACGCCCTCACGGGTGAGCCCGAAGTGCTCGCCCACCTCCTCCAGGGTTCGCGGGCTGCCGCGGTCGAGGCCGTAGCGGAGGCACAGGACCTCCTGCTCACGAGGCTCGAGCACGGAGAGGAGCTGGGCCACGTGGGTGGGGAGCATGGCCGCGAAGACGGCCTGGTCGGGCGGGGGAGTGGTGAGGTCCTCCACCAGCTCGCCCATCTCGGTCTCGCCGTCGGTGAGGTGCTCCGAAAGCGACGCCGGCTCGCCCAGGAAGGGCAGCAGCTCCTCGACCTTCTTGGCCGGCAGGCTCACCGCCGCCGCCAGCTCGGCCGCCTTGGGCGGGCGGCCATGGCGCACTTCCAGGGCGCTGGCGGCCATCCGGATGGCCAGCAGCTGGTCGCCGGCGTGCACCGGAAGGCGGATCGTGCGGCTGGTGTTGGCGATGCCGCGCGCGATCGTCTGGCGGATCCACCAGGTGGCGTAGGTGGAGAACTTGAAGCCCCGGCGGGGGTCGAAGCGGTCGACGGCCTGGATCAGGCCGAAGTTGCCCTCCTGGATGAGGTCCAGCAGCGGCAACCCCGAGGCCTGGTACTTCTTGGCGATGGAGACGACGAGGCGGAGGTTCGAGCGCACGAACTTGCGGTGCGCATCCTCGCCGGCGATGACGTCCTGCTCGAGCTCCTCCTGAGCGGCCATGGTGAGGGCCTCTCCCTGGGCCAGCTTGGCCGCCGCCGCCAGTCCCCTCTGGGTGAGCGTGCCCAGCCGCACTTCATCGTCCCTGGTCAGCAGGGGGTACTTGCCGATGTCATTCAGGTAGAGCTGAAGGAGGTCCTCCTCCTCGCTGCCCCGACCCTGCGTCTTGCCCAAGAACGCCTCCAAGGTGCGGCGTCAACGTACCAGAGCCACCGTCAATTTGTCCCGTGGGATGTGGAAAAAGTTCACGGCCCGAAGGTGAGGGACAGCTCGACCTCGCCGCCGGCGCCGGCCCGCCGGACTCGGGCGTCAGAGGCGAGGCGGCGGATGAGGAACAGTCCCCGACCTCGCTCGGCGCCCGCGTCGACCGGCTCTGGCGACTCCGGCACCTCGAAGCCCCGGCCCCGGTCGGAGATCCGCACGACGAGCGACCGGCCGTCGAAACCGGCGGTGGCGCTCGTCACGCCCCCACCGTGGCGGTGGGAATTCACCATGGCCTCGTGCACGGCGAGGATCACGCCGTCGACGTCGCCCGTCCACCGGTTGTCGTCGAGGAAGCGGGTCAACTCCCGCCGGGCGACGGCCGGCTGCGGTGACAACTCGACCGGTCGGCGCAGGGCGGAAACAGGCATATATCGGGTATGTTCCCAACCGGCTCGATACGTCAACGTCTCAGGCCCGGAAAACCGCCTCCAGCTCCTCCGGGACGGCCACCTCGAGCTGGCTGTACGTGCACGACGCCGGCTCCCGCTCCGGCCGCCAGCGCACGAACGAGGTGGCGTGGCGGAACCGGTCGCCCTGGAGGTGATCGAAGGCCACCTCGGCCACCAGTTCGGGCCGGAGGGGTTCCCACGACATGTTGCGGCCGGCGTTCCAGCGGCTCTGGCCGCCCGGCATGCGCCCTGCCCGACCTTTCGACGACGCCGCAGCTGCCTCGGCTTCCGCCTCCGCCCAGGCGGCCCACGGGTGGCCGTCGAGGGCGTCGACCCGGTACGGCTCCAGCTCCACGGCCAGCTCCTTGCGCCGGGCCACGGTGAACGACGACGCCACCCCCACGTGGTGGAGCGTCCCCTCGTCGTCGTAGAGGCCGAGGAGCAGCGAGCCCACGCCGGCGCCGTCCTTGTGGACCCGGAAGCCGGCGACCACGCAGTCGGCGGTGCGGGCGTGCTTGACCTTGAGCATGACCCGCTCGTCCTCCCGGTAGGGGAGGGAGATGGGCTTGGCCACCACGCCGTCGAGGCCGGCGCCCTCGAAGCGGTTGAACCAGTCGGTGGCCACGTCGGGGTCACCGGTGGCCGGCGTCAGGTGGACGGGCGGTCGTGCATCGGACAGTGCCTGCTCCAGGAGGGCCCGCCGCTCACCGAAGGGCCGGGCCCGCAGGTCGTCGTCGGCGAGGGCCAGCAGGTCGAAGGCGACGAAGGACGCCGGCGTGGTCTCGGCCAGCATGTTGATCCGGGATGCGGCGGGGTGGATGCGCTGCAGGAGCGACTCGAACTCCAACCCGCCGGCGCCGACGATGACGATCTCACCGTCGAGCACGCATCGTGGCGGGATGTTCTCCTTGAGCGCCGGCGGGAGCTCGGGGAAGTAGCGGGTGAGCGGCTTCTCGTTGCGGCTGCCCAGCTCCACCTCGTCACCGTCGCGGAAGACGATGCAGCGGAAGCCGTCCCACTTGGGCTCATAGAGCATGCCCTCGGGTGCCGGCATCTCCCGCGCCAGCTTGGCGAGCATGGGCTTGACGGGGGGCATGACGGGCAGCTGCATGGCGCTCATGATCGCGCCTGGGCGGCGTCAGCGACCGGTGGCCCGGGCCAACAAGGTGCGGCGGTTGCGGGTGCCGCTCTTGGTGAAGATGGCCTTGAGGTGGTCCTGCACGGTGTGCTCGGAGAGGAACATCTTGCCGGCGATGTGGCGGGTGTCGGAGCCGCCGACCAGGAGCGACAGGAGTTCGGCCTCTCGGGTGGTGAGCCCCAGGGCGCGGCCGAAGACCCCCGTCCGCTCCGCCGGCGAGCTGGTCTCGATGGTGACCGCGATGTCGTGCCCGCCGATGCGCGCCGCCCGCAGCGTCAGCCAGGCGCCCCCCGGCAGGTGGACGCGGGCGAACGGCGGGTGGTCGTCGACGCCGGCCTCGACCGCCAGCAGCTGGGCGGCCACGTTGTAGGCCGAGGCCGGCACTGGCCGGCGCTCGTCGTCGGGAGGGACGAGGCCCCGCAGGTACCGATCGGTCTCGGGTGTCTGGGCTCGCACGTCGAGCTCCGGCGACAGCATGAGGACGACGGGCCCGGCCCGTTCTGGGCTGTCGAGCACCTCGTCGAAGGTGCGCGCCTGGCACCGGCGGATCGCCTCGGTCACCGGCGGGGCGATCCCGGCGAGGAACCGGGACTCGTTCTCGCTGAACGGCGCGCCACCGATGCGCCAGAGATCGAGGAACGCCCAGCATCCGAAGCGGTCACGGAAGACGACCGAGGCCACGTCGTCCACGCCGTAGCCGGCGAGCAGCTCCCGCCAGACCAGGCTTTGCTCACGCCGGCCTTCGAGCACGGCGACGGGACCGTCGAGGCCGGTCCACCGGTTCACCGCCGTCAGGTACTTGAGGCGGATCAGGCGGGGCAGCTCCGGCAGGCAGGGAACGTCGGCCAGGGGCGCGCATCCGACCTCAGTCTCCGGGTCGGTCAAGAGCCACGAGTAGGCGTCGAAGGGGGCGCGGGCGCGGATCTCGTCCAGGACGGCAAGGCGGAGCCCACGGGCCTCGTCGTGCTCGCCGCAAATCCGGGCGACCCGCTGGACCGACACCCGTCACAGTACGCAAAGACCCCAGGAACCTGGGATAGGCGCCGCGCCGGGCCGGCCGTACGGTCCTCCACGACACCGACATCAGGAGGAGCCACATGGCCACCTTGCACATCCGCCACGCCATTACCGACTTCGACGTATGGGTCGCGGCCTTCAACCGATTCGCCGACGCCAGGCGCAACGCCGGCGTTCGAGGCCAGCGGGTGCAGCGGCCGGTCGACGACCCGGCCTACGTCGTCATCGACCTCGACTTCGACACGGCTGAGGCTGCGGAGTCGTTCCGGCACTTCCTGCAGACCCAGGTTTGGGTCCCGGGCGTAACCCCGGCCCTTGTCGGCACGCCCGAGACGATGATCCTGGAGCCGGCCGGCGTCTGAACCCTCAGTCGCGCACGTGCACCCAGGTGCCGATGGGGACGCGGTCGAAGAAGTAGTCGGCATCTTGGAGGGTCACCCGCACGCAGCCGTGACTGGCGGGGTAGTTGGGGACCGACGTGCTGCCATGGATGGCGAAGCCGCCGACGAAGTACATGGCGTTGTAGAGCCAGCCCAGGGAGCCCTCGTGCCAGCCGGCGTCCTTGGCGTAGATCTGGAACCAGCCTCGCGGCGTGTCGGCCAGCCACCACTCACCCTCGTACCAGTAGCCCTCGCCGTTGCCGGTGGAGACGTGGGTCGAGGAGACGACGTGGCCGTCCACCACCTCCAGCAGCACCTGGTCGGAGATGTCGATCTCCAGGGAGTACTCCGAGGCCGCTGCCGGGCCGGCGCCGGCCACCCACGAGCACAGCGCGGCGACCAGCACCGCAGCTACAAGAGTCCGCCTCATGATCGCTCCTTCCGGAAGCTGACCCTGCTGTCGCTACCCGAACGGGCCGGGGGCCAAGCAGCGGTAGCGTCCTGAGCGGCCATGTCGACCCCGCGCGCCACCTACCGCGTCCAGCTCCACGCCGGCTTCACCTTCGACGACGCGGCGGCGATCGTGGACTACCTCGCCGACCTCGGCATCAGCCACCTGTACTGCTCGCCGTTCCTGCAGGCCGCGCCGGGCAGCTCCCACGGCTACGACGTCGTGGACCACCACCGGCTCAACGTCGAGCTCGGTGGCGACGAGGCCTACGAGCGGCTGTGCGCAGCGCTGGAGCGCCGGGGAATGAGCCAGTTGGTCGACATCGTGCCCAACCACATGGCCATCAGCGGGCGGGAGAACGCCTGGTGGTGGGACGTGCTGGAGAACGGCCCGTCCAGCCGCTACGCCGGCTACTTCGACATCGACTGGGACGGGCCCGAGGAGCGCATGCGCACGCGAGTCCTCGTCCCCGTCTTGGGCGACCACGTCGGCCGCTGCATCGACCGGGGCGAGATCACCCTCGTGCGAGACCGCGGCTCCTTCGAGTTCCGGTACTTCGACCACGCCTTCCCGGTGTCGCCCCGGTCCCTGGACGACTTCCTGCGGGGGGTGGGGGTGCACATCGGCTCCGACAGCCTGGTGCGGGCCGCCATCGACTGCAGCCGGTTGCCGCACGCGCTGGCGTCGGACCGGGAGAGCGTGGATGAGAGGCACCGGAACAAGGAGGTGCTCCGGCGCACGCTCGCTGAGCTCTTCGAGACCAAGCCGGCGACAGCCGCGGCCGTCGACAAAGGCCTGGCCGAGCTCAACCAGGATCCCGATGCCGTCGACGATCTCCTCGAGCGCCAGAACTACCGGCTGGCCTACTGGAAGGTGGCCGGCCAGGACCTGGACTACCGGCGCTTCTTCGACATCACCACGCTGATCGCCCTGCGCAGCGAGAACCTGTTCGTCTTCGCCGACACTCACGACAAGATCGTCCAGCTCATCCGGGCGGGCAAGGTGACCGGCCTGCGGATCGATCACGTCGACGGCCTGCGCGACCCGGCCGCCTACCTGCACCTGCTGGACCAGGCCGCCGGCGACACCTACATCATCGTCGAGAAGATCCTCGAGTCCGACGAGATGATGCCGGGGGACTGGGCCGTCGAGGGGACCACCGGCTACGACTTCGCGGTGCGGGCCAGCGCCCTGTTCGTCGACCCCGACGGCGAGGCGCCGCTCACCGACATTTACGCCGGCTTCGCCGGTGGGCCCGAGCGGCCCCCTGAGCGTGGCGGGTCCGCCGACTACGAGGAGGCGGTCTATGAGAACAAGCACCTCGTCATGCGAGAGGTGCTGGCCGCCGACGTCCGCCGGATCGTCAACGACCTGGTCTGGGTGTGCCAACGGCACCGCCAGCACCGGGACCATACCCGCCTCGACCTCTCCCGAGCGGTGCGGGAAATCCTGGCCGGCCTCGACGTCTACCGGACCTACGTGCGGGCCGGGCCGTCACTGCCCTCGGCCGGCGATGTGGCCCGGGTGGAGGCCGCCGTCGCCCGGGCCATCGAGCGCCGGCGCGACATCGACCCGTCGCTGTTCGAGTTCCTCCGTGATCTGCTGCTCAAGCGCATCAGCGGCCCCCAGGAGAGCGAGTTCGCCCTGCGCTTCCAGCAGCTGAGCGGCCCGGTCATGGCCAAGGGGGTCGAGGACACCACCTTCTACCAGTTCAACCGGCTGGTGTCCCTCAACGAGGTGGGTGGGAACCCGGGCAAGTTCGGCACGTCGGTCGAGGAGTTCCACGAGGCCAACGCCCGCATGGCCCGGGACTGGCCGGGCACCCTGCTGGCCAGCTCGACGCATGACACCAAGCGGAGCGAGGACGTGCGGGCCCGCATCAGCCTGCTGTCGGAGATCCCCCAGGCCTGGGGCGCGGCCGTCGAGCGGTGGGCGGCCATGAACGCCCGTCACAAGGCCGACGGCATGCCCGACGCCAACGCCGAGTACCTGCTCTACCAGGTGCTGGTCGGCGCCCACCCCCTGGACGAGGACCGGGCGGTGGCGTTCATGGAGAAGGCCTCGCGAGAGGCCAAGCAGCACACGTCGTGGATCGACCCCGACCCCGTCTACGACGAGGCCCTGGCCGCGTTCGTGAAGGCCGTGGTGGCCGACGACGCCTTCACCGCCGACCTGGCCGCCTTCACCGAGCCGCTGGTGGCGGCGGGCCGGCAGGCGTCGCTGGCCCAGATGCTGCTCAAGCTGACGTCGCCCGGCGTGCCCGACATCTACCAGGGCACCGAGCTGTGGGACCTCAGCCTGGTGGACCCGGACAATCGCCGGCCCGTCGACTACGACGCCCGGCGGGCGCTGCTGGCCAAGGTGAAGGGGGCTTCGGCCGAGGTCCTGGGTGCAAGCGACGACGGGGCGCCGAAGCTGTGGCTGACCCAACGCGTCCTCGATGTGCGCCAGCGGCTGGAGGACTGCTTCGCCGGGGGCTCGTACGAACCGCTTGCCGGCGCCGGCCGTCGGGCGGGGAACGTGGTGGCCTACATCCGCGGCGGGCGCGTGGCGGTGATCGTGCCCCGGCTGGTCATGGGGCTGAGCGAAGGATGGGGGGACACCATGGTGACCCTGCCCGAGGGCCGGTGGACCGACGAGCTCGGTGGATCGACCGCCGATGAGGGCCGGGTGTCGCTCGCCGCCCTCCTGTCGGGTTTCCCGGTGGCCCTTTTGGTGAGGAACTGACGATGACCTCCTTCCGGGTGTGGGCGCCACGCGCCCGGCGCGTCGACCTCGTCCTGCGGCGCGACCAGCGCCACGCTCTCGACGGCCCCGACGAGTTCGGCTGGTTCTCGGCTGAGGCCGACGCCGCCCCGGGCGACGACTACGCCTACTCCCTCGACGGCGGCGCCCCCCTTCCCGACCCCCGCTCGCCGTGGCAGCCCGAGGGGGTCCACGGGCCGTCGCGGCTGGTGGACCACTCGGCCTTCGCCTGGACCGACGCCGGCTGGGCCGGCGGCGTGCCCCTGCCCGAGGCCGTGGTCTACGAGCTGCACGTCGACACCTTCTCCGAGGAGGAGACCTACGAGGGCGCGATCCCCCACCTCGACCACCTGGTCGCCCTGGGCGTGACCCACGTCGAGCTGCTGCCGGTGGTCGAGTACCCCGGGCGTTGGGGGTGGGGCTACGACGGGGTCGACCTCTACGCACCCAACTCCGGCGACGGCGGCCCCGAGGGTTTGAAGCGCCTGGTCGACGCCTGCCACGCCAAGGGCCTGGCCGTGATCTTCGACGTGGTCTACAACCACCTGGGACCGTCGGGGAACTACCTGGGCCAGTACGGGCCGTACTTCACCGACCGTTACGGCACCCCATGGGGCGAGGCGGTCAACCTCGACGGCCCCGACAGCGACCCGGTGCGCGAGTTCGTCATGGACAACGCCCTCATGTGGCTGCGCGACTACCACGCCGACGGCCTCCGGCTCGACGCGGTGCACGCCATCGTCGACACCTCGGCGACCCATATCCTCGAAGAGCTGGCCGGCCGGGTCGACGACCTGGAGGCCGAGCTCGGCGTGCCCAAGCTCCTCATCGCCGAGAGCGACCTCAACGACCCCCGCATCGTCGCCGACCGGGCCCTCGGCGGCTACGGGATGGATGCCCAGTGGAGCGACGACTTCCACCACGCCCTCCACGCCGCCCTCACCGGCGAGCGAGCCGGCTACTACGCCGACTTCGGGTCTCTCGCCCAGCTGGCCAAGTCCCTGCGCCAGGCCTTCGTCTACGACGGCGTCTACTCGCCCCACCGCCGGCGCCGGCACGGCCGCACGCCGGCCGGCATCCCGCCCACCCGGTTCCTCGGCTACCTCCAGAACCACGACCAGATCGGCAACCGGGCTCAGGGCGAGCGCAGCTCCATGCTCTTGAGCGACGGGCTGCTCAAGGTGGCGGCCGCCGTGGTCCTGCTCGGGCCGTCGGTGCCCATGCTGTTCCAGGGCGAGGAGTGGGGCGCGTCCACGCCGTTCCAGTACTTCACCGACCACGACGACCCCGAGCTGGGCAAGGCGGTCACCGAGGGCCGCCGGCGGGAGTTCGCCTCCTTCGGCTGGGATCCCGAGGAGGTGCCCGACCCCCAGGACCCCGAGACGTTCCGCCGGTCGAAGTTGCGCTGGGACGAGGTCTCCGAGCCCCGCCACGCCGGCCTGCTGGAGTGGCACCGCGGGCTCATCCAGCTGCGGCGGTCGCTCCCGGCGCCGGCCGCCGACGTGTCGGTCGACTTCGACGAGGACGCCCGCTGGCTGGTGCTGTCGCGCGGGCCGCTGACCCTGGCCGCCAATCTCGGGCAGGCCGCAGTCGTGGTTCCCGTCGGGGCGGGGAAGGTGGTCCTGGCGTCATCGGACGCCACCCCCGCCGGCGACGGCCGGAGCGAGCTGGCGCCCGAGAGCGCAATAGTGCTGTTGGACCCTTGACGTATCCTTGAGCGCGGGTGTATCCAGGGTGGGCGGGACGATCACCGACCCGCATAGGGGGTATGTGATGTCCCCAGTGTCGACGGCGACAAAGGATCAGACGGGTGTTGCAGTTCTCCCGCGCCCACTGCCGTACCCGACCGCGGACCTGCTTCTCCCGCTGTCCAAGGAGATCGTGGTGGACTGGCAGCTGCCGCTCGACGGCGAGCGGAACAACTGAGCCTGCGGTACGAGGTCAGCCGGCCCGCACGGGCGCGGGCCGGCTGATGCGCGAGCGGCGAGGGTGTTACTGCACCTTGGTCGTGGTCCTGGAGTCGACCGACGCCCCCGCCGGCGTCCGGCTGCGAGCGGCGTAGCTCAGGGCCAGGAGCACCAGGCCGACCACGGCCAGGCCGATGACGGCACCCAGGGCGTAGCGGGCGGCGTCGTTGCCGGAGCCGGCCCCCAGCGCCTCGAACTGGGCCACCCGGGTGAAGATGTCCTGGGTGTGGGTGGTGTCGTCGCCGAAGCGGGTGTCGTCCCAGCCGATGATGGCGTACTCCTTGAGCGAGGCGACGCCCGGCGGCTGGCGGATGTCGGCGCCCGTCCACACGCCGATGCGGCGGCTCACGGACCGGTCGGTGATGCGGGTGTTCTTCGACCACGTGTCACCGTTGTCGGTCGAGAACGTGTAGTAGACGTCGGTGGCGATGGCGCCCCTGTCGTCGCGGAAGTCCCACCACACGGCGTCGACCCGACCGCCGGGCGTCACGTCGATGTTGGGGGTGATCTGCACGGCCAGCTCGGCGGGGTTGTCGTCGTTGAGCAGCTTGGGCTGGGTCCACGTCCGGCCGTCGTCGGTCGACCGCTGGTAGTAGATGTCGCGGTCGGCGCCCCGCGGGGGCTGGTCGGGCTTGCCCTCGTAGATGATGTGGAGGCTGCCCTGGGGGCCGCCGGCCGACGACCACTTCAGGATGCCGACGTGCTCGGTGTAAGGGCTGGGCGGGGAGGCGTCGTTGAACTCCCAGGTCTGGCCCCGGTCGAGCGTCTTGCCGATGATGATGGGCGCCGGCGGCGCCGGCGTGATGCCCACCGTGTTGAGCGGCCAGATGACGAACAGGGCGCCCCTGTTGTTAGTCGCCAGCGACGGAGCGCTGAAGCTCATGACGTAGGGGACGTCCTGGCCCTGGGCGTTCTTGATCATCTTCGGGTACTTGGACTGGAGGTCGATGGGCTCGCTCCAGTTCTCGCCGCCGTCGGTGGACACCGACAGCATGGGCGCCCGCTGGAACGGCGGGTTGGTCTGCTCGGGCAGGGCCTTGCGCCAGGTGACGTAGACCACGTCGGTGGCCCCGGAGGTGTCCACGGCGATGGAGGAGACCGGGGTGTTGTTCTCGGTCTGCGGGCCGGTCAGGCCCCGGGCGTTGCGGACGATCTTGGTCGTCCAGGAGTCGCCCAGGTCGGTGGACTTGGCCACCAGCACGCTGATGTTGGCCCGCTGGCCGCCGTCCTGGGTGTCCCAGCCGTTCAGGCCGTAGTAGAGGGTGCTGTTCCGGCCCCAGGCGATCGGGGTCTCGGTCTGCATGCCGGCGGTGTTGAAGCAGAACGGGTACGACGGCAGGCCGGGGAGGGCGTCGAGGAGCCGCCAGGTCTGGCCGGCGTCGGTCGAGCGGAAGAGCCGGCACAGCCGGGTGCGCATCTCGACCGCGGAAGCGACCACGTTCCGCTCGTTGGAGGGGTCGATCAGGATGTACGGAGCGGAGTAGGTACGGGTAGGGGCCAAGTCGTCGACGGTGGCCCGCACCGGGGTGGTGAGCCGGGGCTCTGCGGTCTGGGCGCCCACGGCCGCGGGGACGGCGAGCAGGGCGCCGGCGATGAGGACGGCGAGGGCCCTGGGGGTGCGGCTCACTTGGTCACCGCCGGCTGGCCGGGCGGGCGGCGCCGGCTGGAGAAGGCGACGGCGAGGCCGGCGATGAACAGGCCGGCGCCGGCCACGCCGAGGGCGACGAGCAGGACCGAACCCATGCTGACCGGCTCGTCCTCGAGCAGGCCGACGTGCTCCTGCTGGTCGAGGGGTACCTCCGGTGCCGCTCCCAGCACCGGTGCGCCGCCGGGGCCGACGATGGTCACCTCGCCGCGAGCCGGGACGCCGCGGATGTGGTTCTCGGTGGGAGCCAGGGTCTGGGTGGCGAACAGGTAGAAGGGGCCCGGGGGAGTGTTCTCCGGGATGCGGACCGTCCCGGGGCCCCACATGGCGTAGAGCTCCTCGTTGGGCTGGAAGGTGCCCAGGATGGGCCCGTCGATGCTGCCGGCCCGGATCTCGACCGGGTTCGTCCGCCCGTAGCCGCGGGGACCGAACACGGTCACTTCCTCACCGGCCTTGGCCTGGGCCGGCGTGACCTGGAGCTGGGCCACGTGGGGGGCGGGCGAGGGTGTGGCGGAGGCGAGCAGGAAGGCACTGACGAGAAGTGCCCTCACCCCCCAGCGGACAGTCCGTGACGACATGCCGGCACCTTTCAGAAGGAAGCGGAGGAGCGATACTTGCACAACGAAAATAGCCGCGCCTCGGCCACCAGCGGGTGTGTTCTCACGCCGGCTCCGCGGCCTCGCCGCCGCCGGAGGGCCGGCGGACCTGGGCCAGGGCGAGCGACATGGCGAAGCCGCCGCCGAGGAACGCGCCGGCCAGCAGCCCCAGCCCGAAGTAGGTGCCCCGGTCGTCGGAGGGATCGGTGTGGGCGAAGTTCACCACGTTGGCGGCGATGTCCTGGGTGGAGCTCTGCATGTTGCCGTTGCGGGTGTCGGACCAGGCGACCACGCTCCAGTCCTTGCCGGATGCCACGGCCAGAGGGACCTGCACGAAGAACTGGGGGCCGGCGGTGCCCACGCTGCGGTCGTTGGGAACGTCGCTGACCCGGATGTTCGGCGACCACGTGTCGCCCCCGTCCTTCGACGAGGTCATGTACGCGGCGTCGAACACGCCGACGTTGGTGGTGAGGCCGAGGAAGGGGGCAGTGGCGGTGGGCGCAACCGTGGGGGCCGGGAAGGGGTCGTTTCGGAAGTCATACCAGGCCACGTCGATGCGGCCCCCGGGGACCAGGGAGATCTTCGGGTAGAACTGGCCGACCCGGGCGCCCTTCGGGTCGTCGTTGAGCATGCGGGGCTCCGACCAGGTGGCGCCGTCGGCCGACTTGGAGAAGTACACGTCGAGGTCCTGGCTGCGGTTGTCGTGCCAGACCAGGTAGAACATCCCCCGCTCGCGGTCGAGGATCGACACCGGCTCGCTGGCGTCCCTGGCGCCCAGGATCCTGGTGTCCTCCCAGGTCCTGCCCTGGTCCTCGGAGACCGAGGCGGTGATGGTCGTGAGCCGGGGCTCGGGCACGTTCGGCCCCGCCGCCGGCGGGTTCTCCCGGTAGAAGGCCCAGAGCTTGCCGTCCCGCACGTGGATACGCATGCGGGCAGGGAGTCTTGCAGGCCCCGTCAGCGCATGTGCGAGGCCGTCCACTCCAGAAGTCGATCAGCCGGCCAGGCGTTGACGATCGACTCGTCGCCCACGCCGCACTCGGCGGCCCGCACGCAGCCGTAGGGCTGCCACTCCAGCTGGCCGGGGGCGTGGGCGTCGGTGTCGATCGACACCTTGCAGCCGGCGGCCACCACCTTGCGCAGCAGGGCCTTGGGCGGGTCGAGCCGCTCGGGCCGGCAGTTGATCTCCACCGCAGTGTCGGACTCGACCGCGGCGGCGAAGACGGCGTCGGCATCGAAGGTCGACTGGGGCCGGCCTTTCCCGGTGACCATCCGGCCGGTGCAGTGGCCGAGGATGTCGACGTGGGGGTTCCGCACGGCGGTGATCATCCGGGGCGTCATGGCCTCGGACTCCATGCGCAGTTTGGAGTGGACGCTGGCGACCACCACGTCCAGGCGGCCCAGCAGCTCGTCGGTCTGGTCAAGGGAGCCGTCGTCGAGGATGTCGACCTCGATGCCGGTGAGGATGCGGAACGGGGCCACCTGCTCGTTGACCTCGGCCACCAGGTCGAGCTGGGTACGGAGCCGCTCGGCGGTCAGGCCGTTGGCCACCTTCAGCCGGGGCGAGTGGTCGGTGAGCACCATGTACTCGTGCCCGAGAGCATGCGCGGCCCGGGCCATCTCCTCGATGGGGCTGCCGCCGTCGGACCAGTCGGAGTGGGTGTGGCAGTCACCCCGGAGGAGGGCCCGGATCTCGGCGCTGCGGCCGGCGAGGACGATCCCCTCCTCGGCGGCGAGGGCACCGACCTCCTCCTCCAGCTTGGCCAGGTAGGCCGGCACCTGGCCGGCGACGGCCTCCATGGCCACGGCCTCGGTGGTCTGGCCCACGCCGGGCAGGTCGCGCAGGCGACCCTTGGCGGCCCGGTCGGCCAGATCCCGGGGGTCGAGCTTGGCCAGGGTGGCGGCTGCGCCCCGGAACGCCCGGACGCGATAGGTGGGCGCGCCCTGCCGCTCGAGCAGGTAGGCGATGCGCTGCAGGGCCTGTACCGGATCCAGAGGGAGCCGAGCGTAGCGGCGGGTCGTGCCGGAAATTCAGTCGTCCGGTGAATGCATTCGTCATATACTTCCGCCACCAGTACGTGAGGGTCGCCGAACGGCGGGGAGGCCCACCATGCAACATGCAGCTATTTCCAGACCGAAGCCCCTGATCCTGGCGCATCTGCTCTTGCTGATGGCCGAGGAGCCCAGGCACGGCTACGAGCTGGCGGCCAGCCTGCGCACGTGGGAGTTCGAGGGTGTGACGCCTTCCATGGTGTACCGCGACCTGGCCCGGCTGGAGGCCGAGGGCCTGGTGCGGTCGTTCTGGGAGGCGTCGCAGGCCCGGGGGCCGGCCCGGCACATGTACGAGCTCACCGACGCCGGACACGAGAACCTGGTCGCCTGCGCCGACGACGTCCGCTGCCTCATCGCTCACCTCACCGAGGTCCTGGGCCAGATAGAGGCCGTCGGGTCGGTGGCGGTCGAGGACGAGGCGCCGGCCCCGGGCCGGCGCCGGTTCTGGAAGACGTCGTGAAAAAGTAGGGCGGTGACGCACGTCGTCGTCCTCGCCGACACCCACATCCGGCGCGGTGGCAGCCGAAGGCTGCCCGGCGCCGCCTACGCCCACCTGGAGCAGGCCGACGTCATCCTCCACGCCGGCGACATCCTCGTCGGCGAGGTGCTCGACGAGCTGGGTGGGTTCGCCCCGGTCCATGCCGTGCTGGGCAACAACGACGCCGAGCTCTTCGGCGTGCTTCCCGAGACCCGGTCGCTGGAGATCGACGGAGTCCGCATCGCCATGATCCACGACAGCGGGCCGTCGGCGGGCCGGGCCGGCCGCATGCACCGGAAGTTCCCCGAGGCCGGCGTGGTCGTTTTCGGCCACAGCCACATCCCGTGGGACGATGCCGGCGTGGACGGGCAGCTCCTCTTCAACCCCGGATCTCCGACCGAGCGCCGGTCGCAGCCGCATCGCACCTTGGGAACGCTGCATCTCGACGGCGGCCGGGTGGTCTCCCGGATCCACGTTCTCGGATGACGGAAGTTCGGCTGGCCATCGCCAGCGCGATCACCGCGTTGCTGATCGTCGCCGGCGGCGTGGTGGCCGTGCGGACTTCCGCCGGTCCCCGCACCCTGGCGTTCATCGCCGGCGGCCGGGCCGCCGCAGCCGCGCCCGCGCCTGCGGCCGGCGGCGCTGCTGCGCTCGTCGCACCGGCTGCCCTGGGTCAGCGAGCGCTCCCTCTTTCGGCCCCCACGTCGCTCGACGCCGCCCTCGCCGCCGGCGGATACCGGGTCCCGGCCGGCGCCGCCGTGTACGCGGCCAAGGTCACCAGAGAGGCGGGCGGGGTGGCGTACGAGGACTACCAGGGCGGCGGCGGGGCCTTGGCGACCAACTTCTGGCCCGCGTCCTCGATCAAGGTGCTGGCCGCGGTCGGCGCCCTCGAGTTCGTCGGCCAGCAGGGCTTCACCGGGGCGGCCACCGTCGCTTTCGGCAGAGGCGCGCCGCGCACCATCCGGTCGATCTACGACGATGCCGTGCGCATCAGCGACAACGCCGCCTACGACGCTCTGGTGGAGATCGCCGGCGTCGACTACCTCAACCGGGAATTCCTCACGCCGGCCAGGGGATTCCCGGCGACGGTCATCCAGCGCTCCTACACCGTGGGTGGCAATCTACGGACCACGCCGGCGCTGACCATCACCGAGGGGGCCAGGCGGGTGGTCATCCCCGCCCGGGCCGGCAGAGTCGACACCGACTGTCCCCAGGGGCAGTGCTCGAACCTGTTCGAGATGAGCGAATCGGTCCGCCGGCTGGTGCTCCACAACGAGATCCCGACGGCGGAGCGGTTCAGGATCGCCTCCACCGACGTCATCGGCCTCACCAGCGCCCTCCTGGGCGCCGAGGGCTGGTTCGAACCGGCCGTCGCCAGGGTGCTGGGCAACGGGGCCCGGATCTACGGCAAGCCAGGGGAGGTGCCGTCGCGCGACTGCCTCGACGTCACCCTGATCGAGGGACGCGACGGCGCCCGCTACCTCCTTTCGGCCACCGTGCCCTGGCGCTCGGGCGGCTGCCCGGCGCTGGTCGACCTCGCCACTCAGGTACTGAAGTACCTGAGTGGCTGAGCTCTTGGCGGCGGGCACCCGGGTCCTTCGGACCGCGCCCGCCGCGTGCCGGTGGGGGCCCCTGCCCCACCGGCGAGCCGGAACCGTGCCGCCTCTCCCTCGTCGGCGGCGGGCACCCGGGTCCTTCGGACCGCGCCCGCCGCGTGCCGGTGGGGGCCCCTGCCCCACCGGCGAGCCGGAACCGTGCCGCCTCTCCCTCGTCGGCGGCGGGCACCCGGGTCCTTCGGACACGCCAACTCCGTTGGCCACGGAGGCAGGCCGCCGCGTGCCGGTGGGGGCCCCTGCCCCACCGGCGAGCCGGAACCGTGCCGCCTCTCCCTCGTCGGCGGCGGGCACCCGGGCCGGGCGGTGCCCTAGGCGCCCGGCGTGGCCGCGAGATCGGCGTGGAGCTTCTGGCTCTCCGGGGTGGGCTCGAGGTCGATCTCGACCAGGCGGGCCTGGAGCCGGCGATAGGTTGCGGCGGCGTCGTCCGGCCGGCCCAGCTTGGACTGCAGGCGCATGATGCGCCGGTAGATCTGCTCGGCGTAGGGGTCGACCTCGACCGCCCGCTGGAGGGCCTGCCAGGAGCCCCGGGCGTCGCCGGAGGCCCAGCGGATGTCGCCCAGCCAGACCTGTACATCGAGCACCCGCTGGCGCAGGTCCTCGCGGGGCGTCTCGGCCCACGCCCAGTCCTGGCCGGCCAGCAGGTCGCCGGTGTAGGTCTGGGCCACCCGGTCGTAGGCCGCAGACCGCACGAAGTCGTCGCCGCCGGCGGCACCCTCGGCCAGCGCCTGCTCCAGCCGCCACAGGTCGACGTCGAAGAGCGGCTCCACCCGGTAGCGATCTCCATCGCGCTCGATGACCTTGAGCTTTTTCTCGCCGGTGGCGTCACGCAGGCGGCTGCGCAGGTTGCCCAGCGCGGTCCAGAACCACTCCGAGCCCCGGCCGGGGTCGGCCTCGGGCCACAGGGCCTCGACCGCGGCGTCGAGGGTGGTGCCGGCCGGGTGGAGCAGGTAGAAGGCCAGGAGCTCACGGGCCTTGGCCCGGAGCCCGGCGCGGATCTCGGTGCCGTTGACGTCGATCCGGTAGGTGCCGAGCAGCTGCACGTTCACCGCAGGCGACTCGGCCATGACCACCTCGAAGGGCTCCGCCTGCTCGATGACGGCGGTGATCACGTCGTCGTCGGTGCGGGCGCTGGCCAGCACGGCCAACAGCTCGCTGGCCGCCTCCCGGCCGAGGGTGTAGAGGCGGGCGCCGGCCAACCGGGGGGCGAGGCCCTCGTGGCCGACCTCCGCCGCCCGCTCGTTGGCCTCGAGCCGGATGCTCACCGCCTGGTCGGCGGCGGTGTCGACCAGCACGGCCAGCACCCGGGGGCCCTCGCCCTTGACGACCAGCTCGATCAACGACTCGAGGTTCTCGGGAGAGGGCTCGCGGGCCACGACGAGCACGGTGGCGGGCGACGTCGGGGTGCGCTCCTGGCCCAGGTGCTCGAGGCATGCGGCCAGGTCTCGCGGCTGGCTGAGCCCGGGGACGGCCAGCCCCGGCGGCAGCAGGTCGCCGACCACGACCGCCTCGCCGTCGCTGGCGTTCTGGGCCAGGAACGACGTGGTGATGAACCGGGCGACGTCGGCCGCGGCCGGACCGAGCACCGAGACCATGCCGATCTCCGCCAGGTCGACGGTGACCTCCTCGGCGTCGCGGAAGCCGACGGCCATGGTGGTCGGGTTGGGGGGCGCCGGCCCCTTGCCATTCGACCCCTGGCCGGGCGGGCGGATGGCGGCCAGGTCGGCCCGAGCCCGGGCGTAGCGGTCGATCCGGCGGGTGACGTGGGTGGCGAAGGGATCGCGCCGGTGCAGGCCCGGCGAAGGGGTGTTGGCCCGGCGCCGGCGCCGGCGGCGCAGCCCCGCCCGCCGGAGGGCCTCGCTGACGCCGAGGGCGAGCGACGGCCCCACGACCAGCCCGGGCATGGTGCAGGCCAGCGGGTCCTCGCCCACGCCGCCATCGGCGGCGGCCACCGGCGCCGGCCGGGCGGCCGGCGGGGCGCCGAAGGCCGAGGCGGCGACGTCGTCGGTGGGCTCGTCGGCCAGGGCGCCCTCGGGGACGGGCTCGGCGGCGGGAGCGGCGTCGGCGTTGGCCGGCTGGGCGCCGTACATGTTGGCCTGGGGGGCGATCTGGGCCTGGGCGGGCGTCATGGCCGTGGATGCGGCCGGGGCCGGCGGCGGGGTGTAGCCGGCGAGCGCCTCCCGCACCGCCGCCTCGACCAACCGGGGCAGCTGCTCGTGCAGCCCGTCGCGTATGGCCCGCAGCTGCGTCGCCTCCTCGCGCAGGCCGGCGGTGATGGCCTCCACCTCGCGCAGGGCGGCACGGAGCTCGGGCTGGACGGCGTCGGCGACCACCTGGGGGAGCCGCTCGTTCATCTCC
>Ga0247713_1000553_pt1 | contig 22127 bp, 22 predicted proteins | sample 21E_NmetaG_FD_189936 | JGI IMG/M metagenome (GOLD analysis project Ga0247713, IMG submission 189936) | Soil microbial communities from hillslope of Landscape Evolution Observatory, University of Arizona, Oracle, AZ, United States - 2-1-E_N | ecosystem: Engineered > Artificial ecosystem >... | reverse complement strand
GGTCGCCGTCGCTCCGCTCCTGGCCCTGCACTTCGGTCGGCTCCCCGCGGCGGGCGGGTTGGCCAACCTCGTGGTCGCCCCGTTGGCCGGGGTCGTGATGGTCGGCGGCATGACCACGCTCGCCCTCGCCGCCACGTGGGGCGCGCTGGCCTGGGCACCGGCGACGCTGCGAGTCCTGCTCGACGCGATCCTGTGGGTCGCCCGGACCTTCGCCGCCCTCCCGGGCGCGAGCGTCCGCGCCGACGTGGTTGGAGCCCTCACCCTCGTCGGACTGCTCGTATGGCTGGTGGCCAAGCACCCCCGGATCAGGATCGGGGCCCTCGCGGTGGCGGTCGCGTGCGGTGGAGCGAGCATCGGGACGTCGGCAGCGAACCGGGCCATAGCCTGCGACGGTCCCCAGATCCTGGGACTGGACATCGGCGGGACCGCCGTCCTGCTGAAGGCGTCGGGACGGTCCGTGCTCTACGACGGGGGACCGTCCGGACGCGGGATCGTCGACCTCCTGCGCGATCACGGCGTGTCGCACCTGGACGTCGTCGTCTCGTCGCACCCGCACGCCGACCACACCCAGGGACTCGTCGAGGTGGTCCGCAGGATCGAGGTCGGCAAGGTGGTCGGACCGCCCAACATCGCGTGGGGACCGGGGGCCGAGCTCGTGTCGGCTGCGCGGGAGCGGGGTGTTGCGGTCGAGGTGGCCGGGGCGGGCGACGAGCTCGCCATCGCACCCGACCTGCGCCTGGTCGTGCTGGCTCCCGAGAGGGAGCCTCCTCCCGACGAACCCTCCGACCACGCGATAGGACTGCTCAACCTGGTGATCCGGGCCCAGGTCGGGTCGACCTCGATCGTCCTGCCGGGGGACGCCAACGGAGAGGCCCAGGCGGCGGTCGCATCCGCCGACCCCGACTCCCTGCGGTCTCCCGTCCTGCTCGCGGTCCACCACGGCTCGGCCGACCTCGAACCGACCTTCGTCGACGCCGTCGCGGCCGGGATCACCCTCGTCACGGTGGACCCGGACAACCGGTACGGGCACCCCCGGGAGGTCGCCCTGCGGATGTACTCTGCGCACGGCACGGTCCTTCGAACGGACACCCAGGGGACCCTCAGCGTCTGCGTGCGCCCGGGAGGGTTGGAGGTGACGACCACCAGGTGATCGAGTACGTGTGGGCTCAGGACCCCTGGCTCGCCGTCCAGCACGTCGAGCGCGCCACCACCGATCCTTCCGCCGAGGTGATCCACCTCCGGGCGGAGCCGTCCGAGGTGCCCGGGCTCGTCGAGGCCATGTCCGCCCCCTCGCTCTTCGCCCCGCAGCGCGTCGTGGTGGTCCGGGACGGGGAGCGGCTGAGCGCGAAGGGGGTCGCGTGGCTGGGGGAGACCCTCCGGGGGCCGAACGTGGCCGACCTGCTCGTCGTGATCGCCGTCGCCGACCGGATCCCGTCCGCCCTCACGAAGACGATGCAGGCCGTAGGGAAGGTCCACCGGCTCGAGCGTCCGAAGCGGGGCGAGCTCGTGGCGTGGGTCCAGCGGCGGTTGCAGTCCGCCGGGCTCAAGCCGGCCAAGGACGTGGCTCCCACCCTGATCGAGCTGGTGGGAGGGGCCTCCCTGGGAGACCTGGCCGGCGCGATCGACCAGCTCGCGCTGCGCAAGCCCGGCTCCCAGATCGCTCGCGACGACGTCCTCAAGCAGTTCGGTCGTACGGCGGAGCAGCCGGTCTGGGCGCTCTTCGACGCCCTCCTGGCACACGACCGTCCCCGCTCGTTCGGCGTCCTCGAGCAGCTCCTGGATCAGGGCGAGGACGCGATGGCCATCCTGTTCGCGCTCGTCTCCCAGGTCCGGTACCTGCTCAAGGCCAGGAGCGCCATCGAGCGGGGAGCGGCGGGGTCGGACTCCCAGCTGGCCTCGGCGCTCGGGGTGTCACCGGGCCGGGCCGGTGTCCTCCGCCGTCAGGCTTCGCGCGCCTCCTGGGAGTGGCTGCTGCACTGCCACTCGCTCTTCGCCCAGGCCGATGTCGACCTGAAGGGAGGGGAGACGTTCGGCCGGTACGAGGGAACGGCGCTCCCGCCGCGCATCGTCCTGGAGCGCGTCGTGGCGGCGGTGATCGAGGGAGCCGAGCGGACGCCGTCGCCCGCTCTGCGCTAGCTAGCCGCGGAGCCCCTCGATGAAGTCGTCGATCGGGATGGCGGAGAGGGTCTGGATCCGGACCGTGCCCCGCGCCCCGAGGTTCACCGAGAGCTTCGCCACCGTCTTGGAGTCCGGCGCCTCGATGATGGTCAGGAAGTCGAACGGGCCGAGGACCGCATACTGGGCCACCACGTGGCACCCCATCCGCTCGACCTCCTCGTTCACCTCGCGCAGGCGGTCGGGCCGCTCCTTCAACGTCTCCAGGCCGCCGGGGTTCAGGCTGGACAGAAGGACGTAGTTCGGCATCGGGTGGCTCCCTTGGCGTCGGATATCCTGCGCCGAGTCTGTCCGGATCCCCGGTCCGGCACAACCGCGGTACCGTACTGCCGTGCAACTCGTCACCCCGCGCGAGCGCGACCTGATCGCGCAGGCCGCCCCCGTGCTGCTCCCCCGCATGGACGCGCTGGCGGGGGAGTGGCGGGCGACGGTCGGGACGGGGTTCCCGGCCGATCTGGGAGACATCCTCCGCTCGGCCCTGACCGACGGCCTGGACGCCGGGCTCGACGGGCTGCGCGGAGCAGCCGCCGATCTGATCGCCCGCCGGGTCGGCCTCGAGGACGTGGTGGGTGCCGTCCTCACCCTCGAAGAGGGCGTGAACCGCTGCCTCGCCCGGCACGCGATCGAGGAGGTCTTCACGACCTCGGCGGCCTTCGCCCGCTTCCTCCACGAGCTGGTCCTGCTCGTGGCCGAGGGCTACTCGTCGGCCTACCGACGTGCGCTCGACGACGAGCGACGCGGCGCGGCCGAGGCCGACCGCCTCAAGACGGAGCTGATCTCGATGATCAGCCACGACCTCAAGACCCCGCTCACCACGATCGAGGCGTGCGCCGAGTCGATGCTGAAGGCCGACGACCTCCCCCCCGACCAGTCGAAGCGGTTCCTCGAGATGATCCTGCGCAACGCCGAACGCCTAACGAGGCTCATCACACGGATCGTCGACGTCTCGCGGATCGAGGCCCGGGCGGTAGAGCTCGTCCTCGTCCCGCTCGACCTGGTCCGGCTCGTCTCCCGGATCGCCGATTCCATCCTTCCGTCGGCCTCGCTACGCCTGGACCTGCCGGAGGACCTCCCCCTGGTCCTGGCCGACCGGGACGCCATGGAGCGCGTGGTGGTGAACCTGATCGACAACGCGGTCCGGTTCTCGCCGCCCGGGGAGCCCGTCGTCGTTCACGCGCACGCGGACGCGACCCACGTCGAGCTGCGGATAGTCGACCTCGGCCCGGGGATACCTCCGGACCGCCGGGCCGGCCTCTTCTCGAAGTTCTTCCAGGTCGACCCCTCGGACAGCGCCCGGCGCTCCGGATCGGGCCTGGGCCTCGCCATCGTCCGTGGCCTGGCCGAGGCGATGGGAGGCGACGCCGGCTACGTGCCGAACAAGCCGTCGGGGTCGATCTTCTGGGTGCGCATCCCGGCCGTCCGCCGGACGGCTCCCGCCCGAGGGGGGGTCGCGTGACGGAGCAGTCCACCGTGCTGATCGTCGACGACGAGGCGGACGTCCGGGAGGTGCTGGCCTTCTGGCTACGCCGGGAGGGGTTCCGCGTCCTGGTGGCCGAGGAGTCGGCCGAGGGGATCGCGGTGGCTCAGAGCGAGGGGCCGGACATCATCCTGCTCGACGTGATGATGCCGGGCATCAGCGGCTGGGAGGTGCTCGAGAGGCTGAAGGACGACGACCGGACACGCCGGATCCCGGTCGTGATGTGCACGATCCTGGTCGAGCCTCGCTTCCTGGCCCGGGCGACCGAGCTCGGCGCGGCGGGGTACATCGGGAAGCCCTTCAAGCCGGAGGCCGTGGTCAAGACGATCCGCGGCACGCTCGAGGCCGCGGGCGACCCAGGCTAGCTCGACGCCTTCTGGAGCGCCTTGGCGAGGCGGGACTTCTTGCGAGCGGCCTTGTTCGGGTGGATGACACCCTTCCCCGCCGCCTTGTCCAGCTCGCGCTGCATGAGCTTCAGCTGCTCGACTCCCTCGTCACCGGTCGTCGAGCGCGTGCGCTTCTCGAGAGTCTTCAGCGCGGAGCGGACCGACTTGTTACGCTGCCGGCGCCGCTCGGTCTGGCGCTGGCGCTTGAGGACCGTCCTGGACCTGGGCATCTGAGTACCTCGCTGATGTTTCCGGGATGTGGCTCTCGCGTGCGCACGAGCGCGGCAAGTCTACCATGGGAAGCCCGATGACCGATCCAGCACTCATCCGCAACATCTGCACGGTCGCCCACATCGACCACGGCAAATCGACCCTGGCCGACCGGATGATGGAGCGCACCGGGCTCATAAAGCCGGGCGCCCACGACTCCCAGTTCCTCGACCGCATGGACCTCGAGAAGGAACGCGGGATCACCATCAAGGCGGCGGCCGTCCGGATGACCTACGCCGCGCAGGACGGGAAGACCTACGTCTTCAACCTGATCGACACGCCCGGCCACGTCGACTTCTCCTACGAGGTGTCCCGGGCGCTCGAGGCCTGTGAGGGAGCGCTGCTGCTCGTGGACGCCACCCAGGGCGTGGAGGCGCAGACGATAGCCAACCTGTACCTGGCCATCGAGGCCGGACTCGACATCATCCCGGTCATCAACAAGTGCGACCTGGCGGGAGCCGACCCCGACCGCGTCGAGGAGGAGATCTACCACCTGCTCGGCGGTGTCGAGGAGGGCGTCCTGCGGATCTCGGCCAAGACCGGGCTCGGCGTCGACGAGGTCCTCGAGGCGGTCGTGCAGCGGGTCTCGCCACCGAAGGTCGACCCGTCCGACCACCACGTCCGCGGGCTGATCTTCGACTCGATGTACGACCCCTTCCGGGGCGTCATCACCTACGTGCGGATGATGTCCGGCACGCTGGCGGACCGGTCCGAGATCCGGATGATGGCCACGCGCTACGCCACCGACATCACCGAGCTCGGGGTGCTGGCGCCGGACCCGACTCCGACCGACGCGCTGGGGCCCGGCGAGTCCGGGTACGTCATCACGGGGATCAAGGACGTCCGCCAGGCCCGGGTGGGGGACACCATCACCCTGGCCGCCGACCCCGCCCCCGATGCGGTGCCCGGCTTCCGGGAGCCCAAGCCCATGGTGTGGACGGGTCTGTACCCCGAGGAGGGTGAGTACGAGGAGCTCCGCGACGCCCTCGAGAAGCTCACCCTCAACGACGCGGGCTTCGTCTTCGAGCCGGAGTCGAGCCACGCGCTCGGGTTCGGGTTCCGATGCGGGTTCCTCGGTCTGCTCCACATGGAGATCGCCACCGAGCGACTCTTCCGCGAGTTCGGGCTCGACCTGATCGTGACGGCCCCCACCGTGAGCTACCAGATCGAGCTGACCGACGGGTCCTCGCTGTCGATCCATTCGCCCGCCGACATGCCCGATCCCTCGCGCATCGAGAGGATCCTCGAGCCGTTCGTGCGCGCGATGATCATCGTCCCGTCCGAGTACGTGGGACAGGTCATGGAGGTCTGCCAGTCCAAGCGCGGACTGCAGAGCCGCATGGACTACATCTCGACCGACCGTGTCGAGCTGATCTACGAGATGCCGCTGTCCGAGATCATCTTCGACTTCTTCGACCAGCTGAAGTCGCGCACCCGCGGTTACGCGTCCCTCGACTACGAGCCGATCGAGTACCGGGAGTCGAAGATGGTGCGCGTGGACCTGCTCGTGCACGGCCAGCCGGTGGACGCCTTCAGCTCGATCGTCCACCACGAGCGCGCGTACTCGTGGGGTCGCGCGATGACGCACCGTCTCCAGGAGCTGATCCCCCGCCAGATGTTCGACATCGCCGTGCAGGCCGCCATCGGGTCGAAGATCATCGCGCGGGAGACGGTGAAGGCGAAGCGCAAGGACGTGCTCTCGAAATGCTACGGCGGCGACGTGACCCGCAAGCGCAAGCTGCTCGAGCAGCAGAAGAAGGGCAAGAAGAAGATGAAGATGCTCGGGCAGGTCGAGGTCCCCCAGGACGTCTTCATCAAGGCGCTGAGGGTGGAGGAGAAGTGAGCACGCTCGCGGCTCCCGCGCTCCCGCGGCCGCGCGAGGTGCTCGGCGAGTTCGGGATCTACGTCCACGTCCCTTTCTGCTCCCACCGGTGCGGCTACTGCGACTTCAATGCCTATGCCGGCCTGGACGAGGCGATCCCCTCATACATGGAGGCGCTCGCGCTCGACGCCCGGACGGCCGCGTCGTCTCCCGTGCCGATCGACGAGCGCCCGGTGGTGACCAGCATCTTCGTGGGAGGCGGCACCCCCTCGCTGGTCCCCGCCGCGTCGCTGGCCGCGGTCCTCCACGCTATCCGCGAGACCTGGCCGGTGGCGCCGGATTGCGAGATCACCTGCGAGGCGAACCCCGAGAGCGCGACCCCCGAGCTGCTGCGCGCGTGGCGGGAGGCCGGAGTGAACAGGGTGAGCTTCGGGGTCCAGTCGCTGGACGACCGGCTCCTGGGCGCGCTCGGCCGCGTCCACGACGCCGCGACCGCCGTCAGCGCGTTGCTGAGTGCGATGGAAGTCTTCGACCGCGTATCGGCCGACCTCATCCTCGGCATCCCCGGAGAGGACGACGAGACGTGGGAGGCGGGGGTCCGGGCGCTGGTCGGTCTCGGGCTGCGCCACCTGTCCTGCTACGGGCTCACGTACGAGGAGGGGACCCCGCTCCACTCCTGGAAGCGGCTGGGGAAGGTGGTGCCCGTACCCGATGACGACGTCGCCCGCCGCTGGGAGACCGCCGACGAGGTACTCAGCCGGGCCGGGTTGGGTCGTTACGAGATCTCGAACTGGGCGGTCCCCGGGGAGCACAGCCGGCACAACGACCTCTACTGGAGGTGCGGGGAGTACCTGGGCATCGGCGCCGGCGCCCACAGCCACCTGGACGGGGTCCGATCTTGGACGGTGAAGGGTCCGGACCGCTACGCCCGCGGCGTCCGGGAGGGGACGTCCGTAGCGGGATCCGAGACGATCGACGCCGCGGGACGCGCCACCGAGGTCATGTTCTGCGGCCTGCGCCGGAGCGACGGCGTCTCGGCGGACGCGTTCAGGTCGCTGACGGGGGTCGACCTCGAGGCCAGCTTCCGGCCCGAACTCGACCGGTGCGCAGCGGCGGGGCTGCTCGAGTGGGACGGGAGCCGCGCTCGACTCACGCGCCGGGGCACCCTCCTCGCGAACGAGGTGCTCACCGCGTTCCTGGGGTGATTGGCACTCTGCGTGCTAGAGTGCCAACCATGGAGCACGGCCCCCAGGACAGGCCCCTCGACGAGCGCAAGGAGCGCATCCTGCGCCAGATCGTCGAGTCGTACGTCGCCGACGGGGAGCCCGTCGGCTCGAAGGCGATCGCCGACTCCCGCGACCTCGGGGTCAGCTCGGCCACGGTCCGCAACGAGATGGGGATCCTCGAGCGCGAGGGCTACATATCGCAGCCCCACACGTCCGCCGGCCGGGTCCCGACCGACAAGGGGTACCGGTACTACGTGGACGCGCTGGCTCCCCACGCCGGGACCGACCCGGACCGGCGGCGCGAGATCGAGGGCCTGCTGGGCGGCGCCCTGTCCGCGCTCGATGAGCTCCTCATGAAGGCGTCGCAGCTGCTCTCCGACATGACGAACTACACGTCTCTCGCGTCCATGCCTCCGGTGGAGGAGGCCCGCCTGCGCCATGTCCAGCTCGTCCCGCTGGGCGGCGCCCGGGTCTTCTGCATCTTCGTGGGAGAGGCCGGGTGGCACGCCGAGAGGCTCCTGGAGCTGGCGACCGAGCCGTCGGAAGACGTGCTGCGCCGGTCGGGCGAGGCCGTCACGCGGACGGCCAGCGGCCACGCGCCTCTCGAGGCGGCTTCGCTGCTCGAGGCGATCTCGGGTGACGAGGAGATCGTCACGGTGGCCCGCGCGGTCGCGGTGGCGCTCCGCTCCATAGCCGCCTCGTCCGGGCGGGTCATCACCGGCGGGGCCTCCCGTCTCGTTATCTGGGAACCGGCTCCCGTCGCCCAGCGGGTCCTCGAGATGCTCGAGGAGGGGGAGCCGCTGCTCCCCGACCCGGCTCCCGAGGGCGTCGCCGTGCGGATCGGACGGGAGCTCGCGCTCGAGGACTACCACGACCTCAGCCTGATCGCGGCCGGGTACAGGTTCGGCCGCCAGGCGGGCGCGCTGGGTGTGCTGGGGCCGACCCGCATGCCGTACCCCTCGGTGATATCCGCGGTGGCAGACGTGGCGCAGTCGCTGTCGCAGGCCCTGCGCCGCCTCGAGGACTAGCCTGATGCCGATGGCGACCGACTTCTACGAGGTGCTGGGTGTCGCGCCGGACGCCGGCGAGGACGAGATCAAGCGGGCCTTCCGGTCGCTCGCGCGCCGCTACCACCCGGACGCGAACGGCGGGGATCCGGAGGCCGCCGAGCGCTACAAGCAGATCTCGGAGGCGTACTCGATCCTGTCCGACCCCCGCAAGCGACGCGAGTACGACGCGCAGCGCATGGGGGCCGGCATGTTCGGAACCACGATCGAGGATCTCTTCGACAGCTTCTTCGGGGGAGCCGGGGTCGGCCGGCGCGCGGGCCCTCAGTCGCGCGTCCAGGCCGGGGAGACGATCGGGATCACCCTCGAGATCGACTTCGCGGACGCCGTCTTCGGCGTGGAGAGGACCCTCACCCTGCGCCGGCACGAACCCTGCGAGCGGTGCTCGAACAGCGGGTGCGAACCCGGCACGCAGCCGGACCTCTGCCAGGCGTGCAACGGCACCGGACAGCTCCAGCAGGTCCGACAGTCGCTGCTCGGACAGATGGTCACCGCCTACCCGTGCGCCGCCTGCGGACAGACCGGCTGGACGATCCCGGACCCGTGCCGGGACTGCCGCGGAGCCGGACGCGTCCCGCGGGAGGTGGACGTCCCGCTGCGGATCCCGGCGGGGCTCGAGACGAACGACCAGCTGAGGGTGCGAGGCGAGGGACACTCCGGGTTCGCGGGCGGTCCTCGAGGCGACCTGATCGCGCGGGTGGCGGTCCGTCCCGACGAGCGGTTCGAGCGGTCCGGAGACGACATCGTGACGTGGGTCGAGGTGCCAATGACCACCGCGGCGCTCGGCGGGTCCGTACGGTTCGAGTCGTTGGACGGTCCGGAGGAGGTGGAGATCCCGAAGGGCACCCAGTCCGGCACCACCTTCCGCGTCCGCGGACGGGGGATGCCCCGGGGGCGGGGCCGCGGCGACCTGCTCGTGCGCGCGCACGTCGCGACCCCGACCGACCTGACCGGCGAGCAGGCCCGGCTGCTGGAGCAGCTGGCCGAGCTGAGAGGCGAGGCGGGACACGCTCCGAAGGGGATCCTGGCCTCCCTGCGCCGCGCCCTCGGCATGGAGGAATGACCGCCGGGCGGCATCACTTCTTCACGCAGCCGGACCTGATCGGCGAGCAGAGCCTCGTGCTGCGGGGTCCGGACGCGCACCACGCGAAGGTGCTGCGGCTGGGGGTCGGGGAGACCATCTCGGTGGCGGATGGCACCGGCCGCGTCGTCGACGCTGTCGTGACGCGCGCCGGGTCCGACGAGGTGGAGGCGCGGGTGGTGCTCGTCCACGAGCTGCGTCCCCACCGGCCCGTCCTGGTCCTGTGGCAGGCCCTCGTGAAGAGGGAGTCCATGGACGAGGTCGTCCAGAAGGCCGTCGAGGTAGGGGCGCGCCGGGTCGTGCCGTTCGCGGCCGAGCGCAGCATCGTCCGCTGGGACGCGGAGAAGCGGGAACGACTCCGGGACCGATGGGAGCAGGTCGCGCTCGCCGCCGCGAAGCAGTCGCGCTCCCCGTGGCTGACCGTGGTGGACCCGGTGGAGGACGGATTGTCCGCCGTCGAGGACGACGCCGGGCCCATCCTCGTCCTGCACGAGAGGGCCGAGACCCATTTCCGGGACGCGCTCCCGGCCGCTCTCCCTCACACGGTCACGATCGTGATCGGGCCGGAGGGAGGCCTGACCGACGACGAGGTGGATGCGGTCACCGGACGTGGCGGGACGGCGGTGACGCTGGGGGACCGGATACTGCGCACCGAGACCGCCGGGGCGATCGGGCTCGCGCTCGCCTCCTATGCGTACGGCGTCATGGGGTGACACGATGGAGCGCGTGTCCGAGAACGGGTTCAACGAGCGGCTGGGCGACCACCTTCGCCGGCTGCGCAGACAGAAGGGGTTGTCCCTGCTCGACGTGGAGGCCGCGTCGGCGAAGGAGTTCAAGTCGTCGGTGCTGGGAGCCTACGAGCGGGGCGAGCGAGCCATCTCGGCGGCCAGGCTGGCCAGGCTCGCCGAGCTGTACCGGCTCCCGCTGAAGGCGATGATCCCTTCGGACGGGGGCCCGGCTCCCGCCGCGGCGACCTCGGGCATCGCGCTCGACCCCGGACGGCTCGACGCGTCGGACGTCCCGGAGGCACGCGCGGTCGCCAGGTACGTGCGGCAGGTGCAGGCCATGCGACAGGAGTGGACCCAGGGACCGGTGATCGCGCTGCGGGCGACGGACGTCCGCGCCCTGGCCGCCGCGCTGGACCGCACCCCGGAGGAACTGGTGAGACGTCTGGACGAGCTGGGGGTGAGGGTCGGATGAGCGACTGCCTGTTCTGCCGGATCGTGGCGGGGGAGATACCCGCAGACGTGGTGTGGGAGTCGGAGCACGCGCTGGCCTTCCGAGACATCAACCCGCAGGCGCCGACGCACGTGCAGGTCATCCCGCGCAAGCACGTGCCGCGCATCGCCGACTTCGACGCGCAGGCCGACCGGGAGTGGCTGTCCGACCTGTTCGAGGGAGCCACCCAGGTCGCCCGCCAGGAGGGGCTCGGGGAGGGGTTCCGCCTCGTGATCAACAACGGGGCGATGGCCGGGCAGAGCGTCATGCACGTCCACCTGCACGTGCTGGGCGGCCGCCCGCTGGGGTGGCCCCCGGGTTAGGTCGTCCGTTCCCGTCGGTATGATGCGCCCAAGGAGAACGCCAACCAGGTGTCGAGCCAACTGAAGATCCTCGTCCCCGAGACGACCCACGTCGTCGAGCTGGTGGGGGAGCGCGACGAGCACCTCAAGCTGATCGAGGACGCGTTCGCCTCCGACATCCTCGTCCGCGGCAACGAGATCACCGTCACCGGGGACGACGAAGAGGCGCAGAAGGTCGTCTCGGTCTTCCAGGAGCTCATCACGCTCCTGGGCAAGGGGACCGTCCTCACCGCCGACTCGGTGGGCCGGGCGGTGGCCATGGTCAAGTCCGACAGCGACCAGAAGCCGTCGGACGTGCTCGGGGAGACCCTCCTCGTCACCCGCGGGCGGGCCATCCGGCCCAAGACCGCCGGCCAGAAGCGCTACCTCGACGCGATCCGCGACAACACGGTCGTCTTCGGGGTCGGTCCGGCCGGGACCGGGAAGACCTACCTGGCCGTCGCGGCCGCCGTCCGGGCGCTGCGCGACAAGGAGGTCACCCGCATCATCCTGACCCGTCCCGCCGTCGAGGCCGGGGAGCGGCTCGGGTTCCTGCCCGGCGACATCGCGCAGAAGGTCGACCCTTACCTCAAGCCCCTGTACGACGCGCTGTTCGAGATGCTCGAGGCCGAGCACTTCGCGCGGCTGATGGAGCGGGGGACGATCGAGGTGGCGCCGCTGGCCTTCATGCGAGGCCGGACCCTCAACTCCTCGTTCATCATCATGGACGAGGCCCAGAACACCACCCCCGAGCAGATGAAGATGCTGCTCACCCGCATCGGGCTCCAGTCCAAGGCCGTCGTCACCGGCGACATCACGCAGATCGACCTCCCGGAGGGACAGACCAGCGGCCTGGTCGTCGTCGAGAAGATCCTCTCGGGGATAAAGGGGGTCGAGTTCGTGCACCTCGACGCCTTCGACGTCGTGCGGCACCGCATCGTCCAGCAGATCGTCGAGGCGTACGGTCGCTACGACGAGTCGAAGAGGAACGCCTCCAACAGATGAGCGACGACCCGGCCGATCGAGACGTCGAGCGGACGCGATGACGGACATCGACGTCTTCGTCGCCAACGAGCAGGACGACGTCGCGTGCGACGAGCAGCGTCTCATCGCCCTGGCCCGGATCGCGGCGGCCGAGGAGGGCGTCGACCCGCGGGCGGAGCTGTCCATCCTCCTCGTGGACCGCACGGCGATGGCCAGCCTGAAGGAGAAGTACCTGGGGGAGCCCGGTCCCACCGATGTCCTGGCCTTCGCGATGGACGAGCAGCCGAACGACGAGGAGCCGTTCATGGTCGGGGACATCGTGGTCTGCCCCGACGTCGCCCGCGAGCAGGCCGAGAAGGCGGGCACCCCCTTGCGCGACGAGATCGACCTCCTGGTCGTGCACGGCTTCCTGCACCTGCTCGGCTACGACCACGTGAAGCCTCAGCAGGCCCGGTCCATGAAGCATCGCGAGCGACGGATCCTGCAGGAGTTCAGGAGGCTCAGGCCGGGATGACCGCCCTGCTGGGGAGCCTCCTCGTCGTCCTGCTGGCCGCGTCCTGCCTGTTGACGATGGCGGAGGCGGCGCTCGGGCGGGTGAGCCGACTGCGTGCGGCCGCGCTCCAGGACGAAGGGAGACGGAACGCGGCCGCCCTCGTGAGGATCGAGGAGGATCCGCCCCGATACCTCAACCCGATCTACTTCGCTCTCGTGCTGTCGCAGACGGGCTCGGCGATCCTGGTCGCTATCGCCGCGGACAGGCAGTTCGGCTCATGGGGGCTGACCGCCGCCGCCGTGCTCTTCACGGTCGGGTACTTCCTGCTCGTGGAGGCGATGTGCCGGACCCACGCCGTCCTGCACGCCGAGCCGGTGGCGTTGGCGCTGGCTCCCACGGTCCTGGCCGTGGCCCGGCTCCTCCGGCTCCCGACGCGCGGCCTCATCGGGATCGCGAACGTCGTCCTGCCCGGGAAGGGGTTGAAGGCGGGGCCGTTCGTCTCGGAGGAGGACATCCTCTCGATGGCGGAGGCAGGTTCGGAGGAAGGGGCGATCGAGGAGGAGGAGAAGGTCCTCATCGAGTCCATCTTCGAGTTCGGGGACACGCTCGTGAGGGAGATCATGGTGCCCCGTCCGGACATGGTCGTCGTCGAGGCCCACAAGCCGCTGCGCAAGGCGATGGACCTCTCGATCAAGCACGGTTTCTCGCGCATCCCCGTGTACGACAAGGAGCCCGACAACGTGGTCGGGATCGTCTACGCGAAGGACCTCTTCAAGGCCACGCGCCGCAACGGGGAGGACAAGACCGTCGAGCGCGTCATGCGCAAGCCCGTCTTCGTGCCCGAGACGAAGCCGGTCTCGGAGCTCCTGCGGGAGATGCAGGGCTCCCGCACGCATATGGCGATCGTGGTCGACGAGTACGGCGACGTGGCCGGACTCGTGACCCTCGAGGACGTTCTCGAGGAGATCGTCGGTGAGATCATCGACGAGTTCGACGTGGACGAACCGGCGCTGGTGCCGGTCCGGAACGGGACCTGGCGAGTGAAGGCGAAGATGGCCATCTGGGAGCTCAACGAGCTCCTCGACCTCGAGCTCTCCACCGAGGAGGAGTGGACCACGGTGGGGGGGCTCATGGCCGCGCAGCTGGGGAAGCTCCCCGAGGAGGGGAACAGCGTCACCTACGACGGGCTGCGGCTGAAGGCGGAGAAGGTCACCGGACGCCGGATCGGCACCGTGCTGGTGACGCGGGTGGAGCCCGATGGAGACGGTTGACGGGCTGTCCATCGGTCAGACCCCGGAGGGTTTCCGGTCCGGGTTCGTGTCGATCATCGGGCGCCCCAACGTCGGGAAGTCGACGCTCGTCAACCGCATACTGGGCACGAAGGTCGCGATCACCTCGAAGCGTCCCCAGACGACGCGGAACGCGATCAGGGGCGTCCTCACCACGCCCGAGGCCCAGGTGGTGTTCGTGGACACGCCCGGGTTCCACAAGCCGCGTACGGCACTGGGGACGAAGCTGAACTCGGTCGTCATGCAGACGATGCGCGAGGTGGACGCGATCCTGTTCGTCGTCGACGCGGCCGAGGGGGTCGGACGCGGGGACTCGTTCATCGCCTCCGAGCTCGCGAAGGTGAGCACACCCACCATCTGCGTCCTGAACAAGTGCGACCTGCTCGACATGCCGCGCCTGGCCGCCCAGGTCGAGCACGCCCGGGCTCTCGGTGAGTTCCACGACGTCTACGCGATATCGGCCCTGACGGGTTCGACCGTGCCCGACCTGGTGCGCACGGTGACCGAACTCCTGCCCACGGGGCCGCTGTGGTACCCGCCGGACGCGGTGACCGACCAGGCGGAGTCGGTCCTCGTGGCCGAGCTCGTCCGCGAGAAGGCTCTGCGGCTCACCCGCGAGGAGGTCCCGCACTCGATCGCGGTGGTGGTGGAGGAGATGCGCGAGGACCCCGACACCCCCGGACGGGTCGAGATCGACGTGATCGTCTACGTGGAGCGGGACAGCCAGAAGGGGATCGTGATCGGCAAGGGAGGGGAGATGCTCAAGCGGATCGGTGCCGAGGCCCGCCGGGAGATCGAGCCACTGATCGGCGCCCACGTCTACCTCGATCTCCGGGTGAAGGTGAAGCGGGACTGGCAGCGCCAGCCCGGACTTATCGACCGGTTCGGCTACGGCACGTGACGAACAGGTTCCCGGTCGCCTCGGGCGCGGTCTCCGTCCTGCTCGCCGTGGCCGTGGTCGCCGCGCTGAACAGAACCGCGGCGGGAGACGGGTACGTCCGGACGGCCGGGGCAGCCACCGCCGCGATGCTGGTCTGGTGCATCGCGGCGGTCATCCGCCGGCGTCAGTGGGCCATCGGCATCGCCTTCTTCCTGGGACTGCTCTGGCTGATCTCCGCCTCCGCCCTCGGTCTGCAGCGGCGACTCGACCCGGGGGCCACCACCGGGTGGGTAGCCTGGGCGGTGGCTCTGATGGCGGCGAGCTTGAAGGCGAGGGACGATGCCCGACCGGATCTACACCCGGCGGGGTGACGACGGCACCACCCAGCTCCTGTTCGGGGGGAAGGACCGGCTCCCGAAGAGCGACCCGCGCCCCTCCGCGTACGGCGAGGTGGACGAGTCGGTGGCCGCGCTCGGCGTGGCCCGGGCCGAGGCCCACGTCGCCGGTGAGGACGAGCTGGCCGAGCTGATCCTGCGGGTCCAGCGCGAGCTCTTCGTCGTGGGAGCCGAACTGGCCACCGCGCCCGACGACTGGGAGCGGCTCACCCCGGGGGTCTCCCAGGTGACCCAGGAGATGGTCGACCGGCTCGAGACCGACATCGACTCCCTTCGGTCCCGGTTCGAGATGCCGAAGGACTTCGTCGTGGCGGGGGAGACGCGGCTGGGAGCCGCGCTCGACCTAGCCCGGGCGGTCCTGAGGCGGGCCGAGCGGGCCGTGGTGCGGCTCTCGCTGGCCGAGCCGGTCCGGGGGGAGGTCCTCGCCTACGTGAACCGGCTGGCCGACCTGGCGTGGGCGATGGAGAGGTTCGCGGAGCGGTCCGAGCGCCAGCCGAGGCCGCGGGAGGGGTAGTCCCGGTTCGTGGTCACCGACACCGGCAGCCGGTACGGTGACGGCCCATGCGCGAACGTGGACACGCCCTCTACCGCGACCAGGGCATCGTCCTGCGCGGCATCAAGCTGGGCGAGGCCGATCGGATCCTCTCGGTCCTGACGCAGAACCACGGACGGATCCGCGTCGTCGCGAAGGGGGTGCGCAAATCGCGCTCCCGTTTCGGGGGCCGGATCGACACCTTCACCCACGTCGACCTGCAGCTGTACCCGGGCCGGGAGCTCGACGGGATCACCCAGGCCGAGATCATCAAGCGGTACCCGCGGCTGCGGAGCGATTACCGCGCCTTCACCGCTGCCTCGGCGATGGCGGATGCCGTCGAGCGGACGACCCCCGAGCGGGAGCGCAACGTTCGCCTGTTCGTGCTGCTGCGGTCGGGCCTGCAGGCGCTGGAGGACGGCGCGGCCGACCCGGCTCTCCTCGCCTACGCGTTCCTCGCCAAGGCGGCCTCGGTGGCGGGCGTGCACCCCATGCTGGACGCGTGCACGGGGTGCGGGGGGCCCGACACCGTCGCGCTCTCGTTCTCCGGGGGCGGCGTCGTGTGCGGGTCGTGCGCCCAGCGGTCCGACCCCCGGGTATCGACCCCGATAACGGACGCCTGGACCAGCCTGCTCACCGACGACTGGGACACCCTGCGCGCCGGGAGCCTGGAGGCTCCCGTCCAGCGGGAGCTGTCCGGACTGCTCCTGGCGTTCGTCCAGTGGCAGCTCGACAACCGGTTCCGGGCCTTCGGGCTCATCGGCACCTGACCCCTACACTGTCGCGATGAGCGACGTCCTCAGCAGCATCGACCGCGACCGTCTCCCGGCGCACGTCGCCGTGATCATGGACGGCAACGGGAGGTGGGCGAAGGCGCGCGGGCTCCCACGCACCGAGGGACACCGGGCCGGCGAGCAGGCCATGGTGGACGCCGTCGACGGAGCGCTCGAGGTCGGGCTGCGGTGGCTGACCGTCTACGCGTTCTCGACCGAGAACTGGAAGAGGCCCCCCGAAGAGGTCCGGTTCCTCATGGGCTACAACCGGGACCTGCTCCGCCGCCGACGCCAGGAGTTCCTGGACAAGGGGGTGCGTGTCCGGTTCATCGGACGTCGCAACGAGCGCCGGCTCCCGCGCAGCGTTGTCCGGATGGCCGAGGAGACCGAGGAGCTCACCGCCGGCTGCCGGGAGCTCAACCTGACCATCGCCCTCAACTACGGGGGCCGGGCCGAGATAGTGGACTCCGTCCGTCACCTGGCCGAGCTCGTGGCGAGGGGGGAGATCGAGCCGGACCGGATACGCGAGCGCGACATCGCCCGCCACATGTACGAACCGGACCTCCCCGACCCCGACGTGATCGTGCGCACCTCCGGAGAGTTCCGAACCTCCAACTACCTGCTCTGGCAGGGCGCGTACGCCGAGCTCGTCTTCACCCCCGTGCTGTGGCCGGACTTCACCCGCCGCGATCTGTGGGAGGCTATCGCCGAGTACCAGCGGCGCTCCCGGCGGTTCGGAGGCGTGGATTGATGCACTACCAGGAGCTCGTCCTGTCGCTCCTCGGATGGTGGTCCGAGCACGGATGCGTGGTCGGGCAGCCGTACGCGGGCGAGGTGGGAGCGGGCACGTTCAACCCGCTCACCTTCCTGCGGGCGCTCGGTCCGGAGCCCTGGCGGGCCGCGTACGTGGAGCCGTCCAAGCGGCCGGTCGACGCCCGCTACGGCGAGAACCCGAACCGCGTGTACTCGCACCACCAGGTGCAGGTCGTCCTGAAGCCCGCCCCGTCCGACATCCAGGAGCTCTACCTCGAGTCCCTCTCCGCGTTCGGGGTGAAGGCGTCCGAGCACGACATCAGGTTCGTCGAGGACGACTGGGAGTCCCCTTCGCTCGGCGCTTGGGGGCTCGGCTGGGAGGTCTGGCTGGACGGGATGGAGATCACCCAGTTCACCTACTTCCAGCAGGTCGGCTCCATCGACTGCGAGGTGGTGACCGGGGAGATCACGTACGGGACCGAGAGGATCGCGATGTACCTCCAGGACGTCGAGAACATCTTCGACCTGTCCTACGCCCCCGGCGTTACGTACGGCGAGGTATTCCAGGCCTCCGAGCAGCAGTGGTCCCGCTACGTCTTCGAGGCCTCGCACCCGGACACCCTCTTCGGGTGGTTCGACTCCTACGAGGCGGAGAGCAGGCGCCTGCTCGGCGAGGGACTCGTCCTGCCGGCCTACGACTTCGTGGTGAAGGCGTCGCACACGTTCAACGTCCTGGACGCGCGCGGGGTGATCTCGGTCGCCGAGAGAGCCCGCTACCTCGGCCGTGTGCGCGACCTCTCCCGCCGCTGCGCGGAGGCGTGGCTGGAGCGCCGCGCGGAGCTCGGCTTCCCGCTGCTCGGGGCCTGAGGGCCCGGATCGGGCGCCCGGTAGGATACGTCTCGTGCCCGACCTGCTGCTCGAGATCGGAACGGAGGAGCTCCCCCCGTCGGTGGTCGCCGCGGGCGAGGAGCAGCTCGCGGAGGCGGCGCCTCGCGCGCTGCGCGACCTCCGCCTGTCGCACGGCGCGGTCGAGGTGTTCGCCACCCCCCGGCGTCTGGCCTTCGTGGTGCGCGACGTGGCGGATGCTCAGGAACGCACGGTCACGGACCGCCGAGGCCCTCCAGCCGACCGGGCGTTCGACGACACCGGTGCGCCGACCCCGGCCGCCGTCGGCTTCGCCCGGTCCGCGGGCATCGACCCGTCCCAGCTCGAGCGGCGGGAGACCGACCAGGGGGCGTACGTGTATGCCAGGGTGGACGACCCCGGGCTCCCGGCGGCCGAGGTGCTTCCCGAGAAGCTGGCCGGGCTGATCGCCGGGCTCTCCTTCCCGAGGACGATGAAGTGGGACGCCTCGGAGGTGCGGTTCCCCCGCCCCATCAGGTGGCTGGTCGCCCTGCTCGGCGAGGACACGCTCCCGGTGCGACACGGCGACCTGGTCGCCGACAGGTTCTCGACCGGGCACCGCGTGTTCCACCCCGGTCCCGTCGAGATCGCCGAACCCGTGGCCTACGAGCGGGCGCTGTCCGCCGCCGGTGTCGTCGCCAGACGGGCGCGGCGTCGTGAGCTGGTGAGGGAGCAGGCCCTCGAGGCCGCCTCGAGCCGCGGCGGGTCACCCGTTCTGAGCGACGAGATCGTGGACGAGGTGACGGACATCGTCGAGCGTCCGGTCGCGATGGTCGGATCCTTCGACGCCGCCTACCTGGAGATCCCCCCGGACGTGCTCGTCACCGCGATGCAGGCCCACCAGCGCTACTTCGCCCTGCGCTCCGACGACGGCTCCCTCGCCCCGGGCTTCGTCGTCATCTCCAACGCCGATCCCTCGAACGGGTCGACCATCGTCGCCGGCAACGAGCGCGTCCTGAGGGCACGCCTGGAGGACGCCCGCTTCTTCTTCGAAGAGGACCGCAAGGTCGCGCTGTCCGACCGGGTGGACCGGCTCTCCGAGGTGGTCGTCCATCCGCGGTTGGGGACGCTGCGCGACAAGTCGGATCGGCTCCAAGCCCTCGCCTCGCGCGTAGCGACCTGGATGGGGCTCGACGCCCCCGAGCGGGAGGCGGCCGGTCTCGCCGGGCGCTTGGCCAAGGCGGACCTGCTCACGCACCTGGTCTACGAGTTCCCGGAGCTGCAGGGGACGCTCGGGGGCTATTACGCGAGGATAGACCCTCACCTCGATGGGGGCGCGGTCGAGACCGTGGCCGGCGCGATCGCCGAGCAGTACCTCCCCCGGGGGGCGGGGGACGCGCTCCCCACCACCCCCGCCGGACGCGCCCTGGCGATAGCGGACCGTCTGGACACCCTCGTCGGATACATCGGGATCGGTCTGGCCCCCACGGGGTCAGAGGACCCGTACGCCCTCCGCCGCGCGGCGAACGGCCTGGCGACCATCAGCCATGAGGCCGAGGTGGCCTTCCCCCTCGACGAGGCGGTCGCGGCTGCGTGGGAGGGGTACGCGGGGTCCGGACGGGAGCTGCGCCCGCTCGCCGAGGTCGAGGCGGACGTCCGGACGCTGATCGCGTCGCGGGCAGAGGCGCTGCTGCAGCGTGATGCCGCCCTGCCCCGCCCCGTGCTCGCCGCCGCGCTGTCCGGACCGTGGACCGACCTGCCCGACCTGAGGCGGAGGACGCAGGCCCTGGGCACCCTGCACGAGCGCGGCGCCCTGCACCAGCTCGCCGTCGTCCACGAGAGGTGCCACAACCTCACCCGCCAGGGTCCGTACGGGGAGGTCGACCCATCGCTACTCGAGCACCCGGCCGAGGGCGCCCTCTACGAGAAGATGGCCGAGGTCTCCTCCGGCCACGCGACCGCGCTCGGATCCGGGGACCACGTGGGGGCTCTCGAGGCGCTCCTCCCGCTCGTGGGCGTCGTCGAGACCTTCTTCGACCGCGAGCGCGGTGTGATGGTGATGGCGGAGGACGCGGCCGTCCGGTCGAACAGGCAGGCGCTGCTGGCCACGGTCGCCGCCATGTTCGCGGCCGTCGCCGACTTCTCGAGGATCAACCCGGCCGATCTCGTTGCACGTGGCAGCGCCCAGGAGGGTCCAGATGGCTAAGAAGAAGTCGAGCCGCACGCCGAAGAACAAGGTCGGATCGTCCCCCCCGCCGAAGCCCGAGAAGAAGGAGAAGGCCGGACGCAAGGCCCAGGCTCGGCGGCCGAGCGCGAAGCTCGTGCACGACTTCTCCGAGGGGGACAAGGACCAGAAGTTCCTGCTGGGCGGCAAGGGGGCCAACCTGGCCGAGATGACGAACCTCGGCCTCCCCGTGCCCCCGGGGTTCACGATCACCACCGATGCCTGCCGCGAGTACATGGCGAGCGGGAGGATCCCGTCCGGACTCGACGACCAGGTGGCCAAGGCCGTCCGGCGCCTCGAGAAGGCCATGGGCCGGTCGCTCGGCGACCCGAGCGACCCGCTGCTCGTATCGGTGCGGTCCGGGTCGATGTTCTCGATGCCCGGGATGATGGACACGGTCCTCAACCTCGGGATGAACGACGGGTCCGTGAAGGGGCTCGCCGACGTCACCGGAGACGATCGGTACGCCTGGGACTGCTACCGCCGCTTCATCCAGATGTTCGGCAAGACGGTCTCCGGGATCGACGCCGACCTGTTCGAACACGAACTCGAGCAGGCCCGTGCGCGGCGGGCCAAGGCGTCGAAGCGCAAGCCGGAAGAGGTGAAGGACCACCACCTGTCCGCGGACGACCTCCGCTCCCTCGTGGACAGCTACAAGCGGATCTACGAGGAACAGACCGGGAGCGGGTTCCCGCAGGACCCGCGCGAGCAGCTGCGGATGTCGATAAAGGCCGTCTTCGACTCGTGGGACAACAAGCGGGCCCGCGACTACCGGCGGCTCGAGCGCATCGACGACGCGCTGGGGACCGCGGTCAACGTGATGGCGATGGTCTTCGGGAACAAGGGCGACGATTCGGGGACCGGGGTCGCCTTCACGCGCGACCCGGCCACCGGGCGCAAGGGCGTCTACGGCGACTACCTCACCAACGCGCAGGGTGAGGACGTCGTCGCCGGTATCCGGACGCCCGAGCCCCTGCAGAGCCTGCGCAAGCAGAACAAGGCGGTGTACGAGGAGCTCCTCGCGATCATGGCCCGGCTCGAGAAGCACTACCGCGACATGTGCGACATCGAGTTCACCGTGGAGAACGGGAAGCTCTGGATGCTGCAGACCCGCATCGGCAAGCGCACGCCGACGGCGGCCGTCCGGGTGGCGGTGGAGATGGTCTCCGACCGGCTGATCAACCAGCGCGAGGCTATCCAGCGGGTGGCTCCCGAGCAGCTCGACCAGCTCCTGCACCCCCAGTTCGACCCGAAGGCGGAGACGGAGACGCTCACCTCGGGCATCAACGCCTCTCCGGGAGCGGCTGTCGGGAAGATCGTCCTCGACGCCGACAAGGCGGTCGAGTGGACGGAGGCGGGGGAGGACGTGATCCTCGTGCGCGAGGAGACCAACCCCGACGACGTGCATGGGATGTACGCGGCCCGGGGGATCCTCACGGCGCGGGGCGGCAAGACGTCGCACGCGGCCGTCGTCGCCCGCGGGGCGGGAAAGCCGTGCGTGGTGGGCGCGGACGATCTGCGGATCGATATCCGGGAGAGGACCGTCTCCGTGGAGGGCCGCAAGCTCAAGGAGGGAGACGTCATCTCGATCGACGGCACCACGGGCAAGGTGATCGCGGGTGAGGTCGAGCTCGTGACGCCGAAGGTATCCGGTGAGTTCGCGACGCTGCTCGAGTGGTGCGACCGGGTGAAGTCGCTGGGCGTCCGGGCGAACGCGGACACGCCCGAGGACGCCAAGCGGGCGCGCCAGTTCGGCGCCGAGGGGATCGGCCTCGCCCGGACGGAGCACATGTTCCTGGGAGACCGGCTCCCGATCGTCCGCCGGGCGATCCTCGCTCGCAGCGACGAGGACCGCGACGCCGCCCTCGAGGACCTCCTGTCCCTGCAGCGCCGCGACT
>Ga0247713_1000552_pt1 | contig 22148 bp, 13 predicted proteins | sample 21E_NmetaG_FD_189936 | JGI IMG/M metagenome (GOLD analysis project Ga0247713, IMG submission 189936) | Soil microbial communities from hillslope of Landscape Evolution Observatory, University of Arizona, Oracle, AZ, United States - 2-1-E_N | ecosystem: Engineered > Artificial ecosystem >... | reverse complement strand
GATGCCCAAGATCATGCAGAAGCGGGCGTTCGTGCAGGAGCGGCGCAAGCGGGCCGACTCGGAGATCATGGCGCTGTTCCAGGAGTCGTTGCGGCCCAACATCGCCGACCCGCAGTTCGGCGAGACCTTCGCCCAGCTGATCAGCCAGACCGGAGTCGACAAGGTCTTCCGGGGCCGCACCAGGGTGCTGGTGATCACCGGAGACACGGTCTCCTCGAAGATGGCCGGACCGGCCATCCGCGCCTGGGAGATGGCCACCGAGCTCAGCCGTAAGCACGAGGTGAGGCTGCTGGTCGTGAAGGCAGCCGACATCACGCCCAAGACCTTCACGCTCGACGTTCTAAACGACGCCACGCTGCCCGACCACCTGGACTGGGCCGACGTGGTGATCTTCCAGGGGTTCATCATGCATCACCGTCCGGTGGTGGGGGAGTCGGGCAAGATCCTGGTGGCCGACTTGTACGACCCGTTCCACCTGGAGAACCTGGAGATGTTTCGGGAGGACGACGCCGGAAAGCGCAACAACATCTTCGAGAGCGACCTGGAGGTAATAACGGCCCAGCTCCGAAACTGCGATTTCTTCATCTGCGCCAGCGAGAAGCAGAGGGATTTCTGGTTGGGTCAGCTCGCCGGATCCGGCCGGCTGAACCCCCACGTGTACGACCGGGATCCCACGCTCAGGAGCCTGATCGACGTGGTGCCGTTCGGGCTGCCCAGCGAGAGCCCGATCCACAGCAAGAACGTTTTGAAGGGTGTCATTCCCGGGATCGGCGAGAACGACAAGGTGGTCCTTTGGGGCGGCGGCATCTATAACTGGTTCGATCCATTGACGCTGATCAAAGCCGTCGGCCGGGTTGCCCAGGATCACCCGGAGATCAAGCTGTTCTTCATGGGCCTGGCCCATCCCAACCCCGACGTCCCGGAAATGCGTATGGCAACCCAGGCGCGCAATCTGGCCGAGGAGTTGGATCTGGTGGGGTCCCACGTCTTCTTCAACGAGGGATGGGTTCCCTATCAGGAGCGGTCGAACTACCTGCTGGAGGCCGACATCGGTGTCTCGTGCCACCTGGAGCACATCGAGACCACCTATTCGTATCGCACCCGGGTTCTGGACTACTTCTGGGCCGAGCTGCCGGTGATCGTCACCCGGGGGGACGCTCTCAGTCAGCTGGTAGAAGAGCGCAAGCTGGGCCTGACGGTCAGCCCGGGCTCGGTTCAGGGCTTCACCGAGGCACTCACCCGCATGCTCGAGGAAGAGGAGCTCGCCCGGGAATTCAAGCTCAATGTCGGAAAACTGCGTCCGGAGCTGACCTGGGGCCAGATACTCAGACCGCTGGACGGTTTCTGCTCCAACCCGCAACGGGCGGCAGACCTGCTCGGCCTGGACCGGACCGGGGTGCGGTTGAGCGCCCGCCGCCGGTTGATGGCCCGGATGAGCGTGGCGTGGGAAGAGGGAGGCCCCATGCTGGTGGTCACCCGAGCCGCCGGCTACCTGAACCGGCACTTGATCAACAGAAAGCGCCTGGAGTAGTCCGACCGGCCGGTCCCTCAGCTAAGGGGTGGGCGCCACCTGGTCGGGGTCCACGTACTCCGAGCCGGTGTTTTCTGCCACGTGTCTCATATAGGAACCGATGACCTGCTTGGCCGGCCCGGTTGCCCTCAGTGAGCCCTGCTCCAGCCAGGCGGCCGAGTCGCACAGTTCGCGGATCATCTCCATCGAGTGCGACACCACCACGATGGTGCAGCCGGAGCTCTTCAGTTCCCGAAACTTCTGCGAGCACTTCATCTGGAACTCGGCATCTCCGACCGCGAGCACCTCGTCTACCAGCAAGACGTCGGGGGAGACGTTGATGGCGATGGAGAACCCCAGCCTGACGTACATGCCAGAGGAGTAGTTCTTCACCGGGGTGTCGATGAACCTCTCGATGCCCGAGAAGGCCACGATCTCGTCGAACTTGCGGTTCAGCTCCTTGGAGCTGATGCCCAAAATCGCACCGTTGAGGAAAACGTTCTCCCGCCCCGACAGCTCGGGGTGGAATCCGGCACCGAGCTCGAGCAGAGCCGAGATGGTGCCCACCGTCGTGACCGAGCCCTCATCCGGGACCAGGATCCTGGCCATGCACTTGAGCAGGGTTGACTTTCCCGAGCCGTTTTCACCGATAAGGCCGTAGGTGGAAGCCTGGGGGATGTCCAGCGAGACGTCCTTGAGCGCCCAGAACTCCTCGTACACCCCTCGCCGGCGGCGCAGAACCATCTGCTTGATGCTCTGGTTGCGCTCGTGATAGATGCGGAAGTGCTTGGAGACGTTCTGGACCGATACCGCGGTGTCTTGACTCAAAGCTCCTCCGCAAACTTGGATTCCAGCTTCCTGAACAGCCACAACCCGAAGGACATGGCAACCGCCGCCGAGAGGAACATGTAGAGAAGGGTGTCGGCTGCGGGGGAGCGCACGTGGTAGAAGATCGCCCGGTAGGCCTCGGTGAAGTGGACCATCGGATTCATCAGGTAGACGGTCCTCAGCGGGCCGGTGATCTGGTCGTTGTTCAGCACCAGGTCGATCGGGTAGATGATCGGCGTGGCGTAGAACCACAGCAGCAGCAGGATCGTCAGAAAGTGCTCGATGTCCCGGAAGTAGACGTTGAGCGCCCCGAGCGCCAAGCCGATCCCAAGCACGAAGAACATCTGGAGCACGATCACCAGCAGAGCAGCCGGAAGGTACAGGAAGACGATCTGACCTACGAACAAAAGGGCCAGCGACAGCACCCCCAGCTCGATCAGCAGGTTGGTGTTCCATGACAGAACGCTCGACGCCGGCAGGACCGCCCGGGTGAAATAGACCTTCTTGATGAGGCCGGCGTTGGCCACCACGGACCCGGTGGCTCCGGTCAGCCCGGCGGACAGGAAATTCCAGGGCAGCAGGCCGCAGATCAAAAAGAACCCGAAGTTTTCGAGTCCGCTGGGGTCGCCTATCGGAGGAGCGATTCGAAAGACGATTCGAAAGACGAAAGTGAAGACCAGCATGGTGGCCAGCGGGTTGATCATCGACCATGCCCACCCCAGAGCCGAGCGTTTGTATTTGCTCCGGTTCTCCCGCAGGGTGAGGTTCACCAACAGCGATCGGGCGGCGGCGAAGTTGTGCGCCCTGGTCTTGGTCACGACTCTGTTCACGCCGATACCTTACCGTTCCCCGTGGGGTGGCCTTATGCCGGCGACCCGATCCGGCGGACTAGTATGAGCATCTGCTGTGGCGGGCCCGCTTCGACCGCCCGCCCGGCCGGGCGTCCAAAAGGTCGTCCGCAGCCTGGAAGCGGGGGAGAATGCCCGAGAAGACCGTTCGCAAGCCGCCGGAAAGCTTGAGTGTCCTGATCCCGGTCCTCAACGAGGTAGACACCCTGCGTCCCGCCCTGGAGCGCCTGCTGAAGACGGATCTGGGGATACCGTTGGATGTTGTGGTGGTGGACGACGGGTCGACCGACGGCAGCGTGGAATCGATTGGCGACCTCGTCCGGGCCGGCTCGGTTCGTACGATTCTGCACCCGGTGAATCGGGGAAAGGGGGCGGCGCTCCGAAGCGGCATTGCTGCCGCGACCGGCGACCTGATCACGGTTCTGGATGCGGACCTGGAGTACGACCCCGCCGACTACCGCCTGATGATTCGGGCGGTGGTGGACGAGGAGGCCGAGGTTGTCTACGGCACCCGCTCCTTCGGTGCCCACACCGCTTTTTCGTTCTGGTACGTGATCGGCAACCGCGCGGTCAGCTTTTGGGCCAGCTTCCTTTACAACACCTGGCTGTCCGACCTCGAGACGTGCTTCAAGATGGCGTGGAGGGACATATGGCAGTCGCTTGATCTCTCCGAGAACGGCTTCGGGATCGAGGCCGAGGTCACAGCCAAGTTCCTGCTCACCGGCCGGCGCATTCACGAGGTCCCGATCAGCTACCGGGCCCGGGGCCGTGAGGAGGGCAAAAAGTTGAACTGGACCGACGGGGTGCAGGCCTTGTTCATCCTGTTGAGGATTCGTTTGCTGGGGCCCAGGCATGCCGTCGCGAATCCGCCACGCGCAGGACAGTAGATTCTGCGGGGACCCGGGGCTTGCCCATAGCCGGGGCTGAGCCTCGAATTCAGGAATCTCCGGGAAGGTCGTTCGTACACGACTGGGCAGTCCCTTCTTTGGTGTTTGCCGGCTTGTCGGGGCTGCTGTTCAGGCGGCTGCTCCTGCAGGCGACGACCCTGATGGACCTGGACTTTCCGAACATCCACATTCCGTTCAGGACCTACGCCGCCTCGGTGATCGGCGCCGGCCGGTTGCCCCTTTGGGTCGCCCAGCTCCAGTTCGGCCTGCCCTACCTGGCGAACGGCGATACGGCCGTCCTGTACCCCTTTCAAGCTCCGTTTCTGCTGATGGACCCGCTGCGAGCAGCCGGCCTTCTCCTGTGGCTGCACACCGTCCTGTCGATGCTGACCATGTACGCGTTCGTACGCATAGGTCTGAGACTAAACCGTGCTCCGGCCATCGCCGGAGGCATCGTTTTCGGTCTCAACGGGTTCTTCATGGCCCACCTCGGCCTGCTCGGACTGGTTTACGCGCAAGCATGGGTCCCTCTGGTTCTCCTGGGGCTCGTGAGAGCGACAGATCGCCTGGCGTGGAGTGTGGTGGGGGCGGCTGGAGTGGCGCTCTCGCTGCTGGCCGGCCATCCCCAGCAGCTCTTCTTTTGCGCGCCGGCCATCCTCATTTTCATCACATCCCGGGTTGTCCGACGCAGGAGCATCCAGTCGTTGCAGCGCCTGATTGCGGCGTCTGTTCTGGTAGTGGCGATCGGAGCCGGCATAGCGGCGGTGCAGATACTGCCCCAGGCCGAACTGCTGGAAAACTCTCACCGGCGCCTGATGTCATTCGAAGAGGCCACTTTCGGCTCCCTGGAGGGGGACCGGATGTGGACGGTTCTGCTTCCCGACTACGGGCGCGATTACGGCGGTGAGGCCGCCGGCTGGGTCGGGGCGACCGGCGTGCTGCTCGCGACAGCCGGGGTAGTGTCGCTCTGCCGCCGGAGCATGCTTGCCGACCTTGCCTGCTGGCTGGCGATTCTATTCAGTTCTCTGTTGTTCAGTAGCGGAGCATCCACCCCCGTCTACGGCATCCTGCTGGATATCTGGCCCGGCCTGGAAAGTTTCCGCTTCCCAGTGCGCTTCCTGTACCCGGCGGTCCTGAGTGTGAGCGTCCTCGGTTCCTACGGGTTCCAGGCGCTCGTCGACGGCATCGCCGGCCGGCCGATGCGCCGGGGTGGTCTGGCGATCCTTGGGGGACTCGCGGCGTTCACCGCGTCGATGGCCGGGTGGGGGGCCGCCTGGGAGGAGCGTCGCCTCCTGCTGCTGGCGTCTGCCCTGGCGGTCGGCATCGGCGGAGTTGCCTGGATGGCCCGCAGCAGGATCGGTAGGCAGGCAGTTACTGCGTTGATTTTGATGGCAGTAGCCTTCGAGCTAGTCAGCGTCTCTTCGTTCATGAGCTGGAACCACCCCTCCCCCGTCGAGGCCTATCAGCCTGGACCGATAAGGAGTTACCTCGAACAGCATCCCGGAACCGGACGGCTCGCGTCGGTGCCGGCCGGCATAGAAGCGCCTCCGCAGATGCTGGCCGCCGCCGTGGGAAACGCTGCTCTTTTGACCGCCACACCGTCGGTAGAGGCATTCGGCGGGCAGTGGCCGACGGACCGGCTTTTCGTGCTACAGGAAGGCTTCACGGACAAGCTCCGGCAGGACGAGCCGGCGGCCGTGCAAAATGAGAATCTTCTCGGCCTCCTCGGGGTCGAGTACGTGGTCGGGGCGCAGAGTCAGCAGAACCTGTCGGCTGCTGCCCACCTGCGACCGGTGGCGACCGAAGGAGAGCTCACACTTTATCGGGCGCTGGAGGTGGGTCCCCGGGTGAGGACCTTTTGCGGCGCCCGCTTCGAGGCGGATCCCAGGCGCCTTCAGGAGGTGGTGCTGGGCGATCGGTTCGACGCCTCCGTGCTATGGATCGAGTCCACCGGTAACGACGAACCCAGCCGTCCCTGCGGCGACGCGAGCATAAGCGGGGAGTATCAGGCCCGGCTTGACATCCGGGTCAGCCTTCCGGACGACGGATGGGTTTTTCTTGCCGACAGCTGGTACCCAGGTTGGACCGCTCAAGTGGACGGGGAGGCGGTGAATGTCGAGGTCGCCAACGCATTCTTCCGGGCGGTCAGGGTGCCGGCCGGCGAACACGATGTGACGTTCGCCTACCGCCCTCTGTCGTTTCGGTTGGGCCTTGCCATAACGGCCGGCACCCTGTCAGCGCTCCTGTCAGCGCTCCTTTTCACGATCGTGCGTACCCGGCTGCGGCGGAGGCAGACCCGGCACCGGCAGCCGGCGGCCGGGATCACCTGACCAGCCCCGAGGCGATCATCTCCATCTCCGGGCACAGTCCCTCTGGCGAGAAACCTGCCGGAGGTGCTCCTCCCCGTTCGGGCAGATGATCCGCAGGACGCCGTCTTCCTGCAGCAGCGAGGTCCAGTGGGGCAGGACCACGGTGGCAAAACGGTAGGGTGTGAAGTGCTCCACCAGGTGCGCCGTCGATGAGCGGCTCGGCAGTCGAGAGGGGAGAGGCTGGACCGGATCCTCTACCGGAGATCCTTCGCGATGGCCTCGAGTTCTGTCTGAAGTGCCCTGACCCACTCGCCGATGTTCTGCTGACTTTTGCTGAGCTCGCCCAGGGCCTCCTCGCACCTGGACAGCCGGCCGTCCAGCGACTCCAGCGTCTCCCGCAGATTTGCAGGCATCGGGAGGTCTCCGGCCGGCTGCCCCGGATGCTCCCCCGGGACATGCCCGACGGTCTCCGAGATGCGTTCGCACTGCTTCAGCAAGGCGTCGAGATTGGCAAGGTTGCGGGCCGCCCGACGGGCTGCCTGGACCTTACTGCGAACGCGTCCGACCATGCCGCCTACGCTAGCACCCGGCTTTGCCGGCGATTCGGGTGCTGCCGGTTCGGTTGATGCGTCCCACGCATCGACCTCCAACAGCCACGAGTCGTCTGGCTGGCAGACGCGTGCTTCGGCAGAGAGTGCGATCTCCCGGACGACCGTACTCCTACGAAGACCTCCGGCCAGACTGCGGGTGTAGCTGTCCAGTCCAGCGGGGTCGGGCGGCCGGCCCAGGAACATCCGGTAAAGCCTGTCGACGAATGCTTCAGCGGGGAAATCCCAGAAAGCGCGCAGCAGCTCAGGGTAGCCGCGCTCCGCCCGCGTGGCGCAGGACCAGTCTGCCGTCTCCTCCAGCAGCGAGGCGTCTATGCCGGCGGAGATCTCCCCCGGGGAGTCGGAGATTGCGCGCAGGATGGCGTCGCGGCGGATACCCAGTTTGAGACGGGTTAAGTAGCGCTCGAGGCCCGCCGGATCGGGAGGTCGCTCGAGGAAGTGGCGGTAGAGACCGACCACGAACTCGTGATCGGGAAGCTGCCAAAGCCGAAGCAGGGCAGACCTTTGGTCGAATGGGTAGCAGGAGCGGTCCAGGAGCGCCTCCGCGGCTTCCTCCGCCGCGGCGGGATCGAGACGCTCAACATCCTGTAGCACGGCGGTAAGGCGCTGCGTCACCCCTGGGTCCATGCTGCCGGCCGGTCTCGAGGGGCGATGTTCGTGGGCCATCGCCGTATATGCCTTGGCCGTTCGCTTCACGGCCAGCGGCAGGGACCAAAAGTTCTCGAAGAGGTGGCGGGACCTTCTTCCCATAGCGGTGCGGAGCGCAGCATCCCGAATCAGCGTGTCCAGGCACGACCGCAACGATTCCGGATCCCCCGGCGCAGCCATCAGGCCGTTGCCGTCCACCACCTCAACCATTCCCCCCACCGCGCAGCCCACTACCGGCTTGCCCATCATCATTGCTTCAACCAGGACAAGCCCCAGCGACTCGAACCGGGACGGAGCGCAAAACAGGTCGCATTTCCGGTAGGCCCGGTAGAGCTCCTCTTCGGTTACGAGGCCGGCGAACTCAACCCTTCCGAGGATCTCGGGCGAGCCGGCGTGGCGGCGCTCGAACAGCTCGCGGTATCCGGCTTCCTCTTCGGTGTTCAAGGTGTCCTGGCCGACGAGTTTCACGGTCAGGCCGGGATGTTCGCGCAGCAGGCCGGGCAGGACTTCCAGCAGCACATCTACCCCTTTGCGTCGTTCCAGCCGTCCGACGAACAGAAGCTTCACGCCGGCGTCCTGCTCGTCGCCGGCCTGGTCAAATCGGTCTCGAATGCCCAGAGGGACCACCTGCGCGGTTCCGGCCAAAGGTCCGTATTGACTCTCCACGTCGTGAAGAATTGCGGCGCTGATGGCGTGGAACCGGCGCGAGCGGGTGGCTGTGAGCCTCTCCAGTTCCAGCATCGCCTCGACGTTGGGCGAGCCGGCCCAGGAAGGATGGATGTCCTTCACGGTCGCCAGCGTCGTCATAAGGGTTGTGACGGTGGGGAGGTGATCGTCGAGCAGGCATACCAGGGGCTCGGAGCTCCACAGCGGACCCGAAACGAGGTCCAGCGGAAGCCGTTCGTGCAGGCTGCGAATCTCATGGTAGTAGGCCACGAGGCGCATCCAGTTCGACTTGAGCGGGGACTGTTCGATCGCCGGGATGAGCCTGTCCTGCACCCGGACCCGATGAACCCAGACACCGCTCTCCAGCTCCACCTGGTGCTCCCCGGCCGCGGGCGTGACCACATGGATCTCGTGACCGGCCTCGGCAAGCCCCATCGCCAGGTCCTGGGTGAACCTGCCGATGCCTCCGAAATATCCCGGTGGGTATTCGCCCGAGATGAAGGCCAGCCGCAGCCTTTCCCCCTCGGGCTTCAAAGTGGGGAACCTTTTGAACAGCTGAGGATCCGCCGGCTTCAGGGCGGCCGACGGCCTTTCGCCCAACCCTGCCCGGGCGCCTTCCGCAAGCGCGCGTTCCATCTCGTCCATCAGCCGGTCGCGCTCGGTTTGGGTAATCGAGCTCTTCACCAGGGACGCTTGCACCGATTCCTGGAGAGCCTTCACATGGGCCGCAAGGGAGGCCCGGACGGCGCTTTCGCCGTGGGTAGCCAACCCGTAGCGAAAAGCGAATCTGGCCCGGTTCTTGATCGTGGGATAGGGGTTGACGATCATGCGCGCCTCGGTCCGCAGGTGACTGGCGTGAAACTTGTGGTGGACGGCGGCTCCCGGCAGGGGCTTCAGGAGGTACCCCCGGTCGATCGCACGTAGGCAGACCTCTACCTCGTCGTACATGAACTCGATCTCTTCGTCGAATCCGCCGATGTCTATCAGGACGTCCCGCCGGAAGCTGCAGTTCGTCCCCTGCAGGTAAAGGAACGGATCGGCCCCGGGACTCAGGTAGCTTTCAAAGGGAGGTTCGACGTCGAAGATGGTGACGCCAAGGCGGTTGCAGGCCGAGTACCGGAACTGCAGGGAGGCTCCCGTACGGTCGAAGACGATTCCGCCGGCCCCACCGACCGCCGGGTCTTCGTAGGCATCCACCAGGGTCTGAAGCCATACCGGCTCCGGGATGGCGTCGTCGTCGATAAACGCCACGACGTCGCCGGCGGCCGCGTTAATCCCCACGTTGCGTGATTTGCCGAGGATGCGCTCGGCGCACTGCTCGATGCGAATCAGCCCGGCCCATCGGGACAGAAGTTCCTCGGTCCCGTCGGTGGAAGGCCCGTTGACGACGATCACCTCGAATTCGGTGAATGTCTGGTACCGCAGGGAATCCAGCGTCCTGGCCAGGCTCTTTTGTCGGTTGTAGGTATTAATGACAACGCTAGCCCGCACCGGTTAAACCCTTCCCCGTAGGAGATCAGTTGCTCGTGGGCGGCCAGATTGCACGGCCGCGACCGGGTCACGTGTCAGACGAGGATACAGAACCTCCCCTGTAGAATGCGCGTTCATGAAGTACCACCCCCACCGATTCCAGACCGTTGAGCGGGCGCCTGCCTGGATGACCATGGGGGAGCGCGTGGTGCTCTACGGGCTGATCGTGGGGCTGAGACCCGCATGCGTTTTGGAAGTCGGAACCTTTCAGGGAGGGTCGACCCTCATCATCTGTGCTGCCCTCGATGACCTGGGATCCGGCAATATAATCTGCGTCGATCCCGAGCCTCGAATAACCCCCGAGAACATGGCTGCGATCGAGCACCGGGCAACGGTGGTGGCGGAGCCTTCCCCGGCGGCTTTGGACGCGGCCCTGAAGGCAGCGCAGAGACCGTTTGACTTTGCGCTTGTGGACGGTGACCACTCTTTCGAAGGATTGGTCAGGGACGTGGAGGGCATTCTGCCGATACTTGCCGATTCGGCTCATCTGGTGTTTCACGATGCCCATTACTACGAGGTCAGGGAGGCAATCGACTCGTGCCTGGCTGCCCATCCCGAGCTCACCGATGTCGGGTTGGTTTCAGTCGAGGTCACGCCTCACGACGAGCCGTCGGAAGGCCCGGAGATTGCCTGGGGTGGCCTCCGGCTGCTCCTTTACAGCCGTTAACAGTTGCGCCGGAGCGTCCGCTGGCTTCGCCTTGCCCGACGCTTATCGGAAGCGTTAACCTTTTCGCGTGCCCCGTTCCTGGATGCGCTTTTGCGCGCCCTTAGTCCTTGCTTTGGTCCTTGCCCTCCTGACGAGTGCCTGCGGCTTTGTTGCGAGCGAAAGCGGAACTGCCGGTTCGAGCGACGTTCGGGTGGTCGACCGTCTGCTCGACTTTGAGGTCGAACTGTGGGCGGACGGATTCGAGTTGCCCACCGGGATGGCGTTCTTGCCCGATGGGTCGGCGCTGGTGACGGAGAAGGGGGGATTCGACAAATTCGGCCAAGGAAGAGTCCGCCATGTCACGCAGGCGGGCGACAACGAGGTGGTCCTCACCCTCGACGTGTGCTCCGAGTTCGAGCGCGGGCTGCTCGGAGTTGCCGTGGACCCGAACTTCGCTGCGAACGGGTTCGTCTACCTCTACCGGACGCTGGACGCAAGTGGACAATGCGCCGCTGACGATGCTCCCTTTTCCGAGCGCTCCGGCACTACGATCAACCGGGTGGCCCGTTTTACCTGGACTGGCGATTCGATCGACGATTCCAGCGAACTGGTCCTGGTCGACGGGATCAGCGGCTCCAACGAGGCGCACCACGGGGGTGGCCTGGCTTTTGGGCCCGACGGGATGCTGTACGTAGCGGTTGGGGCCAACTCACGTGACGACGACCCCACCGTCCCCTCGCGGGACCTGTCCCGGCTCGAAGGGAAGATCTTGAGGATCACCACCGACCCGGACAACCCGGTCCCGCCGGACAACCCGTTTCTGGGCAAAGCCGGAGCCGACCCCAGGGTCTGGGCTTCCGGCTTTCGCAACCCGTTCGGAGTTGGAATCCATCCGGGCGAGGGGACGGTGATGGTGGGGGATGTTGGAGCGGAACAATTCGAGGAGCTGAACCTGGTCACAGCCGGGGGGGACTACGGCTGGCCGCAGAAGGAAGGCTTTGCGGCCGGGCCATTCCCGGGAGATGCTGCCTCCGTTGTGGATCCCATCCATGTGTACGACCATTCGGCAGGCTGCCGGGCGGTGATTGCCGGCGGCTTTCTTACCGACGGCCGGATGGGAGCCGGCACCAAGGACCTGTTTGCATTCACCGACTTCTCCTGCGGCCAGGTGTGGCTGCTCGATCACCGGAACCCCGAAGGAGAGATCCAGCACATTGCCCAGATCCCGCACGGTAAGTCGGACCTGACGGTCGGGCTCGATGGGCTGGTATACGTCGTTGGACTTGACGGCGAGGTATGGAGGATTCGCCCGGGTTCGCCCGGCACGGCGTCCTCAGTTCAGCGTTAACAGGTAGTCGTTCTCCACCTTCTGCACGTTCGCGATCCCCGGCACCCGACGAGACTCCGAAGCGAGTGCCGCCGCCTGCTCCTCGGTGAAATGCGTTCCCTGTTCACCGGCACTCACGCGCAGCAGCACATACCGCACCCCATACTCCTCGAGGAACTCCAAAGATCTCTGGTCGGGGAAGCCTGCCAATGAATCCGCTGCGGCGGGCCAGTAATCGGGAATGTGCCCCGAGTAGCCGCCCAGTCGGGGAAACCAGTCGTACCGGCTCCATATCATTCGGGGGGGCTCGGTGTACAAGCAGCCGTAGCCGGGGCAGGCCGACCATGGCAGTTCCACGACCAACCCGGGAGGCCGGGTAGCCAGCTCCCGGTTCACCTGGGCCGCCGGTCCGGAGACGTCGAGCGGTGTCGAAGGAAAATCGGTTCGGGTGAATACCAGGGAGAATATTGCTATCGCCGCCACCAACGACCTTCCGGACCAGGTCGTCATTCTGGGCAGCACCGCGCGAAGTGCGATCAACGAAAGGACCGTCAGGGCCAGAAAGGCCGGGGCGACGAACCTGCCCGTAACCCGGGCACTATCGAATCCCGGCAGTCTGACCACCGCTGCCATCGGGAGGGAAACTCGCCGGTTTCCTATATTTAGATGGGGCCCGGCGGCCATTACCAGCCCCGATATCGCTGCGGCAGCCAGCAGCCCGGGCAGCTGAGGCGGATGGTTGTCTGGCAGCGGACTTGTTCCATTGGAGCCGGGCCTCATCCAGTAAACGGCTCCCAGAGATCCCAGAAGCGTTAGGGCAACCGAGGGAAACAGCCAATTCTCCAGGGTGAGACCGCCCCCTGCCGCACCGGCCGCAGCAGCCAGCCGGTCCATGGCGGGGGTGAAATAGCCGGGATGGTAGAAGTCGGCCCAATGGATCGGAACGATCTCCTCCGGGGACCGGCGAAGCCCCGAGGACCTGCTCACCAAAAGGATGGGTCCTCCTATGAGCAGCGTGGTTCCGGCAGAGGCCAACAAGCCCCGCCAGGGCACGGTGCGCCATGAAGGTAGGTGGATGGTCACCATCGTGCCCACCAATCCCAGTCCGGCCAGGAAGTAATAAGGCGCTGCGAGCAGGCTGATGCCGAAAGACAGTCCAAGCAGCAGTCCATACTTCAGGCGGCGGGTCTCCCATAACCGCAGCATCAAAAGGCCGAACGTCGGGATCCACAAAGTCTGGAACGTGTCCAGGTGGCCCAGGTGTGCCATCCGTTGTGCCGTGGTGGCGTAAAGCAGGGCTCCCAGGCCACAGAGCAGCCGCCGGAACCCGGCATGCCGAAGAAACAGGTAGGTCGTCGCAAGGGTGGCGAACGACACTGCCACCATGAGCAGGTTGAATGCTGCAATCGGATTCCCCGTCGCAGCTTTGAATAGCCCGAAGGCGGGCACCAGAGGAATGAGCGCCGGCCCCCATAACAGCGTGGAGGGCTCTGGGGCAAAGATGTTGGGGTCGAAGTAGCGCGTTGGATCCTGGGTAGCTGCGTGGAGTTGCCACTCCAGCAGATAGATGTACAGGGCCGAGTCTCCAGTGTCTCCGAGCAACTGGGAACCGATGTCGCTCAAACGGGGATAGGTGATGAGAAACGCCACCGTCAGCGCTGTCGCCAGGAGCACAACCGTCGCAGCAGGGCCCGCCCGGTCGCGAGGAGGTTCGGGGTCCTGGCTTGGACGCAGTTCCTGCGGCCGCCGCAGGAACGCGGCCAGGCAACCCGCCAGCGTGACGACGAAGGTTGTCGCCACCGCCGCGGCAACCGAACGAGTTGACCTTCCGGATACCAACACCAGCGCGCCAACACTGGCGGAGTAGGCAACTACCAGCGACAGCAGAAGGGTTGACAGGCCTTGCGAGGTTCGCGTCGTAGTGAGCTTGCCCGAAGTCACCGGTCCACGATGTCCTGGACCACTGCGTCCAGTTTGTCTCTGAAGACCCCGGGGGAGTACTGGCGAGCCCTCTCCTCGGCGGCGGCGGAATACCGGGCACGCAGAGCATCGCTGTGGACCACATCCCAAGTGGTGCTCACCAGCTCAGCGATAGTCCCGAAGTGGCGGCCCTGGACCCCGTCTTCGAGAACCTCCAGCTGCCCGGCCTTGCCGATGACGATGGGTACGGCTCCCGCGGACATCGCTTCAACGGTGGTAATGCCGAAGTGTTCCGAGCGTTCGGGAAACAGCCGCTCCTTTTCTCCCAGGCCGGTTGCATGCCAAAAGATCGAGGCCTTGGCGTAGAGATCCCTCAGCTCAGCCCCGGTTGCCCCAACATGAATCGTCACGGGAAGTCCTCGCGCCAGTTCTCGGACCCGGTTCAGGTACGGGAGATCTCTCTTCTCGCAGCCGCCGACCAGGTGATAGGTCCATCCCTCGAGGCCCCGGTTGACCAGCTCACGAAATGCAGTAACCATCTCCACCTGCTTCTTGCAGTGACTGCCGGCTTCGTCGAAGAACCGTCCAACCGACAGGATCATCGGCTCCTTCCCGGCCCTGGTCTGCGGGGCAACCGGGGGCGCGATGACCCGGCTGGGCTTGTCCCACAAACGCGAGACCCACTTCGCCGTGTACTCCGAAATCGAGACAATCTGGTCATAGGAGTCCAGGAAATGCAGTTCCGGCCTGTCGACGTGGCGCCGCCTGGAGTAGGTGAACCCGTCGGCCGGTCGGCCGGTTTGGTCCGCTACGAGGGCCACGCCGAGATGGCGGGGATCGTCGGAACCGAACTGCTCTTGTGGACGGAAGGTGTTGCAACTGATCTGAACAACCGTGGGGTAAAGGCCCTTTCCTCGAATCGGTACGTCGACATTGACGCAGCCCCGGCCCGGCGCGATCACGACCTTGCCGACCACCTCACCTCCTACGGAGATTGCGGCCACCGTAGGCTCGGCTCCGGGGGGGATTAGCCGCAGAAAGACGAGCCGAACCGAGGACTCGGCGCCTTTGGGCATCCAGACACGAAGAGTTGGCGCTTCCGTCGACCACCGGTAGACATCCTTTGCCTGTTCGTGGCCGAACCAGCCGTCTCCCCATTCGAGATAGACATGCGGCCGCACCTGCCTGCCGGGTAAGGCGGCGCGCGCCGATGCCAGGAGTCCGGTCTTGTTCGGAGCGTACGGGACCGGAAAGTAGCAGACATAGAGGCCGTGCGCCGCCCGGTTCATCGCGTCGCTGCCGAAGGAGGAATTCACCAGCAGGTCGTACCGGGAGACCTCGTAGCCGAACAAGGCCTCGTCGTTGGCGGGAATGATGCGGGTGCCGACATTGCCCAGGTCGACGTCAAGCCGTTCCTTCACAAGGGCAAAGTCCAACTCCTCGTGTAGCAAAAGGTCCACTTCGTGCTTCTCAGACAGGCACTGCGCCAGGAAACCGGAGTATCTCTCGCCCCCGCCCAACGTCCCCCAGTACCGGTTGTAGACGGCGACTTTCACGACTGCGGCGCCCGGTCCCGTGCCGCGTTCGGCGGCCTCGAAGGTTTGATCCGTGCCCGCTCCCGCAAGGCCGGCGGTGCCTGTGCCAGGAACGAAGCGAACGCTCTTGCCCGTTCCCGGGTTTCGTGGGTGAGTGTTCTTCTTTGGTAGTCGGACCTCAGCCAGCGGACGACCTCGGTGCCGGATCTCACCACTTCCCTGACCGCCACCGCCGGGGGAGCGTTCTTGAGCAAAACCAGCAGCCGGTTCCTCCGAACGTAAAAGTTGAACAGGTCCGAATTCTCTCCCGACGTGGCGGCGTGGGAATGTCTGACCACCGATTCCGGTACGTAAGCATAGGACCAGCCGCGGTGCCGGCCTCGCCAGGAGAGGTCGAAGTCTTCGTAGTACAGAAACAGCCGTTCGTCGAAGAGCCCCACGTCCCGCAGATAGGCCGGTGAGAGCAGCACGCTGCAGCCGCACCAGGCAAAGACCGTCTCTTCCCGGTCGAACTGGCCCCGGTCCGGTTGGAGGATGCCCCGGTCGGCCGAGTCTTTGAAGCCGGCCAGGTCGGACCCGGCGTTGTTGATGAGGTCGAACGGCTCGCCACGCAGGTCGATGGAGATCCAGGTGGGTTCGCGATGCACCTCGAACTCTTCGAGGTCCCCGGCCCGGACCGCCAGCCGCTTGGACGTTTCGGCGGACACCCTGAGCTCGCAGCGGGCGTCGGCTTCTTGCCGGTCCAGCGGGACGTAGATGACCCCCTTGCCGTTGGTCCACCTGGCATCCGGCTGGCTCGACGAACGCTGCCGCTCCCAAAAACCCTCGGGGAAGTGGCACTCGGAGAACCTGCACTCGCCGGCGACCCTGAGACCGCTGATACGCACACCCAGCTCACGGGACCTTGGACCGATCAGGCTGAAGGTGGGGGAGGTCAGGCCGACTTCCACGAAGCTGGGAGCAAACAGTATTTTCGAGCAGGCTGCCCCCACGCCGGGCTGCGATTCGAGCGCCCGGACCAGTGGTTCCAGCCACCCGGGCTCCACGTAGGCATCGTTGTTGAGCAGGGCTACAAAGTCCGCCTGCTCCATCGATTTGATCGCTAGATTGCACCCGCCGGCAAAGCCCAGATTCACCTGGGACACCACAAGCTTTGCCTCGGGGTGCGCCTCGCGTATTCGAGAGCGGCTGTCGTCGGTCGAACCGTTGTCCACGACCACCACCTCAAGCCGGTCCCCCGGCCATTCAAGCTTGCGGAGGTGATCCAGGCAGTTGATCGTCAAGTCGGCACCGTTGTAGTTGAGAATCCCGACGCCAACTCGTGGTTTCACAGAGCTTCCTTGCTTTCTGAAGGACAACAATTCACGGATCGAACTGAGATGACAATCAATCCCGTCGCGCCAGACCTGCTCCGAACCGGAATAGCTTAGATCACGCATTACCCTGCAAGGCCGCGGGGTCAGGACGAACCGAAAACCGCTTGTCGCGACTTGGACTCTTCAGCAATAGCGGGAGATAATATGGAGGCTTGTGCTGCACATGCTCGAAACGGGGTCATTTGACCAGGGAGCCGCCGAGTTTCCAACCAGGCAACTATCCAGCAAACCCAGGCTCAGGAAGTTCAGGGTCTTGCGGACGGTAAAGCGAACAGCCAGCCGTTGGCCGCTGAGTTTGGGTACAGGCTAGGATGCGCTGGGCAGCAAAGTTCACTGACCTGAGAACCGGTTCGAGCGGGCGAACTCGATCTCTTTCAGACGACTTATCGCGCGTAAGCTTTAGGAGCATCCCTTGACCAGTGGACCAGAGCACGCCCCCGTTCAGCCGGGGGCGACCAGCCCGGAAGTGGATCCCACTGAGCGGGGAGCCGAGTTTTCCAGTTCCCACGAGGGCCACGCGCTCCGTTACCAGACCCGTATCGACCTGAAGGAGAAGAACACCTCCCAGACCCAGATCATCCTGTTGGCCGGCAGGGACAAAAAGGTGCTCGAGGTGGGCCCGGCGACCGGTGACATGACCAAGGTATTGCGGGACCGGGGATGCCGGGTAACCGGGCTGGAGGTCGACCCGGTCGCAGCCAAGGTGGGCGAGCAGTACTGCGAGCGGATGATCGTCGGGGACATCGAGCAGATGGACCTGGCCGAGTTTTTCGGAGACGAGAGGTTCGACGTGGTGCTTTTCTCCGACGTGCTCGAGCACCTGGTGGACCCGTCGAAGGTACTGGCCGACGTCCGCTCGATTCTGGCCCCGGGGGGGCGAGTGTGTGCCTCGATTCCGAACATCGCCCACGGCTCGGTGCGGCTGGCCCTGCTGGCGGGCGAGTTCCGGTACCGCGACAAGGGCCTGCTGGACGGCACTCATCTGCGATTTTTCACCCGGGAGGGTATAGAGGACCTCTTTGCCGGCGCCGGTTACGAGGTCAGCGAGTGGCGTCACGTGGATGTAGATGTGTTCGCGACTGAGTTGAACTTGCGGGAGCAGGACTACCCGCGGGCGCTCATGGAGGCACTGAACTCCTCTCCCGACGTCCTGACCTACCAGTTCATCGTCGAGGCGTCCCCCGCCCCGGATCCTGAGCTGGTCCGTCGCAAGGCTGCGGAGAACCACGAGACCCACCTGCCGGCCCGCCAGATGCTGGCGCCGCTGTGGACCCTCGACGTCCGGGCATGGCAGTTAAAGGAGCAGGTCCACCACCTCACGGGCAGGCTCCAGCAGCAGGAGGCCGATGCGAACAGGGCCCTGAGCGCCATGGAAGGCCGGCTTGCCGGCCTCCAGCACGCCCACGACATGGTCGTTCAACGCACCAGCTACAAGCTGTGGCAGAAGCTGGTGGGCCGAATCGACCAGTTTGCCCCATGGGGCACCCGCCGCCGCCGGGTGATCCTGCTGCCGGGGTACGCGATCAGGATCATTCTCGAGAAGGGTCCGATGGGTTTCCTCCTGCACGTGGCCAAGGTTTGGCGCTGGGCCCCCGGCCTGTTCCGCAAGGCGATGAACCCCAGTGCCGTCCCCGTCGAGAAGCGTTACGAGGTGTGGGAGAACCTCTACGTGCTGTCGCCCCAGCTCGTCAAAGAGATGGCCCGCAAGTCGAAGAAGTTTGCCTACCAGCCCACCATCAGCATCGTGCTGCCGGTCTACAACCCCGAGCCCGAGTGGTTGAGGGACGCGGTCGAGTCCGTTCGCGGCCAGATCTACACCGGGTGGGAGCTGTGCATAGTCGACGACGGCTCGAACCGGGAAGACGTCAAGGCGGTCCTCAAGCAATACGAGACCGCGGACCCGCGCATCAAGGTTTCCTACAGCGAAGCCAACGCCGGCATCACCGCCGCCTCCAACGCCGGGGTGAAGACGGCAACCGGTGAATATGTCGGGTTTCTGGACCACGACGACGAACTAAAGCCCCACGCTCTCTACCAGGTCGTGAAGCTGCTGAACGAGCGACGTGACCTGGACTTCATCTACTCCGACCTCGATCACAAGGACATGGACGGAACGCTGCGGGACCCCTTCCGCAAGCCGGACTGGTCGCCGGACTTTTTCAGGTCGTGCAATTACGTCACCCACTTCAGCGTCTTTCGGCGGTCGGTGATCGAGGAGGCGGGAGGCTTCCGTGAGGGCTACGACGGCAGTCAGGACTGGGACCTGACCCTCAGGGTTACCGAGAGGACCGACCGCATCGGCCACGTCCGCACTCCTCTCTACACCTGGCGGCAGGTGCCGACCTCCGTCGCCCACTCCGACGCGACCAAGCCCTGGGCGCACGACGCCGCGCGCCGGGCCCTGGCCGACTCCCTGGAGCGGAACGGCATCAAGGGGCGGGTCGAGGACGGCCCGTACGGCGGTTACTACCGGTTGCGTTACGACATCGAGGGCGAGCCGAAGGTCAGCATCATCATCCCGACCCGCGACCGGCTGGACCTGCTGAAGACCTGCATCGATAGCATCCGCCAGCACACGACCTACCGCAACTACGAGATCATCGTCGTCGACAACGACAGCGTGGAGCAGGCTACATTCGACTACCTGAAGTCGTTCGGAGGCAGGTCCATCCAACATCCCGGCGAGTTCAACTTCTCCAAGATCATCAATCACGGGGCCGAAAACGCCGACGGCGAGTACCTGCTGCTGCTCAACAACGACACCGAGGTGATAACCCCGGACTGGATCGAGGCGATGCTGGAGCACGCGCAGCGGCCCGAGGTAGGGGCAGTCGGGGCCCGCCTGCTGTTCCCCGACGGAAAGGCCCAGCACGAGGGGGTCATCGTCGGGCCCGGGAACGGTTTGGCCGGCAACATCGACTTCGAGAACTACTTCGGCATCGGCCGGTGCATCCACAACCCCTCGGCGGTGACTGCGGCCTGCATGATGACCCGGACTGAGGTGTTCAAGGGCCTCGGCGGCTTCGAAGAGGACCTGGTCGTCGCCTACAACGACGTCGACTACTGCCTGCGCGCCAGCGACAAGGGGTTTCTGATCGTCTTCACGCCGTACGCGGTGCTCAAGCATTACGAGGCGGCGACCCGGGGGTACGGTGACGATGCCTCGGGCAAGTCGCACCCGGTTGAGGATGAGGAGTTCTTCCGGACCCGGTGGAAGGGCTATATCGACCCGTTCGACCCGCCCAGCCTCAAGATAGACTTGCCTCCTGTACCCTCCATCTAGAGCAAAGTTCCAAGACCATGGAAATGAAGCCGGATAGCATGCTGCCCGAAATTAAGGTGCCGACAGCCGGATTCCGGGCCGGCGAGGTGCAGTACTTCCTCGAGACCCCCGAGGCCGGCATCAGGATCGCCGGCGCCTTCGTGCCGGTGCGCGGATGGGTGTTTCACCCGGACGGCATAGAGACGGTCGAGGCCCGCACCACCAAAGGCTCGGTCCCGGCCCTGATTCGCTTTGGGCGGGCCGACGTCTTCAAGGCGTTGAACGAGCACCCGCTGGCCTTCCACACCGGGTTTTACATGGAGATCGAGCACGACGTCTGGGCGGCCGGCGCAGAGCTGTGGGTCGAAACCTGTGAGGGAAAGTGGGCCCGCTTCCACACCCTTGACTCAGAACTGGACGACTCGTCGTTCCTCCAGGCGCAGAAAACGCTGATGGACATCCTGGTTTGCCCCTCCTGCTTCGAGCCGCTCGACTTCCAAGTGCCCGCCTGTGCGGGGTGCGGCCGGCCCGTCGAGTGGATGGGCGACGTGCCGAGCTTCCTCGGCCCCCAGCCCAGTCCGCTGGCGCGAGGCGAGGAGGTGAGCCGGCACCCGGTGACCGAGATCATCCCGGAATACCTCGACCTCGAAAACGGCGGCCTGTTCCTCGACGCGGGGGCCGGCTGGCCGCCCGACTCCCGCCCGGACATCATCCAGGTGGAGATCGAGCGTTTCCCGAGCACCAACGTGGTAGCCGACGGCGCCGAGCTACCCTTCAGGCCGGAGACTTTCGACGGGGTCATCTCGCACGCCGTGATGGAGCACGTGAGGAACCCCTTTGGCTACGCGGCGGACCTGGTCCGGGTTCTGAAGCCGGGCGCCAGGTTCATCTGCCACTCGGCGTTCCTGCAGCCGCTGCACGGCTACCCCTACCATTACTTCAACACGACGCTGGAAGGACTGAAGGTCTTGTTCGACGGGGTCAAGATCATCGACTCCGGCGTCTCCAAGTTCCAGCTCCCCTGGCTCACTCTGGAGTGGATCCTGCGGTCCTACTGCGCCGGTTTTACGGATGTCGATGAGCGGGAGCGCTTCAAGAACATGAAGATAAGCGAGCTGCTCGGCGACATGGACCAGGACCGCCCCCTAAGGCAGTTCCAGTCGTTGACCGAGGAAGCGACTCTGGAGCTGGCGGCCGGTGTTTACATTCTTGGAGAGCGCTAGCCGGCGGTACCGGCGCGACGTTCTCCACCCTTCACGAAAAGGACCTCTGTGACCGCGAAGTCAACTCCGGAACTGCTCTACCTCGACCTGCTGAAGCGAATTTTGACCAGGACCGGGTTCGCCACCTACCAGCTGCCGATCACCCGGGGGTGGCGCCGAAGGCTCTACGGCCCGGCTAAAGCGGTGCTGCAGGCTCGCGGGTTCCAGCTGGTGAGGCGGGTGGACCCGGAGATGCGCCGCATCGGCGGGGATTGGCCCTCCGACGCCGAGACGATGGTGGGCATGGTCCGCCTGAACAACGTCCAGGAGTGCGTGCTCGACGTGTTCGCCAATAAGGTGCCGGGCGATTTCATCGAAACCGGGGTCTGGCGTGGGGGCGCCAGCATCTTCATGACCGGGGCGATGAAGGCGTACGGCGAGACCGACCGACTGATGTGGGTGGCAGACTCCTTCAAGGGGCTTCCCAAGCCGGCGGAGGGAGACCACCCCACCGACACCGGCGACCCGCTGTACAAGTTCCAGGACCTGGCTGTGCCCCTGGAGACCGTTAAGGACAACTTCAGGCGCTACGACCTGCTGAACGACCAGGTGCGGTTCCTGCCCGGCTGGTTCGAGGACACTCTGCCGGAAGCGCCGGTGGAGAAGCTGGCAATCCTGCGGCTGGACGGGGACATGTACTCATCGACGATGGTGGCGCTCGAGTCGCTCTACCCGAAGCTCTCGGCTGGCGGCTACGTGATCGTGGACGACTACTCCGCTCTGGAGAGCTGCAAGCAGGCAGTAGACGACTTTCGTGCCAAGAACGGCATCGAGGACCCCATCAAGCAGGTCGACTGGGCGGCGGTTTACTGGCAGCGGAGCAACCGAGACGCGTGATTCAGGCGTAGCGCCTGGCGACCACCACAACTACTGCGCAGCCGAGGGTACGGGCAACCGGGGTTTTCTCCAGCACCGGCTCGATCTTCTTCGTCAGGCCGGCGATCCAGTCCGGGCAGAACATTGGGACGAACCCGCCGAACTTCACC